>WNFB01016501.1_pt1 | contig 14343 bp, 9 predicted proteins | sample 5400501 | NCBI WGS metagenome assembly WNFB01 (sample SAMN13153341, study PRJNA577476) | soil metagenome | isolation source: 200 cm saprolite under Douglas fir tree site 2 hole 1 | place: USA:California | collected 2015-04-18
GGGTACTGGATGCAGCAGCACGCCCGAGCCGTGAAAGGCGACGTCCAACGTAAGATCGACGAGGCCCAGGCGAGCCACCGGCTTTGGATCATCGGCGTGCTCGCCTTCACCGGGGTATTTCGCGAAGGGGCCGAGACGGTCCTGTTCCTGTGGGGGCTCCTGACCCAGGCCACCTCACCGTCGGGCTGGGCCAGCGCCACGGGCGCGGTCCTCGGCCTCGCGACGGCGGCGACGCTCGGTTGGGCCATCTTTCGTGGCGGTCGACACATGAGCCTGCAGCGATTCTTCGCCGTCACCTCGGTATTCCTGCTGCTCCTGGCCGCCGGCATGTTCAGCACGGGCGTCGGCAGGCTGGAGGCCATGGGTGTCCTTCCGCAGTCGTCGATGGCCTGGGACACCTCGCGTGCTCTGGACGATCACGGCGTCGTTGGCGGGTTCCTCAATGGGTTGGTTGGTTACCGGGCACGCCCGTCGTTGCTCGAGGCCGGCAGCTATCTGTTCTACTTGATTGTCGCCGGCGCACTCCTGTTCAGATCAGGCCCGCCGAAGCCGCGGGCGCGCGCACCCAGGGGGCAGATCCCAGCTCACGCGGCGTGACGAGCCGGGCGGCACGCAGCACCGGCACGGCATTGACTTCCCCCGACCACGCGTTACCATCCCTGCCGACTCCACACGCTATCGAGGGACTGCGAGGAGGCAACACGATGGCCGTGCCGATCAATCGTCGGGCGTTTCTCAAGGGAGCTTCCTCGACCACCGCCGCGCTGCTGGGCGCGCCGCTCATCTCCTCGTCGCGCGCCGGCGCGGCGGGCGATCGTCTCGTCGTGGCGGTCGGTCAGTGGGGAATCGAGACGCCGTTCGCATGGCGTTCCAGCCAGTCGGAAAAGACCCTGTGGGATTGCATGCATGACCCGCTGATCATGCGTGACCCGAAAACGTTCGAGTACCGTCCGGGGCTGGCGACGGAGTGGAAGCCTTCGAACGAGCTGCGGACCTGGACGTTCAAGCTGCGCTCGGGAGTGCAGTTTCACGAGGGGTTCGGCGAGATGACCGCCGAGGACGTGAAGTTCACCGTCGAGCAGAATCTCAAACCCGACTCGCAGGGAGGATCGGCGCCGTTCTTCCGTATGCACCTGGACCGCATCGAGACACCCGACAAGCACACGGTCGTGATGCACTTCAAGAACCGGGTCTGGGAGGTCCCCTCGAACTTCACCCAGTTCGTCGGCTACCAGAACATCACCTCGAAGAAGTACATCGAGTCGGTGGGGGAGGACAAGGCGGCGCTCCACCCGATCGGCACCGGCCCCTTCCGGCACGTGGAGGGCAAGCAGGGGGACTATCACCGGTTCGAAGCGGTCGCCAACCACTGGCGGAAGACCCCCGCCTTCAAAGAGCTGGTCATCAGGCGAATCCCTGACCCGGCCACGCGGCTGGCCGGGCTCCGGTCCGGGGAGATCGACATCGGCAACGTGTTCGGCGACTACCTGGACCAGGCGCGCAAGGCGGGGCTTCGGATCCACGAGACGCCGAATGCGGCTTGCCACTGGGTCGTTCTGCAGGGTCAGACGACACCGGATCGCGAGGACTATTGCCCCACGTGCCCGTGGGCGGGCGATCCGAGTGACCCCAAGAGCCAGGCGAACGCGCGGAAGGTGCGGCTGGCGCTGAACCTGGCCGTCAACAAGAAGACGATCGTCAGCGCCCTCTGGAAGGGGTTGGGCTCCGACGCGCCCTTCATGTACTGGTACTACCCCTTCCACAAGGGATTCAGCAAGGACTGGAAGGTCCCGCCCTACGATCCCGAGCGCGCCAAGAAGCTCCTTGCCGAAGCCGGTCACGCCGGCGGCTTCGAGGTCCGGATGAATCCCCTGGTCATGACCTACGCGCTCGATGGGCCGGACATGGTGGAGGCGGTGGCGCTCGACTGGGAGAAGGTCGGGATCAAGGTCCGCCGCGTTCCGGAGGCGTTCAGCAACTTCCTGCCGAAGAATCGCGCGCGCAAGACGAACAAGACGCACTGGGTCTACGGTTCGCCGCCCTTCGACGAACCGGTCCTGGCGTGGCAGCGTTGCATCTACTCCAAGGGGCCCTTCAACCTGCTTTGCGACGGGCCATACGACGAGGATGTCGACACGATCTCGCGGGAGCTCGACGGCGAGAAGCGGGCCAGGATGACCCAGGCGATGGGCCAGAAGCTCTACGACGAATACCGGGGTGTGATGCTCGGGATGAGATCGCTGACGTGGGCGGTGAGCAAGAAGGTGAGCGGCTGGCAGACCCTCGTCTACGTGCCGCTCGAGAACAACTACGAATACGTGAGCTGATCGGAGGAGGCATGAACCTCCATCGTTGTCGCGGCGTCCTGTTCCTCACGACCGGCCTGCTGATGCTCAGCGTGGGCCAGGTGGATGCCGCCCAGCCCGGAGAAGCGGTGATGGCGTGGCACGTCACGCTCGCCCCGACCTGGTTCGACCCATCCACCGCCCCGCCGCAGATCACGCCCTTCGGAATGCTATATGCCATCCACGACGCGATGGTCCGCCCGCTGCCCGGGCAGAAGATGGGGAACAGCCTCGCGGAGTCGTGGAAAGAGAGCCCGGACGGACGGGTGTACGAGTTCAAGCTGCGCAGCGAGCTCAAGTTCCACAACGGCGATCCGGTCACCGCGGAGGACGTGAAGTTCAGTTTCGAGCGGTACCGCGGCACCGGCTTCAGGGAATTCCAGACGCGGGTCGAACAGGTCGAGACCGTCGATCCCCTGACGGTGCGTTTCCATTTGAAGGAGCCCTGGCCGGACTTCATGACCTACTACGGCACGACGGCCACGGCGGCCGGCCTCGTCGTCCCGAAGAAATACCTCACGCAGGTCGGGGACGAGGGCTTCAGGAAACATCCGATCGGCGCCGGTCCCTACAAATTCGTGAGCCACACTCCCGGCGTGGAGGTCGTCCTGGAGGCGTATCCGGGGTACTGGCGGCACGCGCCCTACGTCAAGCGGCTGATCATGAAGAGCGTTCCCGAAGGGACCACGCGGGCGGCGATGCTGATGACCGGCGAGGCGGACATCGCCTATGCCCTGGACGGCCCCGATGCCGAGAACGTGAAGCGCGACCCGAAGCTCCAGATCGTGGCCTCACGGCACGCCTCCATCACCTGGGTCGAGTTCATCATTCCGCGTGTCATGGACTTCGCGCTGCAGGTGGAACCTCCATCCTATGACCCACCCAAGGCCAGACAGTTGTTGGCCGCAGCCGGCTACCCGAACGGGCTCGACGCCGGCGATCTGGTGCCGATCCCTCCGTTCTTCACGACCGCGGAGTCGGTCGTGAACTACCTGAACGCCGTCGGAATCCGGGTGAAGATGCGAATCGTGGAGCGCGCGGCCTTCTACGCCGCCTGGCGGGAGAAGAAGCTACGCAATCTCTTCATCACCGGAGTGGGGAACTCCGGCAATGCCGCCAGCCGCGTGCAGGAGATCATCTACTCAAAGGGCAGCTATGCGTACGGCGGGTATCCCGATATCGACGATCTGTTCCAGCAGCAGGCCCGCGAGCGGGATCCTCGCAAGCGCGAGGCGCTGCTCCACAAGATCCAGCAACTCACGATCGACCGGGTAATGTTCGCCCCGATCATGGACTTCCGCGCGTTGATGGGGGTCGGGCCGCGGGTGGCCGAGCACACGATCACCTGGATCCACAACTCACCGTTCCCGTCCTACGAGGACGTGCGGCTCAAGGATCAGTAGCGAAAGGGGAGCCTTCGATGGCCGGATCGATCAATCGCCGCGCGTTCCTGGGACGGGCTGCGAGCGCGACCGCCGCCGTCATGGGCGCGCCGTTCATCCGTTCCTCTCGCGCCACCGCGGCGGCGGCTGACCGCCTCGTGGTGGCGGTCGGCCAGTGGGGCACCGAGACGCCGTTCGCCTGGCGAACAGTTCAGGCCGAGAAGCCCCTGTGGGACTGCATCTACGATCCGCTCATCACGCGTGACCCGAAGACCTTTGAGTACCGGCCGGGGCTCGCGACGGAATGGAAGGCCTCGAACGAGCTGCGGACGTGGACGTTCAAGCTCCGCTCCGGGGTGAAGTTCCACGAAGGCTGGGGCGAGCTGACGGCCGAGGACGTCAGGTTCACGGTCGAGCAAAACCTCAAGCCGGACTCCGGAGGCGGCTCGGCGCCGTTCTTCCGGAACAGCCTCGAGCGCATCGAGACGCCCGACAAGCTGACGGTGGTGCTGCACTTCAAGAACCGGGTCTGGGAGGTCGCCTCGAACTTCTCCCAGTTCGTCGGCTATCAGAATGTCGTCCCGAAAAAGTATCTGGAGACGGTCGGCGAGGACAAGGCGGCGCTCCACCCGATCGGCACCGGCCCCTACCGCCACGTCGAGGGTCGGCAAGGGGACTACCACCGATTCGAAGCGGTGGCGGGCCACTGGCGAAAGACGCCCGCCTTCAAGGAGCTGGTGATCCGTCGGGTCCCCGACCCGGCCACGCGCTTGTCCGGGCTCCGGGCGGGCGAGATCGACATCGGCGTGGTCTTCGGCGATTACCTGGACCAGGCGGCGAAGTCGGGGCTCCGTCTGCACGACGTGCCGAATGCCGCGTGCTACTGGGTCATCCTCAGCGGCCAGACGACGTCGGATCGCGAGGACTACTGCCCCGCGTGCCCGTGGGCGGGTGATTGGAGCGATCCGAAGAGCCGCGAGAACGCCCGGAAGGTCCGGCTGGCGATGAACCTCGCAGTCAACAAGAAGGCGATCATCAGCGCGCTCTGGAAAGGAAAGGGCTCCGAGACGCCGTTCTCCTACTACTATTACCCGTTCCACAAGGGCTACAGCACCGACTGGAAGATCCCACCCTACGAACCCGAGCGCGCGAAGAAACTCCTGGCCGAGGCCGGGCATGCCGGAGGCTTCGAGGTACGGGTCAACCCCATGGTCACGGCCTACGCCCTCGACGGGCCGGACGTCATGGAAGCGGTGGCGCTCGACTGGGAGAAGATTGGGATCAAGTCCAAGCGCTTCCCGGAGATGACCAGCACCTTCGGGCCCAAGAGCCGGAACCGAAAGACGAACAAGACGCACTGGGTGTACGGCTCGCCGCCGTTCGACGAGCCGATCCTGGCCTGGAGCCGTGTCCTCCATTCCAAAGGCGCCTTCAACCTGCTGTGCGACGGCCCCTACGACGAGGACATCGAGGCGGCCATGCGGGAGCTGGACTTCGAGAAGCGCGTTCGAATGACTCAGACCCTCGGCCAGAAGCTCTACGACGCCCACCACGGCGTCATGCTCGGGATGAAGTCCATCACGTGGGCCCTGAGCCGAAAGATCGGCGGCTGGCAATCCCTCGCCTACGTGCCGATGGAAACCAACTACGAGTACGTGAGCCCGGCATGAAGCGTAGCAGCGATCGGATTCTCACGACCCACGCCGGGAGCTTGCCCCGCCCCGGCGACTTGCTCGAGATGATCCAGGCGAAATCCAGCGGCCGTGCCTACGATCTGGATGGGTACACCACCCGAGTACGGACCGCGGTGAGAGACATCGTCCGCAAGCAGGCCGAGCTCGGCCTGGACGTGATCGACGACGGCGAGATGGGCAAGCCGGGCTTTATTCCGTACGTCAACGAGCGCCTGTCCGGGTTCGAGCCGAACAAGGACGCGGCCGGAAGCCCGTGGAGCGGCTCGCGAGAGGTGCGGGCCTTTCCAGAGTTCTACGAGTGGTTCGGTCGCGCGATGCCCAGTCCCCCCGCACGGGCCATGCACATGGTCTGCACCGGGCCCATCGCTTACAAGGGCCACAAGCACGTGCAGGCCGACATCGACAACCTCAAGGCCGCGCTCGCGGGGACGAAGGCCGAGGAGGCCTTCATTCCGGCCATCTCCCCGACAAGCGTCGAGGACTGGCAGAAAAACGCCTTCTACAAGACCGAGGAGGACTACCTGTTCGCCATCGCCGACGCCATGCACGAGGAATACCAGGCGATCGTCGATGCCGGGTTTCTCGTGCAGATCGACGACCCTCATCTGGCGACCCACTACGTGTCGCACCCGGAGCTGAGCGTGGACGAGGTCCGCCGATGGGCTGAGGTGCGCGTGGAGGCGCTCAACCACGCCCTGCGGGGGCTGCCACGGGACAAGGTGCGCTGGCACACCTGCTACGGCATCAACATCGGCCCCCGCGTCCACGACCTCGAGCTCAAGCACTTCGTGGACGTCATGCTGAAGATCCGAGCCGGCGCCTACTCGTTCGAGGCGGCAAACCCGCGGCACGAGCACGAGTGGCGCGTGTGGGAGACGGTCACGCTGCCCAACGGCACGGTGCTGATCCCGGGCATGATCACGCAATCGACCGTTCTCGTCGAGCACCCCGAGCTGGTGGCCGAGCGCATCGTGAGATTCGCCAAGGTCGTCGGGCGCGAGAACGTCATCGCCGGTGCGGACTGCGGATTTGCCACGTTCGCGGGATCGACCGAGATCCACCCGAGCGTCGTCTGGGCCAAGTTCGACGCCCTGGTCGAGGGGGCGCGCATCGCGACGAAGCAACTCTGGAGGCGCGCATGAGACGACGGATGCTCGCGCTTCACGCTGGATCCTCCGTTCGTCGAAAAGTTGAAGGCCGTCCTCCACAAGTGAGCGATCGAGCGTGCAGCGCTACATCATCGGCCGCGTGATCCAGTCGATCGTCTCGATGTTCGTGGTGTCCGTCATCGTGTTCGCGCTCGTGCGGCTCTCGGGCGACCCGATTCAGATCATGATGCCGGCGGAGGCGTCGAAAGCGGACATCGAGCTGATGCGCGCGCACCTCGGTCTCGATCGCCCGTGGGGCGTGCAGTACTGGCGGTTCGCGACCCAGGCGCTCCAGGGAGACTTCGGCCGCTCCGTCCGCTTCCGCCGGCCCGCCCTCGACCTCATCACCGAGCGGTACGGAGCGACGCTCGAGCTCGGCGGCCTCGCCGTGCTCATCGTGATCGCCGTCGCGCTCCCGGTCGGCGTCTACTCCGCGGTCCGCCGCGGCAGCGCGCTCGACTATGCCGCGCGCGTCTTCGCCGCACTCGGCCAGGCGGTGCCGCCCTTCTGGCTCGGGTTGGTGCTCGTGCTCATCTTTGGCGTGTTGCTCCACCTCCTGCCGACCTCCGGACGCGGCACACCGCTGCATGTGCTCCTGCCCGGGATCACCCTCGGCTGGTTCGCGGTGGCCGGACTCATGCGCCTGACCCGCTCGTCGATGCTCGACGTCCTCGGCAGCGAGTACGTCAAGCTCGCGCGCATCAAGGGGCTGCCCGAGCGGCGCGTGATCTGGCGGCACGCCTTCAAGAACGCGGCGCTGCCGGTCGTGACATTCGCCGCTCTCCTGTTCGTCGCGCTGCTGAACGGCTCGATCATCGTGGAAACGGTCTTCGGCTGGCCGGGGCTCGGCCTGCTCGTGATCGAGGCCGTCGACTCGCGGGACTATCCGATCGTTCAGACGGTCGTCCTGTTTCTGTCGGCGATGTACATCGGCGTCAACCTGCTGGTCGACATTCTCTACGCGTACCTGAACCCCAAGATCCGGTACTCGCAGTGAGCAGCCGTTCCGCGGTCTCCGTCGAGCCCGCCGTCCTCGCCCGGCGCGCACGCGATCGGCGCTGGCCGCCCGCAGTTCCGCTGGCGGTCGTCATGGCGCTCGTGCTGTGCGCCCTGCTGGCGCCCGTGCTGGCGCCGCACTCGCCGGTCGAAGGCTCGCTCGGCGAGCGGCTGGCGCCGCCAATCGGCCTGGAGGGCTCGAAGCCCGGCCACCTGCTCGGCACCGCGGCTTCTTCGGCGGCTGGGTCGACACGCTGCTCATGCGTTTGGCCGACATCTCGCTCTCGCTGCCCGGCATCCTGATCGCGGTGCTGCTCTCGGTGGTCTTCGAGCCGTCGTTCACGAATGTGATCATCGTCGTCGTGTTTCTCTTGTGGCCGAGCTACGCGCGGCTCACCCGCGGCGAGACGCTCGGCCTCAAGCAGCAGGAATTCGTGGCCCTCGCGCGAATCGCCGGGTGCTCGAGTACCCGCATCATGTTCCGCCACATCGTGCCGAACCTGACGCCCTCGATCCTGGTGCTGGCCACGCTGCACGTCGGCTACGTCATCGTGCTCGAGGCGGCGCTCTCCTTCTTGGGGGTGGGGATCCCGCCGCCGACGCCGTCCTGGGGCGTGATGGTCGCCGACGGACGGGGATTGATCGAACAGGCCTGGTGGGTCTCGATCCTGCCGGGGATCGCCATCCTGATCACAGTGCTCTCGCTGAACATCCTGGGCGACTGGGTGCGGGACCGCCTCGACCCGAAGCTGCGTCAGATCTGAGAGAATCCTTTAACGACGCTCGAGAGGAGGCCGGACATGGCCGAGTACAAGCTGATCTCCGCGGATTCTCACGTGAGCGAGCCGACCGACCTGTGGGTGGAACGCGTGGAGAAGAAGTATCGCGAGCGGGCACCGCGTCTGGCGGTGAATCCCGCTGGCCGGGAGGGCGCCTACTTCCTCTACGAAGGCTATGCGCCCCACCCCATCGGGATCGGTCTGGCCGCCGGCAAGAGCCCGAAGGAGCTCGCCGAGTTCCTCACCAAGGGCACCTACGGCGATGCCCGGCCCGGCGGCTGGGACCCGGCCGAGCGTCTGAAGGACAACGAGCTGGACGGCGTGGAAGCAGACGTGCTCTACACGACTCTGGGCTTCCGCATCTTCTGGCTGAAGGACGTGGGGCTCCAGCAGGACTGCTTCCGGGTCTACAACGACTGGCTGGCGGCGTATTGCAGCTACGCGCCCAAGCGCATGGCGGGGCTGGCCCTGATCTCGCTGTACGACCCGAAGGCGGGCGCCCTGGAGCTCGTCCGCTGCGCGAAGGCGGGTCTCAAGGGGGCCATGATCTGGTGCTCGCCTCCCAATGACCAGCCGTACAGCTCGGAGGTCTACGATCAGTTCTGGGCGACTGCCCAGGAGCTGCGCGTACCCGTCAGCCTGCACGCCATCACCGGGATGGGACGGGAGAGCCAGTGGGAGTTCAGCGAGCGCTACATGCGGGCCACGGTCCTGGCCCACGAGGTGGAACGCTCGTTCAGCGTGCTGATCTTCTCCGGTGTCCTCGATCGCTTCCCTGATCTCCAGATCGTCTCCGCCGAGAACAACTGCGGCTGGCTTCCGTATTACCTGCAGCGCATGGACCGCGCGTTCGACCGCGGTCGCTACGCCGCCGGATTCAATCTGAAGCTGAAGCCGAGCGAGTACTTCCAGCGCCAGATGTACTGCACCTACATCGACGACTACGTCGGCGTCGCCAACCGCCACTTCATCGGGGTGGACAAGCTCATGTGGTCGTCCGACTATCCCCACCAGGCATCGTCCTGGCCCCACTCGCAGGAGGTGGTGGCGCGCGACTTCAAGGACGCCAGTCCTGACGACCGGTTCAAGATCACCCGCGGCAACGTGGCCAAGCTCTACAACTTCGTGCTCTAGGGTCGTCCAGGTTGGCCGACGCTCTGCTCGAGGTGCGGGACCTCCGCACCTACATCTACGCGCGCCGCGGGGTGGTCAAGGCCGTGGACGGCGCGACCTTCTCCGTTCGCCGCGGCGAGACCCTGGGCATCGTCGGCGAGTCGGGCTCCGGCAAGTCGATGACGTGCCTCTCGATCTTGAGGTTGGTGCCGGAGCCGGGCGGGCGCATCGTCGGCGGGGAGGTCGTCTTCGACGGCGAGGACCTCCTCGCCAAGAGCCCGGAGGAGATGCGGCGCCTCCGAGGCGCGCAGATCGCGATGATCCTCCAGGACCCGATGGCCTCGCTCAATCCGGCGATGACGGTGGGCGAGCAGATCGCGGAGACGCTGTCGCTCCATCGGGGCCTGCGGGGCCGCGCCCTGGACGAGCGGGTGCTCGAGCTACTGCGCCAGGTGCGGATCAGCGATCCCGAGCGTCGCGTCCACGCCTATCCCCACCAGATGAGCGGCGGCATCCGCCAGCGCGTGGCGGGCGCCATCGCCATTTCGTGCGGGCCGAGCCTCCTGATCGCCGACGAGCCGACGACCTCGCTCGACGTCACGATCCAGGCGCAGTACCTGCGTCTCTTGAAGGAGATTCAGCGGGAGACGAATCTCGCCCTCGTCTTCGTCACGCACGACCTCGGCATCGTGGCCAAGCTCTGCGACCGCGTCGCGGTCATGTACGCCGGGCGGATCGTCGAGACGGGGCGCACCCGGGACATCTTCAGCAGCCCGCGCCATCCCTACACGATCGGCCTCCTCAACTGTCTGCCGACGCTCCAGCACGGGCGCGCGCCGCTGACGGCGATCGAGGGCCAGCCTCCGGATCTCGCCCACGTGCCGCCCGGCTGCAGCTTCGCCCCGCGCTGCCCGATGGCCGAGCCACGGTGCGGGGAGGCGCTCCCGCCCCTGGAGTCGATCGAGCCCGATCACCTCGTGGCGTGCGTGCGCGCCGGGGAGACCGCGATTCAAGGCCGAAGGGTGGCCTCGATCTCGACGGCCTCGCCGCCGGCGCGTGTCGAGGTGGACGCCGGAGACGTCATCCTGGAGGCGCGGCAACTCACCAAGCACTTCCCGATGTCGCGCGGCATGATTTTCGCCCGCACGTTCGGGACGGTGAAGGCGGTCGACGGCATCGACTTCGTTCTACGTCGGGGCGAGACACTCGGGTTGGTCGGGGAAAGCGGGTGTGGGAAGACCACCACCGCGAGGCTCGTCCTGTCACTGGAGCGGCCGACCGCCGGCGGCATTTTCTTCCGTGGTCGCGACATCCACGCGCTGAGTCGCCAGGAGCTTGGCGGCTACCGCCGGGCGGTGCAGGCGGTCTTCCAGGACCCGTACAGCTCGTTGAACCCGCGCCTGACGATCCGCACGACTGTCAGCGAGCCGCTGGCCCAGACCGAGCCGGATCTTACGCGGGCCGAGGTCGCGGAACGCGTCGGCGCGTCGCTCGCGCGCGTCGGGCTCCGGCCGCGCATCGCCGACGACTATCCCCACGAGCTGTCGGGCGGTCAGCGCCAGCGGGTTGCGATCGCCCGGGCGTTGACCACGAATCCGGAGTGCATCCTGCTCGACGAGGCGGTCTCGGCGCTCGACGTCTCGATCCGGGCCCAGGTCATGAACCTCCTGCGCGAGATTCAGGATCGTCTGGGCGTGAGCTACCTGTTCATCGCTCACGATCTGGCCGTGGTGAAGTACGTCAGCACGCGGATCGGCGTGATGTACCTGGGCAAGCTCGTCGAGACGGCGGCCGCCGACGAGCTCTACACGAACCCACTGCATCCTTACACGCAGGTGCTCCTGAACAACGCGCTGCCCTCTCACCCCGACGACGCCCGTGAGGAGGTCATCCTGAAAGGCGAGGTGCCGAGCGCATTCAATCCTCCCCCGGGATGCCGGTTCCATCCGCGGTGCCCGCAGGCGCTGCCGGTCTGCGGCGAGATGGAGCCGGTGTTACGCGAGCGGTCCGCCGGCCATCGGGTCGCCTGTCATCTCTACGGAGCCTGACACATCCTGCGCAAAGTCCTCCTCGAGAACAGGGCAGAGTTGTCACGGTAGGTGGCGAACGAGCCCGCGAGCCTTGATGCCGGCTTCACTGAAAAGACTCTCCACCGGCGAAGAAAGCCGCCCAAGTGGCATCAATACGCTGAAAGGTCATGGGCCGCTCGAACGTGAGCTGATGTGTCACTTACCGCGCCAGCCGTGCCAGAGCTGCCCAGCCTTCGGGTGCTGCGACACGCCCTTGTACAGCGTTTTTACCAACCCGGTCGCCTCGGCCCCCTCCACGAGCTTGCCGTCTACGACCACGCTTGCGTCGCCCTTGATACGGAAGGCGCCAGAGGAGTAAGGGCTGAACTTCTGCACAAACGTGATCGGGCGGGTCATTCCTCTTGCCCACGCATCAACGGTCAGGACGTCAACCTTGCCGGTTCCGTCCGGCATCAGCCCCTCGCGCACAAACGCCCATGCATCCAACTGTCCCTGACGCTTGGTGAGCGTCGCCTTGGCTTCCGCGATCGACTGCTCTTGCGTCTGCGCCTCGAAGCGAAGGAGCTGGCGCTGGCCACCGGTCTCGACGACCGCAAGGGGCACCAGCAACTCGCCCTTTGGCAGATCTGAGACGCTCCAGGCCGCGTGAGCGAGAACGAAGCCGGCCAGCAGCACGACTGAGTCTGGCGTCACGATGGCTCTTCAGCTTCCTCCCGGCTCTCTCCTAGCACAGGCGGGATAGGCCGCGCGTCCATGCAGTCTATCCCGGCGTACTTGAGCGCACACGCGGGGAGCGCACGGCCAGGAAGACGCGCGCTGGCGTTAGCGGCAGGGCGGTGATCGCGAGCTCGGCGGGCGCGAGGGCGTCGCACACGGCGTTGGCGATGGCAGCGCCGAGACCGGGGTTGCCGCACTCGCCGAGACCGCGCAGGCCGAGCGGGTTCGTGGTCGCGCGCACCTCCTGGTAGAAGCCGTCCACGGGCGGGACGTCGGCGGCCATCGGCAGCGCGTAGTCCATCAGGGTCGACGACAACAGTTGGCCGTCGGCGTCGTACGCGAGGCTCTCGTGCAGGGTGTTGCCGATGCCGAAGGCCACGCCGCCCACGAGTTGACCATCGACGAGCGCCGGATTCACGGCGCGGCCGACGTCGGCGCCCACCACGACCCGGCGCAAGGCGACGACGCCGGTCTCGGGATCCACGTCCGCCGTCACGGCCACGGCGCACCCCGCGTAGGTCACCTTCGGCACCTCGAACGAGGCGCCGGCGGCGAGACGACGTTCCCGCGCCAGCTCCGCCAGGGTGATGCGCTGGCCGCGAGCCTCCAGAGCCCCGTGCGCGTACGTCACCTCGCTCTCCGCTGTACCCCAGCGCTCGGCGGCCCGTTGCCGCGCCTCGGCGATCAGCTTGGCCGCGGCGAGGTGAGCGGCGTTGCCGGCGGTGACGGTGCCGCGCGAGCCGTAGGTGCCGACGCCGCTCTCGACGGCGGCGGTGTCGGCATGACGCACGTCGAAGCGAGCGGCGGGGAGGCCGAGCGCCTCGCCGAGGATCTGAGCAAGCACGGTCTCGAGCCCCGGGCCCATCGACGAGGCGCCAGTGTCGACGACCAGGATGCCGTCGGGCCGTGCCTCGACCTGCGTGGTCTCGAAGGGGCCGAGGCCGGTCTTCTCGACGTAGACCGCCAGCCCGATCCCTCGCCGAGGCCCCGACGGCCGCGCGTTCATCGCGGCCTGCTCGGCCCGCGCGCGGGGATAGTCCAGCCGGCGCAGCAGCTCGTCGAAGAGCGCCGGGAAATCCCCGGAATCGTAGACGGTGCTCACGCCGAACGACTTGGTGCCACAGTCGTAGGGCATCTCATCCGGGCGGATCAGATTGCGGTGACGGATCCCCGCCGGATCGAGGCCCAGGCGGACGGCGGCCTGGTCCAGGAGGCGCTCGCGGACGAAGTTGCACTCCGGGCGGCCGGGGGAGCGTAGCGTGCCTGCCGGCGTCTTGTTGGTCACGACCGACCAGAGATCGCAGGCATAGTTCGGCACCCGGTACGGGCCGGGGAGCAGGGAGGCGCCGAACTCGGCGGGCACGAGCGCGGCGGTGCGCACGTAGGCGCCGATGTCGGCGTGGATCACGGTGCGAATCCCGAGAATGCGGCCGTCGCGGTCGAAGCCGATCTCGATCGCGTAGGCGACCTCGCGCGCGTGGTTGGCCGCCATCAGGTTTTCGCGCCGGCTCTCGATCCACTTCACGGGTCGACCCAGCTTCATGGCGGCGAGCGGCACCAGGATGTCCTCGGGATAGAGCTCGCCGCGCACACCGAAGCCGCCCCCGACGTCCACCTCGGTGAGGCGCAGAGCGCCGAGCGGGATGCCGAAGATCGGCGCGAGGATCGTCCGGTTGATGTGGATGCACTTGGTCGAGCCGATCAGGTGCAGCTCGCCGCCCCGCGGATCCGGCGGCACGGCGATCAGGCCGCGCGTCTCCAGCGCGGCCGCCGTCTGCCGCGGGTAGGTGAAGCGCTCGCGCAGCACGAGCGCGGCGGTCCCGAGCGCGGCGTCGGCGTCGCCCACGCGCATGGTGATCGTCGCGACGTTGTTCGAATCGGTGCCCGGAAAGAGCCGCGACGCCCCGGGCCCGAGCGCCTCGGTCGTGGAGGCGCAGGCCGGCAGCGGCTGATAGACGACGTCGATCCGCTCCAGCGCGTCGCGGGCGACGTATGGATCGTCGGCGACGACGAGCGCCACCGGCTCGCCCACGTAACGAACGACGTCGCGCGCGATGGCCGGTTGCAGGTAGCGATCAGTGCCCGTGGGCGCAGGGACGCGGTTCGGGATGACGGCGATCGCCGGCACGTCGGCGGCGG
>WNFB01003238.1_pt1 | contig 14342 bp, 12 predicted proteins | sample 5400501 | NCBI WGS metagenome assembly WNFB01 (sample SAMN13153341, study PRJNA577476) | soil metagenome | isolation source: 200 cm saprolite under Douglas fir tree site 2 hole 1 | place: USA:California | collected 2015-04-18
GACAACGGAACGCTTTCGCTAACTGAGGCCGGAACTCAAAGGCGAGCTTCGCTGCATCTGGTCAAAGGCGACGCGGGACTTGGCGCGCTGGACCCGGGCGGAGTTGAAGTCCTGGAGATTGATCTCGCTCGCTTCATCGAGGTCCTCACATCTGAAAATCACACCCTGAAGCGCGCGCTGACGGATCCGCATTCCTTCAGCGGCATTGGCAATGCTTTCTCAGATGAAATTCTTTGGGCAGCGCGGCTGTCGCCGGTGAAACTGACGCAGAGACTCGAGGGTGAAGAACTCAAGCGGCTTTACGAGGCCACGCGTCAGACGCTCGGGCACTGGACGCAGCGTTTGCGTGCAGCAGCGGGAGATCAGTTTCCGGAAAAAGTTACGGCCTTTCGCGAAGGCATGGCGGTGCATGGTCGATACAAGGAGGCGTGCCCGCGCTGTGGCGCAAAAGTTCAGCGCATTCGTTATGCGACGAACGAAACCAACTATTGCCCGAAGTGCCAGACGGGCGGGAAACTGCTCGCCGACCGCGCGTTGTCGCGAATTCTGCGCGACGATTGGCCAAAGACTGCGGAAGAACTCGGATAGTTGGCGCTCATTTGCGTGTTCGATCAGTAGTGTCCCGATTTGACGGCGTATAGAGTACCAACTTTAGTTGGGTCTTTTCTCTCCTATAAAAACCCGACTAAAGTCGGTACTCTGAACACCGCTTATCAAAGTAGGGCTCTTCCATTTCACGCCTTCAGCCTGATGAGTCGAGGTTAGAGTCGGGTACCGGCTTCCTTTGGTGCGACCGTGATGCTCTTGAAACGCGACATGCGCACCAGGCCCGGGGCGGAACCTCTTGGCTTGGAAACGAACTTGCGCTGGGTGTAGTGCACATCGACCTTGGGATCCTTGCGGGCCTGTGAAAATTGCGCGGCGAGTTGAGCGGCCTCGATGATGGTGCGATGGGGAACGTCTTTGCGAGTCGAATTACGAACGACCACGTGCGAGCCGCCATAATCAGCCGCATGCAGCCAGAGGTCGTTGGGGCGGGCGACTTTGAAAGTCAGATGGTCATTGTCCCGGGACGTGCGCCCAACCAGAATCTCAAGGCCGTCTGACGAGACGTAACGACGCACGCCGGGAATCTTTTTCTCGGGCCTGCGCTTGGATCTACTCACGCCCTCGCTTACCGCCCCCACCCCAGCCGGGCTGCCCGTCTGGGGACCCCGGGTCGGGCTACCGCCCCTTGATTGACGTACAGCAGGCGAAGACATGAACCCTTCGAGTGATGCCTCGTCGCGTTCGGCTACTATCTTTTCCAGCTCCGCCTGTTGCGCCTCGAGACCCGCCAGCTCGCGTTGCGCGAGCGCGATTCGCGAATTGATTTGTCGCAGCGCACGCTTTGAGCGCGAATAGAGCCCGAATCGGCGCTCGGCCTCCTGCGGCAGCGTCACCTTCTCGTCCAACTCAATTTCAATCAGCGGCGCGTCCGCGGAAAAGTAATCGATCAGCTTGACACGGTTGCGGCTGCGTTTGGCGGTGCTGAGATTCGCCAGGAGCAAATCGCCCAGACGCTTTTGTTGCTCGGCGTCGGAGTGGCTGGCCAGGTCCGCTTGAAGCTGTTTGAGCAATTTTTGCTGGCGCGAGGCCCTCTTTCGCAAATCAGCACGCGCGGCCGACGCGCTCGCGTCGAATGCTTGTTGATTCAGTAGTGCGCTGTAGTGACTGTCCAGAGCCGCCGAGAATAAATCAAACTGTCCGGCAAGAAACGACTCTAACGGTGTGCCGGTGGAGCCCTCCCTTACCGCCCCCACCCCAGCCGGGCTGCCCGTCTGGGGACCCCGGGTCGGGCTAATGCCCGGTTCGTGCGGCTCGCCCGTCTGGGGACCCCGGGTCGGGCTAGTGCCCCGCTCGCGCGCGCGCGTCTCGCTCCTGCCAGATAGCCGGTATTCGTCGCCGATTTGCTGGCCGGCGCCGCGCGCCGGGCGCAGCTGATGAGTGAGGTGGTCGCGCGAATCCAGCAGAAAAAGATTCGCCGATCGTCCCGTCAATTGAGCGATGAGGGTGCGCTCTTTCGCTTGCTCGAACTCATCCTTGCCGGTGAATCGGAAACGTACCACCCGCTCGGCCGAATCCTTTTCCAGCTCGCGCAAGGTTGCGCCCGCCAGCTCTTTTCGCAGCGCCAGAGCGAATTGCGTGAGCGGGATGCTTTGCTTTTCCAGATCGCGAACGCGGCGTTTGATTAGATAGAGACGCGGCAGGCCGGGCTCAGCGCTGATGAAGAGATAGCCGTCGCGGAGACGGAAATCGATTGCCAGCGAGAGCGGTCCGAGTTGAAAGATTTTCCCCGGCGCGCGGCCAATCAAGAGCGGCCCGAGCTCAGCGACGATCTCTTTGATTGCTTCCTCATCCATGTTTCCGGTGAGGGAAGTTAGCACAAACACCGGCAGGGATGCCGCTGCGCCGCAGGTGGTGTCCTGATTTGACGGCGTATAGAGTACCAACTTTAGTTGGGTCTCTTCCCGCCTAACAAAAACCCGACTAAAGTCGGTACTCTGAACACCGCTTATCAAAGTAGGGCTCCGATGCCGGCGCTCCCGAAAAGCAAAAGGCGAAAGCCGAAAGACTTTCGCCCGACAAAATCGGAAAGAAGGAACGACGCTAGGTCTGTATGACTATCGTCTTTGAGAAACGATCATGCATCGTGCGGCCTTCGCGATCGACCAACGCATAGATGATACCGATGCCGAAGGTAGCCAGCGAGAAGATGTAACCAATGGCGCGCTTCATGGCTTGGCCTCCGGTGGGAATCAGCCCGGTGCGCACGTCAATGGTTCGCAGCGATAGCAGACGCATGCCCAACGTTCGTCCGGTGAGGGCGATTGAGACTGTTAGATACGAGAACATCATGGCCAGGGCAATGCCTGCCGTCAAGCCAATCACGCGCGGGTCGGACCACTGGCCTTTGGCAAATTCGATCCCGGCGGCGATCGGTGCCGTTATCCCTGCTACGACGAAAAGATCCAGGAGTCCAGCGATCATTCGCCGCCAGACGCCGGCGCGATCACCGCGCACATCTGAAGCGAGCGCCGGCACAGACAGACACGCTTCAAGGTACGCCAGCGCAGAGTCCTCTATGCCGTCAGAGATTACCCGAACCGGCTTACGTCTTGGTTCGTCAACGATCGGCTGGGAAGGAACCACCACCAGTTTGCCCTTTCTCGCTGCGGTCTCGCCCTGAATCGTCGCTGTTGTCTCTTCTGTCACTTCTGTCCCTCCTGTCGATGGGGCATCGTCAGCGACCGGAGCCAGAGCGGTAGCCGTAGCCGCGCCGGTGCTGCCCACCGCAAAGTCTGACCTGCGCGCGCGCTCCAAACGCTCAAGGGCTTTCGAGACGATGGGATTCATCACCTGCTGTTCGCGATCGGGCACGAGTTCCAGTTGAGCCGACGGCAGCGCGCAGGAAAACGTCTCGCTTTCCTGGGCTGACGCCAGGGCTTCCGCGGCTTCGCGGGCACGCTGCTCCTGGACCTCGCGCACGCGTTGACTCAATTGCTTGCGCCACTCAGGCACTGCGCGCGAAACTCCGGGAAACTCGATCAGGGTAGATTTCGATGCTTCGGCTTTGGATGGGCGCGAATGATCTGAGGCCGAAGCCTCGACAGGTGCGCGACCCGCCATCACTTTATCCTGAGGAAGATCAGAGAATACTTCTGGCATCGCTGATTGCGATCGGGAAATGGGGCAGGTGTTTTCGTGCGCTACGCCACAAGAGCAAGGCTGCATAGCAAAGTCTCAGTCGGCGCGGCAATCAAAACGGGTGGGCACGATCTCAGCAAAGCCCGAACCCGTTGCGCATCGGGCCGGATGGTATCAGACTTTACTTTAACTCGTCAACGAGAAAATATAGCAGGGCTTGAGGTTGGCTGTCTTCCCTAGAGCGGCTGGCGACCGGCGAAACCCGCTTCGACGTCATGCCACCATTCGAGCTGGTCGCCTTCATCTGCTTTCCAGCAAAGCAGGACTACGCGGCCCTCGCGCATCGAAGGAAAGTCTATCAAGCCATTGGCGTAATCCTTCAATTGCACGCCGAGTCCTTCCAACTTGCCGGCCCCCAACGACAGGTCGATCAGCAACCGTGCGTACTGGGAACCCTTTTGCATGCCGCCGCCACCGTTCTCGGCCGCATCCGCGGCCAGCTTCGCAGAGTTCTGGAAAGAACGCAGACGGCGATGCGATCGCTGAATGGACTTCACGATCGGCCGTACGCTCGGGAGCAGGGAGTTTGCTTCTTCTAAAGTGAAAAGCTTCATAATGAGTCTCGTGGGGGACGATTGAAACAACCGTCCACCTCACGAAACTCATTCTACTTGTTTCGGAAGAGCCAGGCCACTTGAGAAGATTGGGAGTAGTAGGTCAGTTTGAGCTTAAGGGCTCGATCTATCACTGGGAGCGCGGGCGCCCTCGCCCGCATTGAACGCGAAGCGCGAACACAATTTTCTCGAAGCCGTCGAATACGTTTTGAGCAAATTGAGCGCGCTCCGCCTGCCATGCGGGCGAGGGCGCCCGCGCTCCCAGTAAACAACTGACCTGATCGCGCTACTTGACCGCAGCCGAGGTCTGGTCGGTGTTGCTCTTTGGTACGTAGTAACCCTTGCGCGCGCTCACCTCGAGTTTGCGCGACTTGCCTTTCGCGTCAAGCGCCTTGACGCGCAGATCGAGTTGATGCAGGCGGCCATCGTCCTTCTCATCCTCGCCGAGTGAGAAGCCGAGGCTGTAGCGGGCCGTCAAATTGCCGATAATTCTGGCGAGTCCGGCGCCATAGTCTCTGACGCGACTGACATGAACGGCTTCGCCACCGCTTTGTTGGGCCAGACGCTTGGCGCTGCCGGCCAGGCTTATTCCAGTCCATCCAATCAGCGGCTGACCCAGAGGCAGCAGGAACTTGTAGAGCGTTCGCATGTCCACAGTCAGCGTGTTGAAGATCGCGTTTTGCCGGATCAGGATCTGTTCGGTCGCGTCGCGGTCTTCGTAAAAGATCGGCGCGATGCCGTCAGACAGCCACACGACGGCTGCTTGTGAGTTGGGAAGCTTTTCCTCCGCCAGGTGCGTCGCATCGCGCGTCGCCCCGGCCATGTCGTAGATATTGTCTAACTGAATTGAGACCTTGCCGTCGCGGCTCACGCGTTTGACGTTAACCGATCCATCCTTTTTGATCGTGCGCGTTATGACCGCCCCGTTCTTTCCCTTGATCGTCTCGGTTTCAAGGACGTCACTCTCTTTCTTCTTTGCTCCAGCAGAATCCTTCGGTTCCGTTGCGGTCGTGTCGGAGCTCACCGTAAGACTCCCGCTGCTCTGTGGCGCAGAGTCCTTCTCATCGGGTTTCGTCTTGTCGGTTTCGGGAGCGGGGGCGACCAGCGCCGGCACGCGAGCCAGGGCGGCGTCGAGTTTCGCGCGATCGCGCGTGAATTCAGTCAGCCACATCGCCTTGCCATTTCTAATTGCGGCGGTCTTGTCATCAACGCTGTTCAGGTTAATCGCCAGGATTGCAACTTCGTCGCCCTCCGGAAGCTTGGCCAACTCGTCAACCATTGACTTACGAACCTCTTCGCGTTTGAGAAAGCGCCCGGCGCCATCATCGCGCAGATCGAGAATCAAGATCAGCGCGAGGGGCTTGCGCGCCTGGCCTTCGCGAGTGAAATAAGAAATCGTGCGCGGCTGGCCGTCGTCAAGAACCTCAAAATTGTCCGCGGCGAGATCAGAGACATTGATCCCGGTGCGCTTGTCTTTTACCAGCGCGTCCATAAAGACCACGCGCGTGCGCACCTTAATCGTTTCGGCGACTTCCTGCGCCGAGGCCGGAATGGCTGTGACGGCTAAGAAAAGCGCCGCTGCCAGAAGGGCGGATAGGGACATCAGCCGTGCGTTTCGATTGGTTCTGATCGCGGTGTTGTAGTTCATGGAATTGGCTCCTGGTTGTTATTGAGGGCGGCATCATCGGTCAGGGTTTTGCCCATCTCATTCGGATCTTTCATCAACATCGCCAACACGTCGGGCGCGACTGTCGCCTCGACCACGGTAGCTTCGCGTCGTTCGATGGTAACGACCAGCACGTGGAACTTCGCGCCGGCGTCACGGATATAGATGTAGGTTTGCTCTTCATCTTTCGCGGACAAGGTCGCTATCAGCGGCGACCAGGCTTCGTTAAGCGTGCTTTGGATCGACGCCTTGAAGCCGGCAATTCGGCCATGCGAATTGAATTCCTGATCTTCAAAGAATACCAATCTCACGCTGCCGGCATCGGCGAGGCGTTTGTAGTCGCCGCCTCTGACCCGCGCGACGGTCCTGGCGCCTTTCATTCCAGCGCGCGCCAGCAGCGGCAGGCTCTGGTGCTTGACGTGATAGAACTGCTCGATGGCCTTCACCACGGCGTCGAAGTCATCGCCGCGAGCAAAAGTGCTCGTGAGCGGCGCGAAGAAAATCGTCGCGATGATCAGACCAATGATTGCGAGTTTCGTCTTCATGGCACCAACTTGCTCTTCTTAGGCTTCGGTTGATCGAGTCCGAGGTCAGGCACGCCAAACTGGCCCTCGAGCTTGGTGAGCTTCTCGAGGTTGACCGGCCCGACGATGTTCACGACCGTGAATTCTTTCGGCTCGGCGCTGATCACCGCGAGGCCTTCGATCTGATCGCCCTGCATCATCAAATAGACGTCCACGTTGTCGCCGTCTTTTTTGCTCCTCACTCCGACGATCTTGCTCCAGCCGCCGCCGCGCAACTGCGACATCACCGACTCGACGTCGGCTGGCGAATATTGGCCTTCCTTCTCGAACTCGAAGCTCTTGACATAGATGCCCTTGAGCCCCTTGAGAATCTCTTTGATGTCCTCGTCGTCTTTGCCGGAAAAGATCTTGGCGGTAGTAGCCATCAATCGTTCGTCCAGTTTGACGTCGACGGTTTCGCTGGCCCGGTTGGCCAGAGAATCGAGCTGGTCGATTTGCAGCCGGGCGCCCTGGGCGTGCGCCGTGATGGCGGCGCCGCCCAATAGCAGCAGCATGACCGCTGCGAGTCTTAATGAAGTTTGGAAGAGTGTTTTCATAATTCATTCATCCTATCTTGTGTTGATTGCGAATTGAGTTCGGCGCGGGCAGACCCTGCGCCTTTCTTTGGGCGACATTGAGCTTGAAGCTGACCAGACGCAGCGCGACCAGCACCTGCTCTTTTTCCGCGAGTTCAGCCGGAGTTAGCGGCGGCGGCGCGGGCGCGCGAACTTTAGAGCGAGCCAGCAAAGCATGAGTCGGTTCACGATGGCGCTTCTGACTCCTCACGGGATTCGCGCCCGGGTTAAGAGCCGCTTGCTCCGGCTCGCGCTTCGGCTGAGGTAGTTCCTTCTCGATCTGCTTAGGCGCGGGCTGCGCGTTTTGTCTTACGTCTAACGGTGTCGTTACCTGGTGCTGTTTGAAAGCGAACCAGAGACCGAGGGCGATCGCCACCAGGGCTATCGCGGCGGCAATCGCCAAGAGCGGATAGAAGCTGCGGCGGCGTCTGATTTGAAGAGACGTCGGAATCCGCAGCGGCTGCGGCTGATAACGCAGAGCGCCGAGCGTTTCTTCAAGCTGCTGAATGTCCGGATCAATCTCGCCGGAACGATCCCAAAGGTAGTTGTTATCCATAATTCAACTCCACTCCCTCCCTTACGGTCGGGCTACTGCCCCAGATCAACCGCCCGCTACCGTAGGCGGTTCTGACATAACTCCCATCTTTTCGCGCAACATCTTCACGCCGCGATGCAGATTCACTCTGACAGATGCGGCGGTTAGTCCGGTGCGCGACGCGATTTCCGGCCCGGTCATTCCTTCGACGAATCGCAGCACCAGAGTTTCGCGATACGCTTCCGGCAGGCTGCGAATCAAGTCCAGGATTTCCATCGCGATGCGGTTGGGCGATTTGGCGACCGCGGTCTTTTCTGTTACTTCCACGGTCTCTCTTGAGCTGCGATAAAAATCCATGGCCCGGTTTCGCGTAATCATCGCCAGCCAACCACCGAACGCGCCCGCATTGCGGAGCGTGTGCAGCTTGCGGAGCGCGTGCAGAAAAATGTCCTGCACCAGGTCATCGACCTCAGCGCGGGGCACGCGCGCCAGCAAAATTCCGTGCACCATCGGGGCATACATTTCATACAACCGCGCAAAGCAATCCTGTTCGCCGTTAAGCACTGCCTCGATCAGCTTCGCCTCTACTGATTGTTCGGCGGGCGCGCTCAACGGTTGAGTCATAAGAAAGACGTCCGCGGTGGCTTCGGCTTCGAACATTGGTGCTTCCCTGTGAACCTTTGAACCGACGGATGCTACGACGCTAAGGGTCCGGTGCGAATCGCCAGCCTGAGTTTGGCCTTTGCGTCTGTCTGACATGGCTTAAGACGGGAACTGCGGAGAGAGTGTTAACCGTATCAGAAGCCCGACCGTGAGGGAGGGCCGTCAGGCCCTTCCCTACGGCGGCCTTCTGACACTAAGCCTGTGGTACGTTTGCGCGAGTTATTAGTTTCCAGCGCCAGATGACCGCGGTCGACACCAGCAGCGCGATGGTGCAGGCCGCGCCGCCTTCGATTCCGTAAGCGCCGCCGGTCAACCAATCGGGTCCGCTGTTCATCGCGTGCAGTAGAGGCGCCGGCGCGATTCGATTGATGCCGCTCACCGGCAAGCCGAGCAGAGAAGCCTGCGCCCAATTCCAGGACCAATGCAGTCCGAGCGGAAGCCAGAGCCGGCGGGTGCGCAGGTAAGCCGACGCCAGCCATACGCCCGCCAGCGCCGTGTTCAGAAATGTTAAGCCGGGCACGACGTGCGGATTGTTCAAATGCGCAGCGGCGAACGGCACCGACGTGAGGAAGACTCCCAGCCATGCCAGACTCGCGCGCGTCAAAGTTTGCAAAGGATAACCGCGAAAAAGCATCTCTTCAGCCGCCGCCGCAAACACGAACACGAGAGCTGAGATGGCCAGCGTCTTGCCGATTGCACCGGCGCTAACTTGATCAAGACTGAAGTGGACGCCGCGCGTGACCGTCGCGAGCAAAGCTGCGAGCAGGAGCGACGCTGCGCCGAGCGCTGATCCGATTCCCAAATCTTTCAGCCAGCCGGGCTCCACCGAGCAGCCGAGCGCGCGAAATGGTAATTGCTCGAACAACCGCCCGCAGCCCCAGCCCACCAACGCCGCGGAGATCAAAATGGATCCGTGACCCAGGATGAAAACCAAATCGCTGTTCGCCAGTTCCGCAACCGGACGGCGCAGCACCGGTCCCATCCCGCCGAGCAGAAGTATGAAGGTCAATGTGGAGCAAATGTAGAAAGCGACGACAAACAAGCACAGCCGCCAGCCGCTGCGCAAATGACGTTTGTCGTCGAAGAAAAGCTTTCGGGCGTCCATCGAGCGCAGCATTCTAGCATCCTCGGCTCCCGCGAACTCGGGCCGTCCGGCAGTTTGGGTTCAGAGTTCAACCTTTAGGTTGCCGATTGCAAGGGCGCAAGCTAAAGCTTGAACTCTAAACCGACCCGCCGGCCAACTCGCTGGGACGGGAATAGCTAAGGAGTGTGTGCTAGACTTTGCGGACGCTTGGCCGCTTATCAAGCCGTTTTTCCGTGAGCAAACCAACAGACAATTTCGACGAGTCGAGCGAAATCCGGCCCCGGCGGCGGAGCGTGCCCTGGCTGCTGGGCGGGTTGGTCCTGGTCCTGCTCGCAATCATCGTAGCGCAGCAACTCTTCAATGTGTGGGCCGTCGTGCCGCCCGAGACAGGTTCAGATACGCTGCTGCTGTACGCGTTGTCGTCGCTGAACTTCGCGGCCTTTGTCGTCTTCAGTTTCATTCTGCTGCGGAGCCTGCTGAGACTGCGGCGCGAGCGACGCGAGCGCCTGCTCGGCTCCAAAATCCAGACCCGGCTGCTCGCCTATTTCATTGCCCTCAGTTTGCTTCCGATCACGGCGATGGCAGCGTTCTCGTATCTGTTCATAAATCGCTCCGTCGAAAAATGGTTCGGCCGCTTGCCGGAAAGCATCGTCGAGAGAGTGCGCGAGCAACAGCGCGAAAGCCTGGCCACGCAGAACCGTAACTTCCGCGAGATGGCGAGTCTGCTCGCCACGATGATCAAAGATAAGCCGCAATCCGAATGGCAAGCGACACTGAATCAATTAGCTTCGACCGGCGACTTGTCGGCGATTGAAATCGTTTCCGGCAATGGCGAAGTTTTAGCGCACAGCGAAACATCGATTCCGGAATCGCAACGCCCTGAGTTGAATTCGCTGTTGCAGCAAGGACGAGCAACCAGGGCCAGCGCCAATGACGCGCTGACTGACGGTAAAGGATTTGACCTGGCTTCAGTTCCGCTCAGTGGCGATTGGCGCTTAATCGTCGTGCCGCATCGTTTGGCTGACACCGATGTCAGCGACACCATCGCGCCATCACAAAGCGAATACCAGCACCTGGTCGCGCGGCAGCGAAAAGTGCGCTTGCTGGGACTGTCCACGCTGGGACTAATGACGCTTTTGTTGCTGTTTGCCTCGATGTGGGTTGCGATCCATCTGGCGCGTGGGCTGGCGGCGCCGATCAAATCGCTGGCCGAAGCTTCGAAAGAAGTGGCCCGCGGCAACCTCGCGCACCGGGTGGATACGGTCGGCGATGACGAGTTGGCTTTGCTGGCTGAATCGTTCAACCAAATGACCGCGGAGCTGGATCAAAACCGCCGCCACATCGAAGCGGGCGCGACCGCTTTGCAGGAAAAGAATCTGGCGCTCGAAGAACGGCGCAACTATATCGAGACCATCCTTGATTCGTTATCGACGGGAGTTATTTCGCTCGATCGAGCGGACTGTGTTACGACCATCAACGCCGCGGCTGCGTCGATCCTGAAGCTGAGCGAACCGCCGCCGGCGTGGGCCAGGCTTTCAAGTATCTTGAGCAACGACGATCGAATCGTGCTTGACCGCTTGGTGCGGCGCGCGCGCCGCACCGGACGCGCGGCAGAGCAGAGCCGTCTGACTCGCGGTGCGGCAGGCGCCGCCGCGATACCGGTAGCTTTGACCGCGACCGCATTGCGCGGAATCTCAAACGAGAGTCGCGGAGTGGTGCTGGTGATCGAGGACCTTTCGGAACTGCTGGCGGCGCAACGCGCCGCGGCTTGGAGTGAAGTAGCTAAGCGAATCGCGCACGAGATCAAGAATCCGCTGACGCCGATTCAGCTTTCGGCTGAACGGATCGCGCGCAACTTTCACGTGCGCTGGAGTGCGTCAGAACCGGGAGCGGATCGGGGTCCCCGCGCGGGCAGTCCGCGTGGGGTGGTGGATGCGACCGGGTCGAATACGCCTGCTGATAACGATCCCACCAATGGTAACGGCGCGCTTGAACTGACCGAAGAGAATCGCGAAGAACTCACCCGGGTGGTCGAGGAGTGCACGACTTCGATCACGCGTGAGGTGGCCGGCTTGAAAGCTCTGGTGGATGAATTCTCGCGCTTTGCTCGCTTGCCAAATCCGCGTCTGGAACTCGGCGATTTGAACGAGGTAATTCGCCAGTCGGCCTTGCTTTACCATGAGCGTCTGAATGGCGTTGAGTTGAAATTGGAATTGGCTGAGCAACTGCCGCCGGCGATGTTTGATACTGAACAAATCAAACGCGTGTTTGTGAACCTGACTGACAATGCGCTGGAAGCGCTACTTTCAGTTTCGGATCGACGCGTAGTAAGAATCGCGACCAGACACGACTCGACGCGCGAAGTATTGCTGGCTGAGATTGAGGACACTGGAGAAGGAATTCCCGGCGGAGATTTCAAGCGGCTCTTTCAACCTTACTTTTCGACGAAGGGAAGAGGCACAGGCCTCGGCCTCGCGATCGTCGAACGAATAATCACCGAACATCGCGGACGCATTTACGCGGAAGCTAATAGCCCACGCGGAGCGAGGTTCGTGATTGAGTTGCCGACTCTTAGTAGTTAGTAGTCAGTTTTTCTCCCTTCTCCCTTTGGGAAAAGGGTCGGGGATGAGGGGCGTAAGCCAGGCAGTACTCAGGCCCTCACCCCAACCCTCTCCCAGAGGGAGAGGGAGATAATCTTCAAGAATGTCTGATTCCATCCTAATCGTTGACGACGAGCGCGGCATCCGCGAAACGCTGAGCGCCGTGTTGCGCGACGAAGGTTTCTCCCCCGATGCCGTGGCCAGCGGTGAGGAGTGTCTGAAGGCGATCGCCTGCCGCGTGTACGGCTGCGTTTTGCTCGACGTCTGGTTGCCGGGGATTGACGGCCTCGAAACTTTGCGACAGATACGCGATTCAAATTGCGATGCCGCGGTCGTGATTATCTCCGGACACGGCAACATCGAAACGGCCGTCCGCGCGACCAAGCTCGGCGCGTTTGATTTCATCGAAAAACCTCTGTCGATCGAAAAGACAGTCTTGACGGTGCGAAATGCCTTGCGCCAGAGACAACTCGAGCGGGTCAACGAAGAGCTGGGCGCTGAGCTGAAGCAGGAATATGTCATGGTCGGCGAGTCAGTGGCCATGCGCGCGCTGCGCAAGCAGATTGACGTGGTCGCGCCGACCGACGGGCGAGTCTTGATCTCGGGCGAGTCGGGAACCGGCAAAGAGTTAGTCGCGCGCGCGCTGCACGCACAGTCGCGGCGCGCCGGAGCGCCTTTTGTCGAAGTAAACTCGGCCGCCATTCCCCAGGAACTGATCGAATCAGAATTGTTCGGGCACGTGAAAGGCGCGTTCACGGGCGCGACCGCGGCGAAGAAAGGAAAGTTTGAGTTGGCCGACGGCGCGACGCTGTTCCTCGATGAAGTTTCAGACATGAGCGCCGGCGCGCAGGCAAAGGTGCTGCGCGTTTTGGAAGAGCAGAGATTCGAGGCGGTCGGCAGCAACTCGCCGGTCACCGTTGACGTGCGGGTAATCGCGGCCACGAACAAGCGCCTGGAGGAGGAAATCGAGAAGGGAAGTTTTCGCAGCGACCTCTTTTTTCGCTTGAACGTGATTCCGTTCGAGATTCCGCCACTGCGTGAACGGGCCGAAGATATTCCGTTGCTGATCGACCATTTCAACCAGCGCTTTGCCCGTGCTTACGGCAAGAAACCGAAACGCTTCGATCCCAAAGCGATCGAGGCCATGCAGGGCTATTCGTGGCCCGGCAACGTGCGCGAATTGCGAAACACAATCGAGCGCATCGTGATCATGCACCAGAATCATCGCGTTTCTCCGAAGGACCTGCCGGCCTTTGGCGACGAAGCTCCTCCGGCCTCTTCTTACCGGTTTCCTTCTTTCAAAGAAGCCAGCGATGCCTATCATCGCGAATTCATTCAGCGCAAATTGGACGAAGCGGACGGCAATGTCGCGCACGCGGCCGAGTTGATGGGCGTCGATCGCAGTCACCTCTATCGCCGCATGCGCGCCCTGGGGATTAGCGGTAAGGGTTAACTCCTCTCCCTTTGGGAGAGGTTGGGTGAGGGGCCTGAGGCGTGAAGACTGCTTATCTTATCTTCCTCTCCTCCGACGAAGGAAGAAACCAGGATGAATAAGGGAAGGCAATACCGAGGTGGATATCAGTCTTCGGGATTGAAAGAGCTGGCGCGCGAACTTAGGAAGAAACAGACATCCGCGGAAGAAATGCTCTGGGCGCTGATTCGAAATCGTCAGCTACTCGGGTTCAAATTTAGGCGCCAACATCAGTTTGGCGATTACGTTGCCGACTTCTACTGCCATAACGCTCAGCTAGTTATCGAATGCGATGGGCCTGTGCATGCACCGAACGAACAGTGGCACCACGACCAAAACCGCGACGCGTACATGATTGGGCAAGGTCTGCGAGTGTTGCGATTCTCGAACGAGCAGATCCTGAATGATACTCAGAATGTACTCGACGAAATTGCTGGAGTTCTCCCCTCTCCCTCTGGGAGAGGGGTTGGGGGAGAGGGCTTGTAGAGGGCAATACTCTCTTTAAGTGGACGCGGTCCTTCCTTAGAAATACCTGCCAAGTGGATAAAGTCGATATTTGCGTAGCACAGCAATATGGACTTAAGCAGACTGTCTCCGTCAAGCCCTCTCCCCAACCCTCTCCCACAGGGAGAGGGAGCAAAGCCTTTGCTTCCACCGCGAAGCGTTTGACATCGGCCTTTTTATGCCGTATCTGTTGAAACGAACTCGCGAGGAAGAGTCTGCATCAAACTTCTCGCGAAGGAACAAGAGGCTTTCATGGATTACACCACCAGAGAACTACTGAAGCGTTATCAGAAACTTGCGCTGGGCCAGCCATTTGCGCCGGTTTTGCTGAACATTCTGGTCACGTCGGTGTGCGACATGCGCTGCACGCACTGCTTTTT
>WNFB01003241.1_pt1 | contig 14336 bp, 11 predicted proteins | sample 5400501 | NCBI WGS metagenome assembly WNFB01 (sample SAMN13153341, study PRJNA577476) | soil metagenome | isolation source: 200 cm saprolite under Douglas fir tree site 2 hole 1 | place: USA:California | collected 2015-04-18
CGTAGGCCTTGGCCAGGGCCAGCGCGGCGTCGCAGCCGGACGGCAGCAGCATGCCCTCAAGCAGCTGCCGGGCGGTCAGCACGTCACCGGCCCGCAGGCCGGCATTGCTGGCGTCGGGATGTCTCCTGATGTACGCCGGAATGGCCTTGGTGATCTTGATAAGTCGGCCCAGGTGGCCGGCCCTGATCACCAGGAGAGCCGTCATGACCTTGGCGATGCTGCCCATCGGCCGCCGCCGGTTCCGGTGGCGGCTCCACAGCCGCTGGCCGGTGACGGCGTTCGTCAGCTCGGCGCCTCGCGCATAGATATTCGCCGGCGGGCTGGCCGGGGCGAGTGCGGCGGGGCCGGCCGTGACATGGCCGGCGGGGCCTGCGGTGACATGCCCGGCGGCCGCCGGGCGGGCGCCGATGGCGCGAGCGCCCGCCGCGGCAGCAGCTAACGCGCTGGTGGCGGGAAGCCCGCTCGCGGGCAGGCCTGCCGCGAGGAACCCGGCGGCGAGCAGGACGACGGCCGCCTGGCGGGCCTGCTTCAGCATGGTCCCGCAGATTACCAGCCGGTGGGCAGCGGCATGCCCTCGGTATAGCCGGCCGCGCCCTGGACTCCGATCACCGCAAGCTGGTGCAACTCGTCCAGGCTGGTCGCCCCGGTGTAGGCGCACGCGCTCCGCAGGCCGGCCGTGATGGTGTCGATCAGGTCCTCCACCCCGGGCCGCTGCTCGTCCAGGTACATCCGGGACGTGGAGATGCCTTCCTCGAACAGCTCCTTGCGGGCCCGGTCGAACGGCGAGTCAGCAGCGGCCCGCAACCGTACCGCGCGGGCGGATGCCATCCCGAAGCTCTCCTTGTAGCGGCGGCCGTCCGCGTCGCGGAACACGTCCCCCGGCGACTCGCAGGTCCCGGCGAACCAGGACCCGATCATGACGTTCGACGCGCCGGCCGCCAGTGCGAGCGCGACATCCCTCGGATGCCGCACGCCGCCGTCGGCCCACACGTGCGCGCCCAGCCGCCGCGCTTCGGCGGCGCACTCCAGGACCGCGCTGAACTGCGGCCGCCCGACTCCCGTCATCATCCGGGTGGTGCACATGGCGCCCGGCCCGACGCCGACCTTCACGATGCCGGCGCCGGCCGCGACGAGGTCGGCGACACCGGCCGCCGTCACCACATTGCCGGCGGCGAGGGGGACTGACGGGGCTGCACTGCGTACTGCCCGGAGGGCGTCAAGCATTTTGTCCTGATGGCCGTGAGCGGTGTCGATGACCAGCATGTCCGCGCCTGCATCGGCCAGCAGCCCGGCCTTGGCGCCGGCGTCGCCGTTGATGCCGAGCGCGGCGGCAACCCGCAGCCTGCCGCGTTCGTCGGTGGCGGGCGCGTACATGGTGGCGCGCAGTGCGCCGGTGCGGGTCAGGATGCCCACGCAGCGGCCGGTCGCGTCGACCACCGGAGCCACCCGGTGCCTGCCGCCGTACAGCAGGCTGAACGCGCGTTCCGGGTCGGTGCCGGCCGGCAGCGTCAGCAACTCGGCGGACATGACCTGGCTGAGCTGGGTGAAGCGGTCGACCCCCCGGCAGTCCGCCTCGGTCACCACCCCGACCGGGTGCCCGCCGGAGACCACGACGACCGCCCCGTGCGCGCGCTTGGGCAGCAGGCTGAGCGCATGCCCGGTGGTCGCGTCCGGGCCCAGCGTCAGCGGGGTGTCGTACACCAGGTCGCGGCTCTTCACCCAGGACACGACGTCGGCGACGACGTCGGCGGGGATGTCCTGCGGCAGCACGGCCAGGCCGCCGCGGCGGGCTATCGTCTCGGCCATCCGCCTGCCGGAGACCGCCGTCATGTTGGCAGAGATCACCGGGATCGTGGTGCCGCTGCCATCGCTGGTGCCGAGCGTGACATCCAGCCTGGAGGCGACCGACGACCGGTTCGGCACCAGGAAGACATCGCTGTAGGCCAGGTCATACGGCGGCATCGGCTTCGTGAGGAATCGCACGCACCGATTCTGCCCCCGAACGGCGGCCGCAGGCCCCGGTCCTGGCCTTACGGCCCGAGGTCGACGCTGAATGCCGCTGGCGCGACGTCGGGACGCTCGACTCGTACTTTGACGCGCACATGGACCTGTGCTGCGCCGCTGAGCAGGCTGCCGCTCCGCGGCACCCGCCCGGCCTCCGTTACCAGGGCATCCCTTCGCGGCTTTGCCCCTATCGTGGCTGCTGATGACCCAAGCACGGACCCTGCGGCTCGGACGGCGGGAGTGGCCGCCCGGCTCGTTCGCCGTGATGGCAGTGATCAACCGGACGCCCGACTCGTTCTTCGACCAGGGCGCCACGCGGGAGTTCGGCACCGCCCTTGATGCGGCGAGCAGGGCCGTGGCCGCGGGCGCCGACATCGTGGACATCGGGGGGGTGAAGGCAGGACCCGGTGACGATGTCGGCGCCGCGGAGGAGATCCGGCGGGTCGCCGGCCTGGTCGCAGCCGTCCGGGACCGGCATCCCGACGTGGTGATCAGCGTCGATACATGGCGGGCGGAGGTCGGCGAGGCGGTCGCGGCCGCCGGCGCCGACCTGCTCAACGATGCCTGGGGCGGGGCCGACCCGCAGCTTGCCGATGTCGCCGCGGCGAACGGGATCGGGCTGGTCTGCTCGCATGCGGGCCGGCTCACGCCGCGGACCGGTCCGCATCGCGCGGCCTACGCCGACGTGACGGCGGCGGTTCTGGAGCATGTGACCGCGGAGGCCGGCCGGGCGGTGGCCGCCGGCGTGCGGCCGGACGGGATCCTGATCGATCCCGCGCATGACTTCGGCAAGAACACCTGGCATTCGCTGGAGGTGACACGACGGCTCGGCGAGCTGGCCGGCACCGGCTGGCCGGTTCTTGTGGCTGTCTCGAACAAGGACTTCATCGGCGAGACCCTGGGCCTGGGCGTCCGTGAGCGGGGCGAGGGGACGACCGCGACGCTGGCGATATCGGCCTGGCTGGGCGCGCGGGCGTTCCGGGTGCATGACGTCCGGGCAGCGCGGCAGGCGCTGGCCGCCATCGAGGAGCTGCGGGCGCTGCAGCCCGGCGCCGCTACTCCGTATTGAAGGCGGCAAAGATGATCGCGCTGAGCCGGTCGACCATTTCCTCCCTGGGCAGCCGTACCTCGACGCTGAGCAGGTAATTGACGCGCTCCAGCATCATCAGGCAGGCCACGGCCGTGAGTTCGGCATGCTCGGGGGCCTCCTGCCGCTGGGCCGCTCCCGGTGCCCCGCTCGCCTGCGGGCCCGCGCCCGCCGCGCGGCTGCTCGCGGTCATCCCCTGGGTGATGGCCTCGGCCAGCCGGAACAGCAGCTGGAGTCCGTCGCCCCAGACTTCCTCTCCGACCAGCTCGGCCTGGCTGAGAATCCTGATCACCGTCGCGTGCGCCGCATAGGTGTCGCAAAACCGCCGGATCCAGTCGCGCAGTGCCCCGCGCCCGGCCTCGTTCCTGGTTACCACGGGGAATTCGCCGGTGATGATGGCCATGTCGTGCAGCGCGTCCCGCAGCAGCGTTTTGAACAGGTCTTCCTTATTGGCGAAATACAGGTAGAACGTGCCATGCGACGTCTTCGCCCGGCGCACTACGTCGTCGACCCGGACGGCCTGGAATCCGCGTTCGTCGAATTCGGCTAGCCCTGCCTCCAGGAGCCTGCGGACAGTCTGGCGGCCCTGGGCGCCAAGCTCGCGCTCCTGGGCGGGAATGCCGCCGCCGAGTGACGGGCGTCGCGGGCGGCCGGAGCCGCTGCGGGCTCGGGGTGCCGCTGGCTTACCCACGTTCCCCTCCTTCACCGGCAGGCCTTCCTGGCCGGAGAAGCGTGCGGCCGCGCGGGCCGGTTCCGCATCCGCTGCCGGTTCTAGCGCTTCCGCATCCACCGCAACGGCGTCCGGCCCGTCGCTTCCCGGTATCTCCGCTTCCGCCATCGGTCCGCCGGCCTCCTGCACGTCCGCCTCTGATACCCCGGCGGCGAGCGCACCGCGGAGGGCCGTGCTGGCCCGCTCACCGCAGGCGGGCTCGACTGCGGGTTCCGCCAGATGGCCGGGCGGCGGGCCGGACTCAGGTTCCCCGTTCATCCTGGCGACACTAGCGGGATTCGTGACCGGGCCACCGGGGTTTCCGCCCGGCCGAGTTGTCGCCGGCCGGGGTCAGGCTATCGGGCAGCCCTGAGTATGCCATGCTGCGGGCCAGTCGTGATCACGAACGCGCCCTGCCCGCGACCTTGTCCCCGCACACCGCAGGCCGCGCCATCCCGCCGCCAGGCGGAGGCAATCCGGCGGGCTAAGGGCCGAGAACCTCGGTCAGGTAGGCGTTGGCAAAACGCCGCTCCGGGTCGAGCTTGTCACGCAGCGCAACAAAATCGCCGAACCTCGGATACACGCCGCGCAGGTAACCGGCTTGCCTGGTGTGCATCTTGCCCCAGTGCGGCCGCCCGCCTGCGGCGGTCAGCACCGCCTCCATCTCGCGGAAGTAGTCCTCGTGCGGTGCGGCATGGAAGACGTGGAAGGCGATGTAGGCGCTGTCCCTGCCGTAGGCGGTGGACAGCCACGGGTCGTCACCCGGAGTGACTCTCACCTCGATCGGGAAGCTGATCCGCCAGTCTCGTCGGCCGAACAGGGCGCGGATCTCGCCAAGCGCCGCGGCCAGCGACTCAGCCGGGATCGCGTACTCCTGCTCCTTGAAGCGGACCCGGCGCGGGCTGGTGAACACCCGGTGCGCGGCATCGGCATAGCAACGTGCGCTCAGCGCCTTGCCTGCGACCTTGTTCACTGGCTTGATCAACCCGGGAAACCGGTGCCCGAGCTGGCAGGTGATCCCGAACAGCGTGTTGGAGAGGAACTCATCGTCAAGCCAGTACCTGAACTTGCTGAGCGGCCTGACCGGGCCGGCCGTGCGGTTGTTCCGCTTCGTCAGGCATCCCTCGGTGTGCGGGAACCAGAAGAACTCGAAGTGCTCGTTGTCCCTGATCAGCTCATCGAGCCTGCCGACGACTTCGGTCCAGCGCATCGGCTGCTCGCGTGCCTCCAGCAAGAACGCAGGGACCACGCGGAACGTGACCGCGGTGAGCACCCCGAGTGCGCCGAGGCCGACCCTGGCCGCCGCGAACATCTCCGGGTTCGTGTCGGCGGAACAGGACACGATCGTGCCGTCGGCCAGCACCATCTCCAGGCCTGCCACCTGCGCCGCCATGCCGCCGACATCCCTGCCGGTGCCATGCGTCCCGGTCTGGATGGCGCCGGCCACCGTCTGGACCTGGATGTCGCCCATGTTCGCGAGGGCGAGGCCGTGCCGCAGCAATTTCTCGTTCAGCGTCCGCAGCGTGCAGCCGGCCTCCGCCGTCGCCAGGCCGGCCGAGGCATCGACCGACCTGATTCCGGTCATCCGGCCGGGGCGCAGCATGATGCCTTCGGTGACGGCGGCCGGCGTGAACGAGTGGCCGGCCCCGGTCATGCGGACCGTCAGGCCCCGGTCTGCGGCCCGGCGGATGACAGCGGCGACCTCCTCTGGCGACCTGGGCGCGGTGAACTCGCGCGGCTGGGCGCTCTGATTGCCCGCCCAGTTCCGCCAGCCAACGGACGTACCGGCCATGCCCGGACCCTACCGGAAAGGGTGCCACGACCCGCCTGCCCGGCCCGCCGCCGGGCAGTCTCATGATCACGGCGGATCTAACCCGGCCCGGCGGGCCAGATCCGCCGCGATCTCAAGGACGGCCCGGCTCGGCCGGGCCGCGCGGCGCCCGCCGTCAGGTCGGGACATCGGCCGGGCGAGCCAGCCGCAGTCGGCTGACGCCGAGCAGGCAGGTGACGACCGCTGCCAGGCCGCTGGCCGCGGCGAACGCGTATCCCCAGCGCGCCCCGGCCGCGTCGATGATGTGCCCGGCGATGGCGGATCCCACGGCCACGCCGACTGAGATCGAGGAGGAGAGCCAGGCCATGCCCTCCGTCCTGCGCCGGACCGGCGCCTGGCGCTCGACCAGGCTGTAACCGGCGATGAACGTTGGCGAGATCGCCAGGCCGGAGAGGAAGATGACCGCCGACAGCGACAGCAACCCTGGCTGCGCCCAGAACGTCGATATCCCGGCCACCGCGCAGCAGAGGGTGATCATGAACCGGCGCTCGACCGGTGTCCGCCAGGAGCGCGAGCCGTACAGCAGCCCGCCGACCGCGCTGCCCAGCGCGTAACTGCCCAGGATCAGCCCGGCGAGCGGCTTGTGCCCGTGTTCCTGCGCGAACGCGATCGTGCTCAGGTCGATCGCAGCGAACGTCACGCCGAGGCACCAGTAGATCGGGGCCAGCGCGGTCAGCCCGGCGGCGGGCGGCCGGAACCGGCCGGGCCCGGCGCCAGCTACGGCATCGGTTACGGGCGCGGGTGCCATGACCGGCAACGGCTCAGCGGTCGGCCGCGGCCGGTTCCGCGGGGCCGGCTCAGTGCCGCGCTGCGCGGCGAGCAGCAGCGTCCCTGTCACGCACAAGAGCATCGCCGCCGCCACCCCGGAGGCCGGGTAGACCTCGGTAGCCAGGATCGTCACGATCACCGGCCCCAGGACGAAGATCACCTCATCGTTGACTGACTCCAGCGCAAAGGCCGTGTGCAACCGGGGCGAGTCACCGAGCAGGGCACTCCACCGGGCCCGGACCATCGATCCGAGAGACGGCATCGATGCGCCGGCCACGGCGCCGGACAACAGCAGCGCCCACAGCGGCGTGCGCAGTTCGGCGCAGCCGATGAAGATGATCGTGCTCAGCGCGAAGATCAAGGCCAGCGGCCTGAGCACCCGACGCTGGCCGAACCGGTCCGCAAGCTTGGCCGCCTGCGGTGCGCAGGCGGCATAGCCGACCGAGCCTGCCGCGGCCACGGTGCCCGCTACGCCGTACCGGCCGGTGACCGAGGCGATCAGCAGGACCGTGCCCAGCCCGAACATGGCCATCGGCGTCCTGGCGAGTACCCCGGCCGCGGAGAACGCCATCGCGCCCGGGGCCCGGAGGATCTCCAGGTACGGATTGCCGTGCGCCGCTCCCCGCTGCCGCTCGCCGCGCACAGCCTGAACCTCCTCGGTAGCTGCGGCGCGCCATGGCGCCGTCGGCGGCGACCGCCTGGCACCGCCGCCTTCAGCCTATTGACGGTGCCAGATATTGTGGACCTTGCGATGAGAAGCCCGCTTCGGCGCAAGGCGCCGCGCTCCACCGCAATCGTCACGCCAGCGCTACGCGGTGTGGCGGTTTCAGGTCTGGTCATCGTGCTCGCGGCTGGTCACAGCCCGGCCAGGCCCGGACTCGTGCCCGAGCCCTCCGGCCATCGGCCCGGGGCAGCGTCAGCGACCACCAGCGGCGCGCACGCCGCCGCGGCCTTCCGCCAGATCATCCTGCCCGACCTGCTCGTGGTCGACCCGGCCGGGCTCACCCCCGCCAACGTGGCCAGGATCAGGAAGATCACTGGCGTCCGTAACGTGATCGCCTTCGACGGCGGGGAAATCAGGGCCGGCCGCCGTCCGGTCAGCGTGATCGGCGTGAACCCGGACCAGTTCCGGTCCTGGACGCCGCTGCGGACCGCATCGGATCAGGCCTTCTGGACCGCGCTTTCCCGCGGCCGGTTCGCGGCATCCGAGTCGGCGAAGGTCCGGCTCGGGCTGCGCCGTGGTGCCTCCTACCAGCTAGCCGGCGCCAGCAGCAGGACAGTGCGGTTCGGCCGGGCAGCCAGGCTCGGTGTGGCTGGCGTAGACCTCGTCGTCAATGACCAGACCTCGCGCGCACTCGGCCTGGTGCACAGCGTCGCCGCGCTGATCAGCGCCCCGGGCGCCGGGCTGACCGCGGTCACCAGCGCAGTGCGGGCCGTTCTCGGCGTGAAGGCCAGGATCGTCAGCATGCGCAGCGAGCAGCTACCGGTCAGCCGGTGGGTCTCCGGGCGGCTTCCCGGCAGTTACCTGGCGCTGTTCAGGCAGTCGGCGGCCATGGAATGCCCGGGCATGTCGTGGACCATTCTGGCGGCGATCGGCCAGATCGAGAGCGCGGACGGGACCAACGCCGGGCCGTCAAGCGCCGGGGCGCTCGGCCCGATGCAGTTCCTGCCATCCACCTGGAAGGTCTGGGGAATCAGCGGATTCGGCCGCAGCGGCCCGCCGGACATCATGAACCCCTATGACGCCGTGCCGTCGGCAGCCAGGATGCTGTGCGCGGACGGCGCAGCCGGCCGCGGCCATGCCCTGTACCAGGCGATCTTTGACTACAACCATGCCGCCTGGTACGTCAGCGAAGTGCTCGGCCTCGCCAGCGAGTACGCCAGGGACTATCGCTGACGGGCTGGCCGGGCCAGTCGGCCTGGTTGGATGGGGACATGCCGCCCTATGACGCCTTCCTGCTCGTATCCTTCGGGGGCCCGGAGGCTCCGGAGGATGTCATCCCGTTCCTGCAGAACGTCACACGTGGCCGCGGCGTGCCGCGCGAACGGCTGGAACAGGTGGCTGAGCACTACTACCGGTTCGGCGGGGCAAGCCCGATCAACCAGCAATGCCGAGATCTCATCGCGGCGATCGAGAAGGACTTCGCCGCCAGCGGGATGGCGCTCCCGGTCTACTGGGGGAACCGGAACTGGGATCCCTACCTCGCCGATACCGTCCTGGCGATGACCGCGGCGGGCGTGCGGCGTGCCATCGCCTTCGTGACCTCCGCCTACAGTTCCTACTCGAGCTGCCGCCAGTACCTTGATGACATCGAGCTGGCCAGGGCGCGGGCAGGCGCTGGCGCCCCGCGGATCGACAAGATCCGGCAGTACTTTAACCATCCCGGCTTTATCGAGCCGCTGGCCGACGCTACGCGCAGGGCAATCGAGTCGCTGCGACCCTCCGTTCGCGATGATGCTGAGCTCGTCTTCACGGCACACAGCATCCCGGCGGCCATGGCGGCGGCCAGCGGCCCCGGGGGCTGCGGTGCCTACCCGGCGCAGCTCGCCGAGGCGGCCAGGCTGGTCGCCGAGCGGGCCGGCCCCGGGTCAGCTAGCCCGGGGTCAGCTAGCCCGGGGTCAGCTAGCCCGGGGTCAGCTAGCACCGGGTCAGCTAGCACCGGGTCAGCTAGCACCGGGTCAGCTAGCACCGGGCGGCGCTGGCACCTCGCTTACCAGAGCCGCAGCGGCCCGCCGTCCCAGCCGTGGCTCGGGCCCGACGTCAGCGACTGCCTGGCCGAGCGCTCCCGGGCCGGCGCGCAGGCGGTCGTCCTCGTCCCGGTCGGCTTCGTCTCCGATCACATGGAGGTCAGGTACGACCTCGACGTGGAGGCGGCCGAGACGGCCAGGCGGCTCGGCCTGGATTTCGCGCGGGCAGACACCCCGGGCACCGACCCGGCCTTCATCGCGATGATCACCGAGCTGGTCAGGGAGCGGCAGGACGGCCCGCCGGGGGAGGCGCTGGGCAGACTCGGCCCGCCGCATGACATTTGCCTGAACGGATGCTGCGGTGCCGGTCACGCCGCGCAGGCCGGCCGTCCCGGGGCGCAGCGGTGAGCCTTCCGCGCGCAGGCGAACTGCTGGAGCTCGCCCGGTCGGTTGCGGCCGAGGCCGGCCAGCTGCTCCGTGACCGCCGGCCGGCCGGCCGCCCGGCGGTGGTCACGACGAAGTCAAGCCCGACCGACGTGGTGACCGCGATGGACCGGGCCGCCGAGACGCTGATCAGGACCAAGATCCTGGCGGAGCGGCCCGGCGACGCGATTCTCGGCGAGGAAGGGGGCGAGTCAGGCCGCGGCCAGGTCCGCTGGATCGTGGACCCGCTGGACGGGACCGTCAACTACCTGTACGGCCTGCCCGACTGGTCGGTCAGCGTCGCCGTCGAGGTCAGCGGCATAGTGCTGGCCGGAGTCGTGGTCGTGCCGCAGCGCGGTGAGGAGTTCTGCGCGATGCTCGGCGCCGGCGCCTGGCTGTGGTCAGGCGGCGGCCCGCCTGCGGCGCTGCGGTGCAATGCCGGCGTGCCGCTCGGCCAGGCGCTGATCGCGACCGGCTTCGGCTATGAGGCGGCCAGGCGCCGGATCCAGGGTGAGGTCGTGGCGGCGGTGCTGCCCCAGGTGCGGGATATCCGGCGCGGCGGGTCGGCTGCCGTTGACCTCTGCTCGCTGGCGTCCGGCCGGGTCGACGGCTACTTCGAGCGCGGCGTGAGCTACTGGGACATCGCGGCCGGCGGCCTCATCGCCGCGGAGGCGGGGGCGACGGTCGCGGGCCTGGCAGGCCGGGCGGCCAGCCCGTCGATGACCATCGCGGCCGGGCCCGGGCTCTTCGATGCACTGGCGGACCTGCTGTCGGGCCTGGCTCCCGAGCGCGACGGCTGAGCCCTACTGCCTGGTCAGGATGCCGCGGGCGGCAAGGCTCGAGGCGCCCTTAAAGGTGAACCTCAGCGTCCCGCCCGGCTGCTGCGTGAGCGTGACCACGCCATTCAGGCAAACCCCGGCCACGATCTCCTGGCTCATCGTGTAGCTGTTGTGCGCCGACGCCTTCAGGGTGAGGTTCCCCGAGCAGGTAAACGAGGTGCCGGAGTAGGTGATCGTGCCGGCCGGCGACTTTCCGGTGAGCTTGACCTCGGTGTCGATGCTGCCGCTGCCCTGCTGCACGGATCCCGACCAGGTGCCCGCCACCGTGGTCGGCAGCGTGACGGTGGGCGACGGCGACGGCACCGGGCTTGCCGGGCCGGACGGGGGGCGTGTTTGCGTGGCAGGCTGGTTGGCTGATTCCGGCTTGACGGCGTGCGGGTACGTGCCCGAGCTTGCGCTCTGCAGTGCGTGCACCGCGACCCCGATCGCCAGCACGCAGACGGTGGCGGCCGCCGCCCAGCCGATCGCCTTGGCCCGCCGGGGCCGGGCCGCGGCGCCGGGGCGCGCGGCGCCGGACGGCGGCTCGGCTGGCATGCGTACCGCGGCCTTGGCTGCCTGCCTGGATCCTTCCGCCAGCACGCCGGCCGCGGGATTGTCGTAGCCGATGAGCCGGATGACGACCTGCCGGGCAGCTGGCCGCGCGGCAGGCTCGGCCGCCGCGCAGCTCGTCACCGGGCCACGCAGCTGCTCCGGCAGGACGGCCAGGTCCGGTCGGCCCGACGGGACCCTGCCGGTGGCGGCGAACAGGACGGCCTGCGCCCACGCGAGCATGTCCGCCGCCGGAGTTGCGGCACCGTAGGGCGGCGTGATGGCAAAGCCGATCACCCGCGGCCCCTCGGTGCCGAGCACGACATGATCAGGCCCGAACTCACCGTGCACGAGCCCGGCCTGATGGACCGCGGCCAGGCCAGTGGCCATGCCGATGGCCAGCGCGTCAAGCTCCTCCCCGGCTCGCGGCCCGGCCGCGACGATCCGCTCCGACAGCAGCGGTCCGGCCACGTACTCGCTCACCAGGTAGGCCCGGTCGCCCTCCAGGCCGGCGTCCAGGATCCTGGCGACGCAGAACGGCGCCACCCGGCGGGCGGCCCGCGCCTCAGCCGTGAACCGGTCCCTGGCGGCGCCGTCCGGGGTCCGCTCGCTGGCGAACAGGGTGACGGTCACCCGGTCGCCTTCGGTGGTCCGGCCCAGGTACACCGGGCTGCTGGCCGACGGCCCGGCGACCCGCCCGGTCAGCCGGTAACGCCCGACGCGCTTGGGATCGTCGGGACGCAGTGGCGCGACCTGGGGCATGCACCGTCTCCGCGAGGTCAGGCGTGGCATGATGTGCGGTTCGTACCATACGCACTCTCCGCTGGCGAGCTGTGCTGATCGACTAAGTTACTCGCTGGTGAAGCGCCCGTGACGCCGTAAGCCGTGTCCCGAGGGCGACACGAATCTTCCGCAGCGGCTTGCTGCGTGTAGCCGCCGCCGGGACGTGACAGAATTCGCCGCCGGAATCGGGCACAACTAAGGCCTCCCGAGCGTTACATCCGCGCGACGAGGCGCATGACATGGAGGGGTATGGGCCAGATGGCTACTGACTATGACAGTCCGAGGAAGACGGACGACGAGCTCACCGAGGACAGCCTGCAGGAACTTCAGGCCCGCCGGATGGACAAGTCATCTTCTACGATTGACGTTGATCCAGACGACGTGGCCGAATCGCTCGAGCTGCCCGGCGCGGACCTGTCGAACGAGGAACTCTCGTTCCGCGTGATCCCGCGCCAGGCGGACGAGTTCACCTGCTCGAGCTGCTTCCTGGTACATCACCGGAGCCAGCTGGCCGAGACCAGGGGCAGCTTGCTCGTCTGCCGGGAATGCGCAGCCTAGGGTGACCTGTCGATCGTTCAATGCTCATATGAGGTGAAGCGGGAAGCTGGTGCCGCGACCCGGCTCCGCTCCCGGGACTGCCCCGCCTGCTGCCGCCATGGCGGCCTGGCCGGCAGTCAGATCTCCCGCGATGACCGGAGGGCAGATCCATGCAAGCCGACCTGGTCTTTACCGGGGGTCCTGTGTACACCGCCGACCCGGCCAGGCGCCGCCTGATTCCGGTCGGCGAGGGGGCAAGCGCTGTCGCGGTCAGCGGCGGCAAGATCGTCGCGGTGACGGCGGCGGGTGACCAGCGGATCCGGGATCTGACCGGGCCGGCGACAGAGGTCATTGACCTGGCCGGCCGGGCGCTGCTGCCGGGATTCCAGGACGCTCACGTCCATCCGGCGTTCGCCGGCGTCACGATGACCGGCTGCAACCTGATCGGCACGGCCACCCTGGACGAGGCGCTCACCAGGATCAGGTCATACGCGGACTCCCACCCCGGCCAGGCCTGGATCGCGGGCGCCGGCTGGCGGATGGAGTGGTTCCCCGGCGGTACCCCCGGTCGCGAGCTGCTCGACCAGGTAACCGGCGGCCGCGCCGCCTTCCTGCTGAACCGGGACGCGCACGGGGCGTGGGCAAGCACCCGCGCGCTCGAACTGGCCGGGATCGACGCCCGCACCCCGGATCCGCCGGACGGCAGGATCGAGCGCGAGCCCGGCGGGGCGCCGCAGGGCAGCCTGCACGAGGGCGCCGCGACACTGGTGGGCAGGCACGTTCCCGCGGTTACCTTCGAGGACAGGCTGGCTGGCCTGCTGCTGGCCCAGGCTCACCTGCACGCCAGGGGCATCACCGCCTGGCAGGACGCGATCGTCGGCGACTACCTCGGCTCGGCTGACCCGCTGCCGGTCTACCTGGCGGCCGCGCGGAGCGGGCAGCTCACGGCCAGGGTCGAAGGCGCGCTGTGGTGGGACCGGCACCGCGGCGGTGACCAGCTTGCCGACCTGCTCGGCCGCCGGGAGCAGGGCCAGGCGGGCAGGTTCCGCGCGAACACGGTGAAGATCATGCAGGACGGCGTGGCGGAGAACTTCACCGCCGGGATGATCGAGCCCTACCGGGACTCGTGCGGCGGCCAGACGGCCAACCGCGGCTTGTCCTACGTCGACGCGGCTCAGTTGCGCGATGTCGTCACCCGCCTGGACGCCGAGCGATTCCAGGTGCACTTCCACGCCATCGGGGACCGTGCGGTGCGCGAGGCGCTCGACGCGGTCGAGGCGGCGCTGGCCGCCAACGGCGCGGGCGGCCACCGGCACCACATCGCTCACCTCCAGGTCATGCATCCCGACGACACACCTCGTTTCGCCGCGCTGGGCGTCACCGCCAACATGCAGGCACTGTGGGCGGCGCATGAGCCGCAGATGGATGAGCTGACCATTCCGTTCATCGGGCCGGAGCGAGCCGCCCGGCAGTACCTGTTCGGTGACCTGCTCCGGTCCGGCGCGCGGCTAGCGGCAGGCAGCGACTGGTCGGTAAGCAGCGCGAACCCGCTGCGCGCCATCCATGTCGCGGTGAACAGGGCGCTGCCGGGCGCCAGCGGGGAGGACGCCGAGCCGTTCCTGCCCGAGCAGGGCCTTGGCCTGGCCGAGGCGCTTGCCGCGTATACCATCGGCTCCGCCTACGTGAACCACCTGGACGGCCAGACCGGCGCAGTCGAGCCGGGCCTGCTGGCCGACCTGATCGTGCTCGACCGGGATCCGTTCGGCGGCCTGCCGGCGGAGATCGCCGCCACCAGGGTGCTGGCCACCTACGTCGAGGGCGAGCGCGTCTACGCCGACGCCAAGCTGTAAGCAGGAAAGCATGTGGTCAGGTCCTGACCGCTCAGGCAGGCGGTCAGCGCAGGGCCGGTGAGCAAGGCCTCAGCACCGGCCGAGGGGCCTCGGCAGCCGGCCTGCCAGCACACGGCCTGCCAGCACAGAGCCGGCAAAGCGCGGGGCCGGCCAGCACAGAGCCGGTAAAGCACGGGGCCGGCCAGCACAGGGCCGGTAAAGCACGGGGCCGGCCAGCACAGGGCCGGTAAAGCACGGGGCCGGCCAGCACAGGGCCGGTAAAGCACGGGGCCGGTAAAGCGCGGGGCCG
>WNFB01003244.1_pt1 | contig 14335 bp, 19 predicted proteins | sample 5400501 | NCBI WGS metagenome assembly WNFB01 (sample SAMN13153341, study PRJNA577476) | soil metagenome | isolation source: 200 cm saprolite under Douglas fir tree site 2 hole 1 | place: USA:California | collected 2015-04-18
GGAATGGCTGAGTAGTATTAGCAACAAAAGTTGCTCGTCGCTGAGCACGAAAAAGCGTCGTATCAGCGGTTTAGACCATCAAACGCCGTGAATGATAACTCTTACCAGCAGCAATGTGCAACCGCTTTACAGGCCAATTTAGAGCCTTAACGTTGGAAAATGTCCATCTGCTACGGGAACCCCAAGTATGCGGAATTGTCACTGACACAGGGTCTTCGCATCGAGCTCCGCTCACAAGGAACGCTGGTAACAGCCGTCCATGCCGGTTACATAGATACTGACATGGCTGCTGGTGTCAACGCGCCTAAGACCAGTCCAGAAGATGTCGCCGCCAGAATCATTGAAGGGATTCACAATGATCAAGAGGAAGTTCTCGCAGATCAGATGAGCCATGAGATCAAAGCGGTCCTTGCCAGCAACCCACAGATGTTCTATCAGGGATTACAGGCAGACTGGGACAACGCTCTGCAGAGCGTATAGAAAGGGAATCCATCCTGGCATCTCAACCAGTCGCCCTCGTCACGGGCGCATCACAAGGGAAGGAAACACTTTTGCGCGTGCTGCCGCAGTGGGAACAGCTACAGGCGCATATGGTCACGGGCATCGGACAGGAGCGGCTGGTACCGTTCCTGGCTCAGTTAGCCTGGACATCCAACTCGTCATTTTTTTATGCAGATAGGCGATATACGCCTGAGGAAGGCGAAGATCGACGCATGCGCCGGGTGCTTCTGACCCAGGAAGGGGAACAGGCGCTCAAGCGCGCATGGCCGTTGTGGCAAGAAGCGCAAGCTCGGATCGAGTGTGCACTTGGCCGTGAACGCTTCGATGCTCTGCTCACAGAGCTCTCGGCAGTCAGAGCGTTGATTCGATAATCCGTCTCCATGCGTGCTGTTCTTCGCAGGGGGCATTGTTTTTTTGTAAAATACGTGTACATACAATGTATCTACACGGAAAATATTGGAGCACATAATGCTTACAACTTCCAGCGCCGGCGCACAGGCCAGCCAGGTCCATCTATCGGGACGACTTCCACTTCCCCGGGCAGCATTGCACCAGGCGATTGGTCAGGAGTTCGTTAACGCTAAGGAAAGAGGCTGCCGTGATCGACAATCCCGTTGATATCATTCTCACTTGCATTGAGTTATTCCTGGTGGTCTGGGTTGCACTCGCTATGAGCTTCAACATTCGTGATGTTCGTAAGAGGAAGCGTCTACAACAGGCACGGCGACAGCACAAGGAAAGTGAGACGGTGCCAGTAGAGCAGGTGATACGCCTGGCTGAGTGGAAAATGGAACATGGGATGACAGAAAGAGAGAGTCACTGATATGGCCAGGAAAAGTACACATCTATAACTAACGTAAAGGATAAAGATCAGAGAAAGAGGTCAGATCCATGAGTGCAGAACCCACACAGAAAGCGGGGAGCCCTACAGGCACATCAGGGGCAGGTGCTAACGGCAAGTCTGTCAGCAAAGCTCCTGACTCTGCCTATAAAGCAGGGAGCCCCACAGGCACGCCAGGGGCAGGTGCTAACGGCAAGTCTGTCAGCAAAGCTCCTGACTCTGCCTATAAAGCAGGGAGCTCCACAGGCACACCAGGGGCAGGTGCTAACGGCAAGTCTGCCAACAAAGCTCCTGACTCTGCCTATAAAGCAGGGAGCCCCACAAGCACACCAGGGGCAAGTGCTAACGGCAAGTCTGCCAAACCAGCGGCTCGCGGCAATGGCAAGGCTGCCAAACCAACGGCTCGCAGTAACGGCAAGGCTGCCAAACCAACGGCCGACTCTGCCTATAACGACAAGGCTGGACAGGGTGGAATCGCCTACAAATGGCTCGTCGTCATGGTCGTCATCTTTGGTATCTTCATGAGCGTCCTTGATTTGACCGTGGTCGCTGTCGCCCTGCCCAAGCTGCAAGCAGTCTTCGGTGCCACACTCAATCAGATCCAATGGGTCGTCACGGGTTACCAGCTCGCGTTCGCAGTGATTATCCCCCTGGTCGGCTATCTTGCTGATCGCTATGGCATCAAACGGATCTATGTGACCGCCCTTGTGGTGTTCACTGGCGGCTCGATCCTGTGCGGCCTGGCCTGGAGCACCCAGAGCCTCATCTTCTTCCGTATTCTGCAAGGGCTGGGTGGTGGAGGACTGCTCCCCCTGGCGACTGCCATGATTTTTGCCGCTTTCCCACCACAAGAACGCGGCCTGGCTTCGGCAGTGCTGGGTGTCCCTGTTCTGCTCGCCCCTGCTCTTGGCCCAACACTCGGTGGCTATATTGTGCAATACAGCGACTGGCGTCTGATCTTCTACCTGAACGTGCCCATCGGCATTGCCGGCTTCCTCACGGCGCTCTTGTTGCTACGTGAGCGCCGCTCGCCCAACCCAGGGCGCTTCGACTTGCCAGGGTTTGTCTTCTCGACCATCGGCTTCGGCATGCTGCTCTATGGCATCACAGATTCCACGACCGATGGCTGGGGCTCTTCCACGGTCTTGTTCTTTGTGACTTGCGGTATCGTGAGCCTGCTTGGCTTCATCTATATCGAGTTAACCTCGGAGGTGCCCCTGCTGGATTTACGCCTCTTCAAGGACTGGAGCTTCCTCAGCGGCAACATGATTACCTGGATCATGCAGATCAGCTTCTTTGGGGCCTTATTCCTGGTTTCACTCTTCTTACAGGAAGTGCGTGGACTTGGACCCTTCGAAACCGGCCTCTGGCTTCTGCCAGAGGCCCTGGTGACCGTCGTGATCTTGCCCATTGGCGGGATTCTCATGGATCGCATCGGAGGCAAGTGGATCATTCTGGTGGGCGTCACTGCACTTGCCCTGGCTTCCTTCGGCCTGGCGCATCTCAACCTGTACACGACCTACCTGGGTCTGCAGTCTGTGCTCGTCATTAGAAGTGTCGCACTGGCCTTCACTTTGCAGCCAGCCACCGTTGTGGCCCTGTACAATGTGCCGCCCAACGCCCTGCCACGGGCCAGTTCGCTCTTCCGGGTGTTGGGCCAGGTAGCCGGGACATTTGGGACAGCAATACTGACAACCTACTTACAGGACCGCATCCCACTTCATTTTGCACATCTGGCGGAGCAGGCTACCATTTCCTCATCGGCGGCAACATTCGTCGCACAGGTCACGCAAGACTTGCAGGCGCATGGCTTCAACGCGCAAGCCGCTCACACAGGGGCATTACAGATACTGGCGCAAAACCTTCAGCAGCAGGCCACCGTCCTGGCGTTTGATGATACCTACCTCTTGGCTGCATCCATTGCTGCCGTCGGTGTCTTCATCGCCTTATTCCTGCGTGGCCGTCCAAAGACAGTCAAGGAGAGCAGCCAGACTGGCAGTTCTAAACAGGAAATAGAAGCCAAGAAAGCAGCTGTGGCAGAATCGTTGCTATGAGGTTTCAAGCTATGAAAATACGCCGGACAGTTCTTATCCCTCTAATCATTGTTGTAGTGATCATTGTCGCCGCTAGCGTCGGCGGATACCTGCTTTACACTAACTACAACTACTACTCGACCGACGATGCCCAGGTGACGGGGAATGTTGTGAATATCGATGCCATGGCGACTGGCCCACTCGATACCCTGACGGTGAAAGTTGGTGACTTCGTGAGTAAGTATGAAGTCATTGCCACCGTCAAGATCCAGGGCAGCTATGCGACCGAATCCGTGAAAGCCAAGTTCTCAGGGATCATCGTGCAGGTCCCTGGGGCGATCGGTCAAATCGTTGGTCCTGGAGTAGCCATAGCCCAGGAGGTCGATCCAAGCAGTATCAAGATCACCGCCTACGTGGATGAAAGTGCCATTAATGACATCTCCATTGGGCAGCTAGTCGATATTCATGTGGATGCGTACAGCGGGACGCCGCTCACGGGCGAATTGACTCACGGGAAAGCTTACTCTTGACAGGGTAGTTGCCTCATGAATAAAGTAACCCAACGTCTGTTTAGCTATACAGCGGAGGGGGAAAGACATGAGGTCCCACATGAGCTATCGAGCCAAACGCGAATTGTTACTGCAAATCGCCCCGCGCTATCGAGAGGCCTCCTCACGGCTCAAGGAGGTCATCATGGATGAGTTTGTCGCCGCGACAGGCTATGCGCGCAAGTATGCCATCCGACTGTTGAACCATGCGGCCGAGGTGAAACTGACCATTACGCGCCCACGTCCACCACGCTATGGTCCAGAAGTCCAGCAGGCCTTACATCTGGCCTGGACGGCAGCCAACCACATCTGTGCCAAGCGACTGGTACCCTTTTTACCCACGCTGGTGACGTCCTTGGAGCAGCATGGCCATCTGCACCTGAGTGAGCAGGCTCGTGCTGAGCTGCTGGCAATGAGTCCAGCCACCGCCGATCGGCTCTTACGACCCTATCGCAAACAGGAACGCCGTGGGCTGTCGACGACCCGATCGGGCACGCTGCTCAAAAAGCAGATCCCGATCCGCACTTTCCACGAGTGGAATGAGATCCAGCCTGGGTTTTTGGAAACTGACCTGGTTGCTCATTGCGGCAATCATGCTGATGGCTTGTTCCTGTACACCTTGACCCTGACTGACATTGCCACCGGCTGGACCGAATGCTTAGCGCTGCTCAACAAAAGTCAGGAGACGGTCATCGCTGCCCTCAAGCGCGCACATGCTTCTCGTAGTGCTGCCGTGTGCCGGTAGTCTATTCCACGAGAGCTTGCGTTCCACCTCATTTCAGTAATGATTTCCTCGATTTCCGCTAAAACGGAGATGCTTGTGCCTATTCGTTCTGGAGACATCCGAGACGCCTTACTACCTGCTGAGCATTTGTCAAAACAGAGTCGGTCTTGTCTATCCGCTCTAGAGGCTGACACTCTATCCAATGAGTGATTTTCCTGATTCATTGTTCTTTTCTCCCGTTTTTGGTAGCCAGATCTGCACTGCCGGATTGAAAGAGCAGTCAATGATAAGGAGCAGTGAACGAAGATCTGCGGAGATTTCTCCCCTCCAGAGCAAGTGGCAGAGTGCTCTGAAAACCGTCGCTTCTGACAAGTCAAGACGACGAGAGATGCTTTTCGAACAGCCAGAAAGAGAAGCGCAGGGAGTACTTGAAAGATGCATCCGAACAGCCTCACTAACACCTTCATGCGCATAGCGCATCAAACGATAGGGCAGTAAGGCGAGCAAGTTCGCCACTTCCGTCTCTTGTGGGAGTGTGTGTTCTGTATGTACAATATACTTCCACCCTTTTTCCTGGCAGATCTTTTGTGCCGCCTGCTCACGTTCACGGCTTTGGGAACGTTCCCGTCGCTCGGTGAGTGTCACCTCATGGATTTCGATGGAGTTATCAGACCTCCATACGACGAAGTCCGGCGTGTACTTTCGCTCTCTCTTGTCTTCGTTGGTGAAGGTAAATGTGATGGGTTGGCTCCGAAAGTCTTTAATGCTGCGATCTCGTTGGAATTGGAGCGATAAAATCCGCTCCTCGAATGACTCAAACTGTACGGTTTGGCCTACATTGTTGGTAAACACACCGCGTAAGTTCCGGTCGATAGCCGTGACGCGGCGTACGTTGCCTTTTGGAGGTTTGCGTCGTAGTCTCATATTTATTCCTTTCGAGCGTAAGACCCTCGGCTTCAGCCGTAGGGATGTAAGCGAGGACCGATCGCGGGCGTGATGGGTGGGATATCCCCACTTGTGTCTTTTGTACATTTGTGCTAGACTATCCACAGTAAGTCGGGCTCCGGCTCGCATGTACCGCGGGACTCGCGGGAACTCACGTCTGATGGAGGCGGATGTAAGACGAAAACACGGATAGAATCGTGGACTGCTGCCGCCAATGAAACAGAAAAGCCTACTCGTGAGAGCAGGAAGCCCCCGGCTTCAGCCGTGGGGAGATGTCACTCCATCCTTTCTAAAGGCGCGCCGTCAATGAAGATGAGCGAGCGGAGATCCGTTTCGATCTTTCCATGCCATAACTGGTGATAGAGGCCAGGTGCTACCACCCCTACGGGAAGTCCAAGTTCCTGGCAAATCTCTTGTATCAAGAGAGGTAAAGACAAACGTCTCCCATTACTCAGCTTCTCACGAGCTGCAACGACCACATCCGAGCGGAAATAAACAGTGGGACGAAACATGTACGATTCAAGAAAATTTGCAGTAATAGTCTCATCCGGGAGTGAGTCTTCCGTTTGGACCGTATAGTGCTAACCCTCCCTTTCGCAGTACTCTTAAGCGGCTTTCTCCCTACGCTGTGCGTTAGGCAGGAGCCGACGTTCCGATCGAGTTACTTCGTGGATTTCGATTGACCCATCGACTTTCCAGACCATAAAGTCAGGGACATACGTATGCTTTTTCCCTTCAGAATCTACATAGGGAATGCGTTCTGGCTGGCTTTTATAATCTTTGACCGTAGGATCTCGATCAAAACGCACAGTGAGTTTGCGTTCACCACTAAAAGACTCACATTGAATAGTACGCCCATTCTTATTGCGGATAGTGCTCCGGCTGTTTGTCCCAATGGGAGCAACTCGTCGCACATTACCATCGGGCGGTTTTCGTTTAAGCATAAACTATTCCCTCAGTGAATTCTGCCTCAAAGGCTCCGATGATGCGGTACCGCATCATCAACAGGTCCGAAATGGATAAACGCCTCTTAACGTAACAACAGAAAACGTTGTACTCTTTGGTGGACAATAGTTATCACGACGATGTACGAGGCAGACGACGCGATTTTGATCGCACCAAGTATAACTTTTAACTCCAGTAATGACTGAGGTATAGCCCTCGATCGAATTGCCTGGATCAGTTAGCGCCATCTTCCACTGAACGAATTTCACGGTCTGGATTCTCACAAACCGGCATCGTTTAGGTTTAAGTTCCCAGATGCTCCCTTGATGACGCGCTATGGAGGTTATCTCCTCTGAAACGGTATACCAGGGTCTTTCATGGAGACATGTTACTATGACGTTCGCATGGGTGACGCCTCTCCATTTTGGAGACGAAAACAGTTTACAACTGTGGTGAAGGAAGTCCGCACTAAGGAGAATTGTTTACGTTGATTTCATGAAGAGGACGAGATGAAGACATTTGGGCCTCATAAGGCACAGCCATGCAGAAGTCCTCGAGTGACCTCATCTGTTCTTATCTCTACAGGGGATATACCTACGAATCCTCACAAAAAGCGCTTTTTACTATAATACAGCCAAAACTTGCGAAAGTAAAGAATAATACCTAAAAGTACTATGCAGTGTACTAGACCCTAGAGAGTTTTTTCGTGCATAGAGTGAAAAGCATCTTTCCCAATCGATTTACGATGAATGCCTCTTCACCTCGCGGCTTTTTGGCGAAGCAGTGAAGCTATGATGACAAGATTGGCACTGGTACCTCTGTGAACCGCTTCGGTTATATCCATCGCGGGTCACGTAAGAACTCTGTTGACACGCAGGGCAATGAGGCAAAGGAGATGCAGGAATGTGATCGGGTGCGTCTAGAGCATCGCTGATCACCTCTTGTAAGCCGAGACTTAAGCAGCGAGCATACTTGAAATAACTCTGAAGTGTTGCTCCTCGCCCCTGGAGATCTCCGCGTTCTATGCCCTCTACTACTGTCAAGGTTACACCGATCTGTCTTGCCACTTCCACAGCTGTCAGTCGTTTTATCTGTCTCATGTGAGCAAGACGTCGCCCCACGCGCTTGATAATACGACTGCTCTCCGCTTCCCACGGCTGAGGGGTCAGGAGGAAAACAATATCATCGTGAACTTGAGAAGCCACCTCCAGCTCCGCTTCATCGGCTACTGAAATAGCAGTACACAGTTTCAGGCTCTGGTTACATCTGGGACAGTTGCCTACTGTGAAGGGAGATCTGAAGAGAGGAATCAATTCGCTGCAGTGCCCGCATGTTTCCATTAATCGGCAGCGATGTTTGCAGCAGCAGGTGAGCATGAGAAATCTCCAGGGCAGCAGGTAGTACTCTACTCGCTGCTCAGTCAAGCAGACTGGACAATAGCGTAGGTACTGACTCATGCAACCGGATAAAAAGCGACTCATGGCTTGAGGAAATGTTGATCGTCCAAACTTGGCAGCAAGATGAAAAAAGGTTGTCGTTCGCAATGTTTCCTCGTTGCAGGCCCCTACTCTCGTGAGTTCCCCAAAGGACACAGGTGGGTAATCGGCGATGTCTCTGGTAATCCTTCGATCCTGATGTGGGAAACAGAGGGCTGATATGCCATCTATAGATGAGATACCATTGTCTGCAGCAAGGCGCATGAGGTAGCTGCTAAGTGATTCAAGAAACTCTGGCCCTGAATGGAGTGGCAATACATCAAAATAGTATGTCATGAGAAAAGAACTCGCAGAGATTTCGAGAGCCGATGGGCTGCTACGGGCAAGAGCAAGGAGGCTTTGAACTGCTGAAATAGAACATCCATCCTTTCTGCTTACAGGCGCTGTTCCGGGAGATCTTCTCCTTCCAGGTTTTTGAGGAAATGCCCTCGCCAAGCCAGCATGTACCCGTTGATGACCCAATTTTGCAGGGCCTTGTCGTCTGGATAGCTTTTTCGTGCGGCAACATACGCATAACAATCAACAGCAAAATCGATCATCGAGAGGTACTCCATCTCCTCCTGATTGGTCCTCGCTCGAGCAAGGTCTTGCTGAAACAGCATTTGCCCCTCCTTCCAAGCCAGCTGTATGCGCGGCATGACTCGTCGCAGTCTGCACCATTCATGCTCAAAGCGATGGGCCTTCTTTGCCATCTCAACTGCCCGTGCCAGAAATGGGATGAGGTGCTGCGGCTGCAATGCAGACGCATCTTCGGGGTGTGCAAACGCACTTCCTCCATTGGCCAGAAGCAGACGCACGTAGTGGACCGCCAGCGCTGCGGCAAACACGTCAGGGTCGATCTCTGCTCGACGCAGGTCGAGAAACTGCAGGTGATCCCAGTTCATACGTCTTTTTGTCCTCTCATCACTTCTCTCCGACATCTCTTCAGTGACAGAGACGCTGCCAGTTCCTGCTCTGTTGTGCTTCCTCGGTGTCGTTGGGGTTGCATTAGAGACCTTTCTCATCCAGAAAGGCGAACACCTGGTGATACCACTGTGCCAGTCTGCTCAGATACGCGGAGAAGCGCTCTTCATCCTGGCGAGAGACGACCGGGAACAAAGGGAACGTATCAACCTGGGTCATGTGACCATCGGTCTCGAGCGTGACCACATCCACAATGAGGTCGGTGGCCTGCCCCTGCACCAGTTTGCGTGCAAACGCTGTGGCTTCCTGGATGAGCATTCGTCCCTTGGACAGGAGGACCTCGAACTGAAGACAAGCATCCTGGTCGAGGAGCGCGTGCATGCGCCGTGCCACCTGGTCGAGCTGGCTGTCCGCTTGGGCATAGGCCACCAGAAACCTCAAGAGATGGGCACGCAGCCGCCGATAGCGCCGCAGCATCTCCTGCTGCACCTGCTCCATGGCCTGCAGTGCAGCATCTGTCGCCTGCCGCAGTTGTCCCTGTCGCTCCGATGACACTAGCGACCAGTTGAAGCAGGTGTACAGCAAGGGAACCGCCCCCAGGTGCAGGCACCAGACGATGCGCCTTCCCCGCGCCGTCCGCAGGGGCAATTTACGGGCATGACACCACAACAGCAGGCGACGCCAGCGAGGAATGTGCGTGTCCGCTCGCAGACCCAGCATGCGGCAGACCGCAACAACCGGGATGTAAGGTGTCCCATCTGCCGCGTACAACACCGGCACTTCAGCGTCAAAGTAGGGAAGCACGATCGTAGCTTGTTGGACAATCTGTCCTGGTTCCTCCATCATCAGACGTCTCTCTGCTTTCCAATCATCTCTCTTTCCATTCCTTCCTCCACACTTATCCAGCGTTGTTCCCAGAGACTGAGCCATGGGTTCATGGCTTCCTCTCGCCACCAATGCAGATGAGATCCTTGATCACCGCCGGACTGGTTGCCCAGCGCAAGATATGCTCCTCGTGCTCCAGCAAGCGTTCTTCGCTGATCAAGGCACAGTGTTGCTGCAGGTCACGCGCCTGAAAGGCTGGGCGAGAGAGCTCAAACTGGACCTTCTCCAAGCGCTCTTGGGGGACCACCAGACACACGTTCATGTGGTGCTTGGGGAAAAGCTCTCGCAGATCAGCGAGGCGAAGAAGACTGATCGACACATCAGTGCATGCCTGTTCAATTTCAAAGGCAGCGATCACCGCTTGATCCACGAACCAGAGCACATCGATCTTGCCGATCACCTTCTGGTATGCCGACTCGGCGAGAATGGGAAGAGAAGGAACGCTCAGATCATGCAGCTTTTCATTGTGCCAGGCTTTGCGGTGATCACGGGCAGCAATCCACACGCGGCATCCCACCTTCTGCCCAATCTTCGCCAGCAACCATTGAATTTGGGTTCGACAGGCGATTCCATCATCCATGGTTTTTTCTTCAGAGAGCTGCCTGCACGGTCTCTCGGCTTGCCTCGTGAGCACATTGGTTGGCTTGTGTAGCGATGTGTGTGTGTCTGCTTGACAGGAATGGATGAGGTGCTCCTCATGCTTGGGGCTACCTGGTTGGAGGTTCTGTGTGGAGGACCATCGGCAGAGATGCTCCAGTTCCCAGCATGACATGCCAAGCCTGTGTGCAAGAGTAAGAAAACGTGTTTGGAACGCGAAATAGGCTTCGATTGGATCAAGCGATGACGAGCCAGGCTGCCCTTCACCCAGTAGCGCTTGTCGAACATCAGCATAAAAGATCGGCCAATGTTCCGGTGCCTGGATATGCCACCAGAGACTGAGGAAGAAAGGAACTCTGGCCGGTTGAATCTGTGCTCGCTGCACCCGGTGAGCAGAGATAAGCCCTTCCAAAAAGCGAACGAAGGCGTGCATACGCTGCTGTCCTTCTGGGATGTCCTCCGGGGCGCCAATGATGAAACGGAGGAGGTGGGCAAAGGTGTCATCGCTTGGCACATGTTTGACCAGTTTATTGAAAAACAGTCCACCGGACATCCCGCGGACATGGAACACATTCCACCCACGATGAGTTTGCTGTTGAAAGGTTGCATTGAACCCTTTGAGGCTCATGGCACCCTCAAGGAACGAGTTCAGTACCTGGAGCATTTCTTGCCGGACCTGTGTTCGTTGAAGATCTATCGCTTGATCGTGCTCGATTGCTGTTCTGTCTTTTACATAAGCCTTTTGTCGAGAACGCCACCACGTTATCTGTTCATTTGACTACGACATTACTCCCCCCTTACCACTTCTGGCAATTACTGACTCTCATAGCACCGGTTTTGCGTGAAACGCGCAAACCATGCATTTTCTTCAAGTTTCTGCTATATACCGGCCAGCGTCTGACCGATAGGATGAGTATAACACAAATTAGTTAGGTTGAAAAGTACCTAAAACTACAGCTTAGTCAATAAATACCAATAATAAATAGACTGTACGCATGTACGTAAATGACGGTCAGGCAAGTGTTCCAGGCTACGTATCCATCAAGGAAGCAGCAGAAATGCTTGGTCTTTCGCCTAGTAGAGTTTATGAATACGTGGAAGATGGACGCCTCTCTTCGGTAAGGGCTGCACATGTTATTCTCATACCAGTGGAAGAGGTAAAGAACTTTAAGCCCAATATTGCAGGCCGCCCACGGAAGAGCACTCTACGATGGCGTATCTCTCCTGAGAATAATATGCTGCTTTCAACCACAATCCTTGTCCGAATGCGAGGGAATCGCCTGGCAGCGTTGCTGGAGAGATTAAAGGAGTTAAAAGAGGAAGAACAATATCTGTTCCCTGGAACAGTGGCACGCTTCATTGTGAAAAGTGAAACTGTTCCAGGGCAGATAGAGATTTCCTTGATTTGGAGAAGTACCGCCATGCCCGATGAACATGCACGCCAACAGGGTCTAGAGAAATTCCGGGAAGCACTGGCTGATGTGCTAGATTGGAACACCGCTCAGTATAGCAATGGGCAGGTACTGATGCATACCTGAGTTTCTCCTGCAACGCCTACTCTATGGTCCCTGATTTAAGTAGAACATAAGCCGGAATGCACAAGCATAGCGCTAATATATCTCTTCCTCATCGGCAGGATACCGCTATGTCTAAGCGTGACAACTCCCCACGCATACATGCGGGGGCTTCTCAGGCAACGCTGCACCCATCGGTGTACGTTAGCGCCTGACGGCTGTGCCCCAGCCGAGCAACTTTGAGTATGTTCTTGGCGGCGTTGACATCGCGATCCTCAACGTAGCCACAGCAAGGACAGATATGGGTACGAACACTGAGCGATTTCTGGACAATCTCACCACACCGATAGCACTTTTGCGAGGTGAAGCGGGGGGTTTACTCGAATGACCTCATGTCCAGCACTCTCAGCCTTGGCAGTCAGGATATCGAGGAACGCGCCCCAGGAGGCGTCCATGATGGATTTCGACAGATGATGGTTCTTCACCATCCCATCAACATTCAGGTTCTCAACGGCAATATGCTGATACTGTTCAGTATATTGTTTGGCGACCTTGAAATGAAAGTCACGACGTTGCCGCTTGATCTTCAGGTGGGTGTGTGCGGTGCTCTTAGAAGCTTTGCGCCGTCGCTGAGAACCCTTCTTCCGGCGTGCAATCGTGCGTTGCTTGCGTCTGAGCGTCTTTTGACTCTTGCGATAATAGCGTGGGTTCTCGACGGTACGGCCTTGGCTATCGGTCAGGAATGATTTCAACCCGACATCGATACCAATATCAGGATGAGTACAGGCAGATGGGCTATGCTCGGTGCATGGCTCAGTCTCACAGACAATGAGCGCATACCAATGCCCGTCGGCGCGCAAAACGAGATGGGCTGTCTTTGGGGTGACTTCGATAGGCCGATGGAACTTGATCTTGATGGAACCACCCAACTTCTTGGGAAGATGCAGGTGCTTCCCATCAGAGGCAAGCGAGAAATCGGTTTTGTGTTGTCTCAGCTCGTTGGCTGACAAATCTTATGTGCCTTAGAAAAGGGTAAGTTTACGCCGCCGTTGGCAGCTCACTCGTTCTGCTGGCAGCCTGTGTAGCGTGACGGGAGGCGATGGCCGGAAAGGGGTCTGGAGCAGGATCGAGCTGAAAAGGGACAAAGGACTGCCAGCCACGCTGCCTCTGCTGCCGCCGCCAACGCACCCCCAATTGCAGTGAGGTGTGGCCACGATCCCAATGGTGATCGACCCAGCGCTGTTTCCCTGCCTGGACGACTCCTGCGCCGATGCTGGTCAGGTACAGTGTAGCCAGTGCGATGATCAGCAGAAGGCGTTCCAGGGCTTCAGGCGTGGCGAGTTCGACTTCCCTGGAGCTGGAAGCCTCCCGATTTCTCATCCAAAAAGGTCCCGGGAGTGCTCAAATCGTAAGGCATACTCCTCTAGCGTCGAAGCTGAAGCCGGTTCAGAGCTTCCAACAAACCAGGGATCATCGGGCTGGTCAAGCAGGCAGGCCACAGCGAGGTGGACAGGCCCAACAGCTGCCGCGAACAGAGCGAGGTGCTGGAAGAAGCGTTGCTCTCCAGGAGGGGGAGCCAGCTCCCTGACCGCAACAACAGACTGAGCTGGCAGATGAATCAGTGTTTTGCCCATCAGTCGAAGGCGAAAGTGCCACTGCTGGCTGTGCAGGTAATGCAGCAGTCGCTCATGGATGAAGCCGCGATCGGAAAGCCTGGTCATCACCAGACCAGGTGGCACGATGGCACGCACTTGGTCGAGCACTGGCTGATAGTCCTGCACTCGCTACCGTCGTGCTCTTGTGGAGCATCGCTCGCCAAGCCAGCGGCAGGGCACGGCCTCGATAGATGAGCGAGGCCTGGATCAACACGAAAGGGGGGAGCGCGGTGGTATCCAGGGCGACATACAGGCGCTGTGAAGGCGGCCAGTTAGCAAGAGCCGCTTGCATCACGGGCCGGTACCAGTGGGAGGGAGAAATAGCTCTATGATGCAGCCAGCGCGAGAACCGGCGTACCCGACTGGCAGCGAGGATGGCACGGCTCTGGATCACTTCAGCCCAGGCGGAGAGGCGCACTGTCTGCTTCAGGCACAGCCCGGTGATAGCCCAGGCCAACGTGTTCAGGCGGCGAAGGTCTTGATAGGTGGTTTTGGGAATGAGGAGCTGCAACGCTTGCACAAGCTCCTCATGCACGTCGGTGGCTTCGGTCATGCTGGCACCTCCATGAATCGAGACGTTCGGGAGCACGCCTGGGTTTCCTTTTTTCGATGCCGATTACGGAAAAGGTTTGCCGCTTTCTACCAAAAGGTTTGCCACACTCACCCCTTGCCCTGCTTGTACGGTTCAATTCCTCTTTCCCTGCGGGCCATATGCAAGGCGTTGTTGGCTTCTGGCATGCGCATCAAG
>WNFB01003245.1_pt1 | contig 14333 bp, 14 predicted proteins | sample 5400501 | NCBI WGS metagenome assembly WNFB01 (sample SAMN13153341, study PRJNA577476) | soil metagenome | isolation source: 200 cm saprolite under Douglas fir tree site 2 hole 1 | place: USA:California | collected 2015-04-18
GGCAGCGTCACCGCGGGCGAAGAGGCACTGGTGCTGATGGCGTTTGGCATCATCCAGGGCCAATGGCCGCAAGCGCTTCTGATCCTGGCGCCGCGCAAGCCCGAACGGTTCGACGCGGCGGCCAGCCTGATCGAAGAGTCCCATCGAAAATTCGTACGGCGCAGCCAGCTCTCGCTCAGTGAAGCACTGGATGAATCGGCGAGCGTCTTGCTGCTGGATAGCGTCGGCGAGCTCGCCGGCCTCTATCAGTTGGCCGACGCCGTTTTTGTGGGCGGCTCACTGGTGCCCGCCGGTGGACACAACATCCTCGAGCCGGCCGCTTTCGGTAAACCGCCTGTGTTCGGGCCTTCGATGGAGAACTTCCGCGAGATGGCGGGAGCGTTTCTGAAGGCCGGCGCGGGGATCCAGGTGAGGACTCCCGAGGACCTTGGTATGGTCTGGATTGAGCTCATTCAGGACGGCGATCGCTGCGAGCAGTTGGGTCGCCTCGCGCGCGAACTGGTCGAGCGCAACCGCGGGGCCACCGCGCGCTCGCTCGAACACATTGTCGCCATGCTCGTTTCCCCTGGGGAAAACTCATGACGCGCTGGCCGGTCCTCCGCGTGCTCTGGCCGGCATCTATTCTCTTTCAGGCACTGGTGCGCGCGCGGGCGTGGGCCTACCGCCGCGGGATTCTGCGACAGCGGCGCCTGGACGGGGTGGTGATCAGCGTGGGCAACCTGACCGTCGGCGGCACCGGCAAAACGCCGATGGTGATGTGGGTGGTCGAGCGCCTGCTGGGGGAGGGCAAGCGCGTCGGCATCCTCACGCGCGGCTACCGCGGCCCGCGCCAGCCCGATGAGCAGGGCCGCAGGGTGAGCGACGAGGTCGCCGTCGTGCGCGCGCGGCTCGGCGCAAAAGCGCAATTCGGAATCGGCGCTGCTCGCTACGAAAAGGGCTTGATGCTGGCGCGGCATGGGGTGGGCTGGTTCGTGCTGGATGACGGCTTCCAGCACTTGCAGCTTGCCCGCGACGCCGACATTGTCCTGATCGATGCCCGCGACCCTTTCGGGGGCGGGCACCTGCTGCCCGCCGGCCGTCTGCGCGAGCCGCGGTCGGCGCTCGCGCGCGCAGACATCCTTGTCATCACGCGCAGCGAGCACGCGCCGGCTGTCGAAGCGGTGGTGCGGCGCCACACCTCGGCGCCCATTTTCTACGCCCAGACGGAGTTGGAGAGGGTTCTTGCCGTCGGAGGAAACACCGTCTCACCCGCGCCTGTCGAGGCGCGAGGCAAGAAAGTCTTTGCGTTTTGCGGAATTGGCAATCCCGCAGCGTTTTTTGAAGACCTGCGTCGCTGGGGAACACAAATTGCCGGCAGCGCCGTCTACCGCGACCACCACCGCTATTCCCGCCGCGATGCGGAAGACTTGGAAACCCGGGCGCAGGCCGTTGGCGCCGAAGCGCTGATCTGCACAGAGAAAGATGTCTACAATGTCGAGGGCGTCGAATTCAAGCCTCTGCCAGTCCTGTACTGCCGCATTGCGCTGCGGCTTCTCGACGGCGAGACCTTCTGGCACAGGATGATGGAAACCATCGAGCGGAAGAGGGCTGGGGCTCGTCCGTGAGAATTCTGGTGCGCGCGACAAACTGGGTAGGCGACGCGGTGATGTCCATCCCCGCGCTCGAAGCCATCCGGGGTCGCTGGCTCCGTGCCGAAATCGCTGTTCTCGCGCGGCCCTGGGTGGCCGAGCTGTACCGCGGCCAGGGCTATCTCGACCGCCTGGTGGTCTTCGACCACGCCGGCCGCCACCGCGGTGTGTGGGGCAGAAGGCGGCTGGCCGCAGAACTCCGCCGCGAGCGCTTCGACGTGGCCGTGCTGTTGCAAAACGCTTTTGAGGCGGCGTGGATCGCCGCGCAGGCGCGCATCCCGGTGCGCATCGGCTATAACCGCGACGGTCGCGGCTTTCTGCTTACACGGGCGGTGGACGTTCCCCGGCCGGGCGAGCTGCCCGCTCACGAAACCTATTATTACCTGGAGCTGCTCCGCCGGGCCGGATGGATGGAACGCCTGCCCACAGTCGAGCACATCGTGCTGCGCGTGGAACCCTCCCGGCGCGAACGCGGCGAAGAGATCCTTTGCCGTGCCGGGGCGCGCGGCGGCGCCTTCCGCGTGGCGCTCGCGCCCGGCGCGGCCTACGGCTCGGCAAAGTGCTGGCCCACGGACCGCTACGCTGCGCTGGCCGACCGCTTGATTGCTGATTTCGACGCCGATGTGATACTTTTCGGCACGGTTGCGGAACGCGTAGTCGCAGAGAAGATTTCCGCCGCCATGCGGCATCGCGCTTTGATGCTCGTCGGAGAAACCTCGATTGGCGATCTGCCCGCGCTGCTGGCCGCGTGTCATCTGTTTATCGGCAACGACTCGGGAGCGATGCACGTCGCCGCGGCGGTGGGACTGCCGGTGGTGGGGATCTTCGGCCCCAGCGACCCGGCAGGCACTGCTCCGGTGACGCCGCGCTTTCGGCTCGTGCGGCAGCCGGTCTCCTGCAGCCCATGCTTTCTGCGGCAGTGCCCGGTGGACCATCGCTGCATGACCCGCATTGCCGTGGACGCTGTCTGCGAGGCCGCGCGCCCATGGCTGGTCAGGAGCGCCCGCAGTGTCTGACGCTGGCGCCCGCAGGCGCGCCGTGTTTGTGGACCGCGACGGCACCATCTGCGAAGAGGTGGGCTACGTCAACCATATCAGCCGCTTTCAGATGTACCCGTTCGCTGCCACCGCGATCCGCCGGCTGAACCAGGCGGGCCTGGCGGTCATCGTGGTGACGAACCAGTCCGGCGTTGCCCGCGGCATCTTTCCGGAGTCGCTGGTGCACTTGGTGCACGAGAAAATGACCGCCGAGCTGGCCGCCGCCAGCGCTCGAGTAGACGGGATCTACTTCTGCCCGCACCGCAGCGAGGAGGCCTGCGGGTGTCGCAAGCCGCGTCCTGGACTGCTCGAGCGGGCGGCACGCGAACTTTCACTCGAGCTCGAAGGCTGCTACGTCGTGGGCGACCGCTACGCCGACCTGAAGATGGCGGAACCGGTGGGGGGCCGCGGGATTCTGGTGCTGACCGGCTACGGCCGCGGCGAATACGAACTGCACCGCAGCGAATGGCCCACGCAGCCCTACGCCGTTGCGGAGAACCTGGACGTGGCCGTGGATCTGATCCTGGAGGAGCGGCCGTGAGCGCCGATCTGAGCCACCTGGCGGACTTGGTCGGATCGTTTCCCCAGCAGGCTGTCGTCTTGCTGGGCGACTTCGTGGCCGATGAGTTCGTGTTCGGAGAGATCTCACGCGTTTCGCGCGAGGCTCCGGTGCTGATCCTGCGCCAGCGCGAGACACAGGTTCTGCCCGGCGGAGCCGCCAACGCCGCCAACAACCTCGCCGACCTGGGTGCGCGCGTGCTGCCGGTGACCGCCGTGGGCGATGACGCGCCCGGCCATGCCCTGCTCGACTATTTCCGGCGCAAGCGCGTGGATACCTCGGGCATTGTGCGTGTTTCCGGCTGGGCCACTCCGGCCAAAGCGCGCTACCTGGCCGGGTGGACGCACACAGCGCGCCAGCAAGTGCTGCGCGTGGACCGCGAGCCGTCCGCGAGCCTGCCGGCACGCGCGCAGGCAGCGATCCTGCGCAAGGCACGCGAGCGGCTGAAGCGCGCGCAGACGTTGCTGGTTTCCGATTACGGCTACGGGGTGGCTCCGCCGGCGCTGGTGCGGCGGCTCCGCGGCCGCAACTCCGCGGGAAGATTGCTCACCCTGGATTCGCGCTATGCCTTGCTCGATTACCGCGACGCCGGCGTGATCGCGGCCACGCCGAACGAGCCGGAGCTCGAAGCGTTGCACCATGCGCGAATCGGCAACGACCGCGAGGCGCTCGAGCGGCTGGCCAGCCGCACGCTGCGGCAGATGAAGCTTCAGGCACTCGTGGTGACGCGGGGAAAGGACGGCATGGTGGTGTTCGAGCGCGGCCGCAAGCCGTGCTTCCTCCCCATCTACGGCACCGACCAGGCGCTCGACGTAACCGGCGCGGGCGATACGGTGATTGCCGTGTTTACGCTTGCGCTCGCAGCCGGAGCAACATTTGTCGAAGCGGCACACCTGGCCAACTATGCCGGCGGCATTGTAGTGATGAAGCGCGGCACGGCCAGCCTCACGCGCGAAGAGCTGCTGGCCGCCATCCGCAGTGACGCCACGGGCGCGCCCGCCGACCGGGCGCGCTGAGCGCATGATGGATACGCGCAGCAAGATCCTCTCGCTCGATGCCCTGCGGCAGCGGCTTGAGGAACACCGCCGGCGCAACCAACGCATCGTGCTGGCCAACGGTTGCTTTGACCTGCTCCACGTGGGCCACATCCGTTATCTGGAGGGTGCGCGGCACGAGGGCGATGTGCTTGTGGTCGGTATCAACTCGGACGCCAGCGAGCGCGCGCTTAAAGGCGATGGCCGCCCCATCTTGCCAGCGCCGGCGCGCGCTGAGCTGGTGGCAGCGCTGGCTGCCGTGGACTACGTGATCATCTTCGAGGAGCGCGACGCCGGGGCTTTGCTCGCCGCGCTGCGCCCGGACGTGCACGCCAAAGGCACCGACTATACCGCGGAGACGGTTCCCGAGCGGGAACTCGCCGCAGAGCTGGGCGTCCGCATCGCCATTGTCGGCGACCCCAAGCGGCATTCCACTCGAGACCTTCTGGCTCGCCTCCGTAAATCTTTCCATGGCTGATGCGCGGCTTCTTGTAATCCGGCTCGGCTCGCTGGGCGATATCGTGCATACGCTCCCCGCGGTCGCCGCCCTGCGCGATTCGTTCGCCGGCGCGCGCATCGACTGGGTGGTCCAGCGCAAGTGGGCTCCGCTTTTGCGCGGGAGCCCGGACATCGACCAAGTGATCGCGCTCGACCCCGGCTGGCGCGCTACTCGCGACTGTGTGCGGCGGCTGCGCGAGGCGCGTTACGCCTGCGCGATTGATTTTCAGGCGCTCTACAAGTCGGCGCTCCTCGCGTTCTTCTCCGGCGCCCAACGGCGCGTAGGGTTCAGCCCACGCTTTGGTCGGGAACGCGGCGCGACGTTTTTCTACACACAGCGGGTGTCTCCTCCGCCGGGCCACATCGTGGAGCAGAACGTGGCGCTGGCGGAGAGTGCCGGGGCGCGCCGCGCCGCCTGCCGCTTTGCGCTGCGTGTCCCTGAAGAAGCCGAAGCGGCGGTGGACGGCCGGCTCGCCTCGGTTGGTCTGGGCGAGTTTTTTGTGCTGAGCCCAGGCGGCGGCTGGCGCTCGAAGTGCTGGCCGCCCGAGCGGTACGGCGAGCTCTACCGCGAGCTGGCGCGGCGGCACGGCTGGCGCGGTGTGGTCAATTTCGGCCCCGGCGAGCGCACCCTGGCCGAAGCGGTGTGTCGTGCGGCCGCCCCGGAAGGTCCGGTCGTGTTCGAGACAGACATCCCGCAGCTGATGGCGCTGCTGCGCCGCGCGAAGATTGTCGTCGCGGGCGACACCGGCCCGTTACACCTTGCCGTGGCGCTGGGCACGCCTGTCGTCGGGCTCTATGGCCCGACCGACCCCGAGCGCAACGGCCCGTACTGCGCCGCCGACGTGGTGGTGCGCAACGCCCTCGCGGAACACACCACTTACAAGCGCGGCCACCAGTACTCAGCCTCGATGCTTTCGATCACCGCAGGCCAGGTCTTGTCAGCCATCGAGCAGAGGCTCGCCCAAGCCCGGCGGAAGCGCCTCGAGCCCTTGGGGACGCCTTGATGGCCGCGCCGGGCGAATTCTCGACGCGCTGGCGCGTGCGCCTGGGCTACCCGGTCGCGCTGGCCTGCTTCTGGCTGGCCCGGCCGGCCCTGAAGTGGCTTGCCGTGGGCGCGGGCATCGCCGGAATCGGTCTGGTCTTGCGCGGGACGGCTGCGGGCTATCTCCGCAAGCACGAGCAGCTCAGCACTGCGGGCCCGTATGCCTACACCCGCAACCCGCTCTATCTAGGCAGCGCGTGGCTGGCGGCCGGATTTCTGGTCGCCTGCCATTCGTGGATTGTCGCCGCCATCCTGGCCGCGTATTTTGCCCTGTTTTATCCAACGGTGATGCGACGCGAGGAGCAGGAGCTGCGCGCGCGTTACGGTGAAGCATTCGAAGACTATGCCGCGCGGGTACCGCTGTTCTGGCCACGGCCAAAGCCGCCCGGGATTCGTGGCCAAGCGAACGAGCGGTTTTCCTGGGCCATCTACCGCCGCAACCGCGAATACCAGGTTGCGCTTGGCTTTCTGGCGGTGATTGCGCTGCTGTGGCTGAAGATGGGCTGGCGCGGATGACCTGCGGGGGTGCTGAAAAAGCTGGCTTGTCATTTAATGCAGGCGATACACTTCTTTGATCAACTGCTGAAATTTGGGGCGATAGATCAGGTCGTAAACCTCGCCCTTGCCGGGGAAAAGCTGCAGCGCCACGCGACGCGTGGCGGCGACCAACTCGTGGGCTTCTTCGATGGGCATCCTGCCCTGGGCGATGATGTTCAGCGCCAGGGTGACCACGATGCGAAGTCGGCGGACGCGTCTCGACTCTTCGTCAATCTCTTCTTTCGTTGGTGCGCGTTTACTGTCCTCGCTCATGGACCCGTTTCGAGTATTATAGAGGCTGCACCAAAAAGCAGCAAGTGAGCGAAGCGCGTACCCACGAACCCGTTGTCGTCGTCCACCAGGCAGGCTCGTGGACGGAAGCGGTAGTGATTCGGGGCCTGCTCCGGAGCGTCGGCATCGCCTCGCCGGCCTCCACCTTCACGGATCCGTTCCCCATGCGCGAGCCGCCCAAGGGCACCCACGGCGTGGAGATCCTTGTGCTTGCCTCGCAAGCCGATGAGGCGCGTCATATCATCCAGGATTATCTCGCGGGGGCCGCCCGCGTCGAATCCGGGCAGGAAGACTCGGAAGAGCCGGCGAACGAGTGAAATGCCTTCGCGGCCTTAATCTTGTTTTGATTCGAGGAAGCAGCGGACGTGCAGCGTTTGGCCGTCGCTCAGCGCGGTGATCGCGCCGTCATGGTCGGTGCGGAACACGCGCGCGCGGGCGGCGCGCAGCCGCTGGAGCACATCGGGATTGGGATGCCCGAACGGGTTCGTCTCGCCCACCGAAATGGTTGCCGTGTGCGGGGCCACAGCAGCAAGCCATTGGGCGCTGGTTGAAGTCTTGCTGCCGTGATGTGCCACCTTCAGCAGTTCCGCCGCCAGCGCGTCTTTCTGCGACAGGAGCTTCCGCTCGATTGGCCCTTCGATGTCGCCGGGCAGCAAGAGCGCCACCCGGCCGTGCTCCAAGCGCAGCACCAGCGAGTCGTTGTTCTTCGGCGAAGGCGCTTCGTCGGAGGTGTCCGGCCAGAGGACGCGCCCGGTGACCCCATCCCACGCGACAGTGTCGCCGCGCAGATGATGGACCACGCGCACACCCCGGGCGCGCGCGCGTTCGAGCAAAGCGTGGAACGCGGGGCTCGCGACGTCGCGACCCACCCAAAGCTCGCGCACGCGGAAATTTTGCAGCACCGCGGCCATGCCGCCTAGATGGTCCTGGTGGGCGTGCGTGAGCGCGACCACGTCGAGCCGTTTCAGCCCGCGCCACCACAGGTATGGTGAGACCACTTGCTCCCCGAGGTCCGGGCCGGCGCGCACCCCACCGATGCGCGGCATCGCTAACCCTCCGCCGGCGTCAATCAGCATTGTGCGCCCGTCGGGAAACGCCGCGAAGAGCGCATCGCCCTGGCCCACGTCGATCATCGTGAGCTCGAGCTTGCCGCGCTCGAGCCTTGGCGCAAAAGGATAGGTTGCAACCGCCAGCGCCAGTGCGGCGAGCGGTGCGGCCAGGAGCAGTTGCCACCGCCGCCGCGCGGCGCGGGCTGCCACGGCTAGCAGGACCAACGCCGCGAAGAATCCCGCCAGCAGCAACGCCGGCGGGCCGGGGATGCGGTACGAGGTCCACTGCCACCGCGTGAACCACTCGACCGAACCGACCAGCGCGGCCACCAGCGCTCCAAGGACTTTCGCCAGCGCGCCGGCAAACGCGGCCCAAATCAGGCTCGCCCCGAGCGTCAGAAAACCAAGCGGCACGATCAGCCCGGTCAGCAGCACAGCCGGGATATTCGCCACGGGGCCGCTCAAGCTCACGCGATGGAAGTAATGTGCCAGCAGCGGCAGTATGCCAAGCTGGATGGTGGCCGAGAGGACAACGACTTCCCAGAGGCGCAGCGCCCCCGCGCATGGCAAGGTCACCAGCGAAGAAGCCCGCGCGGCCACGCGCCCCGGCAGCCGCGGTGCAAGCCAACCGGCGGCGGCGCGTGCATCCAGCCGGAATTGCACCGCTCGAGGAGGGTGCGCGCCATCGCGCGTGGTGTCGCCGAGATGATCGAGCGCGCGGCGATAGGGCTCGCTCGAGCGGCGGATCCACGGCGCCGCCAGCGCGCCGATTGTCCCCACGGCCAAGAAAGAAAGCTGGAAGCTGGGGTCGGTGAGCGCCGAGGGGCGCGCCGCCATCAGGATCAGTGCCGCCGCGGCTGCCGTATTCAGCAGCTCGACGCGTCGGACCAGCAGGCGCGCGACAAGCACAGTCGCCGCCATCAGGCCGGCGCGGAGAATCGGCGGGCGGTCTTCCACAATGGCGACGTAAGCGGCCAGCACCGCCAAGGTCAGCAGCGTGCTCGCCAGCGGCGACAGGCGCAGCCATCGCCCCGCCCAGAACACGAAAGCGGCCAGCGCAGCGACGTGCAGGCCCGCGATGACCAGAACGTGATAAGCAGCGCTTTTTTGAAATGCCTCGGCGCGCTCGTGGTCGATGAAGTTGCGGTCGCCGAGCAGCATGGCGCGAAGAACGGCCGCTCGGTCCGGCGCGGAGGCAAAGAGCGCGTCGAGTTGGCGGAGCAGCCGGTGGCGAACGCGGGCCAAGCGGTGCGCCAGCGTCGGCGGCGGCTCTGCAATCTTGCGCAGCAGTTCGGCGCTGCGCAGCGTCCCGGTCAGATGGATGCCCTCTCGCGCAAGATGCCCAAGAGCATCAAACGCGCCGGGATTGCCGAAATTGTGCGGCGGGCGCGCGCGGACGAGCGCTTCCACGCGATCGCCGGCGCGCAACCCGGGCAGCGGATCCTCCGAGCTGTCTTTGCTGAATTGGCTGATGCGCAGCCCCCCGGTGAGTGAAACGGGCTGCCCGGCAATTTCGGTCTCGTCGAGATCCACCTCGTACCGCCAGCCCCACGGCAGGCGAATGGGGTCTTGGCGCAGCCGCCCGCGCCAGCGCAGAACCTCGCTGGTATCCAGGCGCCCGGAGGCAAGCAAGGTTGTGACGTGATTCGCGGGCTTGGCCAATTGCTCCAGACGCGCCGCGCCCGCCCCCAGAAGAGCCCAGGCCATGAGCGCAAAGACCCACGCGGGAATCAGCCGCGGGCGCAGCAGCAGCCCGAAGCTTGCCAGCATCGCGGCGCCGGCCAGCGCTAGCCACACCGTGGGTTTGCCGGGCGGCATGCCTGGATAAAAGCTCGCCAGGGCGACGCCTGCCGCCAAGGCCACGACGATCCACACCAGAGGCAGTTTCATGCGCGCCGCTTCAACCGCACCAGCGATTCAATGTGATAGGTCTGCGGAAACACGTCAAACAGGCGCACTTCGCTGATTTCGTAGTGGCCCGTGTTTTCCGGCCCGCCTGTCAGCACGGCGAGGTCGCGCGCCAGCGTGGAAGGGTCGCAAGAGAGATAGGTGACGCGCGACGGTCCAAGTTGAGCCAATCGCGCCAGGGCCGCCGCCGGAACGCCTGCGCGCGGCGGATCGAGCACGACGAGGTCGGGCGTTTCCTTCCACTCGGCGAGAAACGATTCGGCCTGGAGGTTGATCTGTTGCGCCCGCGCTCCGTTCTGCTCGATGTTGGCCTGAAGATCGCGCGCCGCCGCAAGGTTTGACTCCACGCCCACGACGCGCTTCAAGCGTCTGCCAAGCGGAATAGTGAACAAGCCGACTCCGGCGAATAGATCAAGGGCCAGCGCGCCCTGTTCCCCCTCGACGACGCCGCGGACAATCTCGTCCACCAGAAAGCGGTTCACCTGAAAAAACGAGAGGTGGCCGACGCGGTAGCGGCTCCCGCCGGCATCATAGTGAAGATACCCCGGGCCAAACAGCTCAAAACGGCCGCGGCTGGCATCGTGCAGGAGGATGCTTTCGATGCCGGGCAGGGCATTGCGCAAACTTCCGGCCAGGGTCGCCGGCGGGACGCCGAATTTCTCCAGCGAGACGTTGAGCAGGATTTTAGCGTCTGCGGAATCGGCGAAGGCTTCGACCTCGCGCAGGGTTACGGGGGCTTTGCCTGCCGACAACAGTTCGCGCAGCGCCGCGAGCGTCTCCGCCAAGCGCGGGGAGAGGATGGGGCATTCCTCCACCGGGCAGAGCGCCGAGGAGCCCGCCTGGTGGTAGCCGATGGCGGCGCTCGAGTCTTCGCCCGCAGGACGAACCTCCCACTGCGCGCGATTGCGATAGCCGAACGGTGGCGAGCCCTGCGCCGAGATAGGGCCTTCCCAGCTTACGCGCCCGATGCGCCTGAGGGTCTCCCGCAGGATTTCCACTTTGTATTTCAGTTGCGCTTCGTACGGAATGTGCTGGTAGTGGCAGCCGCCGCAGACGGCGAAGTGCGGGCAGCGCGGCGCAGTGCGCTCGGGTGAGGCAGTCAGCACTTCCTGGACGCGCCCGCGGACGTACTTCTTTCGGGAGTCCACCGGCCGCACAGCGACGACCTCGTCGGGCAGGACGAACGGCACAAACACAGTGTGGCCTTCGTGGTGGCCCAGGCCCTCGCCGCCGTACACCAGCTTTTCAATCTTGACGTTCATCCGAGTCTCCAGAGCCCGGGCGTGCTTTGGCACGATGGAATCGGGCCGAAGCGTCTCAACGTTGCCATGCCAGACTCGCCAGGAACACTGATGCGCTTGGTGAAGCCGCTTCACGTCAGATAGAACAGGCTCAGGCGCGGCAGATCGTGCTTCTCAAACAGCCGCTTCTGCGTGTATTGGCGCTCGAGCTGGCTGAGCTGCTCCGCGGTCATTTTTCGACGATACGGCGCCAGCGCGCGGTCCATCTCCCGGCGAATTTCGAGCAGCAACTCTTCGCCCGCCCCCGCGGTCAGCGCCGCCGTCAGCTTCTCTTCCAGCACAGTCAGGCGGCGCTCGAGGTCTTCCAGGTCAAGCCGCGCCGGAGAGTCGAGCAGCAGCAGGAGTTCCTCCAGGCGCGTGCGGCTCTGTTCGACGCGGGCGGCGAGCTCCGCGTGGCGCCCGCAAAGCTTCTCTGCGGCGCGCGCCAACCGCGCGGCGTTGCGCTGGAAGAAGGCGCGAAGCTCGTCGTGCGAAAACGTTTCGTCCGCCGCAGGCTTTTTGACCTGAGGGCCGGCGCCTGCCGCGGCTTCGCGCTCCCGCTCGGCGGCATCCAGCACCGCTTCGACGCAATAGGCGAGGCTTTTCAGTTGCCGTCCGGCGGCGCCGCGCCGCGAGCGCTGGTAACTTTCAAACGCGCGGTCAATACCTTTGAGCACGGCCGGAAGGGGGATGCCCGCCCTTTGCCAGGTTTCCACGATGGCCCAGTCGAGCGGCGAAACCAGCAGATGCGCGCCGCGCTTCCGCCAGAAATACTCCTCGATTTCCGTGAAATAGTTGAAGTAGTTGAAGGCGCCCATCGTTGTCCGAGGGCTTCAGCGCCGCGACTTCCGGGGGACTGCGGCGCTGGCTGTGACCCGCGGCGGCGCGGCGGACTTCTCCACCTGCGCCGCAGCATTGCGCTCCCAGATGATGCGGAGCCCTTCCAGGGTCAGGAATTCGTCCACCGTTTCGATGTGGCGCGAGCCGCGTGCAACCAGCAAGGCCTGCCCGCCGGTGGCGATCACCTTGGTCTCGCGCCCCAGCGCCAGTTTCATGCGGTTCAGGATGCCGTCCACCAGGTCCACGTAGCCGTAGTAGAGCCCCGCCTGCATCGAAGCCACGGTATTCGTGCCGATGATTTTTCCCGGGTCCTTGATTTCGACCCGCCACAGGCGTGCGGCGCGGGAAAAGAGCGCCTCGGCGGAAATCCCGATGCCGGGCGCGAGCGCGCCGCCCACGTATTCGCCGCGGGCGGAGACGCAGTCGAAGTTGATGGCCGTGCCGAAATCCACCACGATGCACGGCCCGCCATATTTTTCAAAGGCGGCCACGGCGTTGGCGATGCGGTCGGCGCCGACCTCTTGCGGGTTATCGTAGAGCACCGGCATGCCCGTCTTCACTCCGGGTTCGAGAAACAGCGCCTTCATGCCGCAATAGCGTTCGGCCATCTCCGCCAAGGTCGGGTTCAGCGGCGGCACGACCGAGCTGATGATGACTCCTTCGATCTCGCCGGGGTCCAGCCCCGCCGAAGTGATCAGGCTGCGCGTGAGGATGCCGTATTCGTCCACGGTCTGATCCCGCGCGGTGGTGAGCCGCCAGTGGGCCAGCAGCTCTTTGCCGCGGAAGACGCCCAGCACCGTGTTGGTATTGCCGACGTCCAGAGCGAATAGCATCAAGGTGCCTCCGCCACATCGCCGGAGATGACCACCTGCGTGCGGCCGTCGTCGCGCTCGACACGCAGCAGGCCGGTCGGCTCGAGGCCCGCGGTCGTGCCGACGTACGTTTCGGTCGCCGTCGAGATGCGGACGCGTTTGCCGCGGGCGTAGCTGGAAACCTCGGCAAAGCGAGCCAGGATGGGCGCGGCGCCCTCGGCCAGGAACTGATTGTAGTAGCGGTCCAGGCACCGCAGCAACTTCACGAGCAGCTCCAGCCGGCTGTGCAGGCGGCCGGTTTCCATTCGCAGCGAAGTTGCGATCGGCTCGAGCTCCGCGGGCATGCGCGCGTGGTTCACGTTCAGCCCGATGCCGACGATCACGAAGCTGACGCGGTCAGGCTCGGCGTGCATCTCGGTCAGGATCCCGCAGAATTTTTTGCCGTTGGCGAGCAGGTCGTTGGGCCAGCGCAAGTCGGGCACCAGCCCGGTCTGTTCGACGACGGCGTCGCGCGCGGCCAGGCCGGCCAGCAGCGTGATCAGCGGCGCCTGCACCGGCGCAATTGCCGGGCGCAGCAGCACCGTGACGTAGATGCCGCTGGTCTTCTCCGAATGCCACGAGCGGCCCACGCGGCCGCGCCCGGCCGTCTGCTCCTCGGCGATGACGACGGCGCCGTGCGGCTCGCGCTCGTGTCCCAAGCGCAGCGCGACGCCGTTGGTCGAATCGACTTTGAAGAAGTGGTAGATGCGCTTGGAAAACACGCTGTTGTACAGCCGGCGGCGAAGCATGGCGGGCGCGAGCACGTCCGGTACCTTCTCGATCTGGTAGCCGGTGCGCGGGTGGGCCTTCACCTTCACGCCCATGGCGCGCAGCTTTTCCGTCCAGCGCCAGACCGTCGAGCGCGCCACGCCGATCTGGCGGGCGATTTTCCCGCCGCTGAGGATGATCATGGGGTTGTCGGCCAGCAGCGTCAGCAGCGCATCGATGCGCCGGTCGGTCGTGCCGGGAACACTGCGCGGGGCCATGGCTTCGGAATCCGGTCTGCCAGCTTACTCGCGGGACGCCGGTTCCACAAGCAAGCTCCGGCCGGCGGCCGGTGCCGGGTGGTGAGCGCGGGGCTGCGCGAGATGGCTAGGGCGCGGCCGCGCCGCCGAGGTTTTTCTCCAGTTGCGCCAGACGCTCGGTCAGCTTCTGGTATTCGGTCTGGCGCTCGCGCAACGTGGCTTCGAGCCCGCGAACAATTTCTTCGGGCGCGCGGCTGCGAAATGTTGCGTCCGCCAGGCGGCTTTTTTTGGATTCCAGATCCCTGGCCAGCCGCTCTTTTTCCTTGCGCAGGCGCGCGACCTCCGCGCGCACGTCCACGGCCTTGCCGTACCGGATGCGCAGGTCGAACGCGGCGGTCGAGCGGACCGGCCCGGCGCTGGGGTCCAGGTGTCCGCTGGCCATGTGGAGGTCCGAGAGCGCGGCGAGGCGCAGGATGGCCTCGCGGTTGGCTTCGACCAGGGCGCGGGTGGCCGGCTCAGCAGCCGAAAAATCAGCCGCCACCTTGCGCTTGGGGTCGAGCTTCAAGTCGGCGCGGATGTTGCGCGCCGCGACGATGATTTCCTGGAGCAGGCTCATCTGGCGTTCGGCTTCCGCGTCCACCCACTCGGGGCGCGGCTCGGGGAAGCGCTCGAGCGCAATGGACTTCGCTCCCGAGCGCTGCGGCAGACGGTGCCACAGCTCCTCGGTGAGGAAGGGCATGAACGGATGGAGCAGCCGCAGGGCTGCCGCGAAAAGGGAAAAGAGGTTGCGCCACGCCGCCGTCGCCACTTCGCG
>WNFB01004847.1_pt1 | contig 14329 bp, 11 predicted proteins | sample 5400501 | NCBI WGS metagenome assembly WNFB01 (sample SAMN13153341, study PRJNA577476) | soil metagenome | isolation source: 200 cm saprolite under Douglas fir tree site 2 hole 1 | place: USA:California | collected 2015-04-18
CACCCCCCCAGGGGAGCGGATACCGCTGCGGATCTTTGGCAGCGAGCACGTACATGAGTCGCCGCATCACGCGCGTGAGCGGCCTCGCCTGCTCGAAGGCGTGCGCGCGGAGCCGGCTCAGCGTCCGCGAGCCGACGCCGCCCAGGCTCGACGCGAGCGCGCTTTCGAACGCCGCCGGGTCGTCCGGCTTGCGCAGCGATTCGAGGTAGCCGACGAGGAAGCGGACCACCTCGTTGCGAGCCGTCGCCCCTGATCCGCGCACCTCATAAGGAACGTCGAGGGCGCGAAGGGCCTCTTCGAACGGGGCGCCCAACGCGGTCGTGCTGCGGAGAAGAATCGCGAAGTCGTCATAGCGGAGGCTGGGAAATGCCGTATGGATCCGCTTGATCTCGCGGGCGCAGAAGAACGCTTCGTCGAGCGCGTCGCCCTCATGGGCGACGACGACCGACGGGGGCGCGACCGAGGCGACCGAGCGGAGCTCGCGGCGGGCGCGGCCCGGTTGGGTGGCTCCCAGCAATCGCTCGCCGGCGTCGAGCGCTTCTTGAGCGCACCGCCAGCACTCGTCGAGCGTGATGGTGGCGGCGCCGTAAACCGCGGGGAAATCGATTCCAAGCAAACGCGGCACAGTGCCACGAAAGCCGTAGATGGACTGGTCCGGATCGCCGACGACCACCAGGCGCGGACGCAACGCTGGTGGAGCCAGAAGCTGCAGGAGCTGGAACTGCGCCGGATCGACGTCCTGGAACTCGTCCACCAGGATGAGACGGAACTTCGATCGCAGCGTTTCGCGGAGCTCGTCCTTTGATTGCAGCAGCTCGATGGCCCCGGTGATGAGGTCGCGGAAGTCGACCATGCCTGCGGCGCTCAGCCGCTCCTGGTAGGACTTGTAGCCCGCCGCGAGCGCGCGCAGGCGATCGCTGCCGCGGGCCTCGGTCGCCAACACGAGCGCGTCTGGGTGCACGAGGTTCTGCTTCATCAAAGCCACGAAGCCGAGAAGGTCGCGAGCGAACGCATCCGACCCGCGGACTCCGATCAGCGCGCCCAGCACACCGGGCTCGATATGTGCCAGCACGTCGCGCATCACGATCGATTCCTGGAAGCTGTTGACCAGCATCCGCCTTGGATCCGGGGCATGGTCGCGCAAGACACGCCAGCAGAAGCTGTGGAAGGTTGAGATCCAGGCCTCCCCGTAGTCGTCCTTCAGCCGCTCATCGATCCGCTTTGCGATCTCGTCGGCCGCCCCCGTTGAAAACGTGAGCGCCAGGATCTGGTCGCGCCCGGCGACACGTTCAAGCACGGCCTGCTCGTACAGGTCGACCAGCGCGCGAGTCTTCCCGGTGCCCGGCCCCGCGAGAACTCGGAGCGGCCCCTTGATGTCGTGGATGTCGAGTGGCAAAGCGTCTACCTCTGGTTGGTCGGGCGCTTCGATTATGCGGGTGCTCGCGTCCTGAGTTCAGCCCCGGGTGTTAAGGCGGCTCCACGTTCACGCCCGGGTCGCCAGGCTTCGAACACCAGCGCCGCCAGCAGCGCAACCTCGACCAGGGCCCAACGGCTCAAAGTCGGAGCCAGGTTGATCAATCCGGCCAACGGGCTCGCGGCCAGCCAGCCGGCTGCCAGCGGCAGCCGCCACGCCGGCGACTGGCACTCCTCCCAGACGATCCACGCAGCGGCGGCGAGCAAGCAGAGGTCGGATGCGTGGAGGTATGGGGTCGCCAGAAGCGATCCCAGGATGCCGGCCACGATCACGAGGCCAGGCGACCCGCGGAGCCGAAAAGCTGCGATGAGAGCAGCGGAGACGATTAGGAGCCGGACCGTCATTGCCACCAGACCGCTCACGCCCAACGCGCCCTCCACCGTGAGCCAGGCTGCGCCGGTCGGCAGCTGACCGGTGAGCTGGCCCAGATAAGCCGTAGTGCCGTGTGTGCCGAGAGTCAGAAACGCGACCCCCGACAGCGCTGCGCCCACCACCGCCCAGACGGCGAAAACGCGGTATCGAGCCGCGGCCAGAAGAGCGAACGGAACTAGGAAGGCGGTGTTGGGCTTCAGCAGGATGAGCGACAGGACCAAGCCCGCGACCACGCTGCGATCGTCACGAACGAGTCGCCACGCGAGCACAATAGCCGCCGCCACCAGCGGGCCGACCTGACCGAGGTGGACCGCATACAGGACCCACCAAGGGGCGATCGCCGCGCCGGCCGCGATCCAGCGGGGAAGCCCGTGGCTCGTCGCCGACCACATCAGCGCAACGGCAAGGGCGGCCAGCGTCGCCGCCGCCCAGACGTAGTAGGCCCACCAGTAAGGCAGCCAAGCCAATGCCGCGGCGAGCCAGGCCACCGTGGGCGGGCTGATGAACGGCTGCGTCAGCTGGTCCGGAACCAATCGTCGCTGTTCGGCAGCGACCAGGGCCTGGTCGTAGATCCGCGTCCATCCCTGATTGAGGCCGACTTGCGCGGCAGCCTCGTACGTGTGGAAATCGACGCCGACAGGAACCGAGCTGATCAACACATCGATCGCAAGCGCGATGAACACCAACGCCAAGACCAGCGGCGCGGCGATGCGCCTCACCCCAACCACCGCTCGAAGGTACCGCACCCACGTCGGCGCCGCGCGCAACACCTCCGCGCAGCGCTCGCATATAGTCGGAGGCCGTGCCTTCGTCCCAATCAACCACACCTGGATTCGCCTTGAGTCCGGGATGGATCGCGGCGGCCGTGGGCTTGATCACGCTCGCTCACGCACCCTCCTTCTTCCACCGGCTCGATGACAGCGACGAAGCCATCTACTCATCGATCGCAGCGCTGATGAATGGAGGTGGCGCGCTCTACTCCTACGGCGGCGTGGACAACAAACCGCCAGGGATTTTCTGGGTCTACGCGGCCACCTTTCGAATCTTTGGCACCTATCAGATGACTGCGATCCATGTCGTGGCGCTGCTGTTCATCGCAGCGACATGCTTGCTGCTCTTCCTGATCGGGCGCCGGCTCTCGAGCTCGCGGGCGGGCCTGCTGGCAGGTGTCCTGTATGGCGTTCTCACGGCCCAAGGCAACCCGGGGCTGCAGGCCGCCAACGCCGAGGTCCTCATGATGCTGCCGCTGGTGGCTTCGGTCCTCGTCATGCTGCGGCGCCGGTGGATGTGGTCTGGCGCGCTGCTCGTCGCTGCGATCGCATTCAAACAGGTAGCCGCGGCCAACTTGCTGCTCGTGCCCGCAGCCGTCGTCCTCCTCGAGCCTGCGCGCGCACGACTGCGGGCGGCGGTCAGATTTGCCGCGGGACTGATGGCCGCCCTACTGGTGGGCGCCGTCATCCTGGAGCTGACGAGCTCACTCGCAGGTTTCTGGCGCTGGTCTGTCGCGAGCCTTTATGGCCAGGCGGCCATGAACTGGAGCCCCGGTCAGCTCTGGTTTCGTGTCCGCTACAGCTTGCCCTACTTCGTCGGCGGCACCGCGGTGATATGGGTGGCCGCGATCGCGTTCGCATCTCGCTGGAGGGGACTTCAGACCGCTGAGCGCGTGGTCGTGCTGTGGCTTGCGGTTTCAGCGGTGGGCTCGGTTGCGGGAGGCCACCTGTTCTACCACTACTTCATTCAGGTGATGGGCCCGCTGGCCCTGGTGGGCGGCATCACTATCGACCGGGCGCTCGATAGCTCTCAGCGCGCGCCCGCCAAATATTTCCTCGGCCCGCGGTGGATAGCCGCCGCCATCGTGTTCGGTGTCGCCGTGCCGACAGTCGCATGGGGCGCCTACGACGTGAACTCCGACCCGCTCACCTACGACGTCGCGCCACTGGTGCCACAGCACGCGCAGGTGGCGGCATACATAGACGCGCACACCCGGCCCGAAGACCGCATCTTCGTATGGGGCGACTCGCCCAATCTCTACGTGGAGTCCGACCGGCTGATGGCAAGCCGTTTTCCAGGCTTCCTCCGTGGGTTCGCTCGCGGTTCAGGGCTGCCCCCAAACAACTGGGACACGGCGCCCGACGTGTGGCCGGAATTGCAGGCCGATCTCGCGCGCAACCCTCCAGCCCTGATCGTCGACACCGCCGCCGCGGGCTGGAGCGATTTCGCAATGTATCCAATGAGCAACTATCCGGTGCTCCAGGACCTCGTGACCACGAAGTACCACTTGGTGGCGGTGGTGGATGGAGTCGCGATGTACGCCCGCAACACCTAAGGGAGGGTGGGAGCCGTCGGGACGGGAACTGGCAGGTTCACCGGCGGCACCGACACCTTGACCGGGATCGGGGTCGGGCTCGGCAACGGTGGCACCGAAGGCAAAGCGCCCGGCGCGACGCCGGTGACGGGCCCAATCGACGAATTAGGGACAATCGCCGGGGCGGCGGCGGGCGCCGTCACGGAGACCCGACCTCGGTCGGCCTGCGTCAGCAGGGCCGGCGCCGGCGAGTGGCCGACGAGGACCGAGGCCGTCACCACGCCCGCGACCACGACCACACCCGCTTGCGCCACCTGATCCACCGCCGGCGGCAGCCGCCGTAGGAAGTCGACAAGCTGTCGAGCTGCTGCACCTATTGCCAGGAAGTAGATGACCTTACGGCGCGTGGTCTTGCCGCGCTCGACATGATCGCTGACTGTGACCAGGGCGACTTGCAGCATTCGCCTGACAGCGGCCTCACCCACGCCGAGGTGTTCTGCGATCTCCTGGTTCGTGAACCCGCCGAAGTAAGCCAGCTTGACGACCTGTTTGTGGGGGGATGGCAGCGTGTTGAGTGCTTCGTCGACAGCCTGGCGGATCATTGCGGCCGAGAAGTCGTTCCAGGGCAATGACCTGCCGGGTGGAGTCGTGGTCCCCTCGATCATCAGCTTCTTCAGACCCCTGTGGCTACCATGGATGCGCTGCCGGTCGAAGGGCAGCCGGCGGGCGCCCGTCATCAGCCAGGTGCGCCAGGCGTCGCTCGCCGCCGCCGGCAGCACGATGAAGGCGGCCTCCTTGGCGGGCGAGCCTTCCTGCCCATCGTCATAGATCTCCCCCGAACCACGAGGAGCGGCGAACCACCGACTCAAGAAACGATCCCCCGGTGAGCCCACTATCCATAACAGACAACTTCCGGACTGCGAGTTCTACCCGGCCGGGTAAAGACCTGTTAATCGAGTGCCGGTCGCGTGGGCCGCTTGATCTCGAGCACGCGCGGCTCATCCGCCGCGATTGCCAGCAGGCTGTCGAACAGTTGCAGCGCACCGGCGCCGCTGGGCGCCTCCGCGAGCCGAATGTACGCTGAGGCTCCATTGGGAAACACGAAGGTGGGAGTTCCGAACACGCCGTGATTGGCAACCGCGTGCTTGTGGTCATGCGCGAGCGCATCGAGGATGGCAGGGTTGTCGAGATCGCGGCGAAAACGCTCGAGCTCCAGACCCGATTCCTCGGCGACCTCCTCGACCACCTTGGCGTCATCGATGTCGAGCCGGTCTTGATGCCGGGCCGCCAGCAGGTTGGCATGGAAGGGATCGAAGCGATCCTGCCGCCGAGCGGCCTCCGCGGCCCTGAACGCCAGCCTGCCGCGCACCTTCTCTGCGGCGGGCGCCCCCCAGGCCGTCCAGCCGTCCACTTTCGAGTTCACCTGGGCGAGCGAGAAATATCGCCACCGCACGTCGATGGGTCGCTCGCCGGCCACGTTCGCCAGCAGCAATGACGCTCGATACACGAACGGGCAGAGGTAGTCGTAGTAGAGCTCGAACTCCATGAGGCCTGATGCTGGAACGCGAGCGGTGCTCACACGTATTCCCGAGAGCTGGGCCTGGATGGCTCCGGACCTCCTCCGCCGCCTGCTTCCATTCGCCGCGGTCGTGGCTGTGGTCGAGATCGTGTGGCGGCCTTCATGGCTCGGCTTCTCGGGCGGCCGGCTCAGTACGCAGCTCGTGTTCGCTGGCGTCGCGGCCCCGGTGCTGTTCGTGGCGGCGACCTTCTTGCAGCTCTGGCTGGCTCGGCGCCGGGGCGCTTTAAGCGTGCCGGCCGGGGGCGACGATGCGGCGTTCCAGGCCGGCTTTTACATTCTCAACGGCCCGATCGAAGAGGCCTTCTTCCGAGGGTTGGTCCAGGGCGGGCTCGGCATCGCTCTGGGGGCGCCGGTGGGTTTTCTGGTCGGCACCGCCTCTTACGTCCTTTATCACCGCCTCGGCTGGCCCTGGGCCGAGACGCTGGCGACAGCGCTCGTGGGCTTCCCCCTCGGCCTGGCATTCTGGCTCCTCCCGGGCCCACCATCGCTGGTGGGGGTCTCGATCGTGCATATCGCGGCCACGTGCGGCTTCCTCGGCCCCGGTCCGTACCTCCTGAAGAAGCTCCGTTTCCTCTAGTGGAGCTAGACCCACAACAGCGGCGAACCTTAGTGTGGGCCGGCCTGGCGGTGGTGCTCACCGCCTTCGACGGTTCAGTGCTGGTGCTCGCGCTGCCGGCGATCGCGAGCGAATTTCACGCTCGCGTCCCCGCGCTCTCGAACCTCGGCTCCGTGCTCGCCCTGGGAGGGCTCGGCGCTCTACCGCTCGCCACGCTGGCTGACCGTTTCGGCCGGCGAAGGTTGATCGCCCTAGGCGTCGGCGGTTTTTCGATCGCCAATTTCGCGAGCGCGTTCGCCCCGTCTCTGGAGGCGCTGGCGGTTCTCAGACTGGTCGCCGTCTGCTTCGAGGTCCTGGTCGGCGGGGTTGCCACCGCCCTGATCGTCGAAGAGGCGCCATCGGGGCGCCGAGGACAGGCGGTGAGCGTGCTGGCCGTGCTCAGCGGTGCGGGCACCGGGCTCACCGTCATCGCCTACCCGGTGGTCGCACCCCACTGGCGCTGGCTTTTTCTTGTGGGGGGAATCGGATTGGCGGCAGCGCCGCTGATCTGGAGGAGATTGCCGGAGGGACGCGCCTGGCAGCGGGCACGGTTTTCCGGCTCGGCGCTGCGACTCCTCATCCAACCCGCCTGGCGCCGCCGCCTGTTCGTGATCGCCGGCACCACAGCGCTGCTGGCAGTGCTCCTCGAACCTGCAGGCCTCCTGTTCACGCTGTTCGCCAGCCAGGTTCTGCACATGAGCCCGGCCGGGATCAGCGAGCTGATCGTCGTTTCTGGAGTGGCCGGGGGGACGTCTTATGTGGCCGGGGGTTTCCTGACCGACCGCTTCGGCCGCCGCGGCCCAGGCACTGCGCTCACTGCCGCCACCGCCATGTCCGCCGGCCTCAGCTTCATCGCCGGCACGCCCGTGTTCGTGGCCGGCAACGTGCTCTGGAGCTCATTCGCAAGCGCAGCGACGCCGGTTTTCGGAGCCTGGACGGCAGAGCTCTTTCCGACCCGGGCCCGGGCGACGGCGGAGGCCATGGGATCGGTCGCCGCCGTCGTCGGGAGCGTGGCCGGGCTGCAGGCGGTCGGCCTGCTCTCGCAATCCGTCGGGCTTGGAATCGCGCTGGGTCTGACCGGCGTCGTCGCCTTCGCGGGGTCCGCGCTCCTCCTACTCCTACCCGAGACCCGCGGCTCTCCTCTTCCTGACTAGACCATCGCCTCTTCGAGGCGGCATTTGACGGCCGTTCCGGCCGGTGCTAGCTTTGGCGCCGGTATATCGGTCGCATATCGGTCGATGGCCCGAATTGGGGAGGACAACGGGGGTTGGTCTCAGAGGCGCGCGCGCTGGGGACTCGTCGGGCGGCCAGCTCGGTCCCGGATGTCACCCGCTCCCAGAGCGAAGAGGCCTACCTTCGGATTCGAGAGCGCATCGTGTCCCTTGACATGCCGCCGGGCTCGGTGGTGGAGGAGGGGCGGCTGCGCGACGAGCTCGAGATCGGGCGCACGCCAATTCGCGAAGCGCTGCAGCGCCTCGCGTGGGAGAACCTGGTTCGCAGCGTGCCCCACCGCGGGACGTTCGTCACCGACGTCAACATCACCGACCTGGCCCGCATCACCGAAGTCCGCGTCGTCCTGGAGGGCCACGCGGCGAGGCTGGCTGCGGAGCGCGGCACCGCCACCGACCGTGAGGCCATCGGCGACCTCATCGAGCGCCTCGACCAGGTCGAGCTCACCAACCAGCGCGAGCTGATGCGGCTCGACCAGGCGATCCACCGGCAGATCTATCGCTCAGCGCGCAACCCGTTTCTCGAGAACACGCTCGACCGCTATTTCAACCTCAGCCTTCGGCTTTGGTACCTGGTCCTCGATCGGGGAGTGCGCCTGCGCGAAGCGGTCGAGGAGCACGTCGAGCTGCTGCGGGCCGTCCTTGCGGGCGACGGCCAGCGCGCCGAAGAAATCATGCAGCGACACGTCATCGGGTTCGAACGGGAGATTCGCAAAGTGTTGGTGGAGCGATAGGAGTGGTGAGCTGATGCCCAGGATCTTTTTCGCCACCGACCTGCACGGCTCCGAGATGTGCTGGCGCAAGTTCCTGAACGCCGCCAAGTTCTATGAGGCCGAGATCCTCATCTGCGGTGGCGACATGACGGGCAAGGCGATGATCCCCATCGTCGAGGAGAACGGCCACTACACGGTGACCATCGCCAGCGAGCGCCAGGTGGTCTCTGCCGATCAGGTCGGCGACATCGAGAATCAGATTCGCCGGAAGGGCTACTACCCGCTGCACGTCACCCCCGAACGCTTGCAGGAGCTGGACGAGGACGCGGACAAGCGGAAGGAGACCTTCCAGCAGATCATGCTGGACGGCGTCCGGCGCTGGATGCACATGGCTGAGGAGAAGCTGCGTGGCTCCGGCGTGCGTGTTTTCGTGTGCCCGGGAAACGACGACGAGATGGAGGTGGACGACGTCGTCCGGGAATCCGACATGGTCGAGCTTGGAGAAGGCCACATGGTGGAGATGGAGGGTTTCACGATGATTTCCACCGGTTGGTCCAACCACACGCCGTGGAACACCCACCGGGAGGAGACCGAAGAGAAGCTCGGCGAGCGGATCGAGGCGATGGCGCGCAACATCACCGACCCTTCCCATGCCATCTTCAACCTCCACTGCCCCCCGTATCGGTCCGGTCTCGATGAGGCGCCTGCCATCGACGCGGACTTGAAGCTCTTGCACGGAGGCAGGGCGCTCCGACCGGTCGGATCTACGGCCGTCCGTCAGGCGATCGACAAGCATCAGCCGCTGCTCTCCCTGCACGGGCACATCCACGAGAGCAAAGGCGCGGTCAAGCTCGGCAAGACGCTTGCCATCAACCCCGGAAGCTCCTATGAGGAAGGGATCCTGATGGCGGCGATCATCAACCTCGACGCCAAGAAGGGCGTCAAGAGCTACCAGCTGGTCAACGGATAACTCGGCCAGGGAGAAGGAGAAGGAAACATGGCTGACACGACGATGGGCTCGGCCGGTTCGCGGCCGTCCCTTTTTCTGCGCAACGCAACCGGGCTGGTCAAGGCCTGGTCGACTTTCGACGCGTTCATTTATTCGTTCTGGTCGGTGAACCTGATCACACTCGGGCTCTACGGCATGTCGTTCGCCTACTTCGTCCCCGACGGCCAGGTGCTCACCGCTGTCCTCATCACCGGCGTGCTGGTCACATTTCTCGTGGTCGCTTACGCGGCGCTCGTGAGTGTGATGCCCCGCACCGGCGGAGATTACGCATGGCAGAGCCGAGTACTGGGCGGCGGCATAGGTTTTGTTTTGGCCATCACCGGATGGTGGTTCACGCTGTGGCTCTGGACGCCGATCTACGCCAACATCCTCATCGTCCAGTTCTTCGAACCCCTCGCATACACGCTCGGCTGGGCGAACGTGGCGACGTTCTTCGCAACGCAGTGGGGCGTGTTCGTCAGCTGTTTGGTCGTGCTTGCCTTCGTGAGCCTGGTGGTCACCCTGGGCATGGAGACCTACGCCCGTATCCAGAAGATCTGCTTCTGGATTGGTCTCGTGGGGCTGGCCGTGACCTGCGGCTTGCTGCTGTTCGCCAGCCAGCAGGACTTTCAGAACGCGTTCAACCGCGAGGCGACCAGCCTGTTTGGCGCTCCCGCCAACTCATACCAGGCGACGCTCGACGCAGCGTCAAAGGGCGGCTTGGTCACCCATGACTTCACTTTCTTCTCGTTGGGACCAACACTGCTCCTCCTGCCCTTCCTGGCTTTCTACCTGCTCTGGCCGAACTGGGGCGCCACCCTGTACGGCGAGGTGCGCGGCTCCAAGGAGCTCCGCAAGCCTTTCCTCAGCATGTTCTGGGGTCTGTGGGTCACGGTCGCGCTGGTGGTGCTCGTGTTGGTATTGACCGCCAAGACGATCGGCTGGCAGTTCTACAACGCGGCCAACGCCGCCTACTGGAACCCCATCTACCTGGTGCCGAACGCCCCAGCGCCCCCGGTCCCGATCTGGCCCTACCCGGTCATGTTCGCCGGCTGGCTCGTCAACAACCACCTCTTCCAGGCCTTGCTGATCCTCGTCATGGGCCTGTGGTTCTTCGGCTGGGCCGGGACGCTCTTCCTGTCTTCGACCCGTGTCATCTTCGCCGCTGCCTTTGATCGCGTGCTGCCCTCGTGGGCGGCCAACATCTCGGCCAAGCGGCGCGTCCCATACGGTTCCCTTGCGCTCATGGTCGTACCGTCGCTGGTGGTCAGCGCGCTGTTTGCCTGGAACGTCTTCGGCTTCGCCGCGGCCTACCTGGACGCGACGGCGGTGATTGCCATCACATTCCTTGGCACCCTGGTGGCCGCCATCATCCTGCCGTGGCGGCGCAAGGACATATATGACAACTCACCGATCGCCAAGTACAAGATCGCAGGCATCCCCATGATCACGGTGGCCGGAATCGTGGCCGCGGTCTTCATCGTGTTCATGATCTACGAGTGGGCCACGAACTCTACGTACGGCTCCAACAGCGTGCCCTCGGCAATCTACCTGGGCGCCACCTACCTCTTGGCGGTCGTGATCTATGTCATCGCGCGTGTTGTGCGTAACCGGCAGGGCATCGACCTGTCCCGCATCCATCATGAGATTCCGGTTGAATAGAAGCTCTACGGCCTCCGCGCGCAAGCGCGGAGGCCACTCTTTCTAACCCATGCTGGAATACACACTCCGCACCTACCAGAGCCCGACCCGTCTCGTTCAGCGCCTCGGCGCGATCCGCGAGCTCGGGACGGAGGCCGGTTTGCTGGGCATCCGGCGGCCGCTGCTCGTCACCGATCCCGGCGTGAAGGCGGCAGGCTTGCTGGACACCGCGCTGGAGGTCCTGCGCGGGGCGGACTGCGAGCCGGTCGTGTTCGATCGCGTGCGCGCCAACCCGGGCGTCGAGCTGGTCGACGCCGGCGCCGCCGAGTACCGCACGCAGGGCTGCGACGGCCTCGTCGCGATCGGCGGCGGCAGCTCCATCGACACGGCCAAGGGGATCGGGGTCGTGGCCGCGCACGACGGCAGCATCCTCGAGTACGAATGGGGCCACAGCCCGATCGCAAAGCGCATTGCGCCCCTGATCGCGGTCCCGACCACCGCCGGGACCGGCAGCGAGGTGACGCTCTGGGCGGTGATCACGGACCCGAAGCGAAAGATCAAGTTCAACGTCGGCGGCACGCCGAACATCGCCTCCTGGGTCGCGGTCATCGACCCCGAGCTCACGGTGAAGCTCCCGGCCGGCGTCACCGCGGGCACCGGCATGGACGCGCTCGCGCACGCCGTCGAGTGCTACACGATGACCTATCACCAGCCGTTCACCGATGCGGTGGCGCTGCTGGCGATGGAGTATGTGGCGCGGTATCTGCGAGTCGCCTTTTCCCAGGGCGCCAACGTCGAAGCCCGCTACCACATGAGCGCGGCGGCGATGCTGGCCGGGCTCGCTTACGGCACCGACTCGGCCGGCGCCGCGCACGCGATGAGCCAGACCGCAGGCGGCGTGCATGACGCGCCTCATGGAGCGCTCACTGCGCGCCTGCTCGGCCCGGTCATGGAATACAACCATGCCGGCGAGCCGGAGCGCTTTGCACGGATGGCCACGGCATTTGGAATCGACGTGCGCGATGTGTCGCTGTGGCGCGCGGCTGAGATGGCGGTCGAGTATGTGCACCAGCTGACAGTCGACGTGGACACCAGCTGACAGTCGACGTGGAGATCCCGAGCCTCGAGGAGCTCGGCTTCGCGAGGGACGAGATCCCGATGCTGGCCGACAAAGCGGCTGCTGACCCTCAGAGCATCGGCAACCCGCGAGACGTCGACGCCGCCGCGTACCGTCGCATCTACGCCCGCGCGTTCGACCTCGGCAGCAAGCGCGCAGCCCGTATCACTGGAGACAAGAAATGACGGTGGACGTCGCCCGCTCGGTCAAGAAGATGTTCGTCGACGGCAGATGGATCGATTCCGAGAGCGGCAAGCATTTCGACGCCACCAGTCCCGCGACCGGCGAGGTGATCGCGCAGGTGCCGAAGGGCACGCGCGCCGACGCGCGCAAGGCCATCGAAGCCGCGCACCGCGCCAAAAAGCCGATGGCGGCGCTCAGAGGCTTCGAGCGCTCGAGACGGCTGCACAGGATCGCTGAGGCGATCGAGCGCCGGCGCGAAGAGCTCGGCCGCATACTCACGCTCGACCAGGGCAAGCCGCTGGTGGCCGAAGCGCTCGGCGAAGTCGATGAGGCCGCAGAGTATTTCCGAATCGCAGCGGAGGACTTGAAGCGGCTCGAGGGTCGCGTGCTTCCATCGGCAAGCCCGAGCAAGCTCGTCTTCGCTCGCCATTACCCACGCGGCGTGTACGGGATCATCACGCCCTGGAACTGGCCGCTTACGATGGCCGCCGAGCTCATCGCCCCCGCCCTCGCGGCCGGCAACACGGTGGTGTGGACGCCCGCATCCTCGACCAGCGTGATCTCTGTCGCGCTCATGGAGTGCATCGCCGAAGCCGATTTTCCGAATGGAGCCATGAACCTCGTCACGGGGCCGGGCGCCGAGGTGGGCGACGAGGTCGCCGGCCACGAGCTCATCGACGGCGTCGGGTTCGTGGGCTCGACCGAGACAGGCGCATCGGTCGCCCGCCGGGCGGCCGGCAAGCACGTGATGCTCGAGCTCGGAGGCAACGGGCCCATGGTCGTGTTCAACGACGCCGACCTCGCCAAGGCGGTCGAAGGCACCATCGTCGGCTGCTACCTGTGCGCCGGCCAGAGCTGCACCGCCGGCGAGCGCATCCTCGTGCAGCAGTCGGTGCACGACGAGTTCCTCGAACGCCTCGAAGCTGCCGCGCGCCAGCTGCGCCTCGGCGATCCCTTCGCCCCCGACACGACGCTCGGCCCGCTGAACAACGAAGGCGTGGCGACCAAGATGGATGAGCACGTGGCCGACGCCGTGGCGCACGGCGCGCGCGTGATCATGGGCGGCAAGCGGGCCGAAGGCTTCCCGACGCGCCTCTACTACCCAGCGACGATCCTGGACGGCGTCGAGCCCAAGATGCGCGTGAGCCTGGAGGAGACGTTCGGCCCGGTGGCGCCCGTGATCAAGTTCCGTGACGAGGAGCACGCGCTCGCCCTCGCGAACGACTCGCCCTATGGACTTCTCGGCGCCGTCTATACAAAAGACCTGTCGCGCGCGCTGCGCTTCGCCGACGGCCTGGAGATGGGCTGGGTGAACATCAACGAATCGTCCAACTACTGGGAGGCCCACCTTCCCTTTGGCGGGCGGGCGGGCAAGCGCAGCGGCATCGGCCGGGTTGGCGGGCGCTTCGCACTCGAGCAAATGACCGACCTCAAGACGATCGTGATCGAGGTCGAGAGCGCGCCTTGACGGACGGCCCCCTCGCCGACCCCGCCGGGCGCGCGCAGGGGCACTCTCCCGCGACTGCGTCGCGGGGGCCCCAGCGGAGCGCACGACATGACTGAAAAGACTCTTCTTGACCCTATAGAAGAAGCCCAGCGCGTTGCCGTTGCAGCCAAGGCGGCGGGTGTGAGCCTGAGGCTGCTGGGCGGGGCTGGGATCCACCTCCATTCTCCAAGCGCCCAAAAGCCGCCGCTCAAGCGCAAGTACGGAGACCTCGACTACGCGATCGCGAAACGTGACCGGCAGGGTGTGCTCAAGCTGTTCCCGGCCCTCGGGTACGAAGCGAACGAGCGCTTCAACCTGATGCAGGGCGACCGCCGCCTCTACTTCTACGACACCGAGCACAGCCGCCAGATCGACATCTTCATCGACTGGTTCAAGATGTCCCACGTCATCGACCTTCGCGACCGCCTCGACTGCGAGGGGCCGTGCGCGAGCCCGTCCGACCTGCTCCTGAGCAAGCTGCAGATCTATGAGGTCAATCGCAAGGACCTGGTCGACCTCACCGCCCTGCTCCTCGATCATCGGGTGGCGGAAAACGACGACGACGCGATCGACCCGCGCTATCTCGCTCGGGTCGCGGCCGACGACTGGGGCATGTACCGGACGCTGCAGGTGAACATCGGGAAGCT
>WNFB01003250.1_pt1 | contig 14328 bp, 12 predicted proteins | sample 5400501 | NCBI WGS metagenome assembly WNFB01 (sample SAMN13153341, study PRJNA577476) | soil metagenome | isolation source: 200 cm saprolite under Douglas fir tree site 2 hole 1 | place: USA:California | collected 2015-04-18
GGCTAGTCGAGAGAGAGAACCGATTTGCGATAAGGACCTCTCCTCCTCTTCCTTGCCTTCTTCTTCCGTTCGGCCTTTGACAGCAGGGCGTCCTGTTGCCCGGTCATTTTTTCATCTTCGCGTAGGCTACGATGCTGACCATCCCTGCCACCCTGAAAGCGAGTTCCTTGTAGACCAGGGATTCCGCAGAATCGGGAAGCACGGACACGATTGGTGTCCCGAGGTCCGATTTCTCCCTTATCGCAAGACCCAATGGGATTTCTCCGAGAAAGTCAACGCCCCGTTCCTGTGCGACTTTTCTCCCACCACCGGTTGAGAAGATCGAAGTCTTTTCTCCGCAATGAGGGCAGATGAAGTAGCTCATGTTTTCAACAACACCAAGGATCGGGACGTTCAGCTTCTTGAACATCGCGAGGGCCTTGGCAGCGATTGTAATCGCAGCTTCTTGCGGGGTGGTGACAATGACGACCCCCCCTAGGGGGACGGTCTGCGCGAGGGTGAGCGAACTGTCGCCCGTGTTATGGACAAGAAATTGATTTGCGACGAAATTCTCGAATTGCTCCACCTGCAGGTCAAAAGTTTCCATTTCGCCAATTTGCTTTATCGATTTCACCTTGGCAAGTTTGAACGGAGCCAAGTCTTGCTTCATAGAATACTCGAAGATCCAGGAAACACTTCGTTGAATCGTCCTTCCCTCAGGAAGTCGTTGCTCGGGATTCTCGCTTCTCCTTACATTCGTAGCCCTGAAACCGGTCATTAGACACAACTCGTGGAGTTGCTCCACTAGGACCTTGTTTGTGCTTTCAACTGCGACGGTGTCCTGAATTATTCTCTTTACCATTATTCTTCCTTTCCAATCCGGGAGGTTCTTTTCCGTCTCCCGATGCCTTATGTGGGCGTCCGCTTCTGAGTACCCTCTCAGGAATGCCGCCCTCTGAGAAACCGGAGTTCCAAACACCCAATCCGGCACACGTTTGTCCCTCGCTTTGTGATCGAAGTCAAGGGATTGGAATAGCTTAGCAAGTGGCAACGAGGCCACGCCAAATTTTAGCCCTCCGTTGTCATCAAATGTCTTGCACTTGAAGACCTTGTGGTAGAGCGACTCGTAGGTCTCCCTGTACTTGCTCCCACGAGGTTCACAAACGCGGATTCCTACGAATGGGTTGGTCTTTTCATTTTGCCGCTTGATTAGCCCATCACCAAGATAGTGTCCGGCGATTCGCATGAATTCCTCGGTGGTTTCAGCTGGGATTTCCAGGAATCTATTCCTATGCGGTACTTTCGGCAAGGGCATTGTCTGACCACCTGGTACGCAACCCGGGACAACCAGCCGATCTCCTTTCTTGAGTTGGTCGAGCCTTCTCCACAGTCTCTTTCGATGGTACTTGAGGAATGGGTGATTGGCGCTGGCCAGAATCGTTCTGTTAGGGGTCTTTAATTCGTAGACCATTTGCTTGCCCTGAGGGATGACGGCAATTATCCTCCTTGGTACCAGCCTTTCTCCGTCAAAGCTTAGGACGAATTCCCCCACCTTGAGCTCTTCAATTGGTCTCAGAGCATTGTTTCCTGCTAGCACCCTAGTTCCAGCCGGGAGGCAACCCGGCGGAAGGTCAACTACCAGATAGTCTAGGTCTCCCCAATCGACCTGGGTGAGAAGTTGCCTGACTGCGCCTGCGACGAGCGGACCTCTCCATATGACGGGGGTCTTTTCGTTGTAGAAGAATCCGAGGGAAGCTACCTTCACGTTGTGGGCAACAGGCGGGATTATCCTCTCGTTCCTTACCTCAGGTGTTCCGGTGACTCCCATCATAAGAGGAATGCTCGGGCCGTAGACGTCGGCATCTAGAATTCCCACTTTGGCCCCCGAGGCGGCCAGGGCCACAGCCAAGTTGACCGCGATGGTGGATTTTCCGACTCCGCCCTTCCCGCTAGCGATTGCGATGATGTTCTTTACGCCCTTCAACATCTCGGTATCGGCGTAATCCCTTGTCGCAAAGACCGTCGAACCCGTCTTCATTCTCACTTCCTTTACCCCGTGAAGCCCGGCCACAGCAGATTTCGCGGACTCCTCAAGGCGAGTCCTCAGTGGGCATGCGGGAGTCGTGAGATTCAGGGTAAACGATACTATTCCATCCTCAACCGTCACCCCTTCGACCATGTGCAGGGAGACGAGGTCCTTTCCTAGCTCAGGGTCCTTCACCTCGGCTAGGGCCTTGAGAACATCCTCTGGTCTAGTCAATTTCGAACCAAGGCCCCGTTCCGCGTATAAAATTCTAGCCCCCCAGTCGGGAGAGGATTTATCGTCCTGCCAAGGGCCCTGAGCCGAGCGCTTTTGAAGCAAATCGAAGTCATCCCCGTCTCAGGCCTCCCGGAAGTGAAGGCGGGCGACGACCTTGCCAGGCTCATTTTCGATTCGCTCGGGAGAAACCGAATTATGATGAACGACGGCGACATCCTCGTCGTCAAACAGAAGATAGTCTCAAAGTCGGAAGGGCGACTGGTGAAGCTCGCGGACGTAACCCCTGGCCGTAGGGCATCAGCCTTGGCGAAAAAACATGGGAAGGACCCGAAACTCGTCGAACTGGTGCTAAGCGAGGCCGTCAGAGTGGTCAGGGCGGGCCATGGAGTGATAATCACGGAGACAAAACACGGATTCGTGTGCGCCAATTCTGGAGTCGACCAGTCCAACGTAGGTGGCGGGTTCGCAGCTTTGCTCCCTCTGGACCCAGACAAGAGCGCCAGGGGCCTCAGACGTCGCCTCGAGGGACTGTCCTCGAAGAAGCTCGCCGTAATCGTGACCGACACATTCGGGAGGCCCTGGCGCCGCGGGCAAACGGATGTCGCGATCGGCTGTTCAGGAATCAACCCCCTCGTATCATATGCCGGAAAGAAAGATGCCTTTGGCTACGAGCTTAGGGTAACGGAGCCAGCAATAGTAGACGAGATAGCCGGAGCTGCCGAGCTGACCATTGGAAAATTGACTAACATACCGGCGGCCCTCGTAAGAGGAGTGGAGTTCATCCCGGGGGAACGTGGGGTGAAATCCCTGGTCATGCCGCGGGAAAGAGACCTCTTCCGGTGAAATCTTGAAAGTAACGGCCCTGGCCGGAGGTACCGGCTCTGCGAAACTCCTCAGGGGGCTCTACTCGCTCCCCGTCGACCTCACTGTGATAGCCAACGTCGGGGACAACATCTGGATTCATGGGCTTTATGTCTGCCCCGACATCGACATTGCCATGTACACGCTGGCTGGGATTGCGAACCCCGACACCGGCTGGGGGGTCGCGGGGGACACCTTCAGGACTCTCTCGCAAATCTCTCGCCTCGGAGGCGAGTCATGGTTCAGGCTTGGGGACAAAGACATCGCCACCAGCGCCCTGCGCACGGCCATGCTCAGTCGAGGCATCAAACTTACGTCAGTCACGGAAAGGCTTCGGAAGTCATTCGGTCTCCGATGCGCGCTTCTCCCAGCAACAGACCAAGAGGTCGAGACCCGTATAGCCACGCCAGCCGGGGAAATGCATCTGCAGGAATTCTGGGTCCGTGAGAAGGGAAAGCCCGAAGTCGACGGTGTGCGGTACCGTGGAGCGAGGAGGGCTTCGATTACCACCAAAGCCAGGATGGCTCTTTCCAGTGCCGACAGAATCGTGATCTGTCCCGCGAACCCGATAACTAGCATCGGCCCGATGCTGGCGGTAAATGGTTTTGCAAGAGAATTGGCCGGTTCCGGCGGCCGCGTTGTGGCCCTGTCGCCGATGGTCGGGGAGTCCCCCTTCAGTGGACCTGCGGGCAAACTGATGAAGGCTGTAGGAAAGAGAGCGAACTCCGTCGGGGTTGCGTCAATGTATCAGAAGTACGTCGATTGTATCGTTGTGGCGTCCGAGGACCATGGCATGAAGAAGCAGATTGTATCTTTGGGGATTGAGTGCGTTGCCTCCGAGACCAAGATGAAGAGCCGTGAGGATGAGCAGAGGCTCGCCCGGGAGCTTCTAGTGGTTTGAAATCGCTCGTCATCTTGATCCCCGTGAAATCGAAGGGCGCGAAGTCGAGGCTGTCAAAGCAGCTCACTCATTCAGAAAGGCGGCAACTCACTCTGTTGATGCTCAAAGATCTCCTTGACGTCCTCAAGAAGGCCAAGCTGATTAACACCTGTTTCGTAGTCTCCCCCGACGACGAGGTCCTTTCCATCGCTGGGCATTCAGGGGCGGGGACAATCCGAGAGGAAAGAGACAGAGGGGTTAACGCGGCGGTGACCCGAGGTATCAGAGATACAGAGTCGGAGAATGTCATGGTAATCCCTTCAGACCTTCCATTCCTCGTGTCTTCCGATCTGCGGCGCCTTCTTTCGCTGAAATCGTCCGGTCTCAAGGTGGTTTTGTCTCCATCTATGGGTTTCGATGGGACCAACGCCCTCCTCTTCTCGAGGAAGATGCCCATCCCCCTAAGCTATGACAACGACAGTTTCTGGGCTCATCTAGAGTCTGCGGGGGGCGCCAACCTTTCGGTAGGCATTTACTCGGGCCCAGGGGTCATGTTCGACGTAGACTCTCCAAAGGATCTTTTGGCACTTGGCAGGGCGAAGGTCAGGCGGAAGTCAGTGTCCTTCGCAAGGAAGGTGCTTTGATGGCGGGGATTCTGATCGAGAATTGTAAAGTCGGAGGAATTGGCTTGGGGTCGGTCTACTCGATGGGTGGTAGAATCGTTAGGGTTTCGGGCGACCCCACGCAACCTGTCCCTGAGGAAACCGAGACCATTGACGCGGGCGGGGGGTCGCTAATTCCAGGGCTGATTGACTCCCACTGCCATCCCTTTGAGTACGGCTGGCTCAAGAGGAGCGTCGACCTTAGGGGGACCTCTAACATCACTGGTATCCGACTCAGGCTGTACTCGGCAGTGCAGAAGGCGAAACCCGGCGAATGGGTAACAGGTATGGGCTGGGATCAGGAGACATTTTCTGACGGAAGGATGCCCAATCGCCTTGACCTGGATGATGTAAGCCCGAACAACCCGGTTGCCATTGCAAGGATCTGCGGACACATCGCGCTTCTCAATGGCAATGCCATTGAGGCCCTGGGATTACAGTCACGAGTGGGGAGAGAATACGAAAGAGACTCGGCCGGGGAACTCACAGGAATTGTGAAGGAGGCCGCGCTTGCGGAGGTCTTTGACAAGGTCCCCCGTAGTGCTGAGAGGGCAGCTTCCGACCTCCAGTCTGTCGAGGTCGAAGCTGGTCGGTTGGGACTGACGACTCTGCATTGCATCCTCTCCCCAGAAGGTTTTGCCGAAGAATTGGAAGGCTTGGCCGGTCTTGATTCTTCCGGGTCTCTCTCCCTTCGGTTCAGGGTTTACGTCCCACCGGAGGCCTTGGATTACGTCGAAAGCAAGGGGTTCAGGAAGAAGATGAACAATGACCGTCTAAGGCTGAATGGTGTGAAGATTTACGCCGATGGCTCTCTGGGTGCTAGGACCGCTGCTCTGCGCGAGCCATACTCTGACGATCCCTCGAACACTGGAATTCTCCGCCAGAGTGACGAAGAGCTGGAGGCGTTGGTCGATCGCATAGACACGATGGGGTACCAAGCAATCATTCACGCGATAGGAGACAGGGCCGTCGAGCAGGCGATAGGCGCCTTGGCAGGCGTTGCAGGGACAAAGAATCCGAGGAGGCATAGGATCGAGCATGCGAGCTTGCTACCCAAAGACCTCCGGTCCAGAATGGCTCACCACGGCATCAGTGCGACAGTTCAGCCTCTCTTCATCACTTCGGACACTTGGGCGGTAGACCGCCTGGGGGAAGAGAGAGCTGGAGACCTGTATCCCCTAAAGTCAATGCTAGACGATGGATTGGTCGCATCTGGCAGCTCGGATTCTCCGGTCGAATCCATGAGCCCCGTACTCGGAATTTGGGCATCGATGGTCAGAGGTGGGATTGCTCCTAACGAATCGCTCACTTTCGGCGAGGCCCTCGGGCTCTACACTTCGAATTCGGCTTCCAACGGTTTCGATGAAGCTAGTTCATCTTTGAAGGAGGGGGGTCGGGCTGACATGACCCTCCTTGACTCAGATGTGGGAGGAATGCACCCTGCGCTGTTCAGGAAAGTGGGGGTTGCTGCCACTATCGTCGATGGCTCTGTCATCCATTCATTCGGCGGGGCCTAGGCCTTCTGGAACTTGCCCGACTTTCCGTCATACTTCAATAGCCCGGCGTAAATCGCCCAGTGAATGAGTAGCATCCGAATCAGCGACTCGTTCATTTCCGGCTGGTAGTGCCATTTCAAGCCCATCTCTTCAAGTGTATCCGCGACCTGAGAGGCGGTGACATGCTTCCCATGCGAGGCGAGCTCCAACGCAGTGCGGAAGGGTTCGATTGTAGCTAGCCTGTCCTTCAGCAATTTCACTTTATTCTTCGAACTTTTCTGGAATTTTAGTCCGAGCTCTGTCAAGTGGACCACCCCCTTGTCGGTCCGCACGAGTCCAAGAATCTCCGCACCATCGAGAATGGGCAACAAGACCGCGACGTCGGCGCCCAGCTCGTCCGCCAACTTGGGGGCGTTCACCTTCCCACCGATGCTCCCTGTGATTTCGACGAGGCTGATCACCTGCCCTGCCCTTACATTGGCAGGCATGAGCAGAGCAGTAGGAAGTGCTCTACGGGGCTCCGCCAATTATCTGTTCAACCCTCCGCCCTCCACCCGTGATTTAAGGAGGTCAAGCCTGCTCAAGATAGCAGCGCGTACACCTTGTCCACCCACGCGAAGAACTCGTCAGATTTCTTGTTCCTTGGTCGCGGGAGGTCGACCTTGAGTTCCCCAGCAACGTGCCCAGGCCTGGCAGAGAGGACCACTACCTTGTCGGCAAGTTCGATTATTTCTTCGACATTGTGGCTCACCAAGATTACACTCTGCACCGAAGTTTGCGGGTTGATTAGCAATGTGTATGTCTCCTTGCGAAGTCTTTCAGCCGTTAGGTCATCAAGAGAACTGAAGGGTTCGTCCATCAACATCACCTTGGGTTCCGTTGCCAGAGCTCTTGCGACTCCGACCCTTTGCTTCATCCCGCCGGACAGCTCCCCGGGGTAGACGTCCTCGAAGCCCGAAAGACCCGCTATTTCTAGGGCACTCCTGGCCCTCTCCTCCTTTTCAGCATCGGAAAGTTCCTTCTTCGAACTAAGTCCGAAGAGGACGTTCTCGAGAGCAGTCCTCCATGGGAGCAGCACGAAATTCTGGAATACTATCGAAATGTCGTCCCTTGGTCCTGTCACCTCCGAGTCAAGGACTCTAACGCTTCCGGACGTTGGTTTGATGAGACCCGAGATTATTCGAAGAAGTGTTGACTTTCCGCACCCTGACGGTCCTGTTATGGCAACCAACTCGTCCCTGCTAGCAGACATTGACACATCAACTAGCACCGGCAAAGGCTCTTTCTCCTTGTGGTAGTCGAGACTGACATGGTCGACAGTCACAACTGTTGTCCCGGATGCAAGTTGAGTTTGGGCTTGCGACAACCCAGCGGCCTCCCTTAACCTAGCGGTTATACGTGTATTGTCGTCGAAATTGGGGAGGCTACAAGATAATTCGAGGCAAGGAGCCCAGGTCTCTACTTTAGCTCTACGAAGACGACTTCAATGGACTTGCCAAGTCTTTCTTCTGGGAGATGTTCAACAGGGGGGAACCACAATGCCTGCCCCGCCTTCATTTCGATATCCTCAGTCTTTCCGTCTGGGTAGGTGAACTTTGCGCCTCCGTCGTTCAGGAACACGGCGACGGCGTTGGGATGTCCATGCATTATCGACTTCTCACCGGGCCCGTACCTAATCCGAAGAACCCTTACCTTCTCGTTCTCGAACTCCACTTTGTAATGTTTCGGGTCCACCTTTGCTGGGTCTTCGACCATTGATATCTCGCTGGCCTTAGGCCGAATGTGAGTTAAGAACCTCCACTCTAATTGTTTTTCCACGACTGGAGACTCAACGGTTGTACGTGTACCGTTTTGTGACGACGTGGTAGAGCCTCCTCCACACGGTGAGGTTGAACGCAACAATCAGAATTGTCATAGGTATGATCGCCAGAAGGAGTGTCTGAATATCTCCCTGAGTTGTCGCTACGGCTATTGTCTTCCCTATCCCGACACCCACCTGCGTCTTAGGCAACTGGGTAGGGGCCAGCTGGAAGTATTCGGCTATGATGAGTGCATTCCACGCACCTCCGACGGCCGTGATGGCTCCAGTGACAAGGGCGGTCAACGCGCTTGGAATGTAGACGTTCCTCCAGGCAGAAACCCTGCTCACTCTATAGACGTGCGGCAAGTCCTTGATGTCAGCGGGAAGAGTCCTCACCCCCGCCATGACGTTGAACACTATGTACCAAAAGACGGAAAGAAAAATGACAAGAGCGGCTACAAACTCTGGAGACTGTCCCAAAACGGGAATCAATATTATTGCTGGGAGGAGGATTGGAGCTGGGATTGAAGATACCACTTCGAGTATTGGAGAGACCGTGTCATAGAGCTTGAAATTCAGGGAAATCACCACACCCAAGGGAAGTCCTATCCCCACACAAATCGCGACAACATACCATACTCTCACGAATGAGGCGGCAAGTGCGACGAGTATTGAGCCCTCGGCCGAAACCAGGGTGGGAATCGAAGGAAGATTGCTCAGAGTCAGAGTTCCGGACGACGATGCGGTCACTAGTACGAGAATTAGGAAGCCGCCGACGAAAATCAGGGTCGCGTACTTGAAGCCTTTTCCAAATCGCGAGATGGCAGAGGTGAACCTGTTTACCCCTCTCCCCTGAGCCAAAAGGAACAGCTTCGCGACGCTTCTGTGGCTGACCCATGAGTAAATGCGCATGATCGGGTCTTTGTGCACTTCTCTGGGCTCTTCGATCATCTTGAACTTCTCAGACCACAATGCGAACTCTCTCAGGAACAAGAATCTCCAGGCGATGACAGCCGCGACTATTCCCGCCACCAGCAGGGCGTAGTCAGGGAAGTCTGCCTGGGGCGAGAAGTTTGCTACTGCGACTCCAATGCCATACGAAATCGGAACCTTCGCCGACCCCAGACTGATAATCTCGCTCGCGACAAGGAAGAAAAGGCCCACAGCCCAGGAGATCTGTGTGTTGTACGCTATGCGGCTCATGGACGCGGGGATATACAAGGTCCTGATCCTCTGCCAGACTCCAGCCTGGGTCACGTTCAGAAGGTCGGCAAAGTCCTGAGGTATCGCCTTGACAGACTCGTAGACGCCGAATGCTATGTTCCAAGACATACTTGTGAATATCAGGACGATGACTGCGAGGTTGGCTCCGATGAAATTCGGAATCGTGCCGTAGATGGCTCCGATTACAAAAGGAAAGAAGCCCAAGATTGGTATGGATTGGAATATGTCCAGAAGAGGAAGAATGACACTTTCGGCCCTTTTGCTCCTGGCAGCCCAGATTCCCACTGCAAGGGCGAATAGGATGCTTAGCCCAAGGGCTATGATCATCCTAATCCAGGACGACACTATGTCGAGGAAAACCAGGCCGTATTCCAGACTCACGAGAAGGCCTTCGGAGGCCGGCGCGATTTCGCGGCGTATTTACAGTTTCTCAGGTCAACCGATGTAGGGGGTGCTTGAAGAATCGAACCTGCGCACCGTCTGGTATTCGCCGTTGTCCCTGAACCCGGATAGTCTGGCAAGGTCCGGGAAAAACTGGTCGAGCGGGCGCACGGCCATCTCTGACGCCAGGTGCTTCGTCCCCAGGAACTTGTCGGTGATCTCCTTGCTCAGGTTGCGCACCTGCCTGTCGCTCGTGTACCCAAGACTATGGAGATACTCGTGCAACAGAATCATGAAGACGTATGAGTTTCTCCTCGACCTGGTCTTTGAGAGTTTCTCAACGATTCTGAGAATGTTTCTGTTCATCACGATTGCGTTCGATCCCATCTCATGATAGGCACCGACGCTGTTCGGTATGTCCCCAAGCACAAGCGTGAGTCCGGCCCTGTGCATTCCTAGAGTGTGCTCTGTCGCACCCTTCACCATCTCGAAGATTCTGTCGAAGCCTTCAGCAGACGAAAGTGCCCTTCTATTGCCCGATTCGGTCACATCCGGCGATTATTGTCAGAGGTAGTTAAATTACGTCCCATTCGCTTCAAGGTCCGTCAGCTCGACACTAAGGTCATCCCAGCGGAATTCTTCGTTCAACTGCCCCCTTGCATGACTCCGGGAAGCCACGTTATCATCTGCGTTATTACAGGAGTGATATATTGACTCCGAGTAGGCCAGGTTGACCCATGATGTCTACTAAGTTGACTAACCTAGGCTTAAATTCAAGTAATAACCTGACTCGCCAGTGCCTGTTGTATTCAGAGTCAAACTCGGTAAGACTGGAAACAGCCTCCGAATTACCTTGCCTCGCCCGATAATCGAGGGATTCGACTGGAAAGTAGGCGACGAAATTATCCTCTACGTTTCTGAGAATGAAGTCACGCTAAGGCGGGCGAAGGACGAGGAAACCAAAGCCTAGCGACTCAGGCGATTGACTTCCCGCATTGCTCGCAAGATAACATTGCGCTATCGTTTTATTCTCGCCGAAGGCGGCTGTCTTGAGTTGGGGCTCTCGAAGACGCTGGGGAATTACTGGAGACTCACCAAGCCAAGGATCTGGGGCTTGTTGGTGTTCACTGGAGTCATCGCAATGGTCGTGGCGTACAAGGAGACTCCCGGCTCCACGCTGACCCTGTTCCTGCTGGTGATGGGGACCTTGGCCCTTGTCCTGGGGAGCGCCTCGGCCGACATCCTCACGAACTACCACGACAGAGACATCGACAGCATGATGAAGCGTACGATGAAGCGAGCCATCCCGTCGGGTGAGATCAAGCCCAGAAACGCCCTTGCGCTTGGCTTGACGATGGCGGCTCTGTCTGTACTAATTCCACTTCTGCTCATAAATGCGATTTCGGCCTCATTCATGCTAATTGGTCTCCTCGACAATGTCGTCGTCTACTCACTTCTGCTGAAAAGGAGGAGTTGGCTCAACATAATCCTTGGGGGAATATCAGGGGGGATGCCCGTCCTCGTAGGCTATTCGGCAGTCGCAGGAACCGTCACTCCCATCGCTCTTTACATGTCAGCCTTGGTAATCGTCTGGATCCCCACCCACATCTGGAGTCTCGCCATCTTCTCCAAGGAGGACTACGAAGCCGCCAAGGTTCCGATGCTCCCCGTCGTTTTCGGGAACAAGATCGCTTCCATTTGCATCGCTGGGACTAGCGCTCTCCTCGCGGTATTCTCCGTAGCGATCTTCCTTTTTACTCCTGTCAGCATATTCTACACACTTACCGCGATAGCCCTCGGGGGGGTCGTCCTCGTCTACAGTGGGAAGCTGGCCCTAACCCAGAGCGACAAGACTGCGTGGACGTTGTTCAAATTCACGAGCCCCTACTTGACGATAATCTTCCTCGTCCTCGGGCTGACAGTCTGGCTCGAGTCGTAGTCCCCCGATATTGAAATGTAATTTGTCATACCATTAATATGTCCACGCTGATCATGACGGTCGTCGACTAGGTCACACGATAACTACGGCCGTCGAATCTAGGGAGAAGGGAGATAATCCATATTCCCAAGTAGGATTTGTCAAGGAATTCTAGAATAAGTTCTAGAATCCCGACTTCTATTCGAGGAGGTCCAATAAACCCGCAACGACGAGGGTATAGCGGTAGCGACAGAATTGGACAGGAGATCCTTCCTCAGGTACTCCCTGGTCGGAGCGGTTGGGGCGGCGGCCGCTTTGTACTCCCTGAACAGCCTCAACGTGATTAGACTCTCGGCGCTCACAGACATCATCCAAAAGAACCAGGTTGCGGGGCAGATAGTCGACTCGAGCGCCATCCCTCATCTTCTGAGGAGGGCCGGGTTCGGAGCGGACCCCCACGAGCTGGCAATGTACCAAAGGATGGGGTTCGATACCGCAGTCAACCATTTGGTCAACTATCAGAGTCTGGACAATTCCATGGTCCCTGCCAGACCAAACATTGTGCTGTCCTACGCGAATTCAGAGTACGGTGACCTCGAAACCGTACAGTGGTGGTGGCTGAAGAGGATGGTCAACACATCTAGGCCTCTTGAAGAGAAGATGACCCTATTCTGGCACAACCACTTCGCGACGGCGATGAGCAAAGTCGAAAACCCGTACTTGATGTATGTCCAGAACAAATTCCTCAGGGCCAACGCCCTGGGGAACTTCAAGGACCTTCTGACTGGAATAACATCTGACCCTGCCATGCTCATCTGGCTGGACGGGAACCACAATTCGAAGGGGAAGCCCAACGAGAACTATGCAAGAGAGATTATGGAGGTCTTCTCCACCGGAAGGGGACCCTACACCGAAGACGACGTCAAGGCAGGGGCCAGGGCGTTCACGGGATATACTGTCAACGAGGACGGGACGTCGAGTTTCGTCCAGAGGGAACACGACGCCGCGAGCAAGACTTTCCTTGGGCAGACAGGGAACTTCGGGCCGGAAGACATAGTCAACATCCTGGTCCAGCACCCTGCAACAGCGTCCAATCTGGCCACTGAACTCTTTTCCTTCTTCGCCTACCCCTATCCAAGCAAGGCAACTGTCAACAAGTTCGCCCAGGTCTATCTCGACAGCAAGTACAGCATCAAGGCCGTCGTAGAAGCCATCCTGAAGTCAGACGAGTTCAGGTCGACCAGCTCCTACCTCGCTCAGGTGAAAAGCCCGGTCGAGTTTGTCACAACCGCTCTTCGATCCACACGCGCAACATCAGATCAGGGTTCCACTTTGGACAGCTTGTCGTACATGGGCCAGACACTCTTGGACCCCCCAACAGTCTTCGGCTGGCCGTCAGGTTTGGCGTGGATCGATTCGGCCTCGATCTTTGAGAGGTACAACTTTCCCCTCACGATGAATACAACCCAGGAGGACGGTGCAAGCAGACTCGATTCTAGTGCAGCATTCCCATCAGGCCAGCCTTCCGCTGCTGGTGTGAAGGGTCTAGCCAATTCGCTGTTCCCCGATGGCCTACCTCCGGAATTCCTCAACGTGGTGCAGAACTCGGTCACCAACTACAGCGACCCTGTCGCAGGGACAAAGGACGCCCTTAGATTGACCATGGCGTCCCCGTTCTACCTTCTCAACTAGGTGTTGTGATTTGAACATAGATGGACGTACGTTCTTGAAACAGTTGGCCGTCGAAGCAGGAGCGGTCCCATCGCTGACCCCGTTCAGCTACGGGCCCACGGTCATGGAAGCAACCCCAGGGAGCCAAAGCGTCCTGTCAGATGCGAAGAACCGGACCCTGCTCGTCGTCCAACTCGGCGGAGGGAACGACGGGATCAACACAGTCGTGCCGTACAGCCAGCAAGCCTACTATCAGGCCCGACCGACGCTCGCACTCCAGCCCAACGAACTCTTACAGATCGACGGGAACGTGGGCCTTCATCCTTCGATGGGCGGGCTGATGAACCTCTTCAAGAGCCACAATGCCGCAATCCTCCAGGGGGTAGGCTACGCCAATCCCAACCGCTCACATTTCGAGTCTACACTGATCTGGGAATCCGCCTCGACGGACAACTCTCTGGCGGGAGGGTGGCTCGGGAGGTATCTGGATGCGGCAAAGAGGACAGACCCAAAGGTCACGGCCGTGAACATGGGAGGCTTCGTACCCCTGACACTTGTCGGATGGACCTCGAGAGGCCTTTCCATGGATAGCCTCGACAGGTTCAGGGTCTTCCCCACCCCCACGGCAGAAACCGAGACACAAGATGAGGACACGATCAAGTTGATGAACGAAGTGGCGTGCACAGCATGTCAGGAGTACAGCTCCCTCATAGGCGCCATGATGCAGGCCGGCCTAGACGCCACCGCGGCGTCTGACACCATCGCCCAGGCCGCTTCGAACTACAAAACCAACGCTAAGTACCCCCAGGACGACTTCGGCAACAGGATGAAGCTCGCTGCTGAGATAGCAGGCTCGAACCTGAACCCGAAGATCGTCTACGTCGAACTCGGGGGGTTCGACACCCACACCAATCAGAAGGGGCAGCAGGCCAACCTCCTGAAGACTCTCTCCGACGGTATAGCCGCGTTCTATCAGGACATGTCAGACAAGGGGAGGGCCAACGACACTCTGATCATGACCTTTTCTGAGTTCGGGAGGAGGGTGCAGGAGAATGGGAACCGCGGGACCGACCATGGGACCGCCGAGCCGCTCTTCGCCGTAGGGGGTAAGGTCAGTTCGAACCTCTACGGCTCCACACCGAGCCTCACTGATCTTGATCAAGGAGACATAAAATACGGGATCGATTTCCGGGAG
>WNFB01003251.1_pt1 | contig 14325 bp, 14 predicted proteins | sample 5400501 | NCBI WGS metagenome assembly WNFB01 (sample SAMN13153341, study PRJNA577476) | soil metagenome | isolation source: 200 cm saprolite under Douglas fir tree site 2 hole 1 | place: USA:California | collected 2015-04-18
CTCCAGCCGCTGCTTCTCCTTTTGCTCCTCGATCAGCTTCTCGATCGACGCCGTCATCGAGTTGAATGAATTCGCGAGCGTGGCCAACTGATCATTGGACTTCACCGGGATGCGGTGACTGAAGTCGCCGCGGTTGATGTGCTTGGTGGCGTCGTAAAGCTGGGCCACGGCTCCCGTGACGGTGCGCGTCAGGCGCATACCGATCAGCAGCGCGACCAGCTCGATCACGCCGAAGACGACCGCCACCACCAGCAGGCCGAATTCAACCGCGGGAGCAAATTCCCCGAGCGCGCCAAACAGACGGTCGTAGAGCTTGGAGACCCGGGTTTGCACGCTGATGGCGACCGGATTGGACGTGTCGCCGGTGTCCCAGTTCACCACGGACACCGAAGTGGGAAATGTCACTTGACGGTCAAGGGTGCGCGTCGGCGGTGGCACGGTGCCGGCCGTATATGTCGGAGTTAATGCTTCCCGGCCTGTGTCCAAAACGTACTCGCCCTCCGGCTTGCGCGCGGCGATCGCAGGACGCTCACCGTCTTTGCTCCCGTCATTCACGGCCGAGTTGGAGGGGCCTGTTTGCGGCTGCTCTATCTTGCGAAGCGTGAGACCAGAGGCATAGAGCGTGACTTCGCCGAGGTTGGTCGCCAGATCCTGCAGCAGGTGTTGGTCCAGCGGTTCGCTGGATAGCACGGTCAAAACCCCGTCTCGTGCGGGGATCCTCTCGAGGGCGCGTAAGAAAAGCGTATCGTGGTCCCTCACCACGTCGCGGAAGGAGTTCTTCAAGTACTTAGGCAGGGCGGGAGGCGAAGATACCATCCCCGCCGGCACGCTATTCAGGATGATCTTCCCATCCAGCCAGGCACAGACCTGTCGATCAGCCCAGGCCTTTTCGGTTCGTCGCAGTCCTTCGAGCGCCGCGGTCCCAGCGCCTGCCCCACCCTGCAGACGGGCCGCGAGCTCGTGGGCGATGGCCGAGTTGGCGGCATCGAGGCTGTGCAACTGCGAGTTCAGCCCGCTGGTCACAATGAAGGTCGCGAACTGTCCCCAAAACAGATAGGCCGAACCCAGCGCCAACGCGATCAGCAATACGACCGGGATCACGCCGATGAAGACATAGGTAACGATCAGCCGGTTGCGCAGCCGCCACAGCAGCTTTGTCTTCAGCCAGCGGTAGGCCAGAATGGCGAACAGAACAATAACGACAAAGCTCAGAAAGCTGACCCATCCGCCCAGGTTCTGGCCGGAGGCAAGCTTGAAGAGCCCAAGCAGCTTCTCCAGCGCAAATAGAAACAGGTCCAGTCCCAGCAGATACCAGGCAGCCCGCGCTACCCGGCTGGTGGGCAGCAAGCCCGCCTCGCTCAGCCGCAGACGCAGATATCGGTAGGGTAATTCCATGATGCAGAACCGATTATAGATGCGGACTCCTGAAACGCGGACACCGGACCCCGGACTTCAGACCCCGGACTTGAAAATCCACTGCACAGGCACAGACTTCTCGTCGATCGGTTCACCCCAAACAACAAGTGCGCTGAAAAACAAGGACTTAGTGGGTTTGTTTCGCAAAAAGTACTTGTGAGGCGCATCTTCAATTGGTCCGCTTTTGCAAACGGCATCAGCAAACCTGATGCGTCAGCGGCCAGGGATCCGGCATCGCAGTGCAGTGTCAAGCCGGTCGGCGCCTGGGAAGGGCAGGAGAGTAGCGAAGTAGGAAATCATACAGATGTCGAAAACGGTCCACGTCTGCAGCAAGTCCCGACGCGCTGCAGAACATCCACGTCAGATCCTCCACGGGCGGGTCCCGCTTTCTGCGTTCACCCATTTCGCCCTCCAACTCCGCGCTAGCGGTGAAGCACCAGGGGCAGCTTTGAGGGGGCGAACCTGGGCTACAGTAATGTAGTAATGTTCATAACGTTCAAATGTTCATTCTGGAGCTGTCCTGACTCTCGTCCCCGCTGGTCCAGCACCGTCTGTACGCATCATTTCTTCACATAGACGCATCTTCTGGTAATCGCCCACACCTCATTAAGTCATAGGGTACTTAAATCGTACCCTCGGGTCTTCTGGCATAGAGATCGTGAATAGCACCATCTGCCGAATTCCCTATATTCTCCTGAACGCGAGGGCACCTCAGGGCAGCGCTGCTGAGGGGCCACAAACGTAATCGCATGTGTTTCGTGCAACCAGGTTGCACAACCCGGCGCCTGCGGGGTCCTGACAGACGCACCAAAGGGGAGGCTTTCCCCAAAGACTTTGTGATCCGAGATGGGCCCACTCCCCGTGCAAGTTTGCGGATTCCTCAGGATTTGTCCGTCCAAACAATATTCGCTTTTTATTCGTTCTATGTCAAGCTTCTTTCTCCGGCTCTCGGCGAAGTGGATCTACCGAGTGCCGATGCAGGTGTCGAATAAATAGCCGATAGGATGCTGCACCTCAGACCCTTGTGCACGAGCGCGAGCTCGCTCCGGCACCCATAAAAAGTGTAGAACCTTCTGGACCGGTCGCGCATGCCTATGATTGTTCTTTCTCTTTCTTTTGTTTCGCCCATCTAGCAAGGGCAGCCTTCTTAGCGCTAGCGCTTCTTTCCTCTGGGGTCAGCTTGGCGGCTCTTCTCTTCCCGCCCTTCGAGCCTCCCATTTTTCCCAATGCAACTGCGTGAGGGTTCTTCTTGGGCATCTCTGGAGACCTTTATGCCTGAACCTACGGGAAAAACGCAACCAATAAAAAAGCCTTGACAATGCGTAAGCGCCTACGCATAATAGAGACAGCATGCGTAGCCGCCTACGCATAATGCTGGGAGGGACTTGATATGGAGCGGGCAACAACCGCAACGAACCGAAACGTTAGGCTCGCAAAGCAACGATGGGGGAGATTGCCTCGGACAGCACTTACGGCGTTAAGGGAGTTGAGTCGAGAATATCGGCTGTCCGTTGCTTTAGGCGATCTGCTTTACCTTGATGAACGCTGGTATGTAAGCCATGCGGGTCTCTTGAGAATTGCTCAAAGGAGGAAATGTTCTGGAATGAACGTGGAGTGCATTGGTGAATTCTCCGACCCGGCTGCGGGACGATGGGCATTCAAAGCCACAGTCTTTAAGTCCGGCGATGGCAAAGGATTTGCCGGCTACGGCGACGCCGATCCCTCCAACGTCTCCTCCATCGTCCGCGGGGCCGAAATGCGGGTTGCCGAGACCCGGGCTGTCAATCGGGCACTGCGAAAGGCCTATGGCATCGGTATCTGCTCGGTTGAGGAGATCGGCTCAGCGACCGAACCGCCACAGTCCTCTCGAGAGTCGAAAAAGCTCCCCGCACTACCTGCCAACGGAAACTACGGCGGCCCGAAGGTCCGCGACCGCCTCTGCCAGATCATTCGCCAGCATCAGCTTGATCCCACCCTGGTCAAGGCCTACGCCATTGACTTCTGCGGGACCAAGACTCTGCGCGAAGCTACCCGTGAGCAGGTGGAAAACTTCGTCGCGCACCTGGCCGACTGGGCCGAGAAAGACCGCAATGCCCTGGTCTGCCAGCTCAACAGCTATGCCCGGCCGACGGAAGGTGCCGCATGAGGCGCCGCATCGAGGGTCTCCATGACGCCGATCAGTCCTCTGCCGGCGTGTTTCCGGATGGGCTTTTCTTGGTGCGGATCGAGCGAGCGCAATATCGCTGGCGCGCGCAAAAGCCCCACTACACCCTTCGCCTCCAGGTGCTGGAGCCCAAAGAACTGGCCGGCCATTGGATCGCCGGACGCCTCTACTGCACTCCGAAAGCGCTGTGGAAGCTCAACTGGTTCCTGCACGATTTCGGTTATGACACCGAACTCCTCGGGCGGGATGAGATTGATGACAAGAGCCTAGTCGGGCTCCGCGGGGTGATCAAGATCAGCCACGTCGTCCTGCACGGCACTTCCCTGCTCAACCTGGATGGCTTTGCGCCCTCAAGCCAATGGGAGGAACTGTCGGGTGCCTTACCGACAAATGTCAGCAGTTCCGAGGTGGCGCGATGATCTATAGCTACACCCAGATCAGCCACTACCTGACCTGCCCGCGCCGCTATCGCCACCGTTACCTCGATGGTTGGCAGGAGAAGAATACCCGCGCCGCCATGCTCTTCGGGCGAGCCTTCGAACGAGCCCTGGGTGCTTATTTCCTCCGCGAAGACCCGGCAGCTGTCCTGTTTCGAGAATGGGGCGCCTGCCAGAACCAAGGCCTGCAGTACTCGAACGGCGACACCTGGGACCGCATGCTGCAACAGGGCATCCAGCTGCTGGATCGCTTCTGCCAGGATGATCGCATCCGTATTCGCCAACCGCGCCGCAACCTGCAGATCAAGTTTGTCCGCCCGATTTCCAAGAGAAAGGACTTCATAGCCTATGTCGATGCCATCGGACGCCTAGATGGTACGCGCTGCCTGCTGGAATGGAAGACCACTTCCAGCCGCTATGCGGAGGAGCCGCAAGGCTTGCTGGCTCTCGATCCGCAGCTGGTCTGCTATTCCTGGATCACGGGCGTCTCCGAGGTCGCACAGGTGGTCTTCGTCCGCAAGCGGCTGGTTGAAGTTCAGTACCTACGGACCACGATTACGGACGAACGACGCCAGGAATTCGGCCAATTGGCCGAAGACACCATCCGGCGGATCGAATCCGCCCAGTTCCTGCCCCACAGTGGCATTCGTTTCCCGCAGAACCCCTGCAGCAGCTGCCCGTACGTGGGGCTTTGCCTCGGACGGCAGGAAGTGGCAGATGCCGCTCTCGTACGGAAGCCAGGAGCCGAAACCCTTGGTTGGCTTGACGAGCTTGTTTACTAGGATTCCTCCGATGCCTCCCAGGCTCAATCGCAAGCGGGCACAATTCGTGCTGACGAAAATCGATGAGATCTTGGCTTGGGAAAAGCGCAACGAGGCGGAAAAGGACACCCGCTTTGTTGACCTCGGGAGATACCTGTGCGAGGTGCGAGCCGGCCAATATTGGCGGCTGGAGAACCTGAAGTCGTTTGACGAGTTCCTGGAACGACGCTTCCCGGAATCGAGGAGGAAGGCGTACTACCTGATGTCCATCCACGAGCACCTGCCGCCCGAGGCCAGGCGGGACCTGAAGGAGGTGGGATGGACCAAGGGACTGGAGCTGGCGAAGCTGGCGCGGCGGGATGGGCAGCGGTTCGAAAGTGCAATCTGGTTGCACAAAGCCCGCGCGATGCCAACCGACGAATTCAAACGGGAGGTGGAGAAGGAACTGACCGGGAAAGAAGAGGAGCCGTCGGAGATTATCTACTTCAAGATCTACAAAAGCCAGATCCCGGTAATCGAGCAGGCGATCGAGACGGCGGCGCTGATGTTGGGAACGGATAAATCCCGCGGTTACTGTCTGGAGATGATTTGTGCGGATTTCCTGGCGGGAGCGAACCTGGACAATGGGAATCCAGACATCCTTTTGAATTCGATCTCACAATTTTTCAAGTTCCTGCCGGATGCGCAAAGACAAACATTCCTGGAACACGCGAACCAGAAGGCATCATGAACAAGGTAGGACCGAAGCAGCCTCGCCTGCGACTGGGCACTGATTCCTACCGGCAGCTTCACAGGCAGGTGCTTGAGCGAGATGGTTGGCGGTGCCAAGCATGCGGCACCGTGAAATCACTGCAGGTTCACCACATACAGCTACGCAGTCATTCTGGCACAGACATCGAAGAAAATCTAATTACGCTATGTCATCGCTGCCACAGGTTAGTGCATTGCGGGCTGACACATCGTTCGTCGAGGATCCGCCACGGGACGGCACAAGAACAAACAGCTGTCCTGCCCGATTGGACTCTCCTCCCGGTATCTTGCAACCGGGGCGCGAAATATGGTATCGGATAATGGAAGAAAGCCTGTGACGTGTGCAGCGGAACGTCGGTTCGATCATTTGGGACGCAGCTATAACTGCCTGAAAAGAGCGTAACTTCCAAGAACGCGCAGGATCTCGTTCGGTTAGAAAATTCCACAAGAATTCAAATCTATGGCCGGTCCCAACATCTTTGGGCAATCCGGCGGGAGGATACATCTATGACTTCCGACACCAAAGGTCGCGCAAACGAAGACTCAACAAACGCTCCGGGCCCGAAAACCAAAGCTGGTAACCAGCGCGTCCGCTTGAACGCACTGAAAGAAGGAATTTTCGCGAAGGAGTTGATCGTAAAAGACAATGAAAAACCGGAGTTTGAGGCCTTGCGGTCGGCGCTGCACCAACAGTATGCTGCTTCGACCCCGATGCAGCAGATCGGGTTTGACAGGATTGTTTGCTGTGCCTGGTGGCTTAAGCTCTCGATACGTAGGGAGATGCGGCGGCTAAACGCGCATCTCGATCTCCAGACTCCCCATGGTCCTTTAGTGGAAGACCCAGAGGAAAAGGCGCAAGCTCCGCGCTGGTACGGCTTCGGTCGCGCGGGGCTGCGAGCCGCAGAACGAATGCTTTTGGACCTGCGCCAGGATATCCAAGCCACCGGCTGGATTCACGCGGAGCAGTGGAAGGAGCCCTTGTCCGAGACCTTCGGTAATAGCGAATTCTATGACTCGCTCACGGAATGGGATCCAGGGAGCATCGACGCTATCCTCGCGGCCGAACATCTCGTGGCTCATAGCAAGACATACAATCTCCCTCTTCCCGAACTGCAGGAGGCGGGAAACAGCAACTCAGCGATCGGCGATCCGCGTTCGCGGTGGCAGATGATGGTCAAGCTCGTCGATGTGAAGCTGCAACAACTGAACGACTTCCGGCGCTTGCTCGATGAGCGAAGCGCTGGGGAAGACTCGCAAACCACGGCCTCTGCGGACATCGCTGGCCGGTATGTCACCACCGCCAGCCGCGAGCTGGAGCGGGCGGTGGCCTGGTACGAGCACCTCAAGGAGCATGGGCGTTGAAGATCTCGGCCTAAACCACGCTCGGGTCAGGGGACACGCGCTGCGATTCCGTACTCGTGTCCGGAACACTCGCGCCCATCGCTGAAGTTGAAGTGATGCGGGGCTGGGAGTATTTATCGGGCCGTTATATCTATAAGATATAGTAAGAAGGAAGGTTGGTTCTTTTTGGTCAGTGCTCAGATCGGCTGTCGAGATACGGGTGGCCGACTTTTTGCTGGAACAAACCCGACAAGCTATTTGTTTTCAACAAAAGCATAGGGCGGGGCCACGAGTTTCAAACTCGCCGAGAGCCAGATCCCGGTGATCGAGCAGGCGATTGACACGGCGGCCCTGATGCTGGGAACTGACAAGTCCCGAGGCTACTGTCTGGAGATGATCTGCGCGGATTTCCTAGCGGGTGCGAATCTAGACAGCGGTCAACCGGAGGTGCTCCTGCATGCCCTTTCCCGGTTTTTCCAGTTTTTGCCGGGAGAACAAAGGCAAGCCTTTGTGCAGCTAGTAAACCAGAAGGTTCATTGAACCAAACTCTGCCAAAACAGGCGCCGACTAGGCTGGGAGAGCTGGAGTACCGAGACCTGCGAGAGCGCGTGCTTCGGCGAGACGGTTGGCGCTGTCAGTTCTGCGGTTCCAGGACAAACCTGGAAGTCCACCACCAAAAATTCCGCAGCCACTCCGGCGAAGATACGGAAGCCAATCTCATCACCCTCTGCTTCGATTGCCACTTTTTCCGTCCATGGCCGGCTATAGGGGTCTGCGCGAGGCGGGGATCTCCGGCTGGCAGATGTAAAACAGCGGGTTCGCTATTTCAAGCCGAGCTGTAGCCCGTGCTAAGGAATCAGGGAACTCCAGGACACATCGAGGTAGCGCTCCCGGACACGTACGCGCAACTCCCAGTAGCCCCGGACGGCTTCTTCGCCCTACAGGATGCCAAAGGCAGGTTGCACTTTTGCGTCGAAGCCTAACCAGAGCGACCATTTCGTCAGATGCTCAGATTACCGGACATCATTCGCCGTAGCATAAGCCGTAGTCCAGGGGCCATCGATCCGGAAAGACCTCGAACTTCAGGCCTTAGGGCTGACGCCTGAGGTCTGACGTCTGGGGGCGGAGGCGAGCCTTCAAATCTCCGGATAGAAATCGAAGAACGCTTCCAGGCTGGTTTTCAACTGCTTCTCGATATCTTCCTTGCTGCCTTCTAGAACGTGCATGGTGACCCGCGCCTCCCGCCCATTCTTCAGCTTGAGCGTCGCATCTCCCACTTCGGCCACTTCGTCCGCGGGCAAGAGGCGCATTCCGTAAATCAAAGTCAGGTTGGCCATGAGGATGATTTTAACCGCCGACCCCGCTAAGAATGGAAAATGAATCCTCACGGCGTTCTCTGCGATCCCGGCGGCGACAGTTTTCGCCGTTGCCTTCCTGCTAAAATCCCTCCGTGCTCCGAAACATCCTGGCAGTCCTGATCGGCCTCGGACTCGGGCCCTTGGCCAGCGCCCAAAAGCCATCCCCGCCGCAGGTCAAGGTGAATGTGCTTAATGTCTGCTCACCCTCGCCGGAAGAGCAGCAGGAAATTGCTTCTGCTCTCGCACGCGTCCCCAAGCAGCCGCTCTTCAGTACCGATTTCGAAATCGACCGCGGACGATCCAGCCTGGAGGAGAGGCCGGGATTTCTTCAGCCCGGCGAGAGCGCCCAGTTTTCTTCCGACACGGCAACTGCCAAGTGGGTGCGCATTCGCCGCGAATTTTCCGTACAGGCCCTGTTCTCGACCGTGCAGTACTCGTTCAGCACCGACCCAAAGAATATGGTGGAGACTCTGGTCTTCCGCGTGCGCGATCCCAAGTACCTGATGCAGGTTGCGATCGAGGACAGCGCCTCAGCCGTGACCACGCCCGCGAGCATGCTGGCCACCAACACGCCCGCCAGCCGCATCAAGCTGGAGCGCTTCGGCAAGTCGTCGGTGGTGCTGGCGCGCTGTCCCGCATCCGAATCGGGCCCACCGCCGGATCAGAGCGCCTACCAGCCGCTATTTCAGAGCGCATCTGCGATCGTGGCGAACTACCGCCATCTGCTGGATGCGAGGCATACCGTGCCGGACGAGCTGGCGCGAATCGGCGCCGCCGGTACACCCAAAGCGAAGCCTCCGGCGAAAACGGTGAAAAAATCTGTGCCGGAGAAGAAATGATCGCCTCCGCGCTCTCGGCCAAACCTCTGCGATCTCTGCGCTTAAGTTGCACAGCCGAGGAACTGATCAGGTCGTCAGAGTTGCAACTAAATCGGAAATCAGCAATCTAAAGCCTCAGCGCTATGGATAACATTCGCAACGTCGTCATCATCGGCTCCGGCTGCGCCGGTCACACGGCGGCGCTCTACACTGCGCGTGCCAACCTCAAGCCCCTGATTCTCGAAGGCCATGAGCCGGGAGGCCAGCTCTCCCTCACCACGCTGGTCGAGAATTTCCCCGGCTTCCCCGAGGGCATTCAAGGGCCGGAACTGATCGAGAACATGCGCAAACAAGCGGGACACTTTGGCGCGCAATACCAGCTTGGCCACGTGGATCGCGCCGATCTCAGCGCCCGGCCCTTCACTGTACATGTCGGCAAAGAAGCCATCCGTACGCGGACCCTCATCATCGCCAGCGGCGCCTCGGCCCGCTGGCTGGGATTTCCCAGCGAGCAGGCGCTGATCGGCCACGGGGTCTCCTCCTGCGCCACCTGTGATGGCTTCTTTTTCTCCGGCAAGGAAATCACCGTCGTCGGCGGCGGCGACTCTGCCATGGAGGAGGCGACCTTCCTTACCCGCTTCGCTCCCAAGGTCACCATCATTCATCGCCGCGATCAGTTCCGCGCCTCCAAAATCATGCTCGAGCGCGCCCGGCACAACGAAAAAATTCAATTCCTTCCTGACACCGTGGTTGAAGATGTTTACGACGTCTCCAAGAAAGAAGTCACCGGCCTCAAACTGCGCAACGTCAAGACGGGCAAGGTTTGGGACTTGCCTGCCAGCGCCATGTTTCTGGGCATCGGGCATATCCCCAACGCCAAGATGTTCGAAGGCCAGCTCGAGACCGATCACGATGGATATCTGGTGACCACGAATTACGTTTTCACCCGCGTGCCCGGAGTCTACGCCTGCGGCGATGTGCAGGACCGCCGCTACCGCCAAGCCGTCACTGCTGCCGGCACCGGATGCATGGCTGCCCTGGAAGCGGAAAGGTTTTTGGAAGAGCAGGGTCAGTGAGCCGGTACACAGGAGGTAGTTTTTCGATTTCAGAACAAAACGAAAAATCAGTGGGTTTTGAGAGCGAAGGAGAATACAATTCGCCGAATTCTCGGTAGGTAATCCGGGATGTCGTGGAGGTGCCACATGTATGCTCTCAAGATCCGATTCGTGGCCGTATGCTTCTCTGTGCTGATCTTGACCCTGGCCCTCGGTGCGTCAGCGCAAACGAAGTTCGATTTGAAGTGCCACCCTTTCAAGACTCTTGAAGTAACCCACCCGATTGACAGCTCTTGCCCCAGCCTTACAGGCAATGTGACTGACAAAGCCTCGGGGCATGCTCTGCAGAACTTGGCCAAGAACAATTTTTGCGCCGCGGCGCCATTTCTGGACATTTCGTACGACGATCTCCTCCAGCTGGAAAAGTCAGTGGAAAAGTTGCCCGGATTTAAGACCTGGGATCGCAACCACTATCCTGACAGCCGGAAGGATTTTACGACCACCGGAGGAAAGTTCAACGAAGGTACTGCCGTTCGCTACACCGGGTATGTGTTCGAGGCGCACGCGGCCGATACCTCAAGCGGGGAGAGCGTGAACTGCGACCAGTCCGGGGCCGCCCCCAACGATATTCATATCGCGCTGGTCCCGGACCCCACGGTAACGGCAAACGACGAGTGTAAGAGCACCACTGCGGAGATGAGCCCTCACTATCGGCCCACGAAGTGGGAGGCAAAAACGATCAGTTCGCGGCTGGCGTCTTTTACTTGGGACGCATCCACCAAGAAGTATGTACCCAATAAGACGGCGAAGCACAATCTCGTCCGGATTTCCGGGCAACTGATGTTTGACGCACCTCACAAACCCTGCGTCAGTGGTAAACCCGGTACGGGCGATCCGGCGCGGGCTTCTCTGTGGGAAGTACATCCCGTGTATCAGATGGAGGTTTGTACGAAAACTGTGAAGGGATCATGCGCGGACACCGATTGGCAATCCCTGGACAGATGGCTCGGCACGCCCTCGGGGGGCAAGGGAACCAAGTCGGGGACTAAGCCACACAAAACGAAATAAAAAGACTGGCGAGTGTGCAAGGTTTAACACACGGCCTGTGGAGGTGACCAATGCCGCGAGCGCAAGCAACTTGCCCACACCTAAAAGAAGTCCGTCAGGTAACGCCGAGCGGTAAAGGTTGCAAGGAATGCCTGGAGATGGGCGACACCTGGGTCCATCTCCGGGAATGTCTCTCTTGCGGCCACGTCGGCTGCTGCGATTCGTCCAAGAACAAGCATGCCACCAAACACTTTGATCAGACCAAGCATCCCGTCATGCAGTCGTTCGAGCCGGGCGAGAACTGGCGCTGGTGCTACGTGGACGAAATCTATCTGGCCTAGGAACAAGATTGGCATGAAGGTTCACGAATACAAGGGCGAGGACATCACCGTCGTTTACGACGTGCATCGGTGCATTCACGCCAGGGAGTGCGTCCACGGGCAGCCTTCCGTTTTCAATCCCGACGCCAAGCCCTGGGTGAACCCTCGCGCGGCCGAAGCGAGCGCCATCGCCGCGGTGGTCCAGCGCTGTCCCACCGGTGCCTTGCACTATCAAGCTGCAAATCTCGATCTGGCTGAGCTCGCGGATCCCTCGAACACCTTCACAACCAGCCCTGACGGTCCCCTGTATTTGCGCGGAAATATTACCGTTGTCACCGAGGGCGGCCAGGAGTTGCTGTCCGATACTCGCATGGCGTTATGCCGTTGCGGCGCCTCCAAAAACAAGCCACTCTGCGATAACAGTCATCACGCCGCTGCTTTCGAAGACCCGGGCATGGCCTCGCCCGGAGAAGATGCCGCTAAAGAAATGGCGACCAGCGGCAAGTTGCGCGTGATTCCTACGCTCAACGGCCCGCTGCACCTGCAAGGACAAATTACGATCAGGAACGCCGCCAATCGCGTGATCTTCGAGGGGGTCGAGACCTGGCTTTGCCGCTGCGGTGCCTCTGGCCACAAGCCCTTCTGCGACGGCAGCCACGAGCGCGTCGGCTTCAAATCGGAGTAAATCCGTCCCTCCCCAAAACGGAACTAGGCACGGTTACCATAGTCATCTTTTGTAAGCCCGACACTATCGGTAAGCTGCGGATGGTTGTCTTCCATGACGCGCCTTGCTGCCACGGTGTTATTGCTCATCTCCTGGACAGTTCTCCTTGCTCCCACCGCTTCGTTTGCCCAGCAAGAGCAGCAAGACCAGCCCGAGAGCAACCGCAAAGTGGTGAATCGCGTCGTACCGCAATACCCTGAGCTCGCCCGCACCATGAATCTAAGAGGAACTGTGAGGGTGGAGGCGCTGGTTTTACCCAATGGCAGCGTCAAGGCGGTCGAGGTAAAGGGTGGACATCCAGTGTTGGCTCAAGCGGCTGAAAACGCCATCCGTAAGTGGAGATGGCAGCCCGCTAAGACCGAAACCCGGGAACCAATTGAAGTAAAATTCGATCCCCGCTGAACAATCCTGTTCCTTTGCGAAATCGCGCCGCAGCTGGGGGTGGTACGGGTGGGTCAGTGGTCAAACCTTTTTTCCTGCTCCCACTGGCCACTGGTCACGGACCACCGCACTTACGCTTGTGATACAAATTTCTGTGATCTTCATGCACGCGCAAGGCACTCATAGCTTCCACCTGAGATGTTTTGAAGGAACCCCGTGCTGAGGGCGCTCTTCATCTCCCTTTCGGAGAGCCGTTCTCTGCGCGCTCTGGCCGAGCGCTCGGCCATCGGTCAGCGCCTTTCCAGCCGTTTCGTCGCCGGTACCCAGGTAGCCGATGTGCTTCGCGCTACCTACGCAGTCAATCAGACCGGCCCGAGCGTTTCCATCGACAACCTCGGCGAAAACGTCACCAACGCCGAGGAAGCCCGCGCCAGCGCCCAGTTCTACCACCAGTTGCTCGATGAAATCGCCGCCCGCCAGCTCAACGCCAACATCAGTCTGAAGCTCACCCACATGGGCCTCGACGTGGATGAACAGCTGGCCGGCGACCTGGTCACTGGGCTCGTCGTCAAAGCCGCCGCCATGAATCCGCGCAATTTTGTCCGCGTGGACATGGAAGGCTCCCCTTACACCCAGCGCACGCTGGACTTCGTCCACGAACTTCACCGCATGCCCGGCAATCAAGGCTGTGTGGGAGCAGTCATCCAGTCCTATATGCGGCGGGCGGAAAGCGACATTCAAAAACTGCTGGCAGAAAAAATCCGCATTCGCCTATGCAAAGGCGCCTACAAAGAGCCGGAAGAGGTTGCGTTTCAGAAGAAGTCTGAAGTCGATGCCAACTACGTCAAGTTGATGAACGTCTTGATGAAAAGCGGCATCTATCACGGCCTTGCCACCCACGACGAGAACATCATCAAACAGGCCAGAGCCTTCGCCATCCGCGAAAACATCCCTCGCGACGCCTTCGAATTTCAGATGCTCTACGGCATCCGCCGTGACCTGCAGCAGAGCCTGGTGCGCCAGGGTTGGCGCATGCGGGTGTACATCCCATTCGGCAGCGAGTGGTATCCCTACTTAATGCGCCGCCTGGCCGAGCGCCCCGCCAATGTGCTGTTCATCGCCAGGAACCTGCTGCGAAAATGAAACTTCTCTGTTGTAGCGCCGGCTTCCCGCCGGCTATCCCATGGCATCTTGTACTCGGTACTGGGTACTCGGTACTGGTCTAATTTCTGCTAGCATAAAAGCGTGGGAAAGGCCGGCCAACCCGGACTTACGGACGCCTTTGCCGCACTCGTCGGCTCCGGCATCGACGACGAGAAGATCGACCTCGTCCGCGCCGCTCTCACCATTGCCCGCACCGAGTACCCTGACCTTGACACTGAATCCTACGTCGCGCGCGTGGACGAACTCGCGCACCGGGTCGAGGCCCGCATCACCGAAGTAGGCGACGCCGCTGAGACCATCGCCGGTCTCAACTACGTTCTTTTCCAGGAAGCTGGTCTGCGCGGCAATCGCGAAGACTACTACGATCCACGCAATTCATTTCTCAACGACGTTCTCGATCGTGGCCTCGGCATTCCCATCACGCTCGCGCTCGTCTACATGGAAGTCGGCCGCCGCCTCGGCTTCCCGCTTTTCGGCGTGGGCATGCCCGGACACTTCCTGCTCAAGCACTACGACATCGATGGCCGCGAAACACTCATCGACTGCTTCAACGGCGGCGACATCCTCACCGCGCAGGACTGCCAGCGCC
>WNFB01005414.1_pt1 | contig 14325 bp, 6 predicted proteins | sample 5400501 | NCBI WGS metagenome assembly WNFB01 (sample SAMN13153341, study PRJNA577476) | soil metagenome | isolation source: 200 cm saprolite under Douglas fir tree site 2 hole 1 | place: USA:California | collected 2015-04-18
AATCCCCCCCTCTCCGCCACAGCTCATTTCGCCAATACAAATGCGGCGATTTGCGCGGTGCTACTACTTTTCCTGATGTATCACTAATTTAAATTACCGTATCGGTCGTTTCCGATGGCTCCGGCAGCTCGGACTTCCCCCCTGTCGGACTTCCCCCTTGCGCTTCGACAAGAGTGGCGCTATAATCCTGTCGAAGCGAAAGGGGTACGGGCATGTCTGAAGATCGCATGGAGCTTCCACAAGGCACACTCGATCTCCTCATTCTCAAGACGCTTGCGCTCGAGCCGCGCCACGGGTGGGCCATCTCCGAGCGCTTGCAGCAAATCTCGCTCGAAGTCGTGCAGATTCGGCAGGGCACGCTCTACCCGGCCCTGCACCGTCTGGAGCGCCGTGGCTGGATCAAAGCTCGGTGGGGCACGTCGGAAAACAATCGCCGCGCCAAGTACTACGAGTTGACTGCGGCGGGGCGCAAGCAGCTCGCCGCCGAAAAAGACGCGTGGCGCAAGCTGACCACCGCGGTCGCGCAAATTCTCGAAACCGCGTAGGACAGCCATGCTGACTGGTCTCTTCTTCCGTTTGCGTTCGTTGTTCCGTCGCGGAGAGGTCGAGTTAGAATTGGACGACGAGCTCCGCTTCCATTTCGAACGCCAAGTCCAACAGCTCATCGACTCCGGCCTCCCCCGCGAGGAAGCTATGCGTCGCGCGCGCGTCGACTCCGGCGGCTTCGAGCAGCAAAAGGAGCTGTGCCGCGACGCCCGCGGCACACGCTTCTTCGAAACTTTTTTGCAAGACCTTCGCTTCGCTCTCCGCATGCTCCGCAAGAGTCCCGGCTTCACCGCCGTCGCTGTTCTCACCCTTGCTCTTGGGATCGGCGCTAACACAGCCATCTTCAGCGTGCTGAACGTGGTCCTTCTTCGACCACTTCCTTTCCCGCAGGAAGAAAGGCTTGTCCGCTTACACGATTCGAATCGCACGGGCAGCGGAGAGTTGCGCATGGTCAACATGATTGCGCGCGACGTCCTGGCCGTCCGGGATGAAAGTTCTCTTTACGAGGCGATGGTCGCCCTGGATGGAGAGAATCTCACGCTGATTCAGCATGACGTCCCCGATCGAGTGAGCGTGGTTTTTGTCTCGAGCGGATGGTCAAGAGTCTTTGGTGTGCAGCCCATTCTCGGTCGGATGTTCTCGGCGGACGAAGAGCGCAAGGGGATTACCAGCGGCGTGGCCGTGGTCTCCTATGGGTTCTGGCGACGACGCTTCGGCAGCGATCCGGGCATCCTCATAAAAAGCATCGAACTGGAAGAACGCACGTACCAAATTGTCGGCGTCATGCCCGAAGGCTTGCGCTTTCCTTACGAAGCGGAGATCTGGACACCCGCAACACTCAATCCGGCCGACCGCCGCGTCGACTATGCATTCTTCGGACGGCTCAAGCCGGGTGTGACCCTGGCGCAGGCTCGCGCCGAAGCGGACTCCATCGCGGCCGAAATCCGCCAAAGAGACGTCGGTGTTCCTCCGGGATTCGGCATCGATGTTGCTCGCATGCGCGAAGGGTTCGTTGCCGTCGAAGGCCGTGTCACATTTGCGTTCTTCGGCGTGGTCGCCTTTTTTCTGCTCATTGCTTGTGTCAACGTCGCCAGCTTGCTTCTCGCTCGCTCGGTAGTTCGCCAGAAAGAATTTGCTCTTCGCGCGGCGCTGGGTGCCAGCCGCTTGCGCCAGGTGCGGCAGCTATTGACCGAGAACGTTCTCCTGGCGCTCTTCGGCGGAGCCGCGGGCTTGCTCCTCACGGTATGGCTCGGAAAATATCTTACGGTACTCATACCGCATGTTTTGAGCCGGGAGCTTCCGATCGGATCGGTGAGCATGGATTTCCGCGTGTATGTGTTCTCTTTGTTCGTCTCATGCTTCACCGCGGTTTTTTTTGGTTTGCTGCCGGCCCTCAAAGCCGTCGCGCCCGACCTGCTGGAGATCCTTCGGGAGGGCAGCCGGGGCAGTGTTAGTGGAAAGACGCGGCGAACCATGAATTGGTTCGTAGTTTCAGAGGTTGCGTTGGCGCTGGTGCTTTTTGTTGGCGCAGGCTTGATGACCGAAAGCTTTGCCCGCCAATTGCACAGTGATCTTGGTTTCAGCCCCAGCGAACTTTGGTGTGTACAACTCACACCGCCGGCAGCTCGCTATCCATTTGGTCCTCGTCGCGCGGAACTTGCCGAGCAGCTTCTCGCTGAAATTCAGAGCGCGCCCGGAGTTCGGGCGGTCGCCATCACTACGGTTAATCCGCTGGGAGGCACCACGTGGAGCGTCCCGGTCGAGATCGAGGGGCGCCCCCAGCCGCCGAATGGCGCCAGCATTGTCATTAATCATCGTCTAGTGAGTGCTGGCCTGTTTCAGACTATGGCTACTCCTCTCTTGCGTGGTCGCGATTTTGATGGCCACGATGTGGCCGCAAGCCAAGCTGTGGTGATTATTAGCGAGAGCATGGCTGCGCGGTACTGGCCGGGCGAGGATGCTCTAGCCCACGTTCGTCACTGAGAGGGTCAAAACAGGGTTAAGTCCTTTGAAATCAGTTCAGGCTATGGCCGAGTCTGCACTACATTCTTGAATCTGGATCGGCTCCAGCCGTTCCGGCAAGTGCAGTTGGAGTTGGTAAAGAATCTTCTGCTGCTCTTCGTCGAGTTTGCTAGTGCGTCGCAACCAGATCTCTCGTCCTTCAATCGTTGGCAGCACGATGTCCACGCTGTACAACTCCGAAAGCCGTTTCAGCACTTTCGCTGGTGAGTGTTCCGAACCAATGCGCTTCAGCAGATGCTTTAGGGTCACCAGCAAGGCATAACCGAGAAACGCTACCAGCACGTGCGCCTTCACCCGTTTTTCAAGCTGATGGAAGAGCGGCCGGATGGCCAACTCACTCTTGAGTGTGCGAAACGCGGCTTCCACTTCGGTCAGCTGCATATATTTCTTCCAAAGATCTGCAGCACCATTGCCTTTCAGATTCGTACGCAGCAGATAAGCTCCCTCGCGGGCCTCCAGCCATTGTTGCTGTTCCGGCTTTTGCCGCCAGACTAGACGTGCTCCTTCCTTGCTATCCTTGATCGCCATTTCATAAAGATCCGCTACCTGTGGATGCGAAGCCTGAATGCGGCCGAGATTCCGCTCCATCTTGAAACGATCTTTCAGTTTGCCTTCCGCGATGCGCTTCTCGAGTCCCGTGACCTCGAATTGCTTCAGCTTGCTGCGTGTCGTGCCCACCAGATACTCTCCGCCACGCTTGCGGATGGCCACCAGGTTTTCCTCACTTACCACCCCACGATCAAAGATCCACACCCGCCGTGCCTTCCCATGCTTGCGCTCCACCGTGCGCAGGATCGCTTCGACCGTAGTGACATCGGCCCGGTTCCCATCGAATACTTCATAGCTGAACGGAAAGCCATCGGGGTTCACGATCAACGCCAGCACCAGCTGTTCGCAGTCGGGACGATGATCCCGCGAATAGCCCCGCCGCATCAGGGGGTTGTCTTCCGCCGCTCCTTCCACATAGGTGCTGGTCAAGTCATAGAGCAGCACGTCGAACTCCGCCTGGAACAACTCCCCATAGCGTTGCTTCAGATGCTGTTCGATCTTGGTCTTCAGCGGCAGCAAGCGGTCGAGACAGCGATATAGCCGCGTGTCGTTGATTTTGCCTTTTCCAATGTGCAGCAGATCGTCCAGCGCCGTCGATGGATACCAGTGCCGTTCCACAGCCAGTTCGCTGCCCGGAGCACACAACCGGTTGATCGCTAACACCGCGGCGACCCGCGACCAAGCCACATCGGGACCGTCCCCATCGAGATGCTGCGCAAAGAACTCATCGAGCCCCAACCGCTTCCATAACTCCAGTCCCAAATAGCAGTCGCCGAACCGTCGCGTGCGTTCCACCCGGACCTTCTTTACCAGCACCCGTGCGACGCTCGGATCATCGGGCGCTTCTACTTCAGAAGGAAACAGCTTCAGCTGGGTGCTCTCGCCGTGCTCGTTGAAGACCTCTACGGTCTTCTGCCAACGCGCGTGAGCCGAACCGTTCAGCTCCCCGAGATAACAAAGCGTACGTTGCCGAGGGCCATCAGCGGTACGCACCGTCTCGACCAACGACCAATAGCTGTGCTCCTTGCCATCTTTTATTCGCTCATGCTGGCGAAGAAACATTCTGTCGCGATCATGTCAGCAGAAAAGCAATGCTTCAAGAGGCTTGGTCTGCACTACAACGCGATTTTCGTTGCCGGTGGTGAAAATGAATCACTTCGCCAAAGAAATTAGAACCAAAATCCTGTAATAGAGGTTTTTGTGACGAACTTCGGCTAGGGAAGCGGGTGCGTCTCGCGAGGCCAGGCGCAAATTGGCTTACCGTCGTGGGCGTGGTCGGAAACGTCCAGGATTTTTCCGCTGGCGAAGTGCGCCTCGAAACCTGGTACCTGCCTTTTGCCCAGGGAGCTTCCACGCCGGCCGCCGATACGCTTTATTTCATGCTCCGAAGCCAGTCGAACGCCCAAAGCACTCTGGATTTAGTTCGTGAGGCGGTCCGCCGCGTAGACCCACGCCTGGCGCTCTACGACATCGTAGCGATGAATCAGTTCTTCTCAGAAAGCCTGTCTCGGGATCGCTTCGGAGCTTACGCCGTCGATCTCTTCGGTGGCTTCGGATTGTTGCTCGTCGCCCTAGGCTCTTACGGAGCCATTGCCTACAGTGCGGCACAGCGCACCCAGGAGATCGGAATTCGCCTCGCGCTCGGCGCCGCGCCCGCAGCTATTCAATCCCTCATTCTGAAGCAGGGTTTTCGTTTATCGGCCTCCGGCATTGCCATCGGTTTGGTCGCATCACTCTTTCTGAATCGTGTCTTCACGAGCTTTCTCGTCGGGATCTCCTCTGCCGAGCCGGCCGTTTTGGTTGCCGCCACAATGGTCATGCTGGTGGTGTGCTTGCTATCTTGCTACATCCCCGCGCGCCGCGCGATGCGCGTCGATCCCATCGTGGCCCTCCGCTATGAATGACCAGGCAGCAAGCACCATCACTCTCGAGAAACGAAGTCGAGAGGATCGCTGCCTCTTCGCCGCAGTTCGCGCGAAGAATCTCTCTTTCACGGCAGACACAGGAGCTGAGACATGCTTAACGATCTAAGGCTTCGCATTCGCTCGCTGTTCCATCGGAATCGTGTGGAATCCGAACTGGACGACGAGCTCCGGTTCCACCTAGACCGTCAAATCGAAAAGTACGTTCGTTCTGGGTTATCCTTTGAAGAAGCCACTCGCCGGGCTCGTCTCGAATCCGGAGGCCTGGAGCAACAGAAAGAAAACTGCCGCGACGCCCGCGGCACCCTCTTCTTCGAAACTCTTTTGCAAGACCTTCTCTTCGCTCTCCGCATGCTCCGCAAGAATCCCGGCTTCACAGTCGTGGCGGGGCTGACGCTGGCGCTCGGCATTGGCGCGAACACCGCAATATTTAGCGTGATTGACAGCGTGCTTCTCAGTCCGCTCCCCTACCCGGAGCCACAGCAGCTCATCGTGACGAAGCAGAACGATTCGTTGCAAAACGTGATCGATATCCAGCGACAGACACACACGCTTTCGCAGGGAGGCGGAGTCAACATCGAGGCAATGGACTACACCGGCGGAACCGAACCTGTACAGATTCTCGCAGCGTATGTCGATGCTGGGCTCCTTGAAACGCTTGGGGTTCCGCCCATGCTGGGCCGCATCATTGCACCGGACGAAGACGTAAGGGGCGGACCCCGGAACATCGTGGTGAGTTACCATTTTTGGCAAGACTTTCTGAGCAGCGACCCTCACGCCTTGGGAAAGACGATCCCGCTGAGTGGAAACAACTACGCCGTGATTGGCGTAATGCCAGCGGGCTTTGCGTTGCCCAGGGAACATGCCGATGTATTTGTTTCGCTCTGGGTGGCTTATCCGGAGGCTGCTCCTTACCGTGGCGTGCATTTCATGCGGACCTACTGGCGGCTGAAGCCAGGAATGGCGCTCTCGCAAGCGCAGGCGGAAATGTCCACGATCGACCGCCGGCTCGCAGAGCAGTATCCCAACACCGAAAGAGATCGGGAGACGCTGCTCGTCCCCTTGCATCAGTGGTTGACCGGCGACGTTCGACCGGCGCTGCTGGTTCTTTTCGGAGCTGTGGGATTAGTGCTACTGATTGCCTGCGCGAATTTCGCGGGGCTGCTGATGGCCCGTGCGATTGCGCGCCAGCAGGAGTTTGCGATTCGTGCGTCGCTTGGCGCGGGAAGGAGCCGGCTGATTCGTCAGGCGCTGACCGAGAGCGGGATTTTGGCGATCATCGGCGGCGCTGCCGGCCTGCTGCTTGCGAAATGGGGCATGGGTTTTCTGGTTTCGCTCAAACCAGCGGAGCTGGAGCGTTTTAGCGGAATTCAAATGGATGCGCACGTGTTTTTGTTCGTCTTCGGTATCTCACTGCTGACGGGCGCCGTCTTCGGACTCATGCCCGCCTGGTCGGCGGCGCGCGCGGACGCCGCGGAATCGCTCAGAGACGGCGCGCGAGGTTCAACGGCGGGTCCCTTCAGTCAAGTGTTGCGGCAATTGTTGGTCTCCGTGGAATTCGCCCTCGCGCTTATTCTCCTCGTTGGGGCCGGGCTATTGATCAAAGGGTTCTCACGGCTCCGCTCCGTGAATCCCGGGTTTAATCCAGCAAACGTGATGACCATGCATCTGCAATTGCCGGCCACACGCTACGCAGAGATTCCGCGCCAGACGGAGTTTCGCCGCCAGGTGCTGGTACGCCTAAATTCGCTGCCGGGCGTCGACGCCGCGATGGTGACGGACATTCCGCTTGGCGGAAATTACCTGAGCCACAGTTTCGTTATCGATGGGCGTCCTCCGGTACCCGTGGGCGCGGAACCCGAAACTCAGACCCTCTCGGTGATGGGCGACTACTTCCGTGTGATGCAGGTCCCGATTCGCGCCGGGCGCGGCTTCACCGCCATGGATCGCGAAGGACAACCGCTAGTGGCGGTCGTAAACGAGGAAATGGTGAGGAAGTTTTTCCCACACGAAAACCCCCTCGGTGCGCGTATCGATTGGTCGCGAAGGGAAGGACCGCATCAGTGGATGACCGTCATAGGAGTCGCGCAGGACGTGAAGCATTCCGGACTCAATCAGCCGGTCGATCCCGCCGTTTACGCTCCGTTTCCACAATCCGACGAGGCCTGGAGACGATGGATGACGCTAGCCATCCGAACACCAGGCGCATCCGCTGAGCTCATCGAAGATGTGAAGAAGCAGGTTTGGAGCGTGGACAGCCAGATTCCTGTGAGTGAAGTTCACTCCATGGAAGACCTGATGGGTGTTTCGCTGGCGCAGCAACGTTTCAACATGTTGCTTCTTGGCCTGTTCGCTGCGCTCGCGTTGATTCTCGCAACCGTGGGAATTTACGGGATGATGGCTTATCGCGTCGGCCAGCGCATGCACGAGATCGGCATCTACATCGCTCTCGGAGCCCAGCGGCGGGACGTGCTCCGGCTTGTGCTGAGTGATGGAGCGAAGCTCGCATTCTTTGGCATCGCGATGGGTATCGCCGGTGCAATTGCCCTTACGCGGGTGATGACAAGCCTTCTCTTTGAAGTCAAGCCGACGGACCCGGAAACCTTTGCAGTCGTGGCGACACTGCTTGCTATCGTTGCGCTGGCTGCTTGCTACGTGCCGACACGCCGCGCCATGCGCGTTGATCCAGTCGTCGCCCTGCGCTACGAATAATTCGCCTTCCGAGGATCTGCGCTTTGACGACCATGCCTTTGCCGCCGCCCCCGCGATGGTTAGTTAGCCCAAACCCACTGATTGGAGGGTTGCGCGGAGGTCCTTCATAAGCAGCATGAGTTGTTTGGGATCAAGCGGTGAGGGTTCAAATCCGAATTTTCTGTAGAAGGTCACAGCGTCTTCATCGATGGCGTGAACCAACATCGCCCTAGCACCGATCGCATCGGATGCGGTCATAGCTCGCGACAACGCGTCAACTAGCATGGTCCTGCCAAGCCCCGCTCCGTGTTCAGTGCGGTCAACTGCGAGACGCGCAAGCAAAATGACGCCAATCGGATGCTTTGCTAGTCCTTTTGCGACGCGAGCCGGTGACTCTTCTCTGCGGACTGAGCCTGCCGAGAGAGAGTAATAGCCGACAACCTTGCCAGCGCGATGAAGGACGTAGGTGCGAGCTGAATCATTCTGTTGGTTTGTGAGGGCGAATCGGCGGAGCCAATCATTAAGAGACGATTTTCCGCAGTCGAATGATGAAAGGTTATGATCCTTCGTCAGCTTTTCAACGATGGAAAGAGGTTCTCTATTTTGGGTCGGAGAACTGCTCGTCACTTCCGAGACCCGCGCTCAAGAACACCCGTTTCAGAAAAAAGGCGTGCTAACTCTGGTTTTATCTGAGCCGGTCTGTCAAGAGCCTCGACAAACACCTTCCACTGATTGGGAGAGACGAGGAACTCGCGTTTGTCGGCAAGGACGTGTTCTGCCTGCAAACAGGCGCTATCCAGTATGAAGTCTGTCACGCTAAGGCCAGTCGTCTCGGCACCAGTACGAATGAGTCTTTCTTGACGGTCTGTGGCGCGGAGATTAATGCGCCTAGTTCTGATTGTTCTAGAATGCGATACTCTCACAGCTACCTCGCATCTGTAATGTACGTACATTGTATGTCATAAATTTAGGCTTGTCAAGAGCTCCTGCATTCGATCACCATATCGCGGCTGCTCTTGCGAGTCTTGGTATTCCTGTATTCGCATGTACACCAGACCGCTTCCCCGATCTCATGGCAGCTGGCATTGAAAGACGAGACATTTCGAGCTGAGGATCCGGATAGGAATCAATCAAACTTCAGTAAGAAGCGGGACTTGTGACAAAGATTGGAGAATTTCGTGTTTAGGAGGTTAAACTAGATCAGCGCGAATTGCGTACCCTGGAGAAAAGCCAATCTCTTGCCTCTACTTTGCTACTAATTTGAGACTATTTGAGGTCATTTGGGGGCCGCGTAGATAGCGGCGACCAGCACAAATCAAAAACGAGCATTGAAAACAAGAGACATACCAACGCTCACCAACCTTTCACCGACCGCTGACCTACGGAGGTTTCACTCCCCCCTCTCCGCCAGCCTTAAGTGCAATCAAAATATATGCTTACAGGTTTTCATCCATTGGCCTATTTTCATCGGGTATAAATAGCAGTCTAGTATATGAAACGACGGTCTGGGAAACCGTCGTCTTCATTATCAAATAGAATGGAAATGAATCCCTTCGTTGCGCGCTTCCATAAACATCTACTTGACACAGCCGCCGTTGAGAAGTAATTTTCCCCGCAATGTTTTTCCTTGGAATCAAAGTCTGATTCGTGCCGTCAGGTATTTGTGGGACGGAGAGTCTGAAGATCGCCATCTCATGCTTTTCCTCTGAATTTGGGAACGGCGTGGTTCTTGGCACATGAGGGTGGAGGGCACTCGTTTGTTTTTCAGGCTTTGAATCCGGAATATGAGTTTGGTGGGGTTGCCGAGAGAGGTGAGGAGAATGTGCAAAAGAATTCTTACTGCGGTCGTGGTCTGTATCGTTGCAGCTTGTTGCGGGCAAATGGCGTACGGCCAGGCAACAGGTAGTTTTCTAGGTACGGTGACAGACAAATCGGGCTCGGCAATTTCCGGAGCTTCCGTCAGGGTCACCTCCCAAGGCACTGGCGCAAGTCGCGAAGCCAAGACCGATGATGCGGGCCATTACATCATTAACTTGCTGCCGGTGTCCATCTATACGATCCGGGTGGAATTCCAGGGCTTCCAGGTGGTGGAGAGCAAGGATGTAAAACTGCAGGTGGGTGAGCAGCGCGAATTGGATTTCGTTTTGTCCCCCGCCACCGTGGGTTCCACGGTTGAAGTCGTAGCAAATGAAGTGGCAGTGGAGACCGCGAATCCCTCCCTCGGACAGGTCATCACCTCCCAGCAGGTTTCTCAGCTCCCGTTGAATGGGCGCGATTTCGTGCAGCTTGCGACGCTCGCTCCCGGAGCTACGGCGGAGACAAACCCCAACAGCTTTTTCACCACTTCTGCCACCAGTGAGGTGGCTGCTCGCGGACCGTTCTCACTTTCCGTCGGTGGTTCACGTCCCAACAGCACGGATTGGCTGATCGATGGGGTTGACAACAACGAGTTGACCGCCGGCGGCATTTCCATCCTCTCTTCGATCGACTCCATTCAGGAGTTCAAGGTCCTGACATATAACTACTCGGCGGAGTATGGGACTCGCGCGGGACCGGCGGTGTTGTTGACCACCAAGTCAGGGAGCAACAATTTCCACGGCTCGCTGTTCGAATTCTTGCGAAACACATCTTTGGACGCCAAGAACTTTTTCCTACCTTCCGCGGAAAAATTCAACCTGAATCAGTTTGGCGGGTCTGTTGGCGGACCAATCCGAAAGAACAAGACATTTTTCTTCCTCGACGGCGAACAAAAATATCAGCGCCACGGCATTGCGTTCACGGGCCTGGTTCCTTCCGACGCCATGCGCAACGGTGATTATTCCGCCGATCCGTTCGGCAATCCCGCGTCCGGGCTGGTCATCGCAAATCCGAATATGGTCGGAACGTCCACGAACCCAGGCGTTTTCCCTAATATTTATTTCCAATGCAGTCCCGGCGGCAACCCTTTGCCTGTAAATGCGAATGGAAGCCAGCCCCAGGGCACCGCATGTAACAAGATTCCGGGCCCGAACCCTCTAAATGCCAGCTCCCGTCCCAATGGGTTGCTCAACCCCATTGGCCAGGCCATGATGAATCTATACCCGGAGCCCAACGCGACCGGCAACTCCAGTTTTAACTTTACCAGCGCGCCGGTTCGCAAGCTGGATGAAACCAAGTTTGATATACGCGTGGACCACAACTTCTCCGGCGCGGACTCGTTATTCGCCCGCTTCAGTTACGACCAAGCGAGTTCCTATGTGCCAGGCGGAGCCCCCGGTTTTGCGGAACAGAATGCCTTTGGCAGCAATCAGGGAATCCTCAACCATGCGAGAAACGTCGCCATCGGGGAGACTCACATCCTTTCGCCGACAACCGTGAACCAATTCAGCTTTGGTTACAATCGCATCTTCAACTACATCATTTCGCAGGGCTCGGGGACTTGTGCATCCGCAAAGCTCGGCATCATCGGCGCGAATCTGGGTTGCCCCAGTGGCAGCACCAGCTGCACGCCGGGGGCGTACAGCTGCGGGCTGGTTAGCGTACTAATGATTGGCGGCTACTGGTCCCTTGGCGATCGCGGCTTTACGCCGTTCCAAGGCGGAACCAACATCTTCACGGTAAATGATTCTCTCGACATGATCCGCGGAAAGCATGATTTCAAGTTCGGTATCGGCATCCGCGCTAACCAGATGAATGTGGGCACTGAGGCCTTCCAGGACGGTTTCTGGATCCCCGGTGCCATCGGCAATTTCAGCGGCTATGCGAGCACTGGCGTGAACATCCCCGGTAATCCCACGGCGGACTTTCTAATGGGCCTAGTGGGTGTGTCATTTCACGATCAAACATTCAAAGGCCCGGTCACCGGCCGCCGCTGGAAAATCTACCGGCCCTTCCTTCAGGATGATTGGAGAATCACCAAGGACCTGACCCTCAATCTCGGCTTGGCATGGGATATAACCAATCCCATCTCGGAAGTCGCTGGTCGCATGGCAAACTACGACCCTTATGTGAACAAGCTTTTCGTTGTCGGTCAGAATGGTGTTTCGCAGTCTGCGGGAATACAGAAGAGTTGGACGGCTTTTGAGCCAAGACTCGGCCTGGCTTGGAAGGTGTTGGGCAGCGACAAGACTGCGGTCCGGGCCGGCTATGCCATTTATCACGATTCCGCCTGGAGCATGGGTGCCCAAGGGCTTTGGCAGAATCCGCCCTTCTTCGCTGAGGCCGATGCCTTTGGCCTTGCCCAACAGTCTGGAATACCTGGAGCTGGGTGCCCCTTTACGACCTCGTACTGCCATACTGTACTGGGCAACCAATTTCTTTCGGGCGCTGGCCTTTCATTTCAAATTATTAACAGCCCGCCGGACCTTTCCACTTTCACTGGAACGCTTTTTTTCCAACCTAGAAACTTCAAGCTCGGTAAGGTTCAGCAGTTCAATGTGAACGTGGAACGCCAGATGCCAGGCAATGTTGTGCTCACAGTTGGCTATGCGGGTTCACGCGGCAACCACGTCCTGGTGGCTGGGAATAACCTCAACACGTTTGGCCCATCGAATTGCAGCCCAGGCACAATCGGTTGCAACCCCGACGGGTCTCCATTCGTGCCTCCATTCTCGCCACCCAACGGTAACTCAGTTTTAGTGTTCGGGGACTACGGCAAGACCACTTACGATTCGCTGCAAATCAAAGCCGAGACCAAAGCGTCAAGGTACGGCCTTTATGCCTTGATTGGCTACACGTATTCCCACACCCATGACAATGGCCTATCCGATGGTTTGGGCTCCTTACTGAGTGCCGTTTATTTCCCGCTACCGAACTGGCAGAACCTGGATTGGGCACCTTCGCAGATTGACTTGAGAAATAGCTTTACAGCAAGCGTCATTTACGACTTGCCCTTCGGCATGGGAAAAAAGTTCGGCAACGGCTGGAATAACGTGACGAACTCGGTTCTGGGAGGTTGGCAGCTAACCTTGATTGAGAAAATCACTTCCGGGTTTTCGGTTCCTCTAATCGACTCCTTAAACCAGTCTGGGGTTTTTTTTAACAATGGCGGCAACGGGAACAACTTTAATCGCCCGGATAGAGCCGCGGGTTGTGATCCCTACGCGGCCAGCCATAAGAATCTCCAATACATTAACGCGGCTTGCTTCGTCAGTGCGGTCGGCCACCTCGGGAATGCTTCGCGCGTGCCCGTCTACGGTCCAGACTTCGTAAACACGGACTTCTCCGTCATCAAGCAATTCACGCTGCCTTGGGAGAATATGGGCCTGAACTTCAGGGCGGAGTTCTTCAACCTGTTCAACCACGCGCAGTTCGGCTTGCCGGTCAATGACGTCAGGGCACCGGGCTTTGGTCAAGTAAACTACACGGTAAACAACCCGCGCCTCGTTCAGTTCGGGCTGAAGTTCACTTTCTAGGGTAACGTCGCATCGAATCGACCTGAAGTTTCCTTCGCCGCCCCACCGGAGTTCCGGTGGGGCGGTTGAATTTTGGATCGGTACTAATCTCATTAGTTCAACGCGAATCAGGAGCAACTGGAGGCGGTGACGAAGGCTTCGTGTTGCGAAGCGTATACACAAACTGCTGAATCTCGCGGCGTTCACGTTCGGCTTCCTTGCTTTTCTGTTCGGAGATCTGCTTGAACAGCTCGATCTCCTTGCCGGCCTTGTCTGCTTGTCCCATGCGCCGGTAAACCTGCGCCAGGCGGTAATGGGCCTCGTCCGGCAAAGGCGTGGTTTCAACTGCCTTCTGGAACGCAGTGATTGCGCCTGGAAAATCCTGGCGTTCCGAACGCAGAATGCCTAATTGCAGATAAGCATTGCCGAGATGGGGATCGAGCTCGAGCGCCGTTTTCAGCTCCGTTTCCGCCACTTCGAAGTTTTCCTGGTTCCGAATCTGCTTCGTCAGTGCCACCGCATAAAAGTAATGCGCCATGGCACTCTCCGGATGCAAGCCGACGAATCGCTTCATCCGGTCTGTCCAACCGGGCGGCTCGATGTTTTCGGTTGCCTGCAGCCTGCCGAGAAAAAGGTACGGCGTCGGTTCCGCGGGGTTCAGATCGCAAGCCTCCAGGAAGATTTGCCCAGCCTCGTCCTTGGAGCCTTGGGCAAATCTCGCCGCGCCCAATCCCAATAATATGCGGCTGGAATGTGGATAAAGCCGGCGGCCTTTGGTGAACACTTCGATTGAGGGCTCGAACGCTCGATGCAACAGCAATTCTGCACCCCAGGCAAAGAGATGAGGCTCACTCGGCTGCATTTCTGCCGCGCGCTGGTATTCTTTGACGGCTTCGAGGGGACGCCCCTCACTTTCCTCAAGCTCCGCCAATTGGGCATGCAAGTCTGCGTTGTCTTCCTGGGCAAGCTTGGCTCGAATGGAGGCTTCACTCGAAGCTCCTGCGTGTTCAGGATCGCGTGGGGCAGCGTTAGGTTGGTTGGTTCCTTCTCGGACCAAAGAAACTGCGTCCTTCACCAGCGTATTGCTGCTCGGCAGGACACGGCCAGACCCATGTCCGCCCAGGGCCGTCGTATCGGTGACACCCGCCACGGTGAATGTGGGTTTGTCCGAGAATTCAAAGGCGCTGGATTCGTCCTTCGCTGTTCCAGTTGCTTGAGCCTTC
>WNFB01011245.1_pt1 | contig 14316 bp, 10 predicted proteins | sample 5400501 | NCBI WGS metagenome assembly WNFB01 (sample SAMN13153341, study PRJNA577476) | soil metagenome | isolation source: 200 cm saprolite under Douglas fir tree site 2 hole 1 | place: USA:California | collected 2015-04-18
TACGTATCCTAGCGGCGAAGGCGATTGCAAGGAATAGTTCAGTTAGTAGTACCATTTGGAATTACATGAATGGCGAATTGCATCAGCACTTTAGTGAATGCGACGCCTTGCCGAGGTTCCAAAATCCATCTGTTCGCAGAAATCTTCTATCCCTCTTAACTGCCTGCTTGTTATTCGGTCTCTTGGTTTTGAACGTACGGTATCCGGTTTTGCGCTTCACAATCCATGCCTTAAACACCATTTCCTATGTTGTCGGGGCTTTCCTTCCTGCGTTAATTGCTGTTTGGACGCTACGCCTTTCTTCCGCATGTACCCGCAGATGGATTAGGGCAACAGTTCGGTTGCCGTTAGCACTATTGGTAATCCTATCAGTTCTGTTTGGAATCTTTGCCCTTATGATCGGCGCTTGGGGGCCGCTTATCAGAACTCGGTTACTGACACACGGCTATGCTCTCACAGCCTACTATGATGGCGACGGAATCGAAGTCTTCCAGGAAAGGGTCCTGTTACCCGGGATAGCGCTTGTTCGTCGCCTCGACGACGTCGAGAACGCGGACCAGGCTAAAGTTGAATCTGTCGATAAGGATCATGCGCGGATAACCTTCGTTGTCTACGGAGAGCAAACATCGAAGACCCACGAAGATGTTCGCGTCTATGAGCTGAAACCATTCATCTATTTCTAGGTGATGGTTAGACTGTTCAGACCTGCTACTAATGCATCTGCGCATTGTAGCTTGCGGGAAATTGCGTCGCTGCAGGAAACATCGTGACCTTAACGCGCGATTCGCCGGGCTTCACCGGCACGACTGGCCCCACGGGCCATCCCAACTCCATGGTCAGGTGATCGAACACCACGCGGCTGCCGCCTTCGAGGACAAGACAATCGGTTCCCACGCAACGAAGAAAAACGCCATCCTCCGGCGTGTCAAAGGAAAAGAAATTCGGGCGCCGCATCAAGTTGGTCCGGGTGTCATACTTCGATTCGAGAACTTCGCTGTAGGCGCCGAAAAAGCGCGCCGCATCGGCCTCGCCGCCCAGACGCACGCGAAAGATCAGAAGCGTACGTTTGTTCGTCTTGTTTTCAAACAAGGCGTAGCGGTCGGCTGACCATGCCGCCGCCAGGCTGGTAGAACGATCTTTGCTCAAATACTGCTTGAGGATTTCCAGGAGTCCAAATTCCCCCATATTGTTTTCGTCGAGCTTTTTCCAATCCGCGGAAATCAAGCCCGCAGTGTCCGGCAAAACTACTTTGGGAGGCACGACCCCTTGAAAATACAAATCCGGGTGCATGATCTGCTGCGTGGACGCCGGAGGGTTCTCATAGACCTTGTGGAAATCCGGCCATCCGTTCGATGCCTTCAGCACGCGCTGCGTAAATGTCGTGCCCGCCGTGTAAGGGAAGAGCAGTTCGTCCTGCACGACTTTTGGAGCTTTCGCGAGTTCCGGGCTGCTCTCAGGGTCACCCATCAACATGGAGGGGTCGAGTTCGCCGAGGTCCCGAACGCTTCCCTTCCCGCGCAGGATGTAGTCGAGCATAGCGGCGATGGCCGAGCCCTCGACAACCGCATCGCGAGCGAGTTCCGCATCGTCATTGGGTTTCGCCGCGTCCGTCCACTTGTCGATATGGAAGTGTTGGTCGTGCAAGGCATGCGTCAGTTCGTGGGACATCACCATGCGTTCGTCGGCCGGAGTGTTCCAATCGGCAATGAAAAATTCCTTGCTGTCCGGGTCGTAGAGGCCGGCAATCTGCTCGGTGAGCACCTTCACCAGCGTCTCTTCCAGAGGATAACCTTTCGGGAGCAGACCGAATTTCTCCATGCTTTTCTGATCGGCGTAGCGCTTGTCAGCGTCCTTGTCCTCTTTCATTTTCTGCAATAGGTAGGCTCGAATTTCTTCCCGGGATCGCAAACTTTTCTTTAGAGGAGATAGAATCGGTAGGGAAAGGAGTTTACTCATTTCGACAAGCACTTCGTCGGCCGAGTGGAGGAACTCGGTGCTCTGTTCGGCAGTAGGAGGAGGCAGATGAACCGGGGGAGCGGACTGCTGCGCGGCCCCACTGAATACGGTGAAGAACAAAGCGATCAGGCCGGCGAAGAACCTTTTCACGTGGTGGCATCCCTTTCCCGAACCAGAGCCAAGCTCCACATTAACATTTCGATGAGGTCTTCGGGAGAAGGGATGTCATGGACATCGTTTATTTCGCCACCCCCCCATTCGCAAATTTGGAATTGAGCGCGGTTATTTAGGCGTGGCCTTAACAACGCCGAAGTCCTTGGTCTCGATGCGTTTCCAATCACCAGCCTGCAGGCGATAAAGATCACGACTCATCTTGAGGCATTGCGCCGGATGATCTTCGTCCGGTTCCGAGCAATAGGTGAGATGGAATCCGTCTCCGTCGGCTTCGTAACTGGACTGCTGGAGCAAATCGGAACTCCAGAGCGGCACCGCGCGGCGTCCATCGAACCGCCAGGCACTAAACATGCCTGTCGCCAAATCATCCGTGCGCCCAGCCACAATCACGAAGACGGGTTCAGCGGAGGACACAGGAATCAGTTCGATATCGCTGTCGAAAAAATCTTTCTCCACGAAACGGTCGATCCTCGCCGCCAATGCATAGCGGCCACTCGCATTGGAATAGATTCGAACCGCCGCCGGTCCACCAAGCCCAAAATTGACGACCATCGCGTATGCAGCGGGGCTGCCGCCCAACCGCAAGAGGCGATAATTCTCCCCGACAGGCGGAACATGCGAGACAAGACCCGCCATTCGCCGGTTGGCTGCGTCAAGATCCGGTGACGCTGAACCACTCAGCGCCGAGGATGCCAATTCGTCCAGAAGGCCGAGCGCCTTTTGCTGTGATACTTCACTCTCGGCCGCTCCGTCCAGCCGGGCTGTGGAAAGTTGAGCTGCCAGCCTCTTGAACTCGATAGTCGAATCGGTCTTGGTTTGCGCCAGGAGGCCCATGGCCAACGGAATCAAGGCAAGGAGGAAAATGCTAGCAGCCGCTAGATGCTGGATTGCGCATTGATGGTGTCGTGGACGGGGAATTCCACAGCGGGAAAAAATAAAGTTCATTTGAGGCACGACTCTAATACACTCTCTCTCATAGTCGCAAGCTACCTGGGTCCGTGCGACGATTAGGTCTTCCGAACGGGCCTTGCTATTCTATACGGTTGCGGTTGGACTAGGTAGTGACATTGCGTTCTGGATTCGTAACAGAAAGGTAATTCATATATCATGGCTATTAGAAGCATCAGTCCCCCTCGTCAAGTCCCTGGATCTGAGATGCAGCCGGGATCGCGTCTGCGGAATGCGCGCGAACGCCTCGGTTTGACCTACCGGGACGTCGAGCGGGCGAGTTATGAATTGGCTTGCCAACGTGGACGCCCCGATTTCATCGTTCACCTGAGCCGCCTTGCCGACATCGAAAATCGGGACGTAACTCCCAGCCTCTACAAACTTTATGCCTTGGCCGTCATCTTTCACCTGGACCCTAAGGAGGTTTGCCAATGGTATGACGTGCCTTTCGAGGGTCATTTTTCCGACGGCATGCAGCTTTCGGCTCCCAATACACATTTGGCGGCGGGGCCCGCCAGCCTGCGGGTCCCGATCCGGTTCGATCCGGCCTTTGACCCAAGCCGCACGGAATTCCTGACGCGCATGGTGGAAAGATGGGGCGATCTCGAAGGGACACTATTCAATCGCCCCTCGCGCCACCTGTACGGTTATGTGGGTCTGGACGACCGGAGGATGGAACCACTGCTCAGACCAGGAAGCCTGGTTCTGGTCGACCCCAATCAGCAGAAAGTTCGAAACTCTGGCTGGAACAACGAATATGAACGACCGATTTACTTCATCGAGATTCACCAGGGATTCCGCTGCTGCTGGTGCCGCTGCCAGGAGGGACAACTGATGCTCGTTCCCCATCCACTGTCGTCAAGTGCTCCGGAGGTCTATCGCTACCCGGAGGAAGCCGAAATCGTCGGCCAAGTGGTCGGAGTTGCTATGAGGCTCGGTCCAAGGTGACCCGCTGCGAAGAAAAAATGGCCAGTAGAGCTCCGAGGTTCGAACAAAACAGGTCCCTTAGGTAGCTAGGCAAACCCTCCGGACACATGATCTGGAACGACTTGTCTTTCCGCCAAGTATCCACAACGCTCCAAAACGCGTCCCCGGCCCTATCCAGGCATTTGCGCAGATCGCGCTCTTGTTCTGGTAGAGGCGTCTCAAGAATCCTGGAGAAAAGTTCCTCGTGGCACTGTTCCCGGCCCGTCGCCGCGTTCTTCAAAGAACTGACGTAATACAACCTGCCAAAACCGCTTGGGATGACGTCCAGCGTCCGAGACGTAAAGTCCTCAATGACGCAATGACTCTGCTGAAAACGCTCGAGACACTCCGAGAGACCCCCTGTTCTGATTTCTGAACCTTTTACCGTGCAATCACCGCATCCAAAGCGGCCTGAGTTAATAAGGTGGCGATCCTGGAGGGGTCATCCACCATGAAAAAAATAGCTGTGATATCTTGCCTCACCCTGCTTGCGGTAACAATGCTACTCCCCGTTGCACGTACAGTCAACGCCGCATCGGTTACTCATCCGATTTGGAGCCAAGGACCTATCCCCCCACCGCCTCCCGGCAGCGGCGGACACTAAATCTTCTGGCCCGGGTTGAGTGAGCGCATGGCAGTTATTACCGAATCGGGACGGTAGTCCCTGTGTTACAATGCGCTTTCTCGGCCCGGTGCCATGACTCATCGCGAGCTACTTCTTTACTGGTTGACGGTAGGGTTCGAAATCCCGCTCTGCGCACTTGTGTACCTCAGGAACCTGCAGCGCCATCTGCCCTTTTTTACGGCCCATTCGGCTCTCTTACTAACATGCACGCTGGGCAACCAACTCGTCTACCACCATTTCGGGTTTCGGTCCCTCACATCTTATTACACTGCCTGGATGACGGTGGGAGCGGTTCTCATTGCGCGCTCCTTTGCCATCGCGGAATTGTGCCGTTATGAGCTTCGCGCGTACCAGGGCATCTGGGCGCTTACGTGGCGGATCTTGGCTCTACTGGCGGTTTTCTTCCTCGGACATGCCGCCGTCGATGCGTGGGGCCAGGTCGGCGGGATTTCGATCTACGGATTAACGATCGAGCGCGACATCGCCATTTCGTCGATCGTGATGCTGCTGGCGTTATTGCTCATCCGCAACTATTATGCCCTCACTCTTGAGCCTCTACACATGTGGATTGCAACCGGCATCTGCCTTGTCTCGATTATTGACATAATGAATAATACAATTCTGCGTAATATTTTCATTGGACATTTATTTTGGTTCTTCGGCAGATATGCGTCTTCCTGGTCAGGATTGAGGCCTCAAATCGAGAGCGCGAATGGTTTGTGGAATACGATTCGCACATCCGGCCTTATCGTTTCGATTAGCATCTGGTGTTATGCGCTGCGCAAACCATTGCCGGCCCCCGCGAAGCAGCCCGTGCTTCTTCCGGCGGAAGTTTATCGCGAGTTGTCACCCGCGGTAAATTTGCGGCTGCGCGCGTTCAATGACAGGCTGCTGGAGATGCTGAAGTCATGAGTTGGCTGACGATCATCCTCGTACCTCTGGCGATCGCCTTCTTCGGAGTCCTATTGTGGCTCCTGCGACCCCGGCGCCGCGCCGCAAAGGCTGGTCGATCTCCGAGCGACCTAAAGATGGAGAGTTTCCTTCCCCGGCACTATCGTTACTTTCCTCAAGTCCGCCGGGCCCTCTCCGCTTCCGACGAAGAATATTTGGAAAGAGTGGCGCCCCGCGATGTGGCGCAATTAGCGCATCGGGAGCGGCGTGCGGTGGCACGGAAGTTTCTCGCCGGGCTGCGTGAAGATTTCTCAAATCTTGAGCGGCTGGCCCGGATGGTCGCGGCGCTGTCTCCCGTAATCAGCAGCGAACAGGAAACGGAGCGTCTCATTCTAGGCCTGAAATTCCGGCTGCTCTATGCCCGGGTGTGGCTGCGTCTTTCAACCGGACGTGAACCTGTGGAACAACTCGAGCAACTGACAAGTTTGGTGGGAAGGCTCGCGACGCGCATGGAGCAGGCCATGGCTGCCGTTAGCGCCCTATCGGTCCCCGGGCTCAACTCCAGTCTTAACGCCTAATTGCGGACATTTTATCCGAACCTAGCGTGTGATGCACGATGGCGAGAAATTCCTCCACACCAAACGGCTTTTGAAGAACCGGGCAGCTGCGCTCTGCCTTCAGGAAGTTCGCTTCCTCGATGTTGGTCCCCGATGTCGTGAGGATGACATGGCTGGACAGCTCCGGACGGTGCTGACAAATCCGTGCTGACAAATCCAGTCGTAAAGATCGCGGCCCGTGAAATCACCTGTTATTTTCAAATCCGCCACGACCAGGTCCAACGGCTCGCGATCGAGCACCTGGAGCGCCTCGCGGCCATTTCGGACTGCGTGGATGGTTCCAAAGCTTTTACCCAGGATTTCGCGTTCCAGGTCCAAGACCGCATCTTCCTCGTCAACCAGCAAAATGCGGCCCTCCCCTCTCAGCCGGTCCTGCACAACCGCAGTTTGATTGTAGCCGCTCGCGACCGGCGATAGGGGCAGCAGAATGGTGAAACAGGCGCCCCGCGGAGGGACATTGCGAACAAGAATCTCGCCCCCGTGTTCGGTCACGATGCCATAGCAGATGCTCAAGCCCAGACCTGTTCCTTTCCCAACCGGCTTGGTCGTGTAAAAGGGATCGAACACTTTGGGAAGTTCTTTCACCCCCGCGCCACTGTCGAGGAAGGCAACGAGAAGACGATCGCCCTCAATGTCCGTCCGCACCCACAGCTCGCGGCCGGTGGGCATCTCTACCACCGCGTCAACGGCATTGTTCAGGATATTCAGGAACACCTGCTGGAGTTGGTGCGGATCAGCCATGGTTTGCGGCAACTCACTTGAGAACTCGCGGTGAACCTTGATGTTGTTGATGCGGAGATCATATTCACGCAAGGCGACCGTGTCCTCAATAATCTGGTTCAAGTTCACCGGCAGCCGCTCCGGTTTGTGCTGTCGCGCAAAACTCAAAAGGTTGTGCACGATTCGATGCGTGCGCTGAGCTTGCTTGTAAAGTTTGTCGACGTACCCCGCACCCTGAGAGCTGACCATATCGCTCGAGGCTAACAATTGGCCGTACCCGAGAATTGCCGTCAAGGGATTGTTCAACTCATGCGCCACCCCTGAGATGAGCTGCCCCACGGCAGCCATTTTTTCACTTTGCAGCAATTGCTCCTGTGTGCGCCGCAGATTCTCATAGGCCGCGCGCGTCTCTTCATAGAGCTGCAGCTTTTCCACCGCGACGGCGATCTGGCTGCCGACCGTGGTGAGCAAATTGAGTTCGGCCCCTGCAAATTCCTTTGGCGACAGGTGGCCCAGCGACAACAATCCGATAGGGCGGCTGCTGGACCACAGGACCACGACCTGTGAAGCAACGATGGCTTCCGTGCGCTGAATGTCGCGAAACACCCGTGGCAGCGGAAGGCCGGGTTCCGAGAGAATGGTCGCGCGGACTGCGCGGACATGCTCCAGCAAATCACCCGGAAACGGAGTTGGAGGGAAGGCACGCGCATACTCCGATCGCATTCCGAAAGCAGCCGCGCGCAACAGGACATTGGTGTCGGGTTCGAGCAGATAGATGGCCCCTTGGTCCCCTCCAAACAGCTCCACGACCTGCCTGAGGGCGCAATCCAGCATTTCGTGCATTTCGAGGGGTTGATTGAGCGTCTGGCCGATGGCATTCAATACCAATAGCTCCCGGTTCCTCCGGCGGATCTCCTGCTCGGCTTGTTTGCGCTCCGTGATGTCGAGCACAAACCCTTGATATGCGGAGATCTCTCCCGAAGGATCCCTCGTGACAAAGCTGGATTCCAGAACCGTGCGAATTTCACCGCCCTTTCGGCGCACCTGAAATTCGAAATTGGTTACAGAGCCGTGGTCTTGCAGCAGTTTCATCAGTCTGTCGCGGTCGGCGGGATTGACATACAGATTTGCGCCGACATCATTCAAGTGCATCAACTCTTGCCTGTCTTCGTAGCCGAGCATTCGCATGAAGGCTTCGTTGAAATGAAGGAAGCGGCTGTCCGGCGTGGCGATGAATACGCCCTCTTGCACATTTTCGACCAGCGTCCGGTACTGTTCTTCGGCGCGCCGCCGCTCGGTGATATCCTGCAACACGTGAATGATCCCCAAGGGCTGTCCATCCGGATCGTGAAATTGCGAATTTGATGCCAGCAAGAATCCGCCAAGGCCGGGATCGGGTTCATTGCCCTTTCCAGCGGCACCTTCGCAATACGGGCAACGAATCCACTGCCGCGCCCCTCGGCGGAGCGCTTCGGCGACCGGGAGGCCCGCGAGCGGCTGGAGGGCTGCGCCCGCTCGGCTTTCGAACGCCTGATTCACGCGGATGATCTTTCCCTCCAGGTCATGGACGAGGATGGGGTCGTCGATGGAATCGAACGTGTTCGCCCATTGACGCTGCACGGTGGCGACCTGCTCAAACAGCCGGACGCCCTGCACCGTCAGGCCGAGCAGGTTTGCAACATTGATAAGGAATGAGATTTCCTCGGGATGAAATCTTCGCTTCGTAGTCGAACCCACCAGAATCCAGCCCAGTGCAGCGTCCGGCCCGGGGAGCCGGACCAGAATTGCCGAAGATAAACGCTCACGCTCCATCCTGGCCGGGTTCTCCGGATCGTGTTCGGGATCGAGCGTCACATAGGATTGCTCCTGCTCGAGCGCCTCCCTCGCCCACGGCACGCGCGCGGAAATCTTTTCATGTTCCAACAGATACGCATCGCTGTATCCGATAGCAGAGCGAATAATCAGCTCCGCGTTTTCACCGCTGCCCGAGATCAAGCGCACCAGTCCGTGGCTGGTATTGAGGCTTTCCACCAAATGGTGAAGGACGACGCCGAGCATTTGATCCACGTTAAACGACTGCGTGCTCGCAGCGGTGATCAAGGTCAAACGCCGCAATTTGTCGTTTAAATCTTCCATGCGCACGCGCGTGGCTTCAAAGACGAGAACGGCCATGGCAGTACCCGCGGCGACATTAAAAAAATCCTGAAAAGCAACGCGAAGCAGGTAAAGGGGCTGCGCTCCCCACGTAACCATGTCTGCGCCGTGCAACCCAGCGAGCAACATCGTTACAGAGAGCAGCCTTTCACCATATCCGGGGCGTGACTGGGAGTATCTCCAAAGCAGCCATCCCGAGGTAACAAGAAGAGCACTCAGAAGGATCGCCGTAAACCAGTGACCCTCAGCCGGGGGAGTGGCCGGGTGACGTTCCACCGAAGCCAAGACGACGGCTCCCAGGGTCAGCAGCGGCCAGAACAAATACGGGCGCACCCGGCGCCCCGTGTATTCCCAAACGGCGGCCAGAAACAATGAGGCGCCCGAGACGTGAAACTCAAGCGCAACCAGGCGGCTGGCGTTCCCTTCAATCACGGGAGAAAGAATGAGCAGGCCGGACCAGAGGGTCAGCGCCACCCAGCCGGCTATCCAAAATCGGAAAAAGCGGGCCGGCCGACCACGATCGAGCAGAAAAAAAAGGACGAGGAGGATGGAAAACGATATCGCTTCGAAAAAAGTGATCGCCAGAAGGCCTTGGTTTGGCGTGGACAACCGAAACCTCCTCTTCCTGGCGGGCTCCACGCCCCCGGACAGGCCGGGGCATTCAGCGTAATGGCCGAGCCCGTGTACGAAGCGGCCGAGAGGAAGGCGCCGCACAGATACTAGGGGAGCAGGCCGCTGGGAGGAGACCGTTTGCAAACTTAGCACGCCCGCTTTTACGGGCGCAAGAAAGCCTTGGCGGAACTGTGTCCTGGCTTATAATGACGTATCTCGAGGCGCTGCTTGATCAAATCGAAGATCCTGGTTGTTGATGACGAAGAAGCAATCCGGGAAGTCGTTTCCACCCTGCTCGAAGCCCAAGGCTACGATTGCTCCACGGTGAGCAACGGTCTACTGGCTCGCGAATACCTGGAAAAGAATTCGGCGGACCTGGTCTTGAGCGACATGGTGATGCCGGAAATGGACGGCCTCGGCCTGCTCGAGTGGGAACGCAAGCACGACCCCGATATCCCGGTCATCATGGTCACGGCGATGCACGACCTATCAACGGCGCTGGAAGCCATACGCCGGGGCGCCTACGATTACATCCTGAAACCCTTCGAGAAGGACCAACTCTACCTGGGCGTGCGGAGAGCGCTCGAACATCGCCGCCTGGTGCTGGAAAACAGGAACTATCAGCGTAACCTCGAAGAGCTCGTCGAGGAACGCACGGCCCAGTTGAAAGGCGCGCTCGAACAGCTCGAGCAATCCTACGACGACACACTGGAGGCGCTGGGCGGCGCTCTCGACCTGAAAGACGCCGAAACTGAAGGCCATTGCAAACGCGTGACCGCGTTCACGATTGCCATCGCCAAGGCCATCAAGGTGGATCCCGTGCTGCTTCCCCAAATCGCGCGCGCCGCGTTTCTCCACGACATCGGGAAGATGGCAATTCCAGACCAGATTCTGCGCAAGCCCGGGCCGCTCACCGCCGAGGAGCGCGAAGTAATGCGCACGCATTGCGACATCGGCTATAACATGGTCACGCGAATCCCATTCCTGAGGGAGGCAGCAGAAATTGTGCTGTCGCACCAGGAATATTTCGATGGTACGGGATATCCACGCGGTTTAAAGGGGGAACAGATTCCTCTTGGGGCGCGCATTTTCGCTGTTGCCGACGCGCTCGACGCCATGATCTCCGACCGGCCCTACCGGAAAGCCTTATCGATATCCCATGCCCGGGACGAAATCGAGCGTTGCGCGGGGACGCAATTTGACCCAGCCGTCGTCGAAGTGTTTCTAGCGATGCCGGGCACACTGTGGAACGAATTGCGGGAAAATATTGGCAGGCCATACCGCCTGTCTCAACTGAAGGCCGTTTAGGTGACTCTCCGCAGCGGTGAAATTCTTCGCCAAGTCCTTGCGAAAATCGCGAGGCGCCTGTACTATCCTGCCGAAAAGGATAAATCGAATGGCCCTGGTACCTATTAAGACCGCGTCAACCACTGGATATTGCGACTGCATCCACGGCTGCTACGAACTGGCGAGCCTGCGCGACGAAGACACCGGGAAGGCGTTTTGTCCTCGCTGCGCAAAAGAACATCTGGAAATGAATGTGGGCATCGGGTTGCCACAGCCTGCGCCTTCCAGGATCTCCGCAAACTCAGGCGCGCCGTCATCGACGCCTCAGATTCCGCCGCCTGCGGATCCCCCAGGCCGCCTGCGGTAAACTCCCAACGCAACTTCTTGGCGGAATCGCTCCCAAAAGTTGTGGCAGCGGTGGCAGTGGCTCGTCCAAGGACCGGGGCCGTTTTACCGGCGCTCTCGTTCCACGGGTCGTGACGAGCGCCTCCTCCTCAGGAATCGAATCCTCGAATTCGTCTCCAAATTGGCCGGTTCTTTTGCTTCTTGGCCCTGGCATTTGCCGGTACCGTATGATACTGTGCCGCACCATTACTTACCTTCCGTTTCTACTAAAAGGAGAGATAACGTCATGGCCAACAACGGATTTGCTTTCGGCGATCCTAAGCCGTCTCCCGACAACTTTGATAGTTTCAATCCGAAGGATGTCTTCGCGGACTCGGGTATCTTTGTCCCAGCCGTCCCGGAACCGATCCCGGCGTCAAGGCGCACGCCGCCCGTCATGTCTCTGGATGAGGTTCTAGGCAAACCAGCCGTGCAGCTGATCCAGAATTCGGGCCGTATTGTGTTTCATTCGATCGGCGACTCAGGCGGAATCAAGGAGCCGGCGCACCAATTCGCCGTCGCGGACGCCATGACTGCCGATTTGCCCGGAAAAGATTTCAGTAAGGGCAGTCCTGCGTTCTTGTTCCACCTTGGAGACGTCGTCTATTACTTCGGCCAGGAGGTGTATTACTTCGACCAGTTCTACGATCCCTACCGTGACTATAACGCCCCGATTCTTGCTATTCCAGGGAACCACGATGGCGTCATGTTCCCGAAAGAGGCGGCCAAGTATTCGCTCGAGCCTTTTTTTAACAACTTCTGCTCCGAGAAACCCACGCATCTCTCCGAGGCGCAGGGATGTGCGCGGACGACAATGACTCAGCCCGGCGTCTATTTCACTCTTGATGCGCCATTCGTGAAAATCATCGGCTTGTACTCGAACACCTCCGAATCAACCGGAGAGCTGCACGGCCCGAGTGGTGACACCCAACAATTAAATTTCCTCGCGGCCCAGTTGCAAGTCGCTGTCACTCAACGGAATCATGGAGACCAGCGCGCACTCATCATCGCCGTGCATCACCCACCGTTTACCGGAAGCGTCAACCACTTCCCCAGTCCCGGCATGCTCAAAGATATTGACGCTGCTTGCAAGCAGGCTGGAATCATGCCCGACCTCGTTCTTTCAGGTCACTCGCATCTGTACGAACGCTACAATCGCTCCATCGCTGGCCGGCAAATCCCCTACGTCGTCGCCGGCAATGGCGGCTTCTACAACTTGGCCGGCTTCAAAAGAGGAAAAAACGGCAAGCCGCCGGCTCCTGGCGTCACTGGGACAGACGGCGTGGGCAATCCCCTGACGCTCAAAGCGTACTCCGAGAGCATCTTTGGTTTCTTGCGTGTCACCGTTGACTCGAAATCAATTTTCGTGGAATCGGTAGGCGTTGACCAACAGTCCCGCAAGACTCCCCTCCAGGATAGCTTCACCGTCAATCTCGCGCAGCACACCGTCAGCGATGGAGGTGCGGCCAAGGGTGGAGGTGGGCGCGGCGGCGGTGGTGGCCGTAAACCGAAACCCCGCCCAGGTGGCGGACGGCCCGGAGCAGGCAAGAGGAAAAAACCCTAGTAGTGTGCTGCAGAAGCCGAGAAACCTTTCAGGGCGCGGCTTCGGCCTTGGCAATTTGGGAATTCTGACGCTACGGTGGATTCTTGTAGCAGCGGGAGTGAGGATTCACCGTGGAGGATAAACGGAATGCCCGTATATGCTCTCGATACCTCCGCACGGTGTCATAATGGATGCGGGCTGTACGATGCCGCAAACACCAAAGTACGACATTTTTCTGGACGGGTCCTGTTCGTTCTGCCGGTGGTCGCAAGCGAAGATCGAGCCATACGATTCCGGTGGACGGCTGCGATTCCTGGATTATAACGACGCCGCAGTAGCGGCACAGGCGCCCTTCCCGCGCGCCGATCTCGACCAGGAAATGTACATGCGTACTCCGGAAGGAAAGTGGCTGCGTGGATTTGAAGCGTGGCTGGCCCTGCTGCACGTTTTGCCCAGGCTGGTTTGGCTCGGCCGGATTGCAAGCCTGCCGCCCCTGCGTTGGCTGGGCCCTCCCTTGTACGGCTTTATCGCGCGCCACCGTTACAGTCTTCCCGGCGCGCCCGCGCGCTGCGAGACCGATACGTGTGCTCATCCAGCGCGTAATCGATAGTATCATAATTTATAGATTATAAGAAGTATAATATAGCTTCCCATTATTAACTCTAACTAATGTGTGACAACCTGTGAGTGAAATGCTTTTGTAGCGTCGGCCTTCAGGCCGACATTGTGGTTGCAAGCACATGCCCGCCTGAAGGCGGGCGCTACATAGCCCAAAAACCAGGTTCTCACACGGACTCTCCAGCCCCATCTGCCTGAAATGCGAAAATCAGACTGCTTTCAGAGGGTTCCCTCAAGTTGGGGCACGACCACAATGTCCGTATTGAGGCGATCGTTCGAATCGCGTGATACCATATTCGCGCAGTGAATCCTGCAAAGAGCTGCGATGCATTCTTAAATTCTCGATGACCTCATCGGCGCGTCCTTCTCCGGAAACGATTCCCATGCTGGACCTCCGCGCGCAATACGAATCGATCGCGCCTGAAATTCGCGCGGCGATCGACGAGGTACTCACGGCACAACAATTCGTGCTGGGCCCGCAGTGCGCGGCGTTCGAGGAAGAGGTCGCGCAAGCCTGCGGCACTGGCTACGCAATCGGGGTAGCGTCGGGAACCGACGCGCTCGAACTGACGCTCCATGCCTGCGGCGTGAGTGCCGGCGACGAAGTCATAGTGCCCGCATTCACCTTTATCGCCACGGGCAGCGCCGTCACGGCGCTGGGCGCGCGCCCGGTGTTCGCGGACATCGAACCCGCTACGTTCAACCTCGACCCGTTACGGCTGGAAATGCACATCACACCGCGCACCCGCGCCATCGTCGTCGTGCATCTGTTCGGTCTCGCCGCGGACATGGATCCCATTCTTGCGCTCGCAGCAAAGCAC
>WNFB01003254.1_pt1 | contig 14315 bp, 10 predicted proteins | sample 5400501 | NCBI WGS metagenome assembly WNFB01 (sample SAMN13153341, study PRJNA577476) | soil metagenome | isolation source: 200 cm saprolite under Douglas fir tree site 2 hole 1 | place: USA:California | collected 2015-04-18
GGTCCCGCCCTGAATGGCGGAATTTCTCCGGCCGTTTACGCTAACCGCCAGCTAGCCAACATCCTGGGCACAAATGCGTGGGGGACATCGCTGATCGTGAACGATGGCAGCACCTTCCCGCTTTGCATGCAGCACCAAGTAACGAACCTCGCCCCCGTACCGCCCAACGGTCCTCCATTTCTTTCAGGCGCGGCGGTGGAAGGCCCGAACTCGTTTGCGGCCAAAGGCACTCTTGCCGGGATGGTGACGTGCCCTCCTAATGGGGTGGATGTGTTTGCTCAATTTAACAACACCAAAGCCGTGTACAAAGATTTCGTGCAGTCGTTTTCCACGGTCGAGCCGGCCATCGACCTCACCGCATCTTCTCCGCTCGCTTTCGCCTGGCAGATTGCGGGCGCTCCGTCCGGCACGCCGTAAGACACATTGGAGGGCGGCGCAAGCCGCCCTCCGGCGCAATTCGCGCCGTGAGTCCAACCCTATGCGCTGCGCCCGTACCACTCAGGCGCTCCATCAGACGCTGAACGCTTTCTTCATCTATCTGGTGTGCTAATCTTGTCCCTCGTTTTGGGCGGGCGACTGCGAGGGAAGCAGGCTCCGGCGCTCGAAACGACATCTTCCCAGGGGCCCGCAATCCGTCACTAGACCGGACGCGAAATGAAAGATACGCTGGGAGTCCTGTTGGCCGGAGGAGCAGGCGAGCGGCTCTATCCCCTGACCCGCGACCGGGCCAAGCCCGCCGTCACCTTTGGCGGCATCTACCGCATCATTGACGTCACCCTCTCCAACTGCATCAACTCCGACCTGCGGCGGGTTTACATCCTCACCCAGTACAAGGCGCTGTCGCTGAACCGGCACATCCGCGAAGGCTGGAACATCGTGGGCCGAGAGATGGGAGAGTTCGTGGAAGTGCTGCCGCCCATGAAGCGGGTGAGCGAGCAGTGGTATCAGGGCACGGCCGACGCGGTTTACCAGAACATTTATTCGATCGGTTCCGAGCAGCCCAAACACGTGCTCATTCTATCGGGCGATCACATCTACAAGATGAACTACGGGCGAATGCTCAAGCAGCACCAGGATTCGGGGGCAGATGTCACGCTGGCCACCATCCAGATCGATCCCGCAGAGGTTTTCCGCTTCGGTGTCGTGGATGTGGACCACGACAGCCGTGTGATCGGGTTCCTGGAAAAACCCCAGCAGACCGATTTGCGCTCGCCCTACAACCCGGAAAAGGTGTCAGCGTCGATGGGCGTTTACCTGTTCAATACCGACGTGCTCATCCCCGTGCTGCTGAAAGATGCCGAGGACCCGGCTTCCAGCCACGATTTTGGCAAGGACCTTCTGCCCCGGATGGTAGACGACCACCGCGTGTACTCCTTCGATTTCGTGGATGAGAACAAGAAGGAAGCGCTCTACTGGCGCGATGTGGGGACGCTGGAGGCGTATTACGAGGCCAACATGGACATCGTCTCAGTTTCGCCGGTGTTCAACCTTTACGACTCGGACTGGCCCATCCGCACCCACCAGCGGCAGTATCCGCCAGCCAAGTTCGTGTTTGCCGAAAAGGGACGCACGGGCACGGCGCTCGATTCCATTGTTTCCTCGGGCTGCATCGTTTCCGGCAGCTTGGTGAAGAACAGCGTGCTCTCGCCGGATGTGCGCGTGAACTCCTACAGCGAAGTGGATGCCAGCATTCTTTTCTCGCATGTGAATGTGGGACGGCATTGCCGTATCCGCAAGGCCATCATCGACCGCGACGTACATATTCCCGAAGGCACAACCGTCGGCTATGACGCCGAAGCCGATCGCCAGAGGTATTTCGTCACCGATAGCGGAATCACCGTGGTGACGCGCGATTATTCCCTGTTCGAGAATCCGGTGACGGTGGATTACTTCACCAGCGAGTAGGGAAGCTGGCTTCGAGAGAGTTATTTGCGTCTTTGGCCGAATATTGGAGTGCAACCATAATAGTTTGGGTTTACTAATGAGAAGGGCCTGTTCCCAACAACTATCGGGTATGTGGCGAAATTGTTACTTCACGCTTTTGGCAACCAGTCACATCCGTTTGCCGCAGACCCTTGGGCATTCTGCATTGCACACTGTGTGGAAAAGAAACGCTTCTGCAACAGCCGGCCAACGGGCCGTCAGTCGTGCGCGTGCGGCCTTGCGGGGCGATGGGCGCATCTGCTATCCATGTCGGGTGTATGGACGAACTCACCGAAGATGCCGTCCGAGAGATTGAGCGGATCCATTCAAGCTGGATCGAGTTCGAAGTCGCTGGAGAAGATCACAGCTTGATGGCATTGTGCTCCGATGACATCGAGTTGTGGCCGCCTGACGCGCAGCCTCTGCTTGGACGCGCGGCGGTTTCAGCACAGATGGCGAGGAGCACCACGAGAATTCACTGCATTGAGATTACTGATCGTCGTATTCGAGGTTCAAACGAGATTGCTTACTTGACCGCAAGCTACAAGACTACGTTTTCCTCGGCGGAAGACTCCACCCCTAGGCAAGCCCTCGGAAGCCATCTGTGGATACTGCGAAAGCGAACCGGTATGTGGGTTGTCACTCTCGTGAGCTGGTCAGTGTGGGGCCGTGCCGCCATTTCTCAGCAGCGATGACCTGTAGCGTTGCTCCCCTGCATCGAGTGAAGCACGATCTGCAAAACCAGTCTTGAGTACGCCTTTTACGAAAATACAATGACCTTAGGAGGTGCCATGAGAACAGCCCTGGCTCTCACTTTGTATTACGATGTTTCCCCGGCGGCCTTCAGGATGGCGCTATAATCCACAATCACGATGGGGCTGCTGGCCGGCACAAAACTCGGTCCATACGAAATCGTGAGCCCCTTGGGTGCGGGCGGCATGGGCGAAGTGTATCGCGCACGCGACACCCGCCTCGGGCGCGATGTGGCAATCAAAGTACTGCCAGCCTACCTTTCTTGCACTCTTGAGCTGAAAGCTCGCTTTGAGCGAGAAGCGCGCACGATTTCGTCCTTAAATCATGCCCACATCTGCCACCTCTACGACGTGGGTTCTCAAGACGGAACCGACTTCCTTGTCATGGAGCTGCTGGAAGGCGAAACCCTGGCAGAGCGGCTCCACCGCGGGCCCGTGCTCCTGGATCAGGTGTTGAGAATCGGCGCTGAAATCGCAGACGCCCTGGACAAAGCCCACCAGCAAGGAATCACCCACCGCGACCTGAAGCCGGGGAACATCATGCTGACGAAGAGCGGCGCCAAGCTGATGGATTTCGGTCTCGCCAAGCCTGCGACAGCCATTTTCCAGTCTACTGGACGCGTTTTCTCCACCGCGGCAACGCAGACCAGCCCGGCATCGCCGCTAACTGTCGAGGGAATGCTCGTGGGCACCCTCCAGTACATGTCCCCGGAACAGGTTGAGGGAAAAGAAGCGGACGCGAGATCCGACATCTTCGCTCTCGGCGCTGTGCTGTACGAAATGATCGCAGGCAGACCGGCTTTCGAAGGCAAGAGCCAGGTTGGCGTGGTTTCAGCAATCCTGCAGAAGGAGCCTCCACCGGTTAGCTCCACGTCGACCTTGCCAACGGGCTTGGATTATCTCATTCGCACTTGTTTGGCTAAAGACCCAGAGGAGCGGTTTCAAACGGCGCATGACGTCAAGCTTCAACTGCGCTGGTTACAACAGTCCAGTGGCATAGCACAGCCGGTGGTTCGGGCGACTCGATGGAGAAAGATACTGTGGCCCATTGCGGCTCTCGCCACCTTGCTGGCCATCCTTGCAATACTCTGGATGTCGCAAACCCGACCGACGCGTGATTTGTATGGTGTTACCCGGTTCACGATTGCGCTCGGCAATCACAGTGAGCTTTCGGTAGATACCACACAAGCAGTCGTTGTTTCGCCCGACGGCAAAAGACTTGCCTATGTTGCGTCGGAGAGCGGCTTGCCCCACCTCCACGTGCGGTCGCTCAATCGCTTTGATTCCGTCGCCATACCTGAATCGGAAGGCGCTACCTTTCCTTTTTTCTCTCCTGATGGAGAATGGATAGCATTCTTCAGCCAGGGAAGGTTGAAGAAAGCTCCGGTCAACGGTGGCGCTCCGGTTGTCGTGTGCGATCTGAACTCGTTTTTCGGAGGCGCGTGGACTTCCGATGGCAAGATCATCTTTGACGACCCCAGTATGGGATTAGGCATGGTTCCGGCAGCCGGAGGAACTCCCCAGAAGATAAGGATCAACCAGGAGTCTCTAAATTCCCATTCCCCGGCGCTGCCTCGGATTTTGCCCAACAGTCCGTGGGTTGTGTTCACCAACTATCCAGGCACGGCAACACAACTGAGGGTCGTGAATGTGGACACAGGTGAAGTCCGGTTACTGCTCAACGATGCGGAAGGCGGCTATTACTCCGGGAACCGGTTGCTGTATTACTCCGGCGGAGCGGTCTGGGCGATACCGTTTGACTTGAAATCAGTTTCCGTCAGCGCACCTGCCGTTCCCGTCGTCATGGACGTGGATGAGCGTAACTTCGTGGCGCAGTTCAGCGCATCGCAGACGGGCGTCCTTGCGTATGCTCCAGGGGTGGCGGGAAACTTCACGCGTAACCTCTTCTGGGTGGACCGAAAGGGTCAGGCGCAGAAAATCGATGTTCCAGCCAATGACTACGTTGACCCGAGCATTTCGCCTGATGGGAAGAGGTTCGCAGTTGCCATCCGTAGCCTGAGCGATCAGCAACTGGCTGTGTATGATGCCGTGCGCGGAGTGCTGATGCGTATCCCTTCGAACGGAACACGCAATACCTCTCCCACCTGGACGCCTGATGGACGAGAGCTCGTGGTGGACGCTTCTGGGCCAAACCAGAAGCACGGTATCTATCGGATCGCTGCGGACGGCAGCAGCGGACCGCAACTAATTTATCCACTGGCCGCGAGTGGTCATGTCACATCGATTGCAGGCGGACATGCGGTCATAATGATGACCGACCCTGTAACCAGCACCGATCTCTGGACAATGGAGTTGAATGGCAAGAACGAGCCGCAACCGTTTCGGCGCACGTCAGCAATGGAGCGGCAAGGCAGCCTTTCGCCGGACGGAAAGTGGATGGCGTACGCATCGAACGAGTCGGGCAGATCGGAGATTTATGTCGAGCCGGTGCCCGGCCCAGGTGGCCGATGGCAGATTTCCACGAATGGCGGTGAACAACCTCGGTGGTCACGTCACGGGCACGAGATTTTCTATCGGAACGGCACCAAAATGTTGACTGTCAGCGTGCAGACCGAAGGTTCATTCAGCGCAAACAAGCCGTCGGAACTGTTCGACGCAAGTTTCGATCGTGGAGGCGCTGTGGCCGGCTACGATGTGAGTCCGGACGGCAAGATGTTTCTGATGACGCGATCGGAAAGGCCGAACCCTACCGAGATCCGGGTGAGTGTCGGTTGGCCGCAGGAAATCACCACGCCAGGGCCGAACCCATAGATGTTTACGCTTACCGAACCTGATTTTTCCTTCGTCGCTGCCGACCCCGTTCTAGAAGACGTAAGGTCGCCTACACGTAGAAGTGACCTCGTTCGCAACTGATCATCAACGCCCCTCGGGGATTGCATTCGAATCAGAGCCTATTCGAAACCTGAGCGCGGGTGAGAACTATGTGGTTTCGGCACGTCAATTTCGTCCAGCAGCGCCGACGAAATACGATGACTTAGCGGATCAGAAACCGATCGGTTTTTCACACGGACCACGGGCGGAGAGCTGTTGACACTCGCATCCTCGCCAGGCTGGTCAACCACTGTTTCGTCCTCCGTTCGTCTCCGCTTTACACCCCCTGCTACAATGCGTCCCGTGCTGATTGACCTTCCAGGTTCAGGGTCGTAACATTCGGCTTCCGGGGTCATTGCGCTCCCATGCTGGGCGAGATACTGTCGCATTATCGCGTCCTCGAACGAATCGGGGAGGGCGGTATGGGCGTCGTTTATCGCGCTCACGACGAGCAACTGGACCGCGACGTCGCCCTCAAGGTTCTGCCCGCAGGCACGCTGGGCGACGAATCCGCCCGCAAGCGGTTTCGGAAAGAAGCTCTGGCGCTTGCCAAGCTGAATCATCCCAACATCGAGACCATCCATGAGTTCGGTAGCCAGAACGAAGTCGATTTCCTGGTAACGGAATACATCCCCGGCACAACCCTGGATGCGAAGTTAGTGGGCGGAGCACTGCCGGAAAAGGAAGCGGTGCGTCTGGGAGCGCAGCTAGCCGAAGGACTGGAGGCCGCACATGAACAGGGGTTGGTCCATCGAGATCTGAAGCCCGCCAACCTGCGCCTTACCCCCGCAGGGCGACTCAAGATTCTCGATTTTGGGCTAGCCCGATTGGTTGAGCCCCAAAAGGAGACCGATGTTACTGCCTCGTTAAGTGACTCGCAGGAACTGACGGGGACGCTGCCTTACATGGCTCCGGAGCAATTGCGCGGAGAGGGTTCTGATGCGCGAAGTGATCTCTGGTCCGCGGGTGCGGTGCTATATGAAATGGCCACCGGCCGCCGGCCGTTTGACTCCAGGGTTCCGACCGCTTTGGCGGCCGACATTATCCATGAACCGCCGCCTGCGCCCCGCAACTTGAGAGCCGGGCTGTCGGCGAGCTTGGAGAGCGTGATCCTGAAGTGCCTGGAGAAGAATCCGGACTGGCGCTATCAATCGGCGCGCGAGCTGCGCGTTGACTTGGAGCGGTTGAGCGCGGGCACGGCGACGGTTCGAGTCGCTTCCGAAGGATTCTTCCCTTCGATTCGTCGGCCAATACTGGCATCCGCCGTAGTGGCAGTTTTGCTTTTACTTGGTGCGGTGGCTTACTGGAGCACCCGTGGAAAAACGCTTGATTCTCTCGCTGTACTGCCTTTCACTAACGCCAGTGCCGACCCGAACTTGGAGTATCTGAGCGATGGAATCACAGACAACATTATTAACAGCGTCTCGCAGCTGCCTAACCTGAAAGTAATTTCACGTGCCTCCACATTCCGTTACAAGGGACAGGCAGTGGATCCGGAGGCGGTTGGCCGCGCGTTGCGGGTTGGGGCTCTACTGACAGGCAGGGTCGCTCCCCACGGAGACAAGGTAACGATCAGCGTTGAACTGGTGAATACCGCTGACAACACACATATCTGGGGAGAACAGTACGAGCGAGCGATCTCCGGCGTGTTTGCGGTGGTGGAAGATATCTCTCATCAACTTTCTTCGAAGCTCCAGTTGAAGGCCGATGGCGGGAGCGAAAAGCAACGCACCAATAGCTACACGGAAAATGCAGAGGCGTACAAGTTGTACCTGCAGGGGCGCTACTACTGGAATAAGAGAACCGAAGATGGAATTAAGAAGTCGATCGAATACTTTCAACGGGCCCTGGAAATGGACCCAGGCTACGCCCTGGGGTATGCCGGGCTGGCCGATGGCTACGACATACTTGGGGGATATCGCATCCTTCCCCCCAGAGAGTCCTATCCTAAGGCCGAGGCAGCGGCCAAGAAGGCTCTGGAATTAGATGACACCCTCGGCCAAGCCCATGCTTCGTTGGCAATGGTCCGAGCTTCTTACGACTGGAACTGGCTGGAGGCTGAAAAAGAATACAAACGTGCCATCGAACTTAACCCAAACTATGCTACCGCGCATCAGTGGTACGCCTTGTTGTTGTTGCAACGGGGGCGCCTCGATGAGTCCAAAGCAGAGATGATGAAAGCTCTGGACCTTGATCCTCTTTCGCTCATCATTGCTGCTGAGGCAGTGGAGCCGTCCATCCAGGCAGGACGGTATGAAGAAGCAGCGCAGCTACTCCGCAAGGCACTCGAGATGGATCCCAACTTTTTTGGAACGCACCAGGAGCTCGGAGGTCTATATGAGAAAAAGGGTGAGTTCGCGAAGGCCATTGCCGAATACCAACTGATGGTTAAGCAGTCGGAGGCTGACCCGTGGGCCGTCACTAATCTCGCAAGTGCATATGCGCTATCCGGAAACAAACGCGAAGCGCATCAGTTGCTGGATAAATTGGAGCAACAAGCAGGGCAGCGGCACATTTCTTCCTACGACATAGCGAGTGTGTACGCCGCCCTCGGGGAAAACGACAGAGCATTACAGGCACTGGAAAAGTCGCTCGAGGAACGCTCCCTGTTCAACGTGGGAAATAACATCACGTTTGATCCGAGCTTCGAGCGTCTGCGCTCGGATCCGCGTCTACAAGACCTGTTGCGCAGAGCCCAATCGTTGCCCAGATAGGCCCGGTCCACGCAACTAACAGGCTGACCCGCCAGTGATGACTACATACTCCGCTGCTTTAAGAGACCCCATCACCCTGATATGCCGGAAGTGCGGTTTCGCCACCCGATTCGTGTCGAGTGCCGCAAGGTTTATTCGCTTTTTATTCGTCTAAGGTTCCCTCCCCTGCTACAATGCTCTGCTTCATAAGAAGTACTGAACTTTTGGGACCACAAGAACGTATATCTATTGTGGTGTTAAGTCGGGGGTGTGCCTAGCGGATCCCCCAAGGCTGAAAGACCAGGAGTTCCGGGGAGTGCGGGTTGGAAGACGTCCAGGTCGTTGCCCTGCTGGTCCGTCGCTGCATCGCCGGCGACGCAGTGGCCTGGGAGGAAATCGTGCTGCGCTACAACCGGAGGATCTACAACATCTGCTATCGCTTTGCGGGGTCGGCCGATGATGCCCAGGACCTCACGCAGGAGGTCTTCATCAAGATGTACCGCACGCTGAATTCCTACGATGTGGAGCGGGGCGCGTTCATGACCTGGGTCACCACCCTTACCCGCAACCTTCTGGTGGACCATTTCCGCAAGACCAAGCAGGACCGCGTGACCGACTCGCTGGATGCGGCGCCCTCAGAGCACGAAGACACCATGCCGCTGAGTGATCAGATCCAGGACAAGGCCCTGCCTCCGGATGCAGGGGTGCGGCGCCGGGAGACCCGCGAGGTGGTGCATCGGGCGCTGCAAAAGCTGTCGCCGGAGCTGCGCGAATCCGTGATCTTGCGCGACCTCCAGGACATGGACTATCGGGAAATTGCTGCAATATTAAGGGTTCCCGAGGGAACCGTGAAGTCCAGAATTAACCGCGGACGTGCGGAACTTGCACGCCTGCTACAACGTACCTATAGGCAGGTGATGTGATGCCAGGCGAACGCAAAAACGGGATGCAGTGCGCCGAGTTTGAGGCTCTTCTCAGCGAGGCCCTGGACGAGAAGTTGACCGGGGCGAAGCTGGAGGATTTCCAGGCTCACGCACGAGCGTGCGCGGTCTGTGGGCCGCTGTTGGCGGAAGCCGATGCCGGGCGGCGCTGGCTGAAATCGCTCGCAGAAGTGGAGCCTCCCGCCCACCTGGTGCACAACATTCTGGTGGCTACGACGGGACGCGAGAGCACCCGAGTCCAGACGCAGGCCCAACCGGCAAGCTCATGGAAGGATGCCGTGGCGGGATGGCTGCGGCCGGTGTTCGCTCCGGTATTTGCCGTGGCGCGCCAGCCGCGCTTCGCCATGTCATTCGGCATGGCCTTCTTCTCCATCTCGATTTCGCTGAGCCTGGCGGGCGTGAAGTGGAGCGACGTGCGGCGCGTGGACTTGCGGCCTGCGGCGATCAAACGCACTTACTACGAGACCTCCGGCAAAGTGGTGAAGTATTACGAGAATATTCGCTTCGTGTATGAGATTGAATCGCGGGTGCAGCAATTCAAACGAGCCACCACCCCAGCACAGCCCGCCCCTGAGGAAAAAGAAAAAGAAAAAGAACGCAAAAACAATACCAGTGGACAGCCCGAACAGAAACAAGAACGCAACTACAGCCAGGGGGAAAACCAGCCCGTGCTGGCCTCCGCTCCGGATGATCCGCCTGTAGTGACGGTGACCACTTACAGGAGGTTTTCATGAACTGCGCTAACCACCCCGATGCTGCGGTGGTGCAATACTGCCGCACCTGCGGGAAACCGCTGTGTGCGAACTGCACCCGCGCCGTGCATGGCGTCACCTACTGCGAGAATTGCCTGGCCGCGCGTCTGGAAGGTGTGCAGCCGCCCGCGGCTTATCAGCAGGTGATGGATCAGGGACCGGGAATGAAGGTCCCACCTGCCCCGGGTTCCGGCCCGAATGCGGCGCTGGCTGGGATTCTGGCGGGCTTCTTCCCGTTTGGTGTTGGCGCGGTTTACACCGGGCAATATGCCAAGGGCCTGGCGCACCTTGTGACCTTCGCAGTGTTGGTGTGGGGTGCCAATTCAGCGCGCGGCGGCTTCGAAACCCTATTCGGCCTCGGGATCGCGTTCTTTTACGTGTATCAGATCATTGATGCCGTGCGCTCCGCCAAAGCCATCCAGGCGGGGCAACCTGCGCCGGATCCATTTGGCCTAGCGCAAACCTTCGGTGCGGGAGAAAAGGTGGATACTGCCAAGGTGCCGATGGCAGCCATTGTTCTGATCGGCCTGGGTGTGCTTTTCCTCCTGCACACCATGGGCGGTTGGTTCTTCAATTTGGACCGCTTCTGGCCTGTCATCCTGATTGCGCTCGGGGTATGGCTGTTCGCCCGCCGCCGGGGCCTGATGGGGCCGAGTTACGGCCGGAATGGGGGCGTCCGGTGCCGGAGGGGGACTTTTGTTGGGCCCGCTGTGCTGGTCACAGTGGGAACTCTGTCCCTGATCGACAACCTTGACGGCCCGGGCTGGGGACGTACCTGGCCGGTGCTGCTGCTAGTGATCGGCTTGGCCAAGCTGCTACAGAGGCAAGCTTCAAGCTCCAGCGGCGGAGATGTGCCGCCGATGCAGGGCGGAGCGGGACCGACCGGCGTCGCAGGCGAGGTCCAGCCACCTTCTAGTGAGGTGAAACATGGCTAGCCCAGGGCAACTTCCACCGCCTCGGCCGCGACGCTCGCTTGCCGGCCCAGTTGTGCTGATCGTCCTCGGAATCGTGTTCCTGCTGGGCACGATGGGCGTGCTGCACTGGGTCATGCTCGGCCACTGGTTCGCCCACTACTGGCCCGTGCTGATCATCCTTTGGGGCGTCATTAAGCTGCTCGAACATCAACAGGCGCAGCGCGCGGGCACGCGCCCGTCCGGGATCGGCGCGGGAGGAGTTTTCCTGCTGATCGTGCTGATCGTCTTCGGTCTGGCGGCGACCGGGGCTTCACGTTTTGACTGGGAGGCGATCAGAAACGAAATCGATATTGACGATGAGGACATGTCGGGCATCTTCGGCCACAGCTACAGCTTTGACGACCAGTTGGCCCAGGCCTTCCCCGCCGGCGCAACTCTGCGCGTAACCGACCTCCGTGGCGCGGTGAACGTAAATGCCTCCGAGGACAACCAGATCCATGTGGTCGTGCACAAGCGCATCAACGCGGAAAGCCAGGAAGATGCCGGCAAATGGAACGCCGGCACCAAGCCCCAGATCACGGTCAACGATCACATTCTATTGCTGAATGCCAACAACGACGGCGCAGGAGATCACCGGGTCGCGTGCGATATGGATATTTCCATTCCTCGCAAGGCATCGGTGGCGATCTCCGCTCGCCGCGGCGATGTGAGCGTGACCGGCCGCGATGGGGACATCGACATCTCCAGCCAGCACGGCGACGTTACGGCTTCGGACATCAACGGCAAAGTGAGCGTCAACCTGACGCATGGTTCTGCGCGTATCTCGCAGGTGGCGTCCGATGTTTCCGTGGAAGGGCGCGGTCGGGACGTTTCTGTAGGCGAGGTCAAAGGCACGCTGCGCCTGAATGGCGAATTCGACAGTCTAAAGCTCTCCAAAATTGCCAATACAGTGAATTTCAAGTCCGAGCGCACGGATATGGAGTTCTCGAAGCTCAATGGCGACCTCGACATGGACCCCGGCGACATGCGGGCGACCGACGTAATCGGACCGCTTCGCCTGACGACTCGCCACAAAGACATCCGCCTGGAGGGTATGGCCGGAGACGTGCGCCTGAAAGACCAGAACGCCTCGGTGGAAGTGCGCATGAGCAAGATGGGCAGCATGCAGGTGGAGAATCGCCGCGGCGACATTCAGATCTACGTGCCGGACAAAGCGGGGTTCCAGCTGGATGCGAAAGCGCGAGGCGGTGAGGTCGAGTCTGACTTTAACGAGCTCAAGATCAACAATGCCAATGACCAGGGAACCGCCACCGGCGCGGTCGCCGGAGGCGGGCCGCATCTGGTGATCAACAACGAGCACGGAACGATCGAGATTCGCAGGGGATCAGTGGTGGCGGAAGCCCCGAAGCCACCCACACCGCCTGCTGCCCCGAAAGCACCGCATGCACCGGCTGCACCGAAAGCCCCAGCGGTGACGGAGAATTAGTACTGGTCTCATGGATGGTTTTGTGGAAGGGCACGACTTCAGTCGTGCCGCCCAGAACCCGTAAATACTGGCTAGCTTCGATGTAGGTACGGGCGTCTCGCCCGTACAGGCACAGGCCAGTGCAGGACGGCTGCCGGCGCTTGCCTTCTTTGGGTTGCACCGCCAAACCCTCTCCCACTCGGCTTCACCGGTTCCCACCTTTCGAAAACCGCGAAAGGTGGGGCAACCTCAGTGGCGGTAATGCCAATCGGCCGGGGGCAAAGGCGGGCCAGCCCCGAGCAACCGGCGGTGATCACGCAGCCACCCTCACCTTTGATGGCGCGAGCACGATCAGTGCTACACCGACGATAACAAGCGGAAGTACGGCGCCCAGCAGATCTCCGCGTGGGATCACATTACGGAATGCCTGCACCGCCATAATGGCGGCGTGAACAAGGCTTGACCATGCCGTGAAGGCGATCAGGCTGCGATTTGCAGACGTGTTACGTGACGCAAGCAGTAGGAAAATTCCCAGTGTGGCATAGACGCCACCGAGCATCTGCTCCCACGGATCCAGTTGCAACCTCCACAACCCGTAAACACCAGCTAAAAAAAGCACCCCCAGTAACACCAACACGACCTTTAGCGCTCGTTCTCGAATCATTGTGTCCTCCTGTCAAAAACTAACAAGTGCACGCACAACGCGCAGATACACGGTACGCAACCAAAATGCCGTCGGAACAGTTGGTCCATAACAGCTGTGCTCATATTCGTTTGTCCCTACGCGAGTATTAAATCAAGTGCATGGGACTCAGATCGGTCCTTGATAGCGGCGCAGCCGGACGGCAGCCGCGAGGAATACCGCGGCAATTAACAGTCCGATCCACAGAGCCGGGCTCAATAGGAATTGAGCTGGGGTGATATGTGTCATTGGATCCGTGGGGAAGATATTTGGCGACGCATAGCTGAGCGGTTCGGTGTTACCGATCAATCGGTATCCCACCAGGGTAGCGAAATGCTCAGTGTGGAACGCAATCTTTTCGACGCCAGCGATCGCGAGCACCGGTAATGCCGCCCATAGGAATGCAGCACGGCGCGCCCAGCCTGATACCAGCAGCAGCCAGCAATAGACCGGCGCTGGCCACAACGCATGCGCGGTCATAATGTGGTAGAGGAGCAGCAGCGACATCTGCAAAACGGGCAGGCGCGTCCATAGGGAAGCCACGCTCAGACCGCTTGCCAGCAGTACTGCGCTACTCAGCAGCAGGATGATGAGCTGCAGGACCAAGGTGATAGCAAAGGTGAGCAGCGGCAGAATGACGAACGGAATGCTTGCCTTGGCAAGCACTGTGGTGAGGTCGGAAACCGGCAGCGACTTCCAGAACAGGATGCTGCGATCGCCGCGTTCGCCGTGCAGGGCGTCGGCACAGTAAAACAGAGTCACGAGGATATAGGTCCCCATCATGAAAGCAGCCGCGATGTTGTACGGCTGGAGAATCGCTTCGCGGTAGTGCTCCGGGTCGACGCCCGACAACTGACGCATCTGAGCCGGCAGATGAATCATGCCGATCAAATGGCCGAAGAGAAATGGGGCGGCGACGGCCAAAGGCGCCATGTAAACGTAGCGGTTTTCCCACAATTCACGCCGCACCGACCAGTAGAGGGGACGTGTCGGCGAGGTCGCGGCGGGCGCGATTGCCTGCGTGTCGAGTGCGGACTCGGGCACAGCGTTAGATGGAGTATTCATCAAGCTGCTCCTTGAGCCTGGCCGGCTTGATTGCCCATCACGGCAACGAACAGGTCGGCGACACTGGGCGTGCGCACGTCGCCTAGCGCGGCAAGTTGTTGACGATCGGTTCGGTCGAAGAACAGGACGGTGCGACCGAACACCTGGCGCTCGTACATCGGCTTGAGAGCGCGCGCTGCGGCCATGCGGTCGGGATGGACCATCACTTCCATATAGCGCGACTCGATTTCTTCCATGCTGCAGCTGAAAACGATGCGACCGTGATTGATAAAGATCAGGTCGGTGAAAACATGCTG
>WNFB01003255.1_pt1 | contig 14314 bp, 12 predicted proteins | sample 5400501 | NCBI WGS metagenome assembly WNFB01 (sample SAMN13153341, study PRJNA577476) | soil metagenome | isolation source: 200 cm saprolite under Douglas fir tree site 2 hole 1 | place: USA:California | collected 2015-04-18
GGGAGCGTACGCGCGCACGAACTTGAGCTTCAATTACATCGGTGATTTCTGGAACGATCGCATCAGCTCGCTCATCGTCGTCAGCGGCGTCTGGCGATTTTATCGCGACGAATATTATAAGGGAGACTACTGGGACCTCAGCCCCGGCTTTTACGAAAGCTTCTTTACCGCCAAAGGCCCCGACGATGTCGTCAGCTCGTTTCAAGCCATTGCGCTAACCTAACCGAAACGACCGCGTCAGCCGAGGGCCGCCCGTATTTTCGTCATGAGTAATATCATGCTCAACGAAAATTCCATCAAAGAGTTCAAGACGAACCTGAGAGGCGCAGTCATAGAGCCGCATGATAAAGGTTATGATGATGCCCGCAAAGTGTACAATGAAATGATACACAAAAGGCCGCGTCTGATAGCGCGCTGTGCAGATGTGGCGGACGTAATCCAGTCTGTAAATTTTGCGAGAGAACAAGGTTTGCTTCTTGCCATTCGCAGTGGCGGACATAACGCGGGCGGCTTGGGAATTTGCGACGACGGCCTCGTCATCGATCTCTCGCCGATGAAATACACGCGGGTCGACCCGACTACGCGCACGGTAACCGCTGGCGGAGGATGCACGTGGGGCGATATCGATCATGCCACGCATGTGTTCGGCCTTGCTACTCCGAGCGGAATTATTTCTACGACCGGCGTTGGCGGTTTAACGCTCGGCGGAGGCATTGGTCATCTCACCCGCAAGTGCGGACTAAGCATCGACAATCTTATCTCAGCCGATGTCGTATTGGCTGACGGAAAATTTGTCAAAGCGAACAGCGACGAAAACTCCGATTTGTTCTGGGCCATTTGTGGCGGCGGTGGAAACTTTGGCGTTGTAACTTCTTTTACATTCAAGTTGCACCCTATCGATACCGTCTATGGCGGTCCTATGCTGTATGAGCTGAGCGAGGCAGCAGAGGTGATGAAATGGTATCGCGATTTGATTCCTGCAGCTCCCGATGATTTGAATGGTTTCTTTGCTTTTATCACCGTGCCACCCGCACCTCCTTTCCCCGAGCATCTTCACATGAAAAAAATGTGCGGAGTCGTCTGGGCATATGCTGGTCCACTAACGAAAGCCGAAGAAACATTTAGGTCCATTCGTGCTTTCAAGAACGCCGCCCTCGATTTTGTAGGTCCGCTGCCGCAGCCGGCGTTGCAAAGTATGTTCGACGCGCTGTATCCCCCTGGTTTGCAATGGTATTGGCGTGCCGATTTTGTAAACGAAATAAATGATGAGGCGGTCGCTCAACACATTCGTTTTGGCAACGCGCTTCCGTCGATGCACTCCACGATGCATCTCTACCCAATCAACGGTGCGGCATCACGTGTGGGCAAAAAAGATACTGCTTGGAATTATCGCGATGCGACCTGGGCACAAGTAATGGTCGGTGTCGATCCCGATCCGGCAAACAATGAAAAGACCATTTCGTGGGCGAAGAGTTATTATGATGCCCTTCATCCGTACTCTGCTGGCGGTGCCTACGTAAACTTTTTGATGGATGAAGGTGAGGATCGCGTCAAGGCAACTTACGGAGATAACTACGAGCGGTTGGTTGCGATTAAGGATAAATACGATCCTAACAATTTCTTTCGGGTGAATCAGAACATCAAACCTAGCAAGAAAAAGTCGGAAGCAGCTGCAGCGTCTTAGATGGTTTTTTGCAGCGGCAGCTAAATCACACGGAGTGGACCGATGAAAGCTGATGAGTTGAGATCTTTGCAAGCACCCATCAAAGATGGATATCGACAACGTCCAGAAACCGCGTTGGTCACGTTGCGAGCGGAAGGACACATCGGCGAGGGAATCACCTGCAAAGTAGAAACGGGAAAAGAGCTCGTAGAAGCGGGGCTTCATCCCGCGACCGGCGGCGATGGGCTAAGCGCATGCTCTGGCGATATGCTGCTGGAGGCATTGGTGGCGTGTGCCGGAGTCACCTTGCGCGCAGTGGCTACTGCTTTGGGTATCGAAATACGCGATGCAACGGTTCGTGCTGAAGGCGATCTCGATTTTCGCGGCACTCTTGGCGTCTCCAAGGATGTGCCAGTTGGGTTCCAGCAAATTCGGCTACACCTCCATCTGGACACCGACGCCAGCGAGGAGCAGCTCGCCACGCTGCTTCGCCTGACAGAGCGATACTGCGTCGTTTACCAAACGCTTAGTCGTCCTCCCAAGATCGACATTGCGAGTCGTGTCACGTCACGGTAAATTCGCCGCTGCGCAAAGTCTCTATGCCAACATACTTGGACATTCACGAGTTTCATGAGCCCGTTGATTTGGACGATCTAGCGAAGGCTCACGTGGCCGATCTCGAAGCGCAGGAGAAGTACGGTGTTAATTATCTTAAGTATTGGGTTAACGAGAGTTGCGGAAAGGTTTTTTGCCTCGTCGATGCCCCGAGCGCGGAGGCAGCGGACCAAGTACACCGTGAAGCACACGGCCTTGCCGCCCAGAAGATTATTGAGGTACAGCCCGAGCTCGCAGAAGGATTTCTCGGCGGTGGCAAAGTAAATCCGTCGGGCGCAGTCCTGATTCCCGGTGGCGCGGCCGATGACCGAGATTCCGCGATCAGAACCATTCTGTTTACGGACATCGTGGAGTCGACAACGCTAACTCAATCAATAGGGGATGAGGCGGCCATGGCCTTGCTCGACGTGCATAACACTGTCGTCCGAGATGCCTTGGCGAATTTAGGCGGTCGTGAGGTTAAACACACGGGGGACGGTATCATGGTGTCGTTCGTGTCGGCGGCGGCGGCGGTTAGATGCGCAACCCGGGTTCAGCACGAGTTGTCCAAGCACGAGGAAGCGCACCCTGAGCGCCCGCTCAAAGTTCGAATCGGCGCCGCAGCAGGGGAACCTGTCGAGCAGCATCAGGATCTCTTCGGATCTACAGTTCAACTGGCCGCCCGGCTCTGCTCCCACGCACTGCCGGAACAAATCCTGGTATCGAACGTGGTTGCCGAGTTGTGCGCTGGAAAGGGACTCCCATTCCAAGATGTAGGGGAAGTTGTCCTCAAAGGCTTCGGTTACCCAGTCCGCGCCCACGCTGTCGTATGGCGCCAGACCAAGATGACTTGACTCGCTGCCGCTAGGCGGCAATCCAAACTGGGCGATTTCGTTGCGAACTCAACCAACGGCGTCGACGAAATATATCTGGACAAGAGCAACGAAAATTGTCGGCTCGACAGAGTCGAGCCCTACCGAACATTTTGCGCTAGCTGAAAGACTTTGTTTGCGCAACCCCACGAGAGAGTAAAGCCGGAGCCACCGTGACCATAGTTGTGAAGGACGGTGCGGCCGTCGCGAAGACGCCCGCGGTCGAGGCGAACCCCTGATTTGCGGAATGGGCGAAGGCCGACGGGTTCATCAAGAACGCGTGGCTTGTCGATGTTTAAGACGCGGCTGCATTCGGCGACCATGCGAGATGTCGATGTTGGGTCGACGGCGCAATTGCCGCTGACTTCATTCGTGCCGCCAAAGACGCAATCGTTCGTGCGCGGGATGGCGTACATGAGTGGAGCATCGTCGCACACAATCGCGCAGGAGAGATTGTCGATCTTGGGAACGATTGCGACCTGGCCGCGGTGCGGTTCAAGATCGACATCGGCCACAAGCGTCTTTGCGCCGATGCCCGAGCAGTTGATGACGAGATCGAACTCGCGACCGACATCTTCGAGTCTTTCGAAGCGCATGTTGCCGTGGATTGAGCCGCCGGCCGCGACAAAACGTTTCGCGAGATAGTCCAGGTAGATCGTGGTGTCCATGAGCGGGACGTTGAGCGTGAAGCCGCTCTTGAATACGGAAGGACAAATAGTAAGAGATGCCTCGGTCCGAGCCGGACTGGCATATTCGCTCGACAGGACCGAAGGGGAAAGTGGCCGCGCGCCGAGCGGGGTGGCCCAATCCGGAATTGGAATTTCACCGGTGCGCGAGAACGAGCGCAGCTCGAGCATCGAAACGCCTGTTTGCGAATCGCGGCTAAGATCGACAAGTGCGTGGTGGGTTTGGAGCGCCCACGCGATCACTTTATCGACGGGTTCGGCATCGTACGGAAACCAAAGTGCGCCGGCGGCACCAGAAGTGGTTCGTTGTCCAATGTCTTGCGCAAAAATCGCGCTGCGATAGCCGCATTCGGCAACAACAATGCCGCAGGTCAATCCCGAAACGCCAGCACCAACGATCGCGACGCGTTGCTTCATTAAGGTGATTTATGTCTCCAGCACCAGCTCAACGCCACGAGAAAGGCAAGGCCCGCAACAATCGAAATCCATTTTCCAATTTCGAATGCTTGCGACGCGTACTCGACGCGCAGGCGGTGATGGCCGGCGGCGAGCGGCACAGCGCGCAAAACGTAATTCGCCGGCAGCAGTTGGTAATTTGCTTGCGCGCTTCCCGGCAGCGCGATCGCACGCCAAGAGGGCGTGAATGTGTCGGTGATCAACAAAATCGAAGGTTGTTCGACATCTCCTTGAATTTCGAGCGCGTCGGTTGAGGCGGCGACGATTCGCACTGTGCCAGCGTTTTCGCCAGGCAATGGCTTCGGCTCAGGCTCGGACTCCAAAATTACTTCGCGTGTGGCGTCGAATGTTGCTGAGTGCAAGGCATCGAAAATCGCATTCCGATCTGGCAGAACGCGGTAACTGGAAACAAGCTGAAGATGAGGCAGGGGCGGGTCGGGCGCCTCGGCGATCTGGAATTCGTTTCCACGTTGCGCGAATACATAACGCAGACGCAGCATGGCGAAGAGCGGATCAAGCCGGACGAATTTCACATATGACATCGCCTTGTCCGGGTCGCTGCCTTGCGTCCAGGTCATAAATTCGGCATAGCGCCGCACCACGGTCGCGTCGTAACCCCACACGTCTTGCGCGCCGATCAACATTGCCGTGTTGGGATTCCCAACATTCATGATGCGGTAATCGCCAGGGTGCTCGTTGAGGAAAGGTTTCTCATCCGGGCTGACAACGGTGGCGCTGTCAAACGTGGCCCGCGCGCCGTGGGCGAAGGCAAATATTTCTGTCACGCTCAGGGCGATCACGCCGAAAAGCGTGCGCGGCTCGCGCCTGGTAAAGGCCAGGATGATTCCGAGAATCACGCAAACTCCGGCAGCAACAAAAAGCGACATGGCCGCGCGATGCTGCGCTTGGACGGCAAATTCCGCGCTGGCATACAGTTGGGGAAACAAATACGATTCGCCTGTGGCGCGACTCGCATTCATCAGCGCCGGCCAGGCTGCCGTGCTTGCCGCCCACCATCCAGCGATGCCCAAGGCAGTTGCGCCTGCGAAAACGGCGGCGATAAATCGAGTCTCGATTTTTCTTTGCCTGAACAACTGATCGAGTGCGGTGGCGGCGAGCAGAACGAGAAACAGCGATGCGAGAAAGATAAATTTCGAAATGCTGCGGAACCGATCGAAACCCGGGATCCAAGCGTAAAGAAAACCGAACAATGGCGTGTGCACACCGAGGGCCAGCAGGAGACTAACGAAAATGATAATGACCGGGGGCCATTTCGTTGCGCGTTGGCACCAAATCGCCGCGTAGACGGCAAACGCCAGGCCGGCCACTCCGATGAAAAGCGACGTTTCCCACAAATACCAGCGCCCCCAGTACCTCGCGATTTCGCCGAAAAAACCCGGCGCTAGCAACGTGACAAAGTTTTCCGGCGGGAAGGCGATCATCGACGCAAACTGAAACGGCAGCCGAACACCGCGAGTGGTCTCGTGCGTTGCCTGGATGGCGGGTAACAACTGCGCAGCTGTGAGAAGAGCGCCGCCCGGATAGATGCTTAGCATGGCCGCAACGAGTCGCCAATTCCAGTGACCGATCAATCGCAGGGCGGCGTAAAGTCCGGCCATGATCGCGGTGTAAAAGAGGTATTGCGGAAATCCAGCCACCGCTTGCATGGCAACGGCAAGCATTCCGAGTAACGACCAGCGAATGCGTCCGGTCGTGAAAAGCGCGTCAATCGAGCAAAAAATCAGGGGTGACCAAGTCATTGCGCTCAACTGAGGCAAATGCCCGGCAAAGACGTGCGGAAAAAACGCGCCGCAAAACATGACGAGCGCCCCGGCGAAGAAACTGGGCGCGGCGCCGAGTCCCCGTTGTTTCATCCAAAAGAACACGAACGCGCCAATGGCAAAGACATGGAGCGCCACTGTCCAGTTGATCGCAGCAGGCAGTGGCAAAATCAGAAAGAGCCAATTCGGCGGATAGAGCAGCGCCCCCTGCATCCCCCCGAAATAGGGTGCCCCGCAGAAGATATGCGGATTCCACAGCGCCAGATTTCCCTTTGCCAGTTCTCGGAAGCCGAATTCGCGCCACGCGAAATATTGTAAAAACAAATCGCTGCCTGGATGTCCGAGCACGCGTGTGCCGCCGGCGAACAGCATGTCACCAAACATCGCGAGGGTTAACCCCAGCAAACCGGCCAGTGAAATGAACGTCGAGTGACGATTTTCCATTAAGCAAGAATCGGAGAATCGCGGCCAAAGCTCCGAAAAGCAACGCGAGACATTCTCTCCGAATGATGACGTGCAACGCACGGCAGAGTCATATAAAATGCGGCACGATGGTTTCGTTGAATCGAGATGCGTTGACGAAAAGAGTGCTGGCGGGGAAACGAATTTCGCCGGCCGAAGCCGTACAACTTTATCAGTTGCCGCTCGAAGAGCTTGGCGTGCTGGCGGACGAACGACGACGGCAAGCGAAACGCAGGTCTTATAACGGTCGGGGAAACCGAATTGTGACCTACATTGTCGATCGCAACATCAATTACACGAACGTTTGCAATGTTTACTGCAAGTTCTGCGCGTTTTATCGGACGGAGCGCGATGAAGATCATTACGTGCTCAGTTTCGAGCAGCTCGATCAGAAACTGGACGAACTTTCCGCCGCGGGCGGCGTGCAAATCCTGATGCAGGGCGGGCATCACCCGAAATTGCCGTTTGAGTGGTATGTCGATCTTTTGCAGCACATCCGAGCACAATATCCGCATATCAACATTCATGGATTCAGTCCGCCGGAGTTTCAACATTTCGCGGAGACGTTCCAGATGCCGCTGCGGGAAGTGATTTCGGAATTTAAGAACGCGGGACTGGGATCAATTCCCGGAGGAGGAGGCGAAATTCTGGTGGACCGTGTGCGCAAGAAAATTTCGCCGTTAAAAATCAACAGCGACGAATGGCTGGAAGTGATGCAAGTGGCGCACGAGCTCGGGTTGAAATCGAGCGCGACGATGATGTTCGGCCACGTGGAGACGATTGAAGATCGAGTCGAGCATTTGCAGCGCATTCGCGCTCAGCAGGACAAGAGCGCCGGCTTCACGGCGTTCATCTGCTGGACGTTTCAACCGCGGCATACTGTGCTCAAGATCGACAATCCCACCGGTGTGGCGGAATATTTGCGGACGCAGGCGCTGGCCCGAATTTTCCTGGACAACATCGAGAACATCCAAAGTTCCTGGGTCACGCAAGGGCCGGATATCGGCCAGGTGGCGTTGAAGTACGGCGCGAACGATTTCGGTTCGGTGATGATGGAAGAGAATGTGGTGAGCAGCGCCGGGACAACATTTCGATTAAATGCGGCGCAAATCGAATCGCTCATTCGCGATGCCGGCTACGAACCACGGCGACGGAATAACTGGTACGAGCTTTTGAACTAAACGCCGCGGCGGATTGTCTATGGACAAGCCGCCCGCACCCGAAAAATCCCGCCTTGACGATTGCCCTCTTATTCTCTAATACGCGCATGTCCCGCGTCCGCGTCGGCTCGCTGCGCGGGACTGTGCTTCTCAATTCATGAAACAGATTTCCCGATTGCTGCGATGCCCGGCGTTTTCGATTTCGCTCTTCTGCCTTTGCGTGACGCTCGGCGCAGCATCCGCTCGTGGGCAGAGCCTCCCGATCGTCCGGTCAATCGATATTCAGTACACCGGACCGGCAACCGTGAGCAAAGAGCGGATCATGGCGCAATTGCGGACCGCAGTGGGGCAGCCGTACTCCGATCAAATCGTCGAGCAGGACATCCAAAATCTCTATAAGACGGGCTCCATCCTCAATGTTCGCATCTTCGCTCAACCGGAAGGTGATGGCGTAAAGGTGGTGGTGGCGCTACAGACGCGTTCCGTCGTGCGCGAGATCGAAATTGATGGCGCTGAGCGAATCAGCCCAAAACACATTCGCAAGGACATAACTTTGAGAATCAACCAGCCGGTGAACGAAGAAGAGATGGAGAAAGCGCGCCAAAAAATCATCGAGCGCTATCAGGCGAAGGGGTTCACGGACATTGATGTGAAGTATCGAGTCGATCCCATCGACGAGAAGCGTGGAACTGCGCGTGTCGTCTACACGATCAACGAAGGAGCAAAGGGCGCGGTAAGCCGGATCCGTTTCGAGGGGAATGAGCACTTCGGCGAGAGAGTCCTGCGCAAGCAGATGAAAACACGCGGCAAGACGCTCGTTTCGTTTATCGATAAATCCGGCCGACTCGACGAGACGCAGTTACAGCAGGACCTCGATAGCGTTAAAGAATTCTACCAAAACCACGGCTACATCGATGTGGAGGTAAAAGACGTCCGGAAGGAGCGCCGCGAAAACGGCCCAATGATTATCACGATCGTGGTAACGGAGGGGCCGCAGTATCACGTCGGCAAAATTACAATCTCGGGCTATAAGGTCACAACAGAGGAAAAGATCCGCCTCGTGCTCAAGATGAAAGAGGGCACCGTCTACTCGCCAAAAGCGCTGCACGACGATGCGAAAGCGCTTGCCGATGCCTACGGCACGGGCGGTTATGTCGATCTTTCAATCGTGCCGCAAGGCTCGCCGGCCGGTCCAGGACAGATCGATGTCCATTACGAAATCGAAGAAGGGAATCGCTTCTTTGTTCAACGGATCAATATCGTGGGCAACACCCGCACCAAGGACAAGGTGATCCGCCGCGAGGTTCTGATCGCGCCGGGCGACGTCTTCAACACCGTGCGGGTGGAAACGAGTAAGAAACGCCTCGAAAACCTGGGCTACTTCGCCAAAGTCGAGACCTATCCAGAAGACACAGGGGTCGCAGGACGCAAAGATCTCACCATTGAAGTGCAGGAGAAACGGACTGGTTCATTCAGTTTCGGCGGTGGTTTCAGCACGATCGACCAGCTGGTTGGTTTTGCGGAACTGACGCAAGGTAACTTCGATTTGCTGAACTGGCCCGGCTTCACCGGCGCGGGTCAGAAGTTCAGACTGCGTGTGCAGTACGGCACGGCACGCAAGGACGTTATTCTCGCGCTGACGGAACCGTGGCTTTTTGATCGCCGGCTATCGCTCGGTGGTCAGGCGTTTTATAGTGAGGCGAATTTTCTGAGCTCGATCTACGACCAGCGCGAATATGGCTTTTTAATTGAATTACGCAAGCCGCTTAACGCGTTTATGTATGCGACGCTCGGTTATCGCCTGGAAGACGACGAAATTTTCAATGTATCCTCAGGGGCTTCCGCATTGATTCAAGCTCAAGAAGGAGCGCGTTTGAAGAGCGAAGTCCTCAGCAGTCTAGTTTTCGACCGTCGCGACAGTCCCTTGCTAACGCGTCATGGACAGCGAATCAGCGTGTCGCCTTACGTTGCCGGCGGTTTTCTCGGCGGTGATACTCAAATCTACGGATTCGACGTGGAAGCATCGCAGTATTTCCATCTTTGGTGGGACAACATCCTGCTTTTTAATGGTGAAGTCGCCACCGTTGATACGTGGGGCAGCGGCGATGACGTCCCGATTTTTGACCGGCTTTTTCTCGGAGGTTCAAACAATCTGCGCGGATTTGATTTCCGCGATGTCGGCCCGAAAGACGAGTTTGGCGAGCCGATCGGTGGAAAATCACTAGCACGCGCGACGATTGAATATACTTTTCCGATTGTGGCGAAAGCGCGTGGCGCAATCTTCTACGACACCGGTTTTGTCCATGCCGACGCTTGGGATTTCAGTGGAGACCACGTTGTCTCCGACGTCGGTGTCGGAATTCGACTTGATCTGCCGATTGGGCCGCTGCGCATCGATTATGGCATTCCAATTCAACGTGACGGAAACAGCAGCAGTGGAAAATTCAATTTCAACGTCGGTTATCAATTTTGAACGAATCCCGTCTATCACGGTCTAAAGCGTCTCCAACCACCCTTAACTCTGTCTTATGAAAAAACTTCTCGCGATGGCACTGGCTTCTGCGCTCGCCTTTCCAGTCGCAGCGCTTGCCCAGAGCACACTTAAAATTGGCACGGTCGACATGCAACGCGCGTTCAAGGAGTACACCAAGACCAAGGACGCGGAAGCGAAGATTAACGACGCGAAAAATGCGGCCAAGAAAGAGTACGACGACCGGGCCGATGCCTATAAAAAAGCGCTCGATGAAATCAACAATCTGAACAAACAACTCGACGCCCCTGCGTTAAGCGCCGATGCCAAAACCCAAAAGGCGAAGGAACGCGATGACAAGATCGCGAACATTAAGAACATGGAGCGGGAGATCACCGAGTTTCGTCAAACTCGCGAGCGGCAACTGCAGGAGCAGGCGTTACGCATGCGCGAGGGCATCGTCAAAGAGATCACCGACGTGGTGATGGACAAAGTAAAGGCCAACAATATGGATCTCGTGTTTGACAAATCCGGCATGAGCCTGAATGGCGTGCCTGTTTTGATGTATTCACGCGATAACACCGATTTTACGACCGACATCATGTCCGTTCTCAACAAACCGGGGCGCGCCACCACCAGTTCGAGCTCAGGCGAGAAACCGGCGACAAATCCTTTCGCCAGCCCCGCGAAAGCTTCGAAACCTTAATCCTTTATTTCCGACAAATCAGAGCGCACACGCGAGTCAACCTCGCGTGTGTTTTTTTTCCGCAGGGGTGAAGACTCAAGCGCGCTTGCCGACCGGATGGCCCCGGTTCCCCGGCATACTGAGCCGCATGGTCGAATCATCTAATCGCTCGACCGGGATCGCTCTGCTTCTGCTTCTCGCTTCATCCTTCACAGCGCTCGCAGCAAGCTGGCAGTCAACCGTTAGCAAAGATCCGCCCGGTCCTTTCCCGGAGCTCCGACCGCTCCGCGCTACCTATCATTTCGGCTGGGCTGGAGTCACCGCCGCGACCGGAGAAGTTCATTTTACAAAACCCTCTGAGGATCGCTTCCAACTCGAAGCCGTCGGACGGACGACCGGCTTCGTTCGCGTCTTGTGGAAGTTGGACGCGAATTATCGCGCGCTCGCCCATGTCGACACACTGCGCCCAATCGAAACCAGGCAGACGGAGAGTTATCGATCCAAAAAAATGACGACCCATCTGACTTTCACGAGCAACGGCGTCAAACGAGCAAGGACCGAAGATCAAATCAGCCCGGGCCCCTCAAAAATCCGCGAATTTAACTTTCCGAATCTATTCGATTTGCATTCGGCCATGCTTTATCTGCGCAGCCAGCCGCTCCGGGACGGCAACGTCTACCGGCTCGTCGTTTACCCTGCGACTTCAGCCTATCTTGCCACTGTCACGGTGATCGGCCGCGAAAAAATCTCAGTGCGCGCGGGCACATACAGCGCAATCAAATTCGATTTGCAGCTCAGTAAACTCGGCAAGAATCTCGATTTGGAGCCACACCGTAAATTCCGGCGCGCCACCATCTGGGTCTCCGATGATGCGGATCGGCTGCTCCTGCGCGCCGAAGCCCAAATTTTTATCGGAACAGTTTTCGCCGAATTACAGTCGCTCCGATTCGACAACGCAAAATCTTAGCCCGTTTCCACCGTCACCTCGCGTGGTCAAAGATCGACATCTACGGCCGAATCCATTCGCCGCGCACGGGCGGTTCGCGCCAAGTGCGCCGGCGCGGTCTGTAAACCGGCGCCTTTGCCCCGGGTAACAATTCGAGAGCGGCCAGCGTTTCCAGATTGAGCTGCCCTGTGACCGGTAGCCCGATGCGTGATTGATAGGCACGCAGCGAAAATTCGAGCGCTGAATTATAAACGCCATCGATCTCGCCGCGGTAAAACCCGCGGCGCAAAAGAGCCATTTGCGCGGAAACTACGACATCGCGTTGAACTTGAGGCGGGGCATTCTCGTACGGCGTGCCGGCAAACGATCCTCCGGCTGGAGGCGGAAGAGCGCCGGGATTTGACGGATAGACTTGGCGATCTTGCGGCGGCGCAACCGACGGTTGGACAGGCGCCGGAGTAATGGCTGCGGTTTCCCGCGAGGATTCATCGTGTATAGCGGGTCTGTCCGCATTTGGCGACGGCGCATTCGTTGCCGCCGGCTGTGTCGAAGCAGACGGAGCGCTGCGAAGTGAGCGGAGAGTGTCGTCATTGAGCTCGCCGGTAATTGGCAAGCCGTTGCGAATTTGATAGCGCCGTATCGCGGCAATCGTATCGGCGTTTTTCTCGCCTGTGATTTCTCCGTAATAAAAACCCTGGTCCTTTAGCACCTGCTGCGCGTTCGCGATGGTTTGGTCAGCATGAATCGGCGCTGTCCAGGCAATTAAAAGCAGAATGGCGATTTTAGTTCTCATCTCGATCTTTGCGGTTTGACGCTCGCATTTGGCGGATTATTCGCCTTCGACTCCTTCCGGCGCGCTGACAGCAAGCGCTGGCTGACGCCTCTTTATGAGATCGCGGTAACGAAGAACCCCTTCGCCGATGGCCGCAGCAATTTGCTCACGATAATCAGCGCTGGCGAGTTTCGCGATGTCCTCTTTGTTTGTGAGAAATCCTCCCTCCACCAGGACTGCGGGATGGCGCACATTCGCAATCACAAAAAATTGCTGAGTTTTCGTTCCACGATTCACGGCCTGGGTTCGCGCTACCAACGCCTCTTGAATAAATCCTGCCAGACTTTGACTTTCAGGGTCCGGCCCTTGCGCCGTGGTCCGCTGCAAAAACGGAAGCCACGAGATGATCGGCATTCCGGGCTGGATTTGACGTTCGGCATAATAAGTCTCGATCCCGCTTGAGACGGGTTTGTTGTCTTCGTTGAAATGGATGCTGACAAGAACGCACTCCGGCACGCGATTGGTAAGCGCCGCGCGCTCGGCCAACGAGACATAGCCATCGCCAACCCGCGTCATCACGGTGGCGAGACCTTCCGACTGCAACAATCGATCGACCCGCTGCGCCACGTCGAGCGTGAGATCTTTCTCGAGCATGTTGCCAACCTTCGCACCCGAATCCTGACCACCGTGACCAGGATCGAGAACCACCACTGAGAAAGGCTCATGTCGCGCAGGGCCCTGCGTGGATGTCCCTGGCGCTGGCTTGGAAATCCATTGCATCCACGCGAACGACGCAATCATGAGCAGCAGCCCTATCCAAAGCACGGTGTTGCGCATCGCTCGCCGAATTCGAGATCGTTGTCCAAACATCTCTTTTCCCTCTTTAATCGCCGATTAAGGCGCGCGCTTCTTTATCCGATAGCGCACGAAAACGAATAGCTGCCTTTGCATTGCGTTCAAGGATTGCCGCTTCGATGCCAGTGGTGGCAAGTTGTTCTTGTCGATGTTTCGTGACGGCCGCGCGCTCTGGAAGTTCTTTTCCGTCGTCTTTTTGTAATGTCATGTGCCCAATACTCCACGCGTCGAGCGCGGTGTTGAGCGTCGCTTCAAACGTCGCGCCCGGCGCGTGCTCGGCCTTGAGAAACGACTCCATCAGCTCCGTCGATTGCCGTGTTCCGCTAAGAACGGCGAAATCCTGCCGCACTTGCGCGAAGGTTGCGCCGTTCGCTGCGATCGCTCCGTCGTATTCCACCCGCAGAAACAAATCCTCTTCCGGTTGGACGCCGATCTCGGCAAAGAGCAACCGGGCAAGATAAGGCGGGCCATATACTTGCTCGAAAGCGCTCTTCATCACAGGGCTGAGCGAATAATGCGCAAGCCGCCGCAATGAAACATCCGCCGCTGACCGCGTGAAGCCTTCCGTGCTGGCGAGCTCGATTGCGCCCATACGCAGTCGCTCAATGTCCCCTGGATGACCGATCGCGCCCATGGCGATGCGATCGTAAATCTCAAAAATTTTCTGCCGCGCCTGGCCGAGAGTGAGAAACAAAATGCCGTCGCGATAACCCACCGCCGCAATCGGACTGCCCGACGCTAACTGCGTCTCAATGTACTCGCGCCGGTTCGCGATCGCCTCAACCCAACGATACGGCTCTTCGATCATGCGACAGATTTGTTGAAAACCGCCGCAATCTTTTCTTCCGGCAACGTCATGATCCCTTCGCGCGAAACGATTTTGATGATCGGGAAAATTTTCCCGGTGCGGTC
>WNFB01003257.1_pt1 | contig 14305 bp, 17 predicted proteins | sample 5400501 | NCBI WGS metagenome assembly WNFB01 (sample SAMN13153341, study PRJNA577476) | soil metagenome | isolation source: 200 cm saprolite under Douglas fir tree site 2 hole 1 | place: USA:California | collected 2015-04-18
TCACGCTCCATGCTTTCCAGCAGGTTTTCCGGAAGAAACGAACCGAAGACGGACTGCAGCTCCTTCAGGTTCTTGACCGTGTGGCGGCGCTGCCAAAGAGCCGTCTCCCATTCCGCGGCAGTAACCTTTTTGTAGCCGGGCAGACGGCGCCAGTCCGGCTCGACGAAATCATGTTCCAGCGGATAGTGGAAGGGTTGCTCGCCGCCGCCCACTTTCCCTGCCGGCTTCCACGTGGGCCGGATGACTTTCACTTCGCTCATATCCATCAACCTTGGGCCGCACAAAGATTCCCGTGAAAAGCGAAGCGGTCTTTTCGGGAAAGCGGTGAGAAACTTCGATTCGCTTAAGGATACGCCGGATCGAGGAATAAGAAAATAGGACGGGCGCCCGGTTCGAAACGGGCGCCCGCCGCAATAACAACGTACGGAACACCCGCAGTTTTGTGATCGCTATCACGACCCTTTTCCGTAACAATTCAAAAAAAAACCGCTGGAGCGGAGAAGAGCAGGATGCCACTTTACAGTTAGCCGAACGTGGTCCTATAGTCATGCGGCCACACCATTCGAACACGTGATGAACTACATCCACCTCCCTCGCATCGCATTCCTTCACTGCCTGCTTCTTTTCGGAGCAAGTTTCGCCGTGGCCGAAGACATTAAGAAAATCCGTCCTGCGAGTTACGTGACCGATCTGGCGGGCGTCCTCGGAGTGGAAACAGACGCGCGTCTCGAGGCCCTGTGCACGGAGCTGGAACAAAAGACCGGCGCTCAATTGGCGATTGTGACTGTTTCTTCCCTCGAAGGCGAAAGTGTCGAAATCTACGCCGCCGATCTCTTCAAGCAGCTCGGCATCGGAAGCAAAAGGGAAAATCGTGGCGTGTTGCTGTTGGTCGCCCCGAACGAGCGAAAGTATCGCATCGAAGTCGGATATGGGCTCGAGCCGGTGATCAATGATGCCCGCGCAGGGGATGCCGGCCGCGCCATGGTACCGTTCCTGCGGCTGGGCGATTACGGCAAAGCCGTGGAGACTGCCGCGTGGCAGCTGGCAAAGTACGTTGCCGATGATTCGGGCGTATCGTTGAGCGGCCGTCCGCCGCTGCGGCAGATTCGAAACGGCGATGAGGAAGGCGGAAACCTGCCACTCTGGCTACTCCTCGGATTGGTCGTGTTCTTTATTTTCATCGGCAGCCTGTCTTCCCGCAGTGTTGGCCGGCGCGGGGGCGGATCCGGCGGGAGTGGCTTACTCTGGTTCGTGCTCGGGATGTTAGCGAGCAGTTCGGGGAGACGGTCCGGAGGCGGATGGAGCGGAGGCGGTTTCGGCGGCGGTTCAGGAGGATGGTCAGGCGGGGGAGGATTTGGCGGATTTGGCGGCGGAATCAGCGGAGGCGGAGGCGCCTCAGGCAGTTGGTAGCGCCGGGACGAAAGGGATGCAATGGAGATGCTCTCCACAGACGCAAAACTCACGGAACTTGTGAACCGGTTGAAAGAATTCGCAGCGATGAATCTCGAGTGCGTCATCTTGGTCGGCTCCGCGACGCGGGAGGATTTTCGCGCAGGCCAGTCTGATCTCAATGTCGTCTGTATTCTTCGCTCCCTGGCCCTCGAAGAGCTGGGGCGTGTGGCGGAGGTCGTGAAATGGTGGTGCACCGAGCAAAGAGAGCCTGCACCTCTTTTCTTCACTGCTGAAGACTTGCGGAATGCTGCCGGAGTTTTCGCCATTGAGATTCTCGATATGAAGCAAGGACGGCGAGTGCTTTACGGGTCGGACGTCGTGGCGAACATCGAAGTGCCGATGAACCTTCACCGCGTGCAGATCGAACATGACCTCCGGACCATCTTGTTGAAGTTGCGACAGCATTATCTGCGTGCGCCGGGAAGCACGAAAGAATTGGCGCCTATTATGAGAAAATCATTTTCGAGCGTGCTGACGCTCCTGCGTCATACCGTGATTGCATTCGGAGAAGAGCCGCCGGTCCCCGCGCACGAGATCGTCGCGCGAGCGGCGGCGCTCGCGGGCTGCACTACATCGGCGTTCGACGCCCTGCTGAGACTGCGCGAAACCGGGGAATTGCCCGGCGAAATCATTCCACTCCACGGGGCGTATATATCCGCATTGGAGAAAATTCTGAGCGCGCTGGAGCATGAGTTTCCTAAACAGGAATTGCGGCGCGTGAAGAACGCACATTCATAAGTCTGACGGATTCGAGGTGGATATGAAGAAAGGTCTAGTGGTCTTGCTCATTCTGGCACTCCTGGCCCTGTTGTTGGGCAGTTCGTTCATCAACCGCAGGAATCAAATGGCGGTGAAGCGCGAAGCGGTGAATGCGGCGTGGGCGCAGGTGGATGTCGTGCTGCAGCGCCGCGCGGATCTGATTCCCAACCTGGTGGAGACGGTGAAGGGCATCGCGGTGCAGGAGCAGATAGTCTTCGGTGAAATTGCGAAGGCACGCTCCGCCCTGCTTGCCGCGCATTCTCCGGCGGAGAAGATTGCCGCCAATGGACAATTGGATTCCGCTCTTGGCCGTTTGCTCGTGGTCGTGGAGAACTATCCGCAGTTGAAATCCAACGAGAACTTCCTGCGGCTCCAGGATGAGCTGGCGGGCACGGAGAACCGCATCGCCGTGGAGCGGCGGCGTTACAACGAAACCGTGCAGGACTATAACACCTTCCTCGCTCTCTTTCCAAACAGTCTCGTGGCGCGTATGAGCGGTTTCGCTCGCAACGATGCCTACTTCAAAACCGAAGAAGGCGCGCGGCAAGCGCCGAAGGTAAATTTCAATTACGGGAACGCGCCGGCAACGCAGAGTCCGCCGGCGAGTCCGGCGCCGGCGAAACCATAATTCAGACACAACAAATTTCGTAACGCACAAATTCAGAACTTGCGTGTTTCCTGGCGCGACCACCGTTCAATGACGATTTTCGATTCGGTGAAGAATTCGACGGCGTCACGCCCCTGGCCGTGCAGGATGCCGAAGAAGCTCTCTTTCCAGCCGCTGAACGGAAAATAGGCCATAGGCGCAGCCACGCCGATGTTGATGCCGATGTTTCCCGCGGGCGCTTCGTAACGGAATCGGCGCGCCGCGGAACCGCTGGTCGTGAAGAGCGACGCCTGGTTTCCGTAAGGGCTGCGCCGGAGGAAGTCCATGGCGTCTTCGACGGAACTGGCATGAACCAGGCTGAGCACGGGGCCGAAGATTTCTGTGTTGGCTAGCTGGCTCGTGGCAGGCACACCGTCGAGAATCGTGGGCGTGACAAAATTTCCAGATTCGTATTTCGGAATTTTGGTATTACGCCCGTCGAGAATAGGCTTTGCGCCTTCGGCGACTCCCGTGGATATCAGCGATTCGACTCGCTGCTTGCTCTCCCTGGTGATCACCGGGCCCATCTGAACGCCAGTGTCGAGGCCATAGCCGACGCGAATCGTGGAAGCGGCCTGCGCGATGGAATCGCGGAAAGTTTTCTGCGCTTCGCCGATGGTGACGGCAACGGAAACCGCCAGGCAGCGCTGGCCCGCGCAGCCAAACGCACTGTCGCTGATGATCTGGGTCGCCAGTTCCATGTCCGCGTCGGGCAGCACGATGACGTGATTCTTCGCCCCGCCCTGGCACTGCATGCGCTTGCCGCTGGCCGCGGCGCGCGCATAGACGTGTTTGGCGACCGGCGTGGAGCCGACAAAGCTGATGGCGCGCACTTGCGGATGGTCACAAAGCGCATCGACGACGGTGCGGCCGCCATTGACGAGGTTTACGACCCCTTTGGGCAGACCTGTTTTTTCCAGCAGCTCAAAAGCGCGGCGCATGGAGAGCGGGACGCGCTCCGACGGCTTCAAAATGAAAGTATTGCCGCAGGCAATGGCGTACGGCATAAACCAGTACACGATCATTGCCGGAAAATTGAACGGCGTGATGGCGGCGACGACTCCGAGCGGCTGGCGAATCTGCATCTCATCCACGCCTGGTGTGACATCTTCCAGGTTGTAGCCCTGCATCATCATCGGGGTGCCGCAGGCCACTTCCACGTTTTCGATGGCGCGGCGCATTTCGGCTTTGGCTTCGGCAAAGGTCTTGCCGTTCTCGAGGGTGATGAGGCGCGAAAGTTCGTCGAGATTTTCTTCGAGCAGATTCTTCAGTTTAAAAAGATATTGGATGCGCTCGCCGGGAGGCGTGCGGCGCCAGGCAGGAAAAGCCGCGGCGGCAGCCTGCACGGCGGCGTCAACGTCCGCCGAAGTCGAAAGGGGCGTCCGCGCCAGCGCTTCCGCGGTCGCCGGGTTGATCACATCCAGAAATTCGGTGGCGGTGGATCGCCGCCAGGCGCCGTTCACATAATTCGGAAGATCGGTCACTTGGGAGGTTACAGCAGTGCTCATACGAAGCTCCTTGGCCTCTGTGGGAAGTGGGGGAAGTGTCCCGCGGGGCCAACTCGAAGAAGAATCGGATCGATGTAGTTTACCAAGAAATTGTGAGGATTAGAGGGGAATCGCGGGCGAGGCAAACTGTGCGCGCGAGTTGAACCATACTGAGGGCAACGGAGTGAGACGTTGCTGCCATTGAAGTTAGCCATACTGCGATTCATTTTGAGCCTCGGTGGAAGAACGAGGGGGGTACACCCCCCGTCATGTTCGAAAGAGTGCGCAAGCATTTGAAAACAAGAGTGATACGGGCGCGCCGTTGCGGAAAAGAGTGCGTAAAATGAAGAAAGGAAAGAGGATGAATAGAGGTGTTCGAAGGTTGAAAGTTTGAAGAAAACGTACACCCCCTCCCCCCTATGTTTTTGAAACGATATGATTCGACAGGGCTTAGGGGGTGGGGGTCTGCAGACGATATGATTCGATGAGACTTGGGATAAGAAGGCAGGGAGTTAGCTGAATACGGGGCGCCTCGACGAGGATCGCGGCTGAGAATCACAACTTATGTTACCAGAAAAGTACCGTAGCTGTCAAGATAAAGTTGAGGGAAATTTTGGAACTGATTGAAGGATAAGAAGATAGCAGCGGAACGGAGGAAGGGTGACGACCGGGTCTTCCTCTATTCGTTGTTGAAATCTGAGTTGAGTTGGATTTTGATCCGGTCATACTGGGAAGTAGCGCAAGTTCCGCGACGAGAGGATGAAGCATCCCATGGTTGTCGAATATCTGTACAAAAATGAACCAATTGAAGTATCCCGCTACTGCTGTGAGTACATATTCAAAGCTGAAGGATGTCAACCTGCAATGATCGGCATTGTAATAAACGGAGGTTGGCATGAAGCCATCCCATCGCTCGGTTGGAAGGGCGCTGAGAGAGACCTGATAGCTATCGCAAAGGAGTTTTTAGAAATGGCGCTGGCCAGAGATTGGGCACCGACTGCTGAGAATCATGGCCTTGAAATCCCTGACGAAGCAATGAAATATCGCATACACAACGGTTCATTTCAAAGGTAGTTTTATTCCACCTTCGACACCGGGGGGACAATGATGCGAAAAGGAATCACGGTTGCAGTTTGCTGTGGGCTAGTTTTCCTTGGTGGATGGGCTTTCGGCCAAGCCGACCGGGGCAGATACGGCGGCGCACGTTGGAAACCGCTCACCACTTATGAAAAAAGCCTATACGCGTTCGGATTTTCGCGCGGGTATGAGCAAGGGTTCGAAGAGGCTGGGAGTGTAGCCATTGTCAATATTCAGTCGCAGAGATCACTGCCGGTACCGACGCCAGAGCAGAAAAAGAAGTTTTCCGAACTGGCCGCACAAGCCCGCGACCACTCCTTTATCGGGAGAGCCATTGTCGGCCAACTCATCGCTACGGTAGACACTTTCTATGGTGACTATCGAAACATGCCGGTTTGCTGGAACGATGCGGTCTTGCTTTCATCAGTATCTCTTGAAGGCCGCGCCCCAACTGAAGAATCACTGGAAGCTGCGAGAAAGAGAGGGGCGGAAAGTGGCTGCAAGTGACCTGCTCCTGCTGTGCCGAAAGCTCAAAGTTGGGGACACGGCGCACCTGGCCGAAATGCGCGGATGGGATACCCCCTTACCAAAGGACCAACTAGATCAGCTTCGGGATATAGATGGCGGCACCATCAAACGCATTACGCGAAACTTCGTATGGGTTGCCTTGGACGATGGACGGATAAGCAGGGTGGCCAGAAAATGGGTTTGCACTTACATAATGATCGGGCACCAGGCCGTGCCTTGCCCTTTGTGTGGCTACGGTTTGAACTGAAGGAGCCAGGGTTCTACTATTTGCACTGATTAACTCCGGAACGACGGTTCCAAGGCCGTAAAGCAAGGAGCCTATCACGTGCGTTTGACGTTGGCGCGCATCCAGGTGGCGAGGGCGGGTTCATCGAGGGTTCCGACGGCGAGGCTAAGGATGGCTTGTGCGGCGGATTCTTCCGTGGCGGTGAAACGATAGCCGTTCAATTCGAGGAAGAGGACGCCGACGAGGAAGCCGGTGCGTTTGTTGCCATCGATGAATGGATGATTGCGGACGATACCTGCGGTGTAGGCGGCAGCCATGTCGATGATGTCCGGTTTGTCGCCATACGCAGCGAGTTGCTTCGGCCGGGTGAGGGCGGATTGAAGCAGACCGATATCGCGCACGCCCGGCGCGCCGCCGTCGAGGGCGAGAAGACGATTATGGAGCGCGAGGGCGTCGCGGTCGACAATCCATATAGGTTTACTCACGTGGCCACACGGTTTCACTCATATGGCCAGACGGTTTTACCCCGTGGCCAAACCGGTTTACTCACGTCGGCAGCCCCGCTTACTCACTTGGCGAGCTTGTGCAAAGTGTTGCGGTAGCGGCTGATGATATCCTCGGCCTGTTCCATTTTCTTTTCGAAGGCAGGATCGTAGGGTGTGAGTTGATAAGCACCGTCCGGTCCTTCGATCAGAAAAAGGCGATCGCCTTCACCGGCTTGCAGGCGGCTGACAGCCTCCTTGGGAAGAACGACGCCAAGGGAATTGCCGATTTTGCGAACCTTGAGTTCCAGCATATGGCACCTCTCCATGTTATAACAATTGTAGCAACATTTGACTGGGCGCGCAAGGGGTCGTGCTGAAGAGAGATACGCGAAACAAGGCGAAGCGAGATTCATCGCGCATAAACCGCGCGATGGAGAAGAGGTCCTCACGGCGCGACCCGGCGCCCCACAGACAGGTGCGCAAAATAAAGCCGGGCCGCTTCGCTCGGAATGACCGAGGTGGTGGGGCTCACGGCGTAATTCGTTCTGCTCCGGTATTGCTTCAAGGGAGCCTTTCCCTTACCCTAAGGCCATGAAAGTGAAGCTCACGCCGGACCAGAAGGCGTTCGTCCGCGACGCTATTGAGAGTGGCCGCCTGCAGCGCGAGGAAGATGCGGTACAGGAAGCTCTCGCCCTGTGGGAAGAACGCGAACGTACCCGCGCGGAAATTCTTGCCGCAGTCGATGAGGCGGACGCTTCCCTTGCCCGTGGCGAGGGACGCAACATCACGCAGCAATCCATGCTCGACCTTGCGGCGGAAGTGAAGCAACGCGGACGGGCCCGCTTGGCGGCGGAGCAGACACCTGACCGCTGATGGCCCACCGTGTCGCACCGCGGGCCGAAGCCGAGCTTGACGGAATCTGGTATTACCTAGCCAAGGAAAGCGGCAGCATCGAGATTGCCGACCGCGTGGTTGATTCCATCACCGAGCGGTTTTTCCTTCTTGCCCGTTACCCTCACATTGGACGACGCCGAGATGAGGATTTGCGCCCGGGCTTGCGGAGTTTTCCCGCAGGCGAATACGTCATCATCTACCGAGTCGAAGATGAGGACGTTCTGATTCTCCATGTGATACGCGCCAGCCGTGACATCGAAGCGTTGTTCCGGCACCGAACTGATTAAGACGCTTCACCTTCGGATCGCAAGGGTCTCTTTGAGGCGGCGTCGTGGCGCACCTGGTAGGCCAGCCAGGCCACGGTGGCGAGCATTCCGAGCCATCCCAGAGTTCGCATGAGCCCGCCGATTTTCTGGTCCAGGTGAAGCAGGCCCCATTGCCCGAAAAGAATCGTCCAGTCGCTCTCCTCCGAGCCGACGAGCGGTAACGCCGCGGTGCGAGCGTCGGCCATGTATGTGCCGATGTAAGGAAAGTTTTCAAAGAACCAGAAGCTGCAAAATGCAAAGCCGGTGGCTTCCCGTTGCCAGAAGAAATAGACGGCGCAAAGGATCGGAACGAGCAATTCACCGAGCGTGCCGCCGAGAACCATGATGGTGTGGCCGAACCAACTGAAGAAGAAATGCCCGCTCTCGTGAATCATCAGATTGACGTAATCGAGGATGAGAAATCCGGTGCGGTCGGCGAAAGCATACAGAAGGAAAAGTATATAGAAACAGAGCCAGGCAATGCCGGCGCCGCGTGACACCGGCTTCCACTCTCCCAGTTTGTCTTCGAGGATGGCCATCGGCGCAAGCGTAACAAGGCCAACCGCCGAAAGGCGACGGTTGTCAGTTATCAGTCATTAGTTGTCAGGAAGGAGCTTTGAACAGATTTGCTAGAAATCACACGAGTTTGGCGCTACTTCTCTGTTGCCGCCAGGGCCTCGTAGGCCGCGCCCAGCAGCGGCGCGGATTCATTGAGCACAATGGAGACGGGGACGTTGGTCAGGAGGCCCTCGAAATTCCATTTATCCTTGAACGCCCTAAAAAATGTTCCGTCTTTCATTTTCTCCAGGATCTTGACGGCTATGCCTCCCGCGACGAAAACGCCACCCAGCGCCAGGACTTTCAGCGCCAGATTCCCGGCTTCCGCGCCATAGATCGCCGTCCAGAGATCCAGCACGTCAGAACAGACGCGGCAGGACTTCTCCAACCCGCGCCGCGTGATCTCCGGCGCGGGATCCGCATCGGCATCGTCAAAGGAAGCGTGCTTTACTTCGGGCGCGAGAAATTCATGAAGAGTGCGGAAGCCCCGGCCGGAAAGAATGAGCTCCCAGCTCACCTGAGGATAGCGGCGGCGCATGAAGCGGAGCAGCTCGATCTGCTGCTCCGTGTGCGGAGCAAAGTCAGAATGCCCGCCTTCGGAGGGCACGACGCGATAGCGCCCGCCGTCCCACACGAGGATCGATTGCCCCAGTCCGGTGCCCGCCGCGAGCAAGGCCCGCGTCCCGCCCGGCTCCGGTTTACCTGGATTGAGCACGCAGAAATCCTCCGGAGGGAGATGCTCGAGGCTGTGGCCGGTGGCGCCGAGGTCGTTCATGAGAACGACGCTCGGAACATTCAGCTCCCTGCGGAGGTTCTCCGTTTCCACGATCCAGGGAAGATTCGTCGCCCTCACCCGGCCATTGATGACCGGGCCCGCGATGCCGAAGCCCGCGGCGACGATCCGCTCGCCCCCCAGATGCTCTGCCGCCTGCCGGGAAAATTCCTTGACGATCAGGTCGAACCGGGCAAATTCCTTGCTGGCAAAGCGCTTCCGGAAAACGGGCGCGAGCTTCCCGCGTATTTCCGAGAAAAGCGCCAGATTGCACTTCGTTCCGCCAACGTCTCCTGCGAGGATCACCTGTTCCCCCGTCTGGTTGCGAATCGCCTGCCTTGCCCAGTGCTGCCGCTATGGGTTGTGCCAATGTCTGCCGTCGCGTTCGAGCAGCAGATCGGATTCCCTCGGTCCCCAGCTCCCCGATGCATATTGCGGCACGGTGGCGGTCCGGGCCGCGCTCCACACATCGAGGATGGGGTCGACAAGCGACCAGGCCGCCTCGACGCTGTCGCCGCGATCGAACAGCGTCGCATCGCCGCGGAGACAATCGTTTACGAGCGTCGCATAAGCGCTGCGCGTGGCCTCGCCGAAACCTTCGCGATAACTGAAATTCATGGTGACGTTCCCGATGCTCATTTCCGTTCCCGGGCGCTTGGCCCCAAAGGACACCGAGATCCCTTCGTCGGGCTGGATGTTCAATACCAGGCGGTTGGGTTCAATTTCGCGCTCGCGAAAAACGATGTGCGGCGCGCGCCGGAACTCGATCATGATTTCGGTGGTGCGCTTGGCCAGGCGTTTGCCGGTGCGCAGATAGAACGGAACACCGGCCCAGCGCCAGTTGTCGATCAGCAGCTTGCCGGAGACAAAGGTCTCCGTCTTGGAAGCTGGATTTACGCCTGGTTCTTGCCGGTAGCCGGGAACCGGCTTGTCCCCGAGTTTACCCGGCGCGTACTGCCCGCGAACCACCGCTTGCGCCACCATTTCCAGATTGAACGGGCGGATGGACTGTAGCACCTTCAATTTTTCGTTGCGCACGGCGTTGGCATCAAAAGAGGCGGGAGGTTCCACGGCGACCAGCGAAGTGAGCTGCAAGACGTGGCTCTGGATCATGTCGCGAAGCGCGCCGGCGGTTTCATAAAAGCCGCCCCGCCGCTCGACCCCCAGGGTTTCCGACGCCGTGATCTGGACGTGGTCGACGTAATTCCGGTTCCAGAGCGGTTCGAAAATGCCGTTGCCAAACCGCAGAACGAGAAGGTTTTGCACGGTATCCTTGCCCAGGTAGTGGTCGATGCGGTAGACCTGCTTTTCCTCGAAAACGTTCAGGACGATCTGATTCAATTCCTTTGCGGACGCGAGGTCTCTGCCGAAAGGCTTTTCGATGATGATGTGCACCCAGGAGTTCGGCGAGGCGGGCCGTGCCAGTCCAGCGCGGCCAAGCTGTTCGACGATGTCCGGATAAACCTCGGGAGGCGTGGAGAGGTAGAAGAGCCGATTGCCGCCCAGATTCTTGGAAGCTTCCCTGTCGGCGAGGCACTTGGCAAGTTGCGCGTAGGCTTCCTGGTTGGCGTAATCCCCCTGGTTGTAGAACAAGCTGCCGGCGAATTCGTCCCACAGTTTTGGATCGATCGGGCCGACTTCCGAAATGCTTTTTGCCGCGTCGCCGGCCATGGTCCGGAAGCTTTCATCAGTCATCGGCGTGCGCGCAAAACCCATGATGGCATAGCGTGGTCCCAACGCATTGTGAATCGCCAGGTCGTACATCGCCGGAATGACCTTGCGCTTGGCCAGGTCCCCGGACGCGCCGAAGAGAATTACCGTGCAGGGCTCGGCCACGCCTCCATACGCCGAACCGGAACCACCCGTATCCGCAGCCATCTTCTCTCCTTCCCTATCCTTGCGTCCCGTTCCGCCGAGCACCGCGCCGCCCAGAACTATACCTCAAGCCCGTACTTTCCCAGCTCGGAACGCAGTTGCTCCACACCCTGGTAATGAATGGTGTTCATTCCCAGGCGTCGAGGGCTGTCCAGATTCAGCGGCCGATCGTCGATGAAGAGACATTGCTCCGGCGGGTGCTGAGTAACCTCCAGCGCCACGCGGAATATCGTTTCCTCGGGCTTTCTGGATCGAACGTAACACGAGCTGAAGAACACGAGAAAGCTTCTTCGCAGGTCAAAGGCTGCAATCCGGTATCGGTTCAGCTCGAGCGGCTCATTATTAATGGCGCCGATGAAATACTTTCCCGCGCCCGCGAGTTTATCGAGAATCGCGCGGGTCTCCGGATACTCCTTCGACTGCGCGAACATAAAAGCCGTGAATTCTTCGCGCGTGAACGGGCGCGGCCTGTAAAACAACGTCCGGTCCAGATACTCATTCAGGCTGATCTGCCCGGTATCGAACGCCGGGAATGAGAGGTCATGGCGGTCCTGAAACTCCTCCCAATCGAGGCCGAAGGCGTTCGCGGCCTCTTTCCGCGATCCCCGGTCCCAGCCATTCGTCAGGATGACGCCTCCGATGTCCCAGAACAGAGTTTTTATTTCAGCCAAGGGCGCTGCACCTCCCATCGCCAGGCTTAGCTATCAAAATTCCCTTGCATCCGCGAGAACGCGCAAACATCTGAGAATCGCCTTGTAAAGGCAAGCCGCTTTCCATGGGACCGCCATTGTACATATTCCCGGGGCATGAACATACCGCGCTCCGGCATATATCAACACCGGTATTCCGAACCAGGATGCGCGAGGAGCACGGAGGCCGCCGCCAAGCTGGGAACCTCCGTGGTGGCCCCATGGCAGAGCGTGAAACGGATCTCCTGCATCCGCGGCGTCCGGCTAGGAATTTTCGTCAAGTTGCAGTAAGGTGAAAAGACCGACCATTGTCAGGAGAAGCGCATGGCCAACGATACTTGCGATCCCACACCCGCGCCGAGCGAGCCGGTCAAACCCGGCACGCGCATGGTGCATTGCGTCAAATTCGACAAGGAATTGCCCGGCTTGGAGCGCATCCCCTGGAGGGGAGAGCTCGGCAAGCGCGTTTACGAGAGCATTTCCAAAGATGCCTGGAAGCTCTGGCTGGAGCACTCCAAGATGATCATGAATGAGTACCGGTTGAATCCGCTCGACCCGAACTCACAGAAAATCATGGAAGAGCAGATGGAAAGTTTCTTCTTTGGGGAAGGCGCTAAACTGCCCGAAGGATACGTTCCGCCCAAAGCTAAAGGCTAATCTTCGTCTCCGGTGATCCGCCGCATTGCGGGGTGTTCGACCGGGAGGCGCGGTGTGATCTTAAATTGCAACTCACCGTGAGCACGGCGGATCGCCTCTTCCACCTCGTCCGGACTATTTCCTCGTGCGAACAGGAACCCGAGATAGCTGGATCCTTCCGGCCAGGCCGCTATGTAATCGTGGATTCGCGCGGTGATGAGCAGTTCGGTCATCCCCGGCGTCGAGCGCGCCGCCTCTTCACCGGAGACGCCTTCCAGAATTCCGCTCTCCGGCACCGGAATCATCATGACCCCCGAGGCGATTTCCTCCCGCGGCGAATCGCAGCCGGGAAGTCTGAGTGCGTGGCGCAGGAGCAGCTCTTCGAGGCCGATCGGTTCTTCTTTTTCCGTGAGGGAAAACCGGAGAGCACGCGCACAGAGCCCCCCGATCGGCCGCGGCGCCACTTCCAGCGGCCACACACCGTCCTCGTTGATGCGAAACTCCGCGTGAACCGGCCCGTGGGAAAGGCCCAATGCCCGCGCAGCGTCTCGTGCGCACCGCTCGATGGCACGCTGTTGTGTTTCGGAAAGCCGCGAGGGTGTGACGTAAATCGTCTCTTCGAAATAGGGGCCTTCCAGCGGCTCCGGCTTGTCGAAGATTGCCAGGACGCGAAGCGCGCCATCGGTGAGAAGCCCTTCCACCGCCACTTCCCTGCCCGGGATGTACCCTTCCACAAGCATCTGATCGCGATGGGGCTCGCGCGCGGAGCGGATTTCGGGGGACTCGAGTAACCGCCGGATGCGCGCCGCCGCCGCAAGAAATTCCTCGCGATGATTCGCGCGCACTACTCCCTGGCTCGCGGAGAGCGAGAGCGGTTTTAGGACGCACGGATAGGAAATCTCGAGCAGCGCGGGTTCGGGCACCGGTTCGACGGGAACATTTCGGAACCAGGGCACACGGAGACCTGCGTCCCGAAAGATCTCTCTCATGCGCAATTTACTTCGGCAGGCCTCCACGGCAGCGGGATGGTTGTAATGGACACCAAGTCCCCGCGCGGCACAAGCAGCAGCAATGGTGGGCCGGTCGCCCAGAGCCAGAATTCCATCGACGTTATAGCCGTGAAGTGACTCCATCGCCATATATGCGGCAGCTTCCGGCGTTTCAAAATGCACCGCGATGGCGTGGTCACCCCAGGGATCTTCCAGCCGCTGGCATCGATCCGTGACGTAAACGAGCTGAACGCTTAGTTTGCGCGCGGCTTCTTCAAAACTGCGCGTCTGGTAACCCAGCTTTCCGGTGAATAGCAGCAATCGTTTGGTTGGATTCGCCATGGGTGATGGATCTGGGCGCCGGGATCAGATGAAACTACCAGCGGTTGCCGTGGCGCTTTTCACTTGCGGGTTCGGACCGCCGATGCAAACCAACTGATCCCGTGTCGGCTCCGCGCAGCAATACCAAGGCTCGCTGAGAAACGGAACGGCACGCGGAGCGCTCGGCACGGCGCCAATTGCCGGAGCAACGACTCCAGCCGCAGCGTGCGCGGCTTTCCAGATGCACTCGAATGTCGCCGTACGCGATTGCTTCTTTCCCTCGGCCCCGGCCGCAATCTCCTGCACGGCCTCGCTGAGTTCATCGAGGCGCGGGTCGGCGTTTTTCCACGGATAGGCCAGCGATTGCGGGTCAAACGGCCCGATGGCCCGGCGAATATCTTCCAGCTCGAGCATCCGCGAGCCTTCCGGGATCAGCAACCGGATGCCAAGCTGAATGGGCGCGACATTTTCCAGAAGAGCCAGGTCCCGCAGCACGCGAAGCAAATCAAGGTAGCCCTCCAACGTCGTCCAGGGCGTAAACGGCACAAACGTCGGGTGCAGCGTCATGCCGAGTTTGCGGAAACTCTCCGCGACGTACAAGAAATC
>WNFB01003258.1_pt1 | contig 14305 bp, 16 predicted proteins | sample 5400501 | NCBI WGS metagenome assembly WNFB01 (sample SAMN13153341, study PRJNA577476) | soil metagenome | isolation source: 200 cm saprolite under Douglas fir tree site 2 hole 1 | place: USA:California | collected 2015-04-18
CGGCGGCCATCGGCGAGCTGAAGGCCAGGCCGGCGGGTGAGCTGCAGGTGCACGGCAGCGGCGCCCTGACCCGGTGGTTGCTCGAGAACGACCTCGTCGACGAGATGAATCTGCTCATCGTCCCGGTGGTCGTCGGCCAGGGCACGCGGCTGTTCCCCGCCACCGGCCCGGACATAGCGCTTGACCTGGTCGAATCGCGGGCCTTCCCGAAGGGCATAACGATCCAGGTCTACCGGCCCGCCGGCCGGCCGCAGTACGTGACGGCCACGCCCGACTGACGTAGGTGCTCGCACTAGGCGACCGACTGGTTCCAGCCGTATCGCCAAGACCCACTCACGTTGGTAACGAGAAGTACCTCGGCGGCTTCTGGATCATTGCGGCCTCCGACCTCGACATGGCGCTCAAGCTCGCGGCCGAGGGGTCGAGGCCTGCAATGAGTTCCGCGCTTCGCCACCGTCAGAACCGGTAAACAGGCTCAACCCATGAGGAGGCGACGACATGGCCGATGAAAGCGTCAGCGCCACCACGATCATTGATGCCCCGCGGAAGTCATCTTCGCAGTACTTGCCGACCCAGCCCAGCACGCCGCGATCGACGGCACCGGCCGGGTCCGCGAGCCTCTCGACAGCCAGCCGTTGACCGCGGCCGGACAGATCTTCCGCATTGCCATGTACCACGAAAACCACCCGGACGGGGCCTACCAGATGGCCAACAGGGTGCAGGTGTTCGACCCGCCCAGCGCCATCTCCTGGGAGCCGGGCTACAACGCCGGCGACGGCAGCCTGCGCTTCGGCGGCTGGACCTGGCGCTACGACCTCGCGCCGGACGGGCCTGGCAAGACCAGGGTCACCCTTACCTATGACTGGTCGGCGGTCCCGGAGTCCCTCCGCGAGCACATCGGGTTCCCGCCGTTCCGACCCGACCATCTCGACAACTCACTGGCCCACCTAGGCGAACTAGCGACCTCGTGAACGTTCGCCTCCGCGACCAACCACACCCGGCTCCCGGGGATCATGACGCGCTTGCTCGACTGGATCCGGTCACGAAGGACTACGAGGCGCTCACTTCGGCCTCGCGCAAGGAGCTAGCCCGGACCGGGCCTCGCACGCCCGACATATTCATCTGCCGCTCGCCGTCCCCGAGGAGCGGTCCCACATACAGGAGATGATCCGAGGTGCAGTACCTGGTTTCGGTGATCGACGACACGGCCGGCCTGGCCACCCCGGGCGAGATGGCGGCGATCAGCGCGTTCAGCGGCCGGCTCGAGGCGGAGGGTCACCGGTCTTCGCCGGCGGCCTCGGGTCGCCCGGCTCGGCCACCGTCATCGACAGCCGGGGCGGGGAGGCGATGTTCACCGACGGGCCCTTCGTGGAGTCGAAGGAGTATCTCGCCGGCTTGTGGATCATGGAGGCCGCCGGGCCAGTGGCGCAGGTTCGCCCACTGGGTCAGCTCTCCGATGGTTACGAACGTGAGCAGCGGCTGCCGGCCGGCCGGCCGCGCAGACAGCCTGGGCGGCAGCAGGCCTTTGAAGGAACGCGATGCGACGTCAGTGTCGAGGACAACCGCCGGCGAGGAAGGTTCAGGCAAGGTCGGCATGGCGCGACGCGGAGACGAAGGCGAGGAATTCGCTGAGTTCCTCGTCGGTCTCGAACGCATCGCAGCGCAGTTCGTCGGCCGAGCTGATCGGGTGCGCGCCAGGCGTCTGCCGGATCAGCTTCTCGAGCGGCAGCAGATCCTCGTCGGCTCGGTCGTGCTCGTGCTCGGCGCTGGTGCTCGTTGCGACCACCTCCGTCATTGCCTGGTACCAGTGTCGCACCCGTTCCGATGGCCCGGGCGCGCCTTACCTCACGCTGTCCCGTCAGCAAGTTCGGTCCGGGTTCTGTTCCGGGCACGCGCAGCGCTGTGCATCCAGGAACGCCTGCTGGCCATCCGATCGGGGATACGCACGCTGCAAGCGGCCCCCAATCAGATCGGGATGGCGGCGAGCTCATACCTTTTGCCTAGCATTGCGGCCAGGATATCCACTGGCACGTGGGGACACATGGATGCGTGCTCACGCCGCAATCTGCTGCTGGGCAGGACGATTGGCCGCGCGGAACCTGGAGGGAACGCCGCCGCGGGCGGTCCGGATGCTATGGGCGGTGGCTTGGGGTCAGGGGCAGGCGGCGGGGGTCGGGGAAGCCGAGGCTGGTGTAGCCGGGGGCGCGTTTGGCCAGGGAAGCGGCGAGTACGCCGGTGGCGGTGTCGTGGTAGTCGTGGATCTCGGCGGTGGTCTTGCCCGGGTAGGTGCGCAGGATCCGTCCGGCGTACTGGATGAGGCGTCCCTTGAACGCGATCGGGGCCGCGAGGAACAGGGTGTCCAGCGCGGGGCAGTCGAAGCCTTCCCCGGCATAGGGCCCGGTGGCGACGATAAGCAGCGGCGGCGAGCCGGGCCGGGGCTGCAGGCGGGCAAGGGCGGCGGCACGGGCTTTGGCGCCCATCCCGCCGCGGAGAATTACCGGGTCGTGCCCGCGGTCCCGCAAGGCGTCGGCGATCCGGTCGAGATGCCCGGTCCACTGGGTCAGCACCAGGCAGTGCCGGCCCCGGTCTAGGGCTGCGTGCACGTCGCCGGTGACCTGGGCGGTGCGGGCGTCGTCGGCGACCAGATCCCGGTAGATCGCTGCCATCCCGCCGGGGGCGGACGGCTCGGCCTCCCCCGAGTAGCAGAACATGGTCGGGTGCACGCGCAGGACGGGAGCCGGCCGGGACGCTGCCTCGCCTGTCCCGAATTCCAGCCGGGCTGCATGCCCGTCTGCATCCCGGCCGCGGTCGATGTGCGGGGAGATGGTATGCCGGACCGGGCCGACCTGGAGGTAGATCAGGTCGTCGAGCTTGTCGCGCCGGTAGGGGGTGGCGGTCAGGCCGAGCCAGCGGCGGGCGGGGATCTGCTTGACCGCGTGCTCGAACGCCGCCGCCGGGACATGATGGCATTCGTCGGCGACGATCAGGCCGTAGCCCGCGGTGAGCGCGCCGACGTCCTGGTGGCGGGCCAGGGTCTGCAGGGTGGCGATGTCGATGGTCCCGCGGAGCTTCGTCCGGCCGCCGCCGAGCTGCCCGGGCGTGACCCCGAGATGGTCACGGATGCGGGCCCGCCACTGGTCGGCCAGGGCCTTGCGGTCTACGAGCACCAGCGTGGAGACCGCATGCGCGGCGATGACCGCGCAGGCGATGACGGTCTTGCCGGAGCCGGGCGGCGCCACCAGGACGCCCAGGTCATGTTGGGTAACTTCGGCGACTGCCTCGCGCTGTTCGCTGGTCAAGACGGCGGTGAAGGCGAATTCCTGATCCTGGCCGGGAACGCGCTCGTCCAGGGTATCCAGTCGGCTGCCGGCCTGCTCGGCGAGCGACGTCACAGTGCCGGCCAGGCCGCGGGGCAGGATCAGGCCACCGTCGATAGTTTCGTCGTAGCTGCGCAGGAACCGGGGGATGTCCCAGGTGGAGGCTCGCAGGCGTTGCCGTTCGTAGAACAGCGGGTTCGGCATCGACGCGGCGTGCTTGAGGGTGGCCAGCAGCGCTGGCGTCAGCTCCGCAGATTCCAGCCGGATTCCGGCGCCGAGACGGGCATGGATGACCGGCGCCGGCGCTGGCCTGGTCCGGGTCGAGGACGGCGCTGCGATCCGGCTGACCGCTGCCCCGACAGCGACCTTCCCGGCACGCTCCGCCGCCCTGGTCACTTCCCGCGGGCTCATCCTGCCCAGAGTGGAAAGATACGCCCACTGGTCGTCATGCGGCTCCATCGTGGACAGGTCCAGGAACACTGTCGTTCCGTCACGGCGGGCCCGGCCGTGCAGCGGCGCCGCAATCAGGTTGCCGACCCCGCCGGCCGGCAGTACGTCCTGAGACGGGAACAACCGGTCATAGCTGGCCAGGTCCATCTGGCCGCGCAGCGCCATCGCTTCCCGCAGCAGGCCGGTGCCCAGCCGGCGCGCCGTCTCCGCCGGGACGGGAGCGGTGAAGAACACCCACGCATGCGCCCCAACCCCGGACCGCGACACCTCCAGGGCCGCCGGCACGCCCAGCGAGCGGGCTGCCTTCAGATACGACAGCGCGTCCAGCATCGCGGCCGGCCCGTCGAAGTCGGCCGCCAGCCAGCAGCACAGATCCCCGTCGAGCAGCGGGTACAAGCCGACGTGGGCCTGCCCGGAAAGGTGAGCGGTCAGCACCTGCACAGTAAGCGGCAGGTAGTCCCGCTCAGCGTGCGGAACCCCCTTGCGCCACCCGCCCCGCACCGCGGGCAGCCAGCCTCCCTTCCCGCTGCGGGCGTTCTCCCACCGGATCGCGTAGACGTCGGTACGGGCGGCGAACAGCGCGCCGAACAAGGCGACCTTCGCCTCAGCCGGCGATCCCGCATGAACCGGGCCCGGCGGCGCCTCGAAGAACCCGGCCTGCGCCGCCCCCGGCGGCGCCGCTTCTGTCCGGGTCAGCTTCAGCAACCGGCGCAGCCGCGCGTTCTCCGCACGGAGCTGCGCGAGTTCCCCGGCCACCGCCGCAGGCACCTCGCCGTCGGCAAGTATCTCGCTCACGCTCACCACCGTAAGGCCCGCCGCTCAGGAAACGGACGGCCCACTGAGCCTGCAGGTAGCAGTACCGGGCAACTCCCCGCCTTGTATTCCGGCCGCGGTCGGCGACGTCTATGACCGCCGTCCGCATCCCTTCGCAGCCCTATGCCCGAATCCGGCGCCGTCCGGCTGAGAGCGGGGCTTGGCGGATGTTCGTGGCTGAGTAGCGGTTGAGCGAGAGAGGCGGAAACCCCGTTGCTCATGTCGTCGCAGCTCAGAGCTAATTTAGCGCCGTGGCGGGTGTTCCCTGTAAAACCGTCGGCTTAGCCTACGTTGGTTCGAACCCAACACCTGCCACCACGCAAAACCGCAGCTCAGAGCCAGTGCCTGTTTCGTTTCCCTCACTAACCAGGGAGTGATCCGCGCGCTCGGATGCCTTCGCCATGCTACGCAGTTCCTGCAGGTCAGCGTGTCGTTCGTCCCTTGCCCGGCACGAGAGAGCCGGGCCACGGAGAATACGCGGAGAAGTTTCCGGGCCTGGACGCGCCGCCGCAGGTGCGGTGGGTGCGGCGGCCGCAAAGGCAGCGGTCCGCCGGCCGCTCGCGGGACCCGCGAGCCCGGGTGCCGCTAGTCATCAGGGAAGGCAACCCGGCTACGGAAGGTGACGATCTGCTCGGAGCCGGGCGTCGTGGCTTCGCGCCGATTATTTACGTCCCCAGAGGGCGGTCGCCATTGCCGTATCGAGCACAGATCGGCCCGTTCTGGGCGGCCCTCAGCGCTGGCCCCTGCCGGCGGAGTCGTGCGGCACCCGCCGCGGTTGGTCCCGGTGCAGATTGCTTGTGACCGTGAACGCTCCGGCAGCCACTGGGGTGCCCGACGCGGTCATCGGGACGCAGCCGTCCCGGTAGGCGATCCCTTTGCGGACGCGGGCCACGGCCGTGTTATGGCCGGACGAGCACCTTGAGAGCCGTGCGGTCATCCATCGCCTTATATCCGTCCGGGATCTGGTCGAGGGTGATCTCGCGGTCGAGCACCTTCCCGGGTTCGACGGTGCCGTTGAGGATGTCCGGGAGCAGGGTCTCGATGTAGGCGCAGGCGGGTGCGGGTCCGCCGGTGAGGGTGATGTTGGGCGCGAACAGGCTGCTGAACCCGACGGGGGCCTGTTCGTACTGCGGGACGCCGGCGCGGCTGATGACGCCGCCGGCGCGGACGATGCCGATGGCGTGTTCGTAGGCGGGCATGTGGCCGACGGCTTCGAGCACGACGTGGGTGCCGTCGCCGCCGGTGAGCTGGCGGACCTTGGCGACGCCGTCGTCGCCTCGTTCGGCGACGACGTCGGTGGCGCCGAACTCGCGGCCGAGGTCGGTGCGGGAGGTGTGCCGGCCCATCAGGATGACTTGTCCGGCGCCGAGCCGTTTGGCGGACAGCACGGCCATCAGGCCAACGGCGCCGTCGCCGATCACGGTGACGCTCGTGCGGGCGCTCACGCTGGCCTTGACGGCGGCGTGGTTGCCGGTGCCGTACACGTCCGACAGGTCAGCAGCGATGGGATCAGCGGCGAGTCCCCGCCGACCGGGACGGGCACGAGGGTGCCGTTCGCGAGCGGGACCCGCACGGCCTCGGCCTGCAGGCCGCCGACGTCACCGGCGTTCCAGAAGCCACCGTGACGGCAGGAGGTCTGCAGGCCTTCACGGCAGAAGTCACAGGTGCCGTCGGACCACGCGAACGGCGCGATCACCAGGTCGCCCTTCTTGACGGTGGTGACGTCGCTACCGGTGTCCTCCACGGCGCCGATGCACTCGTGCCCCATCGACGCCCCTTCGGGGGTCACCGGCATGGAGTGGTAGGGGTGCAGGTCCGAGCCGCAGACGCAGGAGCGGACGACGCGCACGAGCGCGTCGGCCGGGTGCTTGATCGCGGGGTGGGGGACGTCGATGACGCGGACGTCGCCGGCGCCGTACATGTAGGTGGCACGCATGAAGGTTTCCTCCGGAGTGGCCGGGGTGAGTGGTCAGTAGCCGGTGGGTTCGCGCAGCGTGTAGTGCTGCTCGAGCTGGGTGGTTTCGGCGTCGGTGAGGGTGATGTCGAGGGCGCCGATCGCGTCGGCGAGGTGCTGGGGTTTGGTCGCGCCGACGATCGGGGCTGCGACGACCGGGTTGCGCAGCACCCAGGCGAGCGCGATCTGCGCCATTGGCACGCCACGGTCGGCCGCTATGGTCTGGACGGCGTCGGCGATCGGCTTGTCGTCGTGCGGGAGCACCCAGCGGGCCACGGAGTCGGTTTCGCTGCGTGTGGTCTGCTCACCCCACGGGCGGGCGAGCCGTCCCTTGGCCAGCGGGCTCCACGGGATGCTGGCGACGTGCTGGTCGGCGAGCAGGCTGAACATCTCCCGTTCGTCCTCGCGCTGCATCAGCGAGTACTGGTTCTGCATCGAGATGAACCGGGTCCAGCCGTGCAGGTCGGCGGTGTACTGCATCTTCGCGAACTGCCACGCGTGCATCGACGAGGCGCCCAGGTAGCGGACCTTGCCGGCCTTGACGACGTCGTGCAGGGCCTGCATCGTCTCCTCGACCGGGGTCTCGGGGTCGAAGCGGTGGATCTGGTAGAGGTCGACGTAGTCGGTGCCGAGCCGGGTCAGTGAGGCGTCGAGCTGTTCCATGATCGCCTTGCGGGACAGCCCGGATCCGCCGGGGCCGTCGTGCATGGTGAAGAACACCTTCGTGGCGAGCACGACGTCCTCGCGGCGGGTGTAGGTGCGGATCGCGCGGCCGACGATCTCCTCGGAGGTGCCGTAGCCGTAGGCGTTGGCGGTGTCCCAGAAGGTGATGCCGGCTTCGACGGCCTGCCGGAAGATGGGTTCGGCGGCGGTGTCGTCGAGGGCCCAGTCGTTGAAGCCTCGGGTGGTGTCGCCGAAGCTCATGCAGCCGAGCGCGAGGCGGCTGACGGTCAGCCCGGACCGGCCGAGTTTCGTGTACTGCACGGGGTGCTCTCTTTCGCTGGAGGGTCAGTGCTGCGGGGCAAGGCGCAGGGTGCCGGGAGCGGCATGGGGCCCGACGACGCTGCCGACGATCTGCGGGCCGTAGCGGTCGTATTTGGCGTGGTAGGCCGCGTCGATGTCCGCGTGGACCGCGGCGTAGCCATCCGGGGCGGTGAATGTGACGTCGCGTTCGATACCGCCGGCGCGGACCCGGCCGGTGCCGCTGGCCTTCGCGCGGCGGAACCACGGGTTGTCGGTGCCGTAGGCGGAGCGGACGTAGAGGCCGTCGCCGACCCGCATGACCCAGATGGTCACGAACGGCCGCAGCGACCCGTCGCTACGGCGCGAGGCAATCTGCAACTCCTCGGCCGCGCCGGCCCGGCGAAGCTCGCCAGCCGTCCAGGTCGCGCTCGGCGCCGCGGTCACTGTCCGGTCTCCGAGGTGCCGAGGATGTCCTTGGCGACGGTGATCGCTGACATCGTGCGGGCCAGCCGGCGTAGAACGCCAGGTGGATGATCGCCTCTTTCAGCTCGGTCTCGGTGAGCCCGTTCTGCTTGCCGATGGCGTGGTGGCTGCGCAGCTGCTCGGTGCCGCCGTTGGTCACCAGAGCGGCGCAGGTGATCAGGCTGCGGTCACGGGGGCTGAGGTCGGGGCGGGCCCAGACGTCGCTGAACAGGACGTCGTCGGTGAGCTCGGCCAGCTTGGGGCGAAGTCTCCGACCAGGCGCTGGGCGGGGGTCTGCTGCGGGTTCGTCATCGTCATCGTCGTGGTCTTCCTCGCCGGACTCAGTTCTGCTGGGCGTGCTGGTACTCGCCGTCGGTGACCGGCTCGCCCCATGTGGTTTCCCCGGCGTCCGGGGCACCGGTGCCGTCCCAGATCGCGAGGTGGGTCATGAACCGGTCGCTGACCGCGCCGTGCCAGTGCCACTCGCCAGGCGGGGTGTGGACGGTGTCGCCGGGCCGCATCACGATCACCGTGCCGTCCCGGGTCGCGACGATGCCGGTGCCTTCGGTGACGTGCAGGGTTTGCCCAACGGCGTGGACGTGCCAGTTCGTGCGTGCGCTGGGGGTGAAGTGCACGGCGTTCACCCGCGCCCGCGCCGGCTGGTTGCCGCGATAGATCTGGTCGAACCAGACCTCGCCGGTGAAGGTCTCGGCGGGTCCCTTCGCCGTGGCCGGTGCGGTCAGCTTCTGCATGATGCGATCCCTTCGTCGCGTGCTGGCCAGTCCCGGGCAGCGGCCGCCGCGACTGGCGCGGGCTTGGCCGCCGCAGCAGCGGGAACGGTTGTGGCGCGGCGGCCGCGGCGGGCGGACAGCTCGACGGGCACTATGAGCGTGAGCGTGACCGCGAGGCACAGCGCGAGCAGCATGCTGCCGGTGGCCAGAGCGGTGTTCACGTGCGCGGTGAGCACCGCGGCGGGTGAGGTCAGGTTGTGGCCGGCGTGAGCGGATGCCGCGATCAGCAGGCCGAGACCGAGGGCCATGCCGAGCTGGTGGAAGGTGTTCACCAGACGCGAGGCCGCGCCCGCGTCCTCGGCGCCGACACCGGCGATCCCGGCGGAGGTCATCGGTGCGAACGCCAGCCCCTGTCCGGCGCCGGTGAGCAGCATCGGCAGCGCGACCGCTTCCCAGTACGAGCTGCTCGTGCGGACCCTGCTCAACTACACCATCCCGGCCAGCGTCAGCGCGACGCCGGCGGCCAGCGGCACCGCCTGCCCCACCCGGGCAGTGAGGCGCGGGATGGCCATCGCGACGGCGAAGTTGACGACCGTCATCGGGAAGAACGCGACACCTGCGGCGAACGCGCTGAACCCGAGCACTGCCTGCAGGTACTGGGTGGTGTAGTAGAAGAATCCGATCATCGCCCCGAGGTAGAGCAACCGGGCGAGGTACGCGCCGGCGCGTCCCGGCTGCCGAACAGCCCCAGCGGCATGATCGGCTGCGCCGCCCGACGCTCGCTGGCCACCAGCCCCAGCAGCAGCATCGCGCCGGCTGCCAGCGTCGCGACGGTCACCGGAGACGTCCAGCTCGAGTCGGCCGAGTGGATGATCGAGAACACCACCGCGCCGACGCCGAGGGTCGCGCTGAGCGCGCCGACCAGGTCAAGGCGGCCGCGACGGCGGACGGTCTCGGGCAGGTAGCGCGGGGTCAGGACGATCATCGCTGCGCCGATCGGCACGTTGAGGAAGAACCCGGCCCGCCACGACACCCAGTCCGCGAGCGCGCCGCCGATCACCAGCCCCAGGCTCGCCCCGATGCCCGCGGTCGCCCCGTACAGCGCGACCGCCTTCGCCCGTCCCTCGCCCTGGGGAAGCTGGCGGTCAGCAGCGACAGCGACGACGGCGCCACGATCGCCGCCCCCACGCCCTGCAGCGCTCGCGCGGCGATCAGCCACCACCCGGTCGGCGTGATCCCGACCAGCAGCGACGCGAGCGCGAACACCGCCAGCCCGAACACGAACACCCGCCGGCGCCCGAGCAGGTCACCGGCGCGGGCGCCGAGCAGCAGCAGCCCGCCGAACACCAGCGTGTAGGCGTCTTGGACCCACGCCAGCCCGGTCGGCGAGTAGTGCATCGCCGTGTGGATCTTCGGCAGCGCGGTGAAGATGATCGAGTTGTCCAACAGGATCATGAAGTAGCTGATCAGGACGATCGCCAGGATCGCCCTCGTGTGGCGGCCACCAGCCGACGCGAGAAGCGCCGGCGGGCTCGCGGTGGTGCTGGTCGGTGTGGTCACGTCACCCAGTCAAGGCGCGACCGCGGCCCGCGGGGAGTGCCTGCTCTTCCAGGTAACGGCAGTACCTCCTTCGCGCCGCGGGGCGCGCCTACCCTGGCTGTCATGGACAACCGAGCCGGCAACCGAGCGCAGGTCCGCGAGTTCCTCATCTCCCGGCGCGAGCGGATCACCCCAGAGCAGGCCGGCCTCCCCGCCTACGGTGGCAACCGCCGCGTCAAGGGGCTGCGCCGCGAGGAGGCCGCACTGCTCGCCGGCGTGAGCATCGACTACTAGATCCGCATGGAACGCGGCAATCTCTCCGGCGCCTCCGGCGCCGTCCTCGAAGGTGTCGCCAGCGCGCTACAACTCGACGAGGCCGAACGCGCCCACCTGTTCGACCTCGCCCGCGCCGCACAACCCGCACCGGCCCGGCAGCGGCGCCCGAAACCCACCGGTGTCACCGACGGCGTCCAGCAAGTCCTCGACGCCATCACCGAAGCACCCGCGTGGGTCCGCAACGCCCGCCACGACATGCTCGCCGCCAACCGCATGGCCCGGGCCCTCTACGCGCCGGTCCTCGCCGACCCCCGCCGCCCGGCGAACAACGCCCGCTTCGTCTACCTCGACCCCGCCTCCCGCGACTTCTTCACCGACTGGGAACGCGCCGCCGACGACATCGCCGCCATGCTCCGCTCTGAAGCCGGACACAACCCCCACGACAAGCAACTCATCGAGCTCATCGGCGAACTCTCCACCCGCAGCGAGGACTTCCGCAACCGATGGGCCGCCCACAACGTCCGCTTCCACCGCACCGGCCACAAGAAGCTCCACCACCCCGTCGTCGGCGCCCTCGACCTCAACTTCGAAGCCATGGAGTTCCCGTCCTACCCCGGGCTCACCCTGCTCGTCTACACCGCGCCAGCCGGCACCCCCGCAGCCGACAGCCTCAAACTGCTCGCCAGCTGGGCCGCCACCGCCGAGCAGACCGGGGAACTCGCCCGCCAGTAGCGAACTAGCAGGAGCAGCGCTCCTGCGCGGCGTCGGCCACAGGGCGAGGCAGAACAGGCCGGGGACGGGCGATGTCTCTGACCGGCTGCTGCTCCCCTTGCTCTCGGCCGCGGTCCGATCCGAGTGATCCATCACGGTCTCGTTCGTACGTCTCGATCAGCGACCCTTACGGGAACGTTGCCAGTGCGGAAGGCTGCCCGCTCAAGGGTGTCCCATATACCCCGCCCGGTGAAGTTTCTCACCGGGGTGCCCTATACGAAACACCGTTTCCGTGCGCAGCCAAGCGGCGCGGAACTTCCGGTTCGGTGCAGCCTGCGCGATGATGCCGTTCGGCTGGGCTGGCGCCCGTATCGGTGCGGCGCGTCAAGCGGGCGAGGCGTCTGTCACATGGTGTGACCTTGGGGCCGAAGGTGAGCCGGTACTGAAACGACGAGTGTGGGACGGGGTAATTGGCCCCGGCTATGCGGGGCAGGCAGCAGGGGCCGTGGCCGTCAATCCCTTGGCCGCTTGGCCAGTGTCACCCAGACGGTGGCGCCAGGTCTTGCAGCCTGGCGATCCAGCCGGGGACCGCGCCGCATCCGACGCCCTGGTTGTCTGGGACGCTGATGAGGAAGTACTGCCTGACCTGCTTAGGCCGGTAGCCCGATGGATATGACACGAACCCGGGCAAGCATGCCACGGTTTTGCCCGGAGCTGCGTGCACCGTTTCGGCGGTCACCCAGACGAGTTGGGGCAGGGAACAGTCCTGCTGCACGCAGCCACCGTAGAGGCCGGGGTCGGCGTGGTTGACCGCACGCACCGTGGACAGGATCAGGTCCACCGATGTGCGGGCCTGGCCGGTTCCGGGAACTGGATGCCTGCCGACGGTGTAAGCCTGCTCGCCCCGGGTGAGCACGCCAAACGGCAGCCGGGCGGTCGACCCGCCCGGGCACCCGTGCGCCGCCGCCGGGTCACGGTCGGTCAAGGCCGCAAACCAGGCCGGACGGGTACCGACCCCGGCCACCGCCTCCGGTCGGCCCGAGGCGGCGTCGATCACCACCAGCACCGCCTGCCCTGCCGCCCCGGCGGCTTTGCTGGTCAGCAACACCGCCCACACCGGCCGCCACGGTGCGCCGCTCACCACGCCCGGTACCGCCAGCGCCCTCTCGCCGGGCCGGCTTGCCTGCAGCAGGGCGCTGACCTCGGTCCAGGAGGTCAGCTTGGCCGCCGCGGTCGCCGGCGGCAGGTGGGCGGCCCGCCGGGCGTCGGCGGCCGCTTGCCGGCGGGTGATGACCCGCCCCGGAGCCACCGGCAGCCACACCAGCCCCGGCGGGCGGAACGAGACCTGCCGGGCCACTCTCAGCACAACCGGGCCCGGCACCTTGTACCCGGTCACGCTCAGCAGGTATTTGCCGCTGGGCTTCCAGAACACCCCGCTGCCCTGCGGCATCGGCGGGCCGGTCTCCAGCAGGCCCGGGTGCCCCTGCACCGTGACCCGGACACCCGCCGCCCAGCCACCCACGAACCGGGTTAGCCGCCCGCGGTCATAGGACGCGCTCACCGACAACCGGGGAGGATCCAGGCGGGTCGTCGCCAGCCGGTAGCTCACCGTTGGCAGCGCCGAACCCGGCTGGCCCCCGGCGAACCGGCGAAAGCCCGCCGGCAGCCAACCGGCGGCCAGCGACCCCACGGCGGGCACGACCCCGCGCACGGTCGTGACGCAACCCCCCACCTGGCCGCCGGTTGCCCGCTCGTGACCCCCGGCACGGGTCGTGCCGCACGCCCCCACCGCCAGCGACACCGCAGCAAGGCCAGCCAGCACGCCCACCGCCCTTGCAGCCGCATTCCGCACCCGCTCTCGCACGGCCTCGCAAGCGCGCACCCGGCAGCCGGTGCCCATAACCCGCACCATGCTTCTTCGACGCCGCAGCCACCCGGCAGGTTCCCCGTCACAGTGCAAGACCCAGTTCCGAACGCAGTTGAGGCACCCGTGCTGACGGCAGGCTGTCGACCATAGCGGCGAATCCGGCGTGCCCGTGCCCTGTGCCCGGGTCACGTTCCGTGATCAAGCTGGGTGCCTCCGGGCAGCCTCTGGTGGCCGCGGGTGGGCAGATCCGGGGGAGCCCTTGCTCGGGGGCCTGGCCTCACGGGCTGGGCGGCCGGCCGTCAGCTGGAGATCTTGCGATATGGGCCGCGGCTCGGCGTGTCCGGTTTGCCGTGCCGACAGCGGGTCATGCCGTCCGTGGTCAGCTTGATGCCGCCGGGATGACCCGGACTCTTCTCAACGGCGTGCCGGAAGCCTACCTGTTCGCCGTGCCGCCGAAGCTCTAGCGCTGGCCTTGCAGAAGCTGTGGAAGGTACCAGGTCCAGGTCCGGCCGCCGTTGGTGGTGGCGTAAATGGGCGGTGCACCGGAGGTGTTGGGGTTCCAGGCGAAGCCGGCGTCCGGGCTGGCGAAGTCCACCGTCATGCCGGGCTGGAAACGCATTCCCTGGCGGACCGGCGTCCAGGTCTGGCTGCCGTCGGAGGTCAGGTAGAAGACCCGGCCCGGGGTGTCCTGGGACGCTGCCGGGATGAGCAGTCCTTGCCGCGCAGTGAAGAAACGGGCCGAGCCGAACGGGCCGGCGGCTTGCGGCACCGCTACCGGGTGCCAGGTGGTGCCGGTGTCGTGGCTGACAAGCAAGTAGGGAGTCCTTCCGCCGTGGTCGATCGTGAGGAAGCCGGTACTCCGGAAAAACTGCGGCGGGGAGATGAAGCAACTGTCGGGCATGCAGGCGTTCGCGGCCAGGGGCAGTGCCTGCGGCGCCCAATGGGCGCCGCCGTCGTGGGTGGCAAGCACTGCGTCGGCCAAGGGGAAGCAGGTGCCGGTCAGCCAGCCATCGGTGGGGGTTGCGAACCCGATTCCGGTCTTGTCACAGGCGCTGGGCAGCGTGCCCGGGCCGGTCCCGGCCTGGTTCCACCGCGGGCTCGCCGCGATGAGCAGCCAGTGCCGCCCGCCGTCGCTGGTGCGGTATAGCCGCACGGGGTTGTTTCCCATTGCGGCGCCGAGGTCTTGCAGCAGCCAGCCGTGCGCCGGGTCGCTGAAGGCCAG
>WNFB01003260.1_pt1 | contig 14299 bp, 11 predicted proteins | sample 5400501 | NCBI WGS metagenome assembly WNFB01 (sample SAMN13153341, study PRJNA577476) | soil metagenome | isolation source: 200 cm saprolite under Douglas fir tree site 2 hole 1 | place: USA:California | collected 2015-04-18
CGAAATTATCGAGTTCTGCGCGCTCCTGGCGCGCATTCTCCACAGATGTGTACAACAGCAAGACCCTCGGATACTAACCTCGATAGGTGTCTCTGTTGTACACACAGTTCAACGTAGTGAGGTGTCTCATGATTATGCAGCTTAACCCATCTCAATCAGTCTCTTTTGTTGTCGCTGGCTATGTGCGCCGCTCCAGCTACCTGCAAAAGGATAACTTCAGCATCGATGCGCAAAAGCGAACACTGACAGATGAATCTACAAGGCGGGGGCTTCCAGCCCCTGTCTTCTATGAGGATGACGAACGCAGCGCCAGAAGCGAACAGATCGCGAAACGCCCGGCCTTTAAGAAACTCCTAGAAGACGTAGAAGCCGGGCGTATCCAAATGGTCATGGTTCACAGCTTTGATCGCTGGTCGCGCAATGTGATGGTAACACTCCAAAGTTTCCGTATTCTTGCCAGTCACCATACCGCATTTGTCTCGCTCTCTGAACATATCGACTACTCGACACCAGAGGGCAAGCTCCAGCTAACCATTCTAGCCGCGTTCGCCGCCTACTTCTCGGATATGCTCAGCAAGCACACCAGTAAAGGGAAGAGTGAGCGCGCAACCCAGGGCCTTTTTAATGGCACAGACGTACCCTACGGCTATCGGCGGATTAACTCCAAGTTGCCGTCGGAGCCTGATCCCGCAACTTTTCCCGGACTACGCATACTTGGCGAACTACGTATGCAGGGCATAGAGGCGCAGAAGATTGCTGATATGCTCAACGAAGCAGGCTATCGCGTCGGCAGCGAAAAGCGCGGATATCGTCTCTTCACGAAATCAACGGTGAACCAGATCAGCGCAAACGAGTTTTATGCTGCATTCGACACTGGCGATGACCGGGGAACGATCATCCATCAAGGGCAGCGATACAGGGGACAGCATCAGGCCGCTTTTACCTATGAAGAATGGCAACAAATACGAGCAGGAGCAGGATTGAACTACCACGCGCCGAGTCGCGGCTATTCGGCTCGGCGCTCGTATGAATTTTCTGGGTATATCGCGTGCGCTCAATGCGGTGTCACCTTGCGATGTCAAGGCTCCTGGGCGAAATCAGGAATAAGCTACAGCTACTATCGAGACGCGGCAAAAGCACGCCAGCTCCCATGTCCGGCAGGGGGGAATCTTCTGGTAAGAGCGGAGCTTGTGCGTGAGCAATTTGGAGCATTACTCGGAGGGCTAAGCCTCCCTGAGCAGTGGCGTGAGATCATACGTCAAAAAATGCTCCAGGAAGCCGAACGAGCCGGAATAGACAGGGGTAAAACTGAACGAGAGAAAGAACGCCTCAAGTTAAAACGCAGCCGCATTCTCAAACAGCACCGCGACGGATATATCGATGACGAAGAAATGGCCTCAGAGATAGCCGCCGTAGAACTGGCGCTACGCGGTTTATCAGGCCCGGAAGTCAACGGTTTTAAGCTGGATGAGGTGATAGCGGCAGGCGAGCGGTTGCCGGGCATAGCGGCGCTCTGGAATGTGGCTACGCCAGAGGAACGGCGTCAAATGACCGTGATGCTCCTGCAATCAGGCGGGTTACATTATGATCTGCAACTTCAAATGATCGCAGCCATTAAGCCGCAATCCGTCTTTTTACCAACGCTGCGTTTGATCGAGGGCGTAGCCGAATATGAAGAAGCGTCAGGGCTGTTAGTTGTCTCGTTGTGGCGAGAGAAGGCTCAATGTGCATAGAGACAGCGAAGACCTGCTGCTTGACACTGTCATGCAGGTCTCGCGCCAGGCGATTGCGCTCTTCTAACGTTGCCAGTTTTTGCCTTGCCTGCAGCAAGTTCTGCAGCTGCTCGGCCATACGGTTGAGCTGGCGCGCCACCTGCCCCAACTCGTCTTCCGAAGCATCCTGTGTGAGTAGAGAGAAATCGCCGCGACTCCACCTGTCCGCCGCCGCAGATAACTTTTGAAGCCGGCGCGTGAGGCCCCGTGCCGTCAGGTAGCCGAAGACCATTCCGGCAATGGCAGCAATAGTCGTGACGATAATGACGCTGAAGATGATCAACTGTAAAAAGCCCGAAAACAGTATTTGTATGAACGATTGAGCAGTTCTCATGATAAGCGCACCTTGTACGGTACCCCCTATCCCCACAATGGGTATTACCGCCACCCGTGTGCCGTCACCTTCTAGACTGACTTTACTCGTTGTACCTTTCACGTCGCTGAGCACGGCGAGGAGATTTGCACGACCTTGTGGAGACAGTTGCGCCTGGATTGGGGTATCAGAGGGAATAGGTTGCGTGCCAACTGAGGCAACAGTCTGACCCTGCGTATCTACTGCGGCAAGAAAGATAGGATGATACTGATTCAAAGGCCCTTGATTAGGCAAACCAGCATTGATCACATGTAGCCAGGTCGTCAACGCCTCACGGTCCGGCGAACCATGGACAAAGTAAGGTGCCGCTTGTAGGGCTTCTGGTTTGAGATTGTTCACAATGATACTTGAGACGTTGAGACTGGCAAACCAGAGTATAAGAGAGATAACCGTTACTTCGACGAGCAGAAACGTTACAACTGAAGTCAATGTATACGACAGCGTCAGTTTTCCTCGTAACTGACGAAATGGTCGTGTGAAGCGTTTCATCAACATTGTTTTTTCCCGATCACAAGAGGACTACCTTGTCCTGAGTATAACATATGACATCCCACATTTTTGATACTGCTAACACGAGTGAATACTTGCTGCGCAACATGGTGTGCCTCACACCATGTTGCGCAGCAAGTATTCACTCGTAATTTTTTATTCGTAGCGCAGCACCTCTAGCGGGCGGACACGCACCGAACCCCAGGCCACGAGGGCCGCCGTGAGCATCGCCAGCAGAGCCGAACCACCTATCAGGCTGACGGCTACCAGCGGTGACACGCTGAGCGTCAGATTGAAAAGCAGGTTTCCGAGTAGGATGGTCGCGACGGTTGCCAGCAACATGGCGATGAACGCTCCGACTGCACCTACGATACCATTCTCAATCATCACCTCGCTCAAGACAGTACCACTGGTGTAGCCGACTGCTTTGAGGATGCCAAGTTCACGTCTGCGCTCCAGCATCGCCAGGGCGACCGCGTTGGCGATGATGATAATACCGGCAATCATCGAGAGCGAGGCAATCGCCACGAGGATATCCATCATGCTGTTGAGTTGCTGTGCGAAGTATGCACCAATATCGGCCATGTTCTGCACCGTCGCGTTCGGGACGATCTGCCCGAGTTTGTTCAGCGCACTGGTTACCTGTGCCGGGTCAATCTTCATGTACGTGACGGTTGTCACGCCGGTTTTCACCGGGCTGAGTGCCTGCACGGTATTTGCCGATGTCAGGACGCTCCCCACATTATTCAAACTCTGGCTGTTCGCATAGACACCAACGATTGTTACCGTTTTGAACGTTTTACCATCTACACTGGCGAAGCTGATCGAATTGCCAGGCTTCAGGTTCATATGGAACGGGCCGCTGGCGGTCAACAGTTCGCTAATCACCACGTTATTCGTACCTGCATCACTGGCATTGATGTTGCGGCCCTTCACCATGCTCAATGCTGGAGTCGTATATGGGAGATTGTACCCCTCCATGCTACTCAGCAAACCCAGTGCCGACTGGCGATCACTACCTGTTGGCAGCACCTGTTGCAGTGGCTGTCCATTGATCGCCACCGGTAACGCTGGCGTAAATGTATCTGTACGGGTCTTCAAGACGCCCGGAACGCTGCCAAACTTTGCCTGCAGTGTTGTCGTATCTGCGCCAGATGTGGTTGCGACGACATTGTATGTCAGACTCTGGGCGAATAAGCTGCTGATCTGCGATTGCAGGTCTTGCCCCAGGGTCAGCACCAATCCGATTGTAAAGACGCCTATGAACAGGGCCAGTACCGTCGTCGTTGTGCGGGTGCGCTGGCGGCCAATATTGCGCAGAGCCATCTTCGTACTGACCTTCCAGCTACGCGGCAGCAGCACGGTTACGATACCCAGCATCGAAGCTGCGAACAGCAGTATCCCAAACACCGGGATTGCCAGGTACACCAGCGTTGATGCAACCACTCCCACCAGGATCAGGGCAAGGTACTTGAGATTGATGTGTTCCGGTACAGGCAACTTGCTGACGATGAACACAACCAGGCCGAAGAATGCGCTCAGCGCGAGCAGGAAGGCGAATGTTCCATACACCGCCTCAATGCCCAGCAATACGTCATTGTTGAGTATCACAATCGCCAGAGCACAGAACAGCACGGAAAGGATCACCAGTAGGGCAACCGTCAGAGCAAAACTGCCCTTGCTTTTGTTGGCTGAGAGGTCGCGTATCACATTCAAAGGGCGAATGTTGGCCGCCTGCACGATGGGCATCAAGCCGAAGATCAACGCGGTCGCGAAACCAACGGCGACTCCACCGGCGATCGTCCAGGGATTCAGCAGGAACGGAACGTTTATTCCGAAATTCTGCATCAGGTTGCGTACGATGTAGCTTACGCCTGTAGCTGCCGCTGCTCCAACCACTCCACCGATCAGGCCGAGCAGGCCGGCTTCCAGACCGAAGAGCAGGTAGAGATCCTTGCGACGATAGCCTGCCGTCTTGAGCATGGCAATCTCCGTCTTGCGCCGCGAAAGGAGAACCCCCATCGTATTGACGATGCCAACACCACCGATGAGCAGCGCGAGCAGACCCGCAATCTCTAAGAATTTGTTTATCATGTCGATTGAGGACTGCTGTGCTTTCAGCGCGTCGGCAACCGTCTGTGTCGAGGCAAGCGGAAATTGCTGATTGATCGCCTTGACAGCAGCGTCGGTATGTGCCGCGTTGGCCGTGGTCACATCAACTGCGCTATAGGTCGCAGCAGCAGTAGTAGGAGCCGCCGCCTGGTAGTCAACAGCCGAGATCAGCACGAGGCTGTTCGCCTGGGCAAACACGCCCGTATTCGCAACGACACCGGCAATCGTGACCTGCAGCGTTTGACCTGAACCTGCTCGTGCTTTGATATAGACGGCGAATTGACCACCGACCTGCTTGTGATAGGTATCGAGAAAGCTCTGAGTGACGATCACCTGGTTATTGGTGAGCAGGTTCGAGACGCTGCCGTTGTTCGGCGTCACAAATGCCGACTGCGAGACAAGCGGGTAGTTGTTTGGGTCGACCGCATCGACGCTAAAGGCCTGAGATGATGGTGCCACTGCACTCAGAAAGCCGTTTGCACTGCTCACAGCCGTGTAGTTGGTGATAGTACCATTGCTCTTAAGGTGGGCGAAGAAGGAGAGGTCGCTTGCGCTGAGCGGCACACTCTGGGCTGTCACCGCGATATCGCCACCATTTGTGTCGCGCACGTTCGATGCGAACGAATTCTGCAACATGTAACCGACGAGTTGTAAGGAGACAATAGCCATGACGCCAACGGCGACACAGAAGACTGCCAGGATCGTGCGCTGCCCACCGCGCAGCAGCGAACGGGAGGTATAGTTGAAGTACATTGAAGCTTTCATGGTCGGATTATCCTTTCTTGATATGTAGTGACATCCCTTATGGGTGCCAGGTGCAATTATTGCGTGATTCTTCCGTTAGAGTTGTCGATCTCGGCAACTCTGCCATCGACGATACGAATAGCGCGGTCCGCGTGGGAGGCCACAACGGGATCATGGGTGGCGATGATAAAGGTTTTGCCGGTCTGCTCGCGTAACTCAGCGATGAGCTTGAGCACGTTTTCGCCATTGCGAGCATCCAGGTTGCCGGTTGGCTCATCGGCAATCACGAAGGCGGGATCGGTTGCCAGGGAACGCGCAATCGCGACACGCTGCTGCTCGCCACCGGAAAGCTGATTGGGACGATGATCGAGCCGGTGTGACAGACCCACTAAGGCCAACAGTTCTTGTGCCCGCATCGATGGCGAACCTTTGTGCTTGCCGACGTACAAGGGAACCTCAACGTTTTCCTGGGCGGTCAGTGTTGGTATCAGGTTGAAGGCCTGGAAAACCATGCCTATCTTGCTGTTGCGCACCACCGCCAGCTTGCCTTCGGTCATGCGCGTGATATCGACGCCGTCAATCAACACCTGTCCAGCGGTGGGATTGTCCAAACCGGCGATAATGCCCAGCAAGGTGCTTTTGCCTGAACCGGACGGTCCGACGATGGAGACGAACTCCCCACTCATAATCTGAAAACTGATGCCCTTGAGTATCTCGATGCGCTCCCGGCCAAGGGGAAGGCTCTTCGTGATATTTTGCACATCCATCACGACTGTACGTGCTGTCTGTTGTGTGTGCTCGGTTTCGAGGATAATGGTTGTATTCATGGTTTCTGCTGCTCTTTCTTTGTGTATTTCACATCTTAATCGTTACTGCAATCAGTAACTGTCTAAAGGATAAGCGAGAAGCATGTTTTTGTAATGCGTCTGGAGGAGTGTTCTTGATAGGACTTTAGACGGGGAGAAAATGTCTTGTAGGTAGTGGTTAATGGGCTGTCTCCCATCTTGCAGATGGGAGACAGCCCATTAACCACTACCTACAAGACCAAACTACATAGCAGCTTAAATATGCTGGCAAAGCTCGTTAATATAGTCAAGCAGTGGCTCAAGAAAGCTGGTTTATGTAGCCAATCACACTTGCAATGTGAACTTATAGGCTGTAAACATGCAGAGTCTATGGTAAACTACAGGAATTCAAGCCATTTGGTATGTGGATATACCCCGACAGGGAGGATGAAGATGCGTACCTGTGCATATTGTGGAGCAGAGTTGCCGTACCAGGCAGGTTTTTGTGGGAATTGTGGCCGTGTAGCCAGTGTAGTCGGCGGTGCAACCGGAAATGTGCCTGGCAGTCCTACAAGTGTGAGTGGTTTCCCGGCAAATAATATACAGGAAATGAACGCTGGAACAACTATCAGTGCGCCACAATGGGAATACGCCCCTCCAGAGAATCCTGGCCAGCCCTATGGCACCTCCGTTCCTCAAGGTTATGCTATGCAATCCCCACCTGGATATGGTGCGCAAGCCCCATCAGAGAGCGAGGAAGAGGAGGAAAGAAGACGCCGGGCTGCAATGCTTGGTTTAGGGCTAGCGGGTCTGGCAGGGGAAGGACAGCCGTCGGCAGGAAATGTTCCTATGGTACATGGAACACCATCATTTGGCGGGGTGCCATCCGTACACGGGACGCCACAGGTGCCGGGCAATGTCGCTGCGCCAAATGCTGTGCCTGGCAGCTACTCATCGGGATTCTATTCCTCGCAGACGCAGCACATATCCCACATGGCCCACACAGCTTCACCGCCACATGCCCCACATGTAACACCCCATCCTCCCGGCGGGTCGGGTCATCCGTCGCCTCATCACCCACCTCCTGGTGGATGTGCGCCAGTATGGCTTATCCTCCTTTTCGCCGCCATCTTGATCATCTCCAGCATTGTGAGCATAGGGCTCACGGTCCTGGCTCCCAGCCTTGCTACATTGGGAGGCAGCACGGATGTCACTCTGGGAGGCTCGCTACACCTGCATGGGACGAGCTTTATCCCTGGAAGCCCTGTGATCCTCACGCTCGATGATACCACTCCTCTTTTCTTTACCGACCAGGGTTCTCCCATACAGGCTTCCCATAGCGCGAATGCTGTGTTAGGCCTGGGTATCACCTCAGTTCAGCTGAATTCAAACAGTTCGTCGAGCAACATTGTTAACGTTGGGGGAGACGGAACGTTTACCGTGACCATCACTATCGATGCGAGCTGGCGCACAGGGCAGCATACCATCCGGGCCGCTGAGAAGATTAGCCCGCGCAGTGCCGTACTCACCATCAACGTTCATCAAGCAGGAGATACGGCGACCCCTTCACCATCGGTTACCGTTTCTCCGTCAGTCACCGGTACCTCGTCACCAACAGCTTCCCCAACTGCTTCCCCCTCAGCAACTCCCTCCGGCTTGAGTTGTGCCAACCCCTCCTCGGTTTCGCTGGGACCGGTCAGTGAAGGCTACAATCAGGCAATTTCATCCCAAATTGTGCTTTGCGCTTCAGGCTCAGGAACGGTCAATTGGACAGCAACATGGGACCAGAACCAGGCTCCATGGCTCAAACTTGACAATAGCACGGGACAGATACAGGCACCCGGACAGCAGCAAATCAACGTGAGCGCGCTCGCCACTAATCTAAAAGCTGGCAACTATGCCGCTGTAGTGACGTTTAGCAGCCAGCTGAGTAGCACCACTGAAACAGTGAACGTGTCTTTCACCGTACAGACAGGCTGTATTCACACCAGCCAGCAGGAATTCAGCTTTACAGGGGTAGCAGGTATCAGTGACCCTCAAGCGCAGACAGAGACTATCAGCAACTGTGGGATGATAGGAATATGGTCAACATCTGTGTCCACCGACAACAATGTCAACTGGCTCAGCGCATCTCCGACAGGTGGAGGACTCAACGGTGGGGCGACTCAGGGCGTTACGATCGCCGCATCGATCCTCAAGACCAAACTGGGAGCAGGAACCTACAATGGGAAGATAGTCTTTACCATTGGCTCAAGTCAGGTGATTGTCTATGTGACGCTTAACGTGCAGGCAGGCCCGCAAATTGTGGTCGTCTATCCCAATCCGCCCAGTTTTGTCGCAAGTAAGCAGTGTACGCTAAACCAGGACCTCAAGTATTGGACATGCATTGCCTCTATCAGCAATAGCTCACAGAGCCTGAGTTTAAGCTGGAAATCATCCAGCACAGGGGTGCCTAATATCACTTTTAATCCATCCAGCAATACGCTGGCTCCGGGAGGGGGCGAGCGGGTGATCATCACCATACCAGAAAATAACTGCCAGACTCCTACCACGTTGATCTTCACAGGGCCGGTAAATACAGCAACTATCTCCTGGAGCTGTTGACAGTATAGGGTAGGATGAGCATAGCAGTCACGGGGATATGGGAGTAATCACATGGAGAACGATCCACTGATTGGGAGAGAGCTTGGGGCTTACTCTATCCAGGCAAAGATAGGTGAAGGCGGCATGGCGCAGGTCTATAAGGCCTATCATGCTCGCTTGCGGCGCGAGGTGGCGATCAAGGTAATTTTACCGCAGGTCGCTGATCAGTCCGGATTCCATGAACGCTTCGAGCGCGAGGCCCAACTGGCAGCCAGCCTGGAACACCGCAATATTGTCGCGGTCTACGACTTTTCCCAGATTGGGAATTTGACGTACCTGGTCATGCAATATGTTGGCGGCGGGACACTGCGCGACCTGTTGCGCAAAGAGGGACGCATCGAACCCCATCAAGCCGTCCAGTATGCCATTCAAATGGCACGAGCCCTACATCATGCTCACCAGCGTGGCATCGTGCATCGCGACGTGAAGCCGCAGAATATGCTCGTCTCCACAGGTGACAGCCATGAATTGCTGCTCTCGGACTTTGGTATCGCCAAGCTGTTCGACAGCAGCAGCCAGGAAACCATACTCCCGTCTTCTTCTGGAAACGTGAGAATGAATCCTTCGCTCACCAGTATTGATCAGATGGTTGGCACGGCAGAATACATGGCTCCAGAACAGATCAACAGGCTGCCGGTCGATGCCCGTACCGATGTCTATGCCCTGGGCATCGTGCTCTTCCAGATGCTGACCGGCCAGATTCCCTTCTCTTCAACAACCGTCGATGGCCTGCTCTACCAGCATGTTTTTACTCCCCCTATGGCCGTGCGCCAGATCAACCCTAACGTACCTGAGATTATCGAGAAAATCATCTTCCGAGCGTTAGCAAAGGCACCTGAGCATCGTTTCCAATCGGCAGAGGCCATGGCACTGGCTCTGGAAGCCATCCATACACCCTCAACCCATGAATTTTCGGTCGATAACTACGCCACGCATGGCCGTAACGAAGCAACCTACCTGTCACAGAACCGCACTCTACCTTCCGTACCCTCCTACTCTGGATACCCACCCACACCAAACGTTGGGGGCGTGCCAACGGCAGGTCAATTTGCTCCGCGCAACACAACAGGTGGCAGTGGTGACATTCCCGCACCGCTATTGCCACAGGCAAGAAAAAAGTTTCGCCTCAGTTACCTCATGTACAGCGCGGTCTTGATACTAGCCATCGTGCTAGTTGCGACCAGGGTACAGCCCTGGCTCTGCACTTCCTACAGCCTGGCCTGCCTCAATACAACAACAACGTCGCCAGGAGACACGCCATTTACGACTGAGGATTTTCGCAATAACGTTCACAATTGGTCTGGAAGCGTGGGGAATCTCACAGCTGTTGTCGAGAATAATCGTTACATGCTCACAGTGAACGATAGTAATACATACTTCCCTCATCCACAGCCAGGTGGAACGACTGGCGGGCCATTACCGAAGAATTTTACCTTGACGGTTCACATCACCCAAACCCGGGGAAGTACATCGCTTCTTTATGGAGTAGCTTTCCGCCTGCAAGGGAGTGACCAGAATGTGTCTAGCTATGCGTTTGCCATTGATGGGAGCGGGCATTTCCAACTCCTTACGTATCTGTCAAATACCATCACGCAAAGAATCCAGGGACAGGACCCCGATATTCATGCAGGCCTGAATCAAGACAATACATTGCAAGTGATTACCCAGGGAAGCACAGTTTCCCTCAAGATCAACGATAAAGTTGTGCCAATCAATGGCCCAAACCAGACAGATCAGTCCTTTACCGACAAAGATAGGCCGCTTTCAGGCGGTCAACTAGGCATATATGTGACCGGCCCGAATGCAAGTTTCAGCGTTTCATCGGTTGTACTTACAACACCATGAATTTTAGCTGGGGCAATGGAGCTTATTATCATCAATAAAGGGAGTTTAACATGGATCCATCAGTCAAAAAACAGGTATTGCGCACCTTCACCTATGGTCTCTATGCCGTATCATGCGCCAACGAAGATGAGATCAACATATTTACCGCCAACTGGCTCACCCAGGCTTCGTTTGAGCCACCTCTGTTGGCGGTCTCCATCGAAAACGTGACGAAATCTTTGCCGATGATACTGCGCAGTCGCGTATTTACCGTCAACGTTTTGCGCTCCGGCGGGCGAGAACTGGCGGGGAAATTAGGCAAATCGGCCCTAAAACAACCCGATAAGCTGGCAGGCATTGGTTTCAATATTGGGCCAAATGGCTGTCCTATCCTGCATGAAGCCCTGGCCTGGGTGGCCTGTACCGTGCGCCATACGATAGAGGCCGGAGACTCCACCCTGGTTGTCGCCGAGGTGGTGGATGTTGGTATGCTTGGAGAGGGCCAGCCCCTGACAATGGCCGAGGCCGGTTTCCGGCACGCCGGGTAAATGAGCATGGCTGGGGTGGCTAGCGCGAGCGCAGCCACCCCAGCCATGCTCGCTCGACGCTGTACCTTGCCAAGACTTCTTTTTCTGAGCTATAGTGCCAAAAAATAGAGCGTTTATCGCACCGCCCTATTTCCTGTTTATTTCGCCAGGGTCATCCTGACCGGATGCACTACAAAATCCTCTACACCCTCCGACCCGAAGGCATCAGGTGCTACTTTGCGAATGATGTTCGCTGCTCCGTTGATATCGGCATTGATATACCGCTTGCCAGATGCACGATACAACCCACGCTCTACACGCTTGCCACTAAATGTGTGCTTCCCGTTCCCTGTGTTACGTATAGGCAACGGGTCACGATCAAGGAAACTGGCCTTTGAGGTGTAGGACTCTTCCGTGATCTTCACGGAGATGCCTACCAGTTCAGCCTTGTAGGTTAACATCTGGATAAACCGGGCGTGGGGAATCTGGAATAGAGTAGGGAGCGAGTGCCTTTTGCAAGATCACTCGTCACCCTCTCTCAGAACCGTGCGTACAGCGTTAACCGTACACGGCTCGCCCTCTACTCATCTCTTGAGATGGCTCCTTCCAGGGAGTGTTCCGGTATGTAGGCGTTGATGGCATCTGACGCAAAGAACGAGTGTCTTTCTGCGTCTCGCAATCATGATGCGCTGCCAGAGTTCTTTTCCGCTTGCCACATCCTTCATCTTCCGAATGTGATGAACTTGGAACGGACCTTCTTTTGTCTCACAGTATTCGCATTGCTCCGCATTGATCCTTCGGATCAGTTCTGAACGGCTGAGCGTTAGTGCAAACGTATTGGGAGGAATATCGATACTCTGATAGGTAAGAGGTGACGTTTTCAGGTCTTTCAGTCGGAAAAGTCTGATTGTGCGTGTCTTCCCTTTCTCTTGAACGGTATGGACATAGCCATCATCCGTCTTGAGGCGCTTGGCGATGGTGGTAACATGGGTTTTGTGCTTGTGAGCAAGGGTTTTGAATAGGCTTGTTTGCCAGATATGGGCAAGCTTGTTCATTTCTCCTTTTACACTGTGAGCCAGAGCATAGTAATTCGCCAAGCCCCGAAGTTCCCCGTTGTAGGCAAGAATGATTTCCGCATCGCTGAGTGTCGAGAGTTCTGCCTTGTGGCGACCATCTACGTTTTCGTAGCTTCCGTAGCGCTTTTCTGCACAGAATTTTTGGAGTTTTCCTGGTGGAATTTGGATCTGAAACCGTTCGGACATGGATTTTCGCGTGGTATGTCGCCCATGGTAGAGTACTTTAACCACACGAGCACCAGAATAGGTCTTGAGCCAATATCCCACACAGATCACTCCGTGTTTACTGTGCCGGATATGAGACTTTTCTTCTGCTATGTTCAGCTTGAGCGTCTCCTGGATAAACCGCTTGACCTCTTGTTGGATGCGTTCTGCATCTGCCTTCGAGCCAATGATGCTAATCACATAGTCGTCGGCGTAGCGGCAATAGGAGAGCCTCTTGTATCCTTCGTCGAAAGGGTCACTACTCGGCAGGCGTCTTCTTTGGCGTTGGATCTCCTTAATCTCTCTTTGGATGGCCTGAAGTCTTTCTTTGCTGTTCTCCTTCCCCTTCAGCCTATCCCCTTTCTTCCTGAGACGATGGATTTTGTCTGAGTGGCGTTTGTACGCTCGGTTTCCCCTGCGCTGTACTCCTTTGTCGAATTGTTCCTTCGTGGTTCTCATGAAGAGATCTAATTCGTGGAGATACACGTTTGCTAAAACGGGTGAGACGATTGATCCTTGAGGGACACCGCTGTAGGTCGTGTGGTACGTCCATTCCTTTAGGTAGCCAGCGTCTAGCATAGCTCGAATGAGGCGAAGAAAGCGTTTGTCCTCCATTTTCTTAGCGAGAAAACTCATCAATAGATCGTGATGGATTGTGGTGAAGTAATCTCGGATGTCCATATCAATCATCCATTTGGAGGCGGTCCACTCCTGTTCGATTTGGTGCAGTGCCGTGTGTGGGGAACGTCCTGGTCGGAATCCATGTGATCGATCCTCAAAGATCGGCTCATAAATCTGTTCCAGTATCCTTCTGACCACTTCTTGCACTAATTTGTCGTCTCCTGAAGAAATACCTAACGGGCGTTTCTTGCCGTTTTTCTTCGGGACATAGACACGACGAGTTGGTTTGAAGCGGTATCTTCCTTCTCTGAGCCGATGGATGATCGACTCGACTCGTTCATTGGAGAAGCCATCGAGGGTGGTGTTATCCACTCCTTTGGTCATTGCGCCCTCATTCGAGTAGATATTGGCGTAGGCTTCATACCACAAGAGAGGACTCTCCATGAGACGGAAGAGACCATTTAACCGTTTTCCCTGTTTGGAGATTTCTCCAAGTGCTTCCAATCTCCTAATCACTTGAGCGGGTAGCATCAGCACACCCTCGCTTTCGTTCATTGTTAAGCTGAGTAGACTGCTCCCCTTCCCCTCAGTCAGGTGTGGTTTCGTGGCTATCACTAGCCACTTATCCTCCTGCCGATCCCGTTTGCACGGGCTGCGGAACCCATTACAGGCCCACTTTGGGTACTACGAGAGTTCTGTCACCATGCAGGGTTGCCCCTGTTTAGGTGATCCCGCATTTCCAGCGGCATGAGATGTGACGTGCTTCAGGTCTCCCGCTCGTCCATATTTCCCTCGTATAAGGGTGCGTCAGGAAAGTTGGATAGCGCTGCAATTTCGTGATACAGCACTACTTCCTGAACCAGCGTTTCCGCCACGTTCGCTGGCATCACCAGAAAAATCGCATGGACTGGGATTTAGCCAGTTTAGGTTTAACCATACACGTCTTGCACTGACAGATCAGGAAAGTGTGGCCTTTCCTTACGCTGCCTTGCTCCCAACATGCTACACTCCCCCCTCCCTTTCGGGATTCAAGCCGCGTGGCAGGGATGAGTTGGGTGTGCAGTAGGTTTTCCAACAACCTACACAGCATGTGCTGCGCTCATTTTCGCCGTTGATGCGGCGCACCAAA
>WNFB01003261.1_pt1 | contig 14297 bp, 14 predicted proteins | sample 5400501 | NCBI WGS metagenome assembly WNFB01 (sample SAMN13153341, study PRJNA577476) | soil metagenome | isolation source: 200 cm saprolite under Douglas fir tree site 2 hole 1 | place: USA:California | collected 2015-04-18
GGTGGCTGATCGCCTTTGCGGCGTTTCTCGCCGCCCAGGCGGTGATCGGCGGTCATGCCTATTCCCAATTGCCTCTGGTTGCCGCGCTGTACGTCCTCTACGCCGTGCTGATGATCTGGCTCGGGGCGCAGCTCACGGCCGCGTTCGGCATCGAGCGCGTGGCCACGGTGCTGGCCGCGTTTCTTCTCATCGGAGCCCTGGCGAATTCGCTTGCGGGGGTGATCCAGTTCTACGGCCGGCCCAGACTATTGGAGGATGTCATCGCCGAGCTGCACGGTAGCGGCCGCGCCTACGGCAATATTGCGCAAGCCAACCTGTATACAAACTACCTGGCCCTCGGGGAAGGCGCGCTCCTGTTCCTTTGGATACGCGCCCGCGTGCGAACGGCGTACGCGCTTCCGGCCCTGGCCCTGCTCCTCTTGGGCGGCGCCCTGTCCGGCTCCCGCGGCGCGCTGCTCTACTCATTTTGGTATGCGGCGCTCGGGCTGCTGGCCATGCGCGTTCAGGATGGCGAGCAGGCACGGCGCCTGAGGTTCGCTGCTTACGGCGTCGCGGTTTTGGCGCTGACCGCGCACTTCGCGGTGCCGTGGCTCAATGACCTGCTGCATCTCGGTCCCCCGGGAGAAAGCACGCTCGATCGCATACTCGCCTCCCCTGGTGAGCATGTCGAACCGCGCCTGCGGGCGTGGCTGATTGCACTGCGCGCGTTTACAGGCGCTCCCCTCACCGGGGTGGGCATCGGCGAGTTCGCCGGCGCCGCGTTTGAGTCGGGACTCGATCCCTCGCTCACGCGGATTGGAGAAGTCTGGACTTCGCCTCACAATCTTCCTCTGCACCTCCTTGCCGAAACCGGCCTGGTGGGCACGGTTCTGGTACTGGGCGGTCTGGGCGTCTGGGGGTGGCAGGCCGCCCGGCGCTATGGGACGGACCGGCAGGTCGCGTCGTGGTGGATCCTTGCCGCGGTTGGAATCGAAATGATTCATTCCCTGACCGAGTTTCCGCTGTGGAGCGCACACTTCCTCGGGGTGACCGCGCTTCTGATGGGCGCCGGCGCAAGGCTCGAGACGGGTTCCCCGGCGGTCTCGCGAACCGGGTGGATCGCCCCGGCAGCCATCTGTGCCTCGCTCTCGCTTACCTTGGGTATCACTCTCAGAGACTACATGCGACTGGACGTCGCGCGTATCACCGGAACAAGCGTCACGCTCGCCGCCGCGGCCCAAGTGCATCGGGACACCGAAACCATGCGCGAGCTGACGCACGGCCTGATGGCGCCCCTGGCGGAGTTATGGATAGTGATCGGCGCTCCGCTCGCTCGCAGCGACCTCGCCGACAAGCTGGCGATGAGCGAGCGCGTTGCCCGCTACTGGCCCGCTCATGCCGTCGTGGCGCGGCGCGCGGTCTTCCTCGCCCTCGGCGGCAAGGCGGAAAAAGCGCGCAATCTCCTTGCGCGCGCCCTGGAAACGTTCCCGCATCGACGCGATGCCACGCTCCTGATCCTTGAACAGGCGCGCCCCGCCGACCCGCACGCAATCGAGCCTCTGCTCGCCATGGCCAGGGCCGTTTCCGATTTGAGAAAGTAACGGGCGGTCGCGTCCTTCCCGGACGGTTGGATTCCGCCGGCACCGACTAGCCCTGAAGCAGGCGCATCTCCGCCGCGGCGAGTTGTTCAGGCGTGCCGAGCAGCACGATCACGTCGCCCTCCTGCAATGCCGTTTGCGGATCCGGCGAAATCATCCGCAGCTCCCGCCGCCGCAGCGCCGTCACGCGCACGCCGAGCTCATCCAGCGCGAGCTCCGCGAGGCTGCGTCCCGAGGCACCCACGCCCGCCGCGAGCGTCACCGAATGCAGGCGGGGTTCGCGCGCCTCGTCGGGGTCTTCGGCTTCGTCGGTGCCTCCATGAAAAAATCCGCGCATCAGGCTGTATCGATGCTCGCGCACGTCGCGAATGCGGCGCACCACGCGCCTCAATGGCACTCCCAACAACACCAAGGCGTGCGAGGCGAGCATCAGGCTCGACTCGAAGGTATCGGGCACCACTTCCGACGCACCTGCGGCGATAAGCCGGTCCATGTCCGCGTCGTCCAGAGTGCGGACGATCGCCGGCAACGCGGGATTGAGCGCGCGCACATGATGCAGGATCCGCAGCGCAAGCCGCGTGTCCGCGAAGGTAATGACGAGCGCGCTCGCGCGCGCGACGCCCGCCGCCACGAGTGTTTCGTGCCGCGACGCGTCGCCGAAAACGACTTTCTCGCCCGCGGCCGCCGCTCCGCGCACGCGCTCCGGATCGGTGTCGAGGGCGATGAAGACGATGTGCTCCTGCTCCAGCATGTGCGCCAGGCGCTGGCCCGTTCGGCCGTACCCGCACACGACGACGTGCCGCTCGGTCGCGAGGCTCTGCGCGGCGACGCGGTGCAGCGCGAGCGATTGCAGCATCCATTCGGCGCTCGACCAACGCAGCGCGAGCTTGTCGCTTGCCTGAATGAGGAACGGAGCGGCGAGCATGGAGAGCAGCATCGCCGCGACGACCAGCTCGGAAAAGGCGCGATCGAGCAATGCAACCGACTGCGCCAGAACCATGAGCACCAGACCGAACTCGCCCACCTGGGCGAGAGCGAGCCCGGTGCGCACCGCCGCGCCGGGACCGGCTCCGAACAGGCGCGCGAGGCCGGCGACCAGGATGAACTTGAACACGACGAGCGCGGCCGCCAGCGCCAGCGTCAGAGAAAAATTCGCCGCAACCGTCCCAAGGTCGAGTCTCATGCCCATGGTCACGAAGAACAGACCCAGCAGGACCTCCCGAAACGGCCTGATGTCCTCGTCGACCTGATGCCGATATTCGGTTTCGGCTATGAGCATGCCGGCGAGAAACGCGCCCAGGGCCAGAGACAGTCCCGCCCGATCCGTGATCCAAGCAAGCCCCAGCGTAATCAGCAAGACGTTGAGAATGAAAAGCTCGTGCGAGCGGCGGCGTGCCACGATGTGAAACCAGCCGCGCATGAGTCTCTGCCCGACGAAGAGCAGCACCACGAGCACCACCGTGGCCTTGGCGAGCGCAAACGCCAGACGCTGCGCAAGCTCGCCGCCGCCCCCCTCCGCCATCGCGGGAATCAAGATCAGCAAGGGGACGACCGCGAGGTCTTGGAAGAGCAGCACCCCGACGATGTCGCGTCCGTGGGGGGTTTCCAGCTGAATGCGCTCGGTGAGCATGCGCAGGACCATTGCCGTCGAGGACATGGCGATCGCCCCTCCGACCGCGACGGCCGCTTGCCAGGGGGCCCCTGCAAGCGAGGCGGCGGCGAGCGCGGCGCCGAGCGTGAGCAGGACCTGGGCGAACCCGAGCCCGAACACGGCGCGGCGCAGCTGAAAGAGCTTCGGCAGACTGAACTCCAGCCCGATCGAGAACATCAGGAACACGACGCCGAATTCCGCAAGACGCCGTCCTTCGTCGGTATCGGGAATCCACGCAAGCGCGAAGGGCCCCACCGCGACTCCGACCAGGAGATATCCGAGCAGCGGAGGCAAATGCAGCCAGCGAAAGAGCACCACGACGAACACCGCGCTCGCCAGCAGGATCAGCACCAGTTCAAGCGTGTGGCCCATTCGGAAGTCCTTGTTTTTTTGGGTTCACGTGGGGAAAAGTGCGGAATCGGTCTGGTATACTCTCCAGCCTATGATAAAGGCTGCTCCCGGCGCAGGCCAGCGTCGATTTCTTCCATGAACGATCGATCGAAGAAGGCGAGCTCGAGCCCGGCGCTCGAGCTCGCGCGCAAGGTGCTCGCGATCGAGGCCGACGCGGTGAGCGGCCTGATATCGCGACTCGATGAGCGCTTTGTCGATGCGGTCGGCCTGATCCTCGCTTGTCGCGGCCGCGTCGTCGTAAGCGGCGTCGGCAAGTCGGGGCATATCGCGCGCAAGATCGCATCGACTCTGGCGAGCACCGGGACACCGGCTTTCTTCGTGCACGCCGCCGAGGCGGGGCATGGCGATCTGGGCATGATCACGCGCGACGACGTGGTGCTGGCGCTCTCGAATTCCGGGCAGTCGGACGAGCTGCTCACGATCATTCCTCTGATAAAGCGCCGGGGCGCGAAGCTGATCGCCCTGACCGGCAATCCCGACTCAGCCCTCGCCAGGGAAGCGGACGTGCACCTCGACGCGCACGTCGCGCAGGAAGCCTGCCCGCTGAATCTCGCGCCCACGGCGAGCACAACGGCGGCGCTTGCGCTCGGCGACGCGCTTGCGGTCGCCTTGCTGGACGCGCGCGGTTTCGATGAGCGGGATTTTGCTCGCGCTCATCCCGGCGGTGCGCTCGGCAGGAAACTTCTCACTCACGTCTCCGACGTCATGCGTACCGGCAACGACGTCCCGGCCGTATACGACACGGATTCCTTCTCCGACATGCTGGCCGAGATATCCAGGAAAAGCATGGGAATGACCGCGATCCTCGACCGCGGGAAAAAGGTCGTCGGAATATTCACCGACGGCGATCTGCGTCGGACGCTGGAGAGCAAACCCGACATCCGCGGGCTCAAGACCGCCGACGTCATGAAGCGCAATCCGCGCACGATCTCCCCGCACAAGCTCGCCGCGGAAGCGCTCGAATTGATGGAGCGTTACAAGATCAATCAGCTGCTCGTCGCCACGGGAACGGGAGAGCTGGTTGGCGCCCTCAACATGCACGACCTGTTTCGCGCCAAGGTCATTTGATGCGTGCCGACATTCTGGAGCGGATACGGCGGCTGAGGTTGATGATCTTCGATGTCGACGGCGTGCTCACCGACGGGACCCTGTACTTCAGCGAGACCGGAGCGGAGTTGAAGGCATTCAACGCGCGGGACGGCCATGGGCTGAAGATGCTGAAGGAAAGCGGAGTCGAGGTCGCCATACTCTCCGCGCGTCGCTCGCGCGCCGTCGAAGTGCGCGCCGCGGAGCTCGGCATCACCCTCGTCGAACAAGGGGCCGGGGACAAGAGGACCGCTTTCGAAAGCCTGCTCGGCCAGGCGCACGCCTCCGCCGCCACCGCCGGATACATGGGCGATGACTGGGTGGACCTGCCGGTGCTCGCGCGTTGCGGATTTTCCGCGAGCGTGCCCGAAGCGCCGGAACTCGTGCGCGAGCGCGTCCACCATGTCACGCACGCGCCCGGCGGCAGAGGGGCCGCCCGCGAGGTCTGCGAGCTGATCATGCGGGCCCAAGATACGCTGGAGCGGGCCCTGGCCCGCCAGCTTGCATGAAAACGCGCGTAACTCCTCTGCTCCCGCTCGTTTTGATGGCGTTTCTCGGGTTGCTGACCCTGTGGCTGCAATACGCAGTGCTCGAAGGCTCGGGCGGGGACGCAAAGCCCGCCAGGCACGATCCCGATGCGATCGTCGAAAACTTCACCGTCCAGAGGCTCGACGATTCGGGCAAGCTCCGCTACACGTTCTCCGCGCCGAAGATGATGCATTTCGCCGACGACGGTTCGGGCGAAGTGCTTTATCCGCGCCTCGTTCAAATTGCCGAGGACGGCGGCAATTTCTCTGCGACGGCGAATCGCGGCACCGTCAGTCGGCAAGGCGAGGAGGCGTTCCTTTACGGCAATGTGGTGATCTTGCGCGAGGCCACGCCGCAGCGGCCCGAATTTCGCGCGCGCACCGAATTCCTGCACGTGCTCGCCGAGCAGGGGATTTTGCGTACCGACCAGACAGTCACGATTTCAGAAGGACGTTCGAATCTGAGCGGGGTCGGCATGGTGGTGAACAACAAGAAACAGCAATTCACGCTGCAGTCTCAAGTCAGGGCCACGTTCGATGCGCCGGCCAGGAAATAAGGCGGGCGCTGCCGCGGCCCTGGGTCTTGCGGCAGCGTGGGCGTTGGCAGCGGGATCGGCTCTTGCCGAGCGCGCCGATCTCGAAAAGCCCGTCAACATCGAATCCGACAGCATGATTGCGGACGAAGCCAAGAGAATCGCCACCTTCGAGGGAAAGGTCGTGCTGACCCAAGGCTCTCTTATCATTCGTGCAGACCGAATCGTCGTACGACAGGGCGGCGACGGATTCTACAACGGCGTCGCGACCGGCAATCCGGCGACCTTCCGCCACAAACGAGAGGGGAGCGGAGATTACATCGACGGGGAAGCTCTGAAGATCGAATACGACAACAAACTCGATCGCGTCGAATTCTCCAACAGCGCCCGGTTGCGTCGCGACAGCGGGGACGATATTCGCGGCGACTACATCTCCTATGACGCCAAAACCGAACGCTTTGCCGTGAAATCGGCCGGCGCGGAGTCCGGGACCGAGCGCGTGCGCGCCACGATCATGCCGAAGAAGCCCGCGGCGGCGCCGAGCCCGCCTGTTTCCGGCACCGACCGGCAAGACTAGCCTCCCCGCACCTTCCGAGCCGGGGCGAAACTCGATGAGTCAACTGCAGGTCCACGGACTCAAAAAGCACTACGGCTCGCGAGTGGTCGTCAAGGACGTGTCGCTCGAGGTATCGAGCGGCGAGGTGGTGGGGCTGCTCGGTCCGAACGGCGCGGGCAAGACGACTTGTTTTTACATGATCGTGGGCTTGGTCGCCGTGGACGACGGAGCGATCCATCTCGATGGCAGGGAAATCAGCCATTTCGCGATGCATCGCCGCGCCCGCATGGGGCTGTCGTACCTGCCCCAGGAAGCTTCCGTGTTCCGCAAGCTGACCGTCGAAGAGAACATCCGGGCCGTTCTCGAACTGCAGGATCTTCCCGAGGAGGAGATCGAGTCCCGCCTTTCCGGGCTGCTGCGCGATCTCAACATCGCGCATCTGCGGCAATCGACCGCGCTGTCGCTGTCGGGCGGGGAGCGCCGCCGCGTCGAGATCGCCCGGGCCCTCGCGACGCGCCCGAGCTTCATACTGCTCGATGAACCCTTCGCGGGCGTCGATCCGATCGCGGTACTCGACATTCAGAAAATCATCCGCTTTCTCAAGGAACGCGGCATCGGCATCCTCATCACGGACCACAACGTGCGGGAAACACTGGGGATTTGCGACCACGCCTACATCATCAACGACGGATTGGTGCTCGCTTTCGGCAAACCCGACGAGATCGTCTATAATGAAAACGTAAGACGCGTTTATCTCGGCGAAAATTTCAGGTTGTAGGGGACAACGCATCCCGCGAACCACCCCCCGTTCCCATTTCGACCCGTCTGAACTACGATTCTCCCGGCGAGGTCCTCACGCCCCATCTCGATGAAGCAGACTCTACAGCTCAAGCTCTCGCAGCACCTGACGCTGACGCCGCAGCTGCAGCAATCAATACGCCTGCTGCAGCTCTCGACCATGGAATTGAATCAGGAGCTGGAGAAATTTCTGGCCGAAAACCCGCTGCTCGAGCGCGAAGACACCGATAGCGAGATTCCGGCACTCCCTGCGCACATGAATGGCGAACCCGCACCCGCCCTTCAGGCGCCCGCAGAGGAGCCCAGCGCGGAGAACACATCGCAGACGGACACGTTCTCGGTTGATCTCGACTGGGGGGGCGAAGGCGGTTCGAGCTCGGGCGCCCGCGACGACACCGATGACAACGATTTTTTCCAGGTTGCCGCCGAGTCTCCCAGCCTGCGCGAGCACTTGTACCGCCAACTCACTCTGACCCAGCTCGAACCGGGCGACCGCAACCTGGTCGCGTTCCTGATCGAAGCGCTGGACGAAGACGGCTATCTCACGCAGCCGCTGGAGGAGCTGGCGCAGCTCGTGCCGGAGGAGTTGCAGATCGGGCCCGAGGAGCTGCACATCGCTCTCCGGCACTTGCAGAATCTGGACCCCACGGGCGTGGGTGCGCGCAATTGCGCAGAGTGTCTCGAGTTGCAGCTGTTTGCCCTGCCCGAGTCCACCCCGAGCCGCTCCACGGCGCTTGCCATCGCGCACGAGCACCTCGAGCTCCTCGCGGCCCGCGATTTTGCGAAGCTCAAGAAGGCGCTGCAATGCGGGGACGACGAGCTGCGCCGGGCCCAGCGGCTGATCCAGAGCCTCAACCCGCGACCGGGCGCCGCGTTCTCCTCCAGCGAGACGCGTTACATCGTATGCGACGTCGTCGTGAAGAAAATCAAGAATGTCTGGGTGGCAAGTCTGAACCCCGACGCGATGCCGAAGCTGCGCATCAACAGCATGTACGCAAATATCCTGCAGAGCAACCGGAGTCAGTCTGGCAGCCAGCTTTCGCATCAACTGCAGGAGGCACGCTGGCTGATCAAGAACGTCCAGCAGCGATTCGAAACGATTCTGCGCGTGTCTCAGGCGATCGTCGATCGCCAGCGCCATTTTTTCGAGCACGGCGAGGTCGGAATGCGGCCGCTGGTACTGCGCGAAATCGCAAACACGCTCGGCCTGCACGAATCGACCGTTTCGCGCGTTACCACTCAGAAATTCATGTTTACGCCGCGCGGAATTTTCGAGCTCAAGTACTTCTTCGGGAGCCACGTCGCCACCGAGACGGGGGGCGCGTGTTCCGCCACCGCCATCCGGGCGTTGATCAAGCAGCTGGTGGCTGCGGAGGACGCCCGAAAACCTCTTTCGGACAGCAAGATCTCCGATATCCTCAGCCAGCAGGGCATCATGGTCGCGCGGCGCACCATCGCCAAGTACCGGGAGTCGCTGCAGATTCCTTCGGTCAGCATGAGGAAGTCTCTTTGACGCGAAAGGCCGCCTCGCATGAATCTCATCATCAGCGGGCATCACATGGCGATCACGCCGTCGATCCGCGATTACGTCGAGGGTAAACTCTCCAGGATCCGGCGCCATTTCGATCACGTCATCGACGTCAGTGTGATCCTCACGGTAGACCAACTCGCACGAAAGGCGGAAGTCAGCTGTCACGTCGCCGGCAAGGACATCGTCGTCAAGAGCGACGACCCGGATCTATACGCCGCGATCGACGCCATGGCGGACAAACTCGACCGCCAGATCATCAAGTACAAAGACCGTTTGCATGCGCATCCGCACGATGCGCTCAAACACCATTCCCCCTCGGATTGACCGGATAAGCCGTTAGTGTAGAATTCCACGCCTTTCCGGTCCGCCGGGCGCGTTTCTGCCGGCAGGATCTCCAAGGTCTCGATGAACCTAATTGCGAAGCTCCTGCCCCCTTCGAACATCCTTCTCGACCTGGATGTGACGAGCAAGAAACGCATGTTCGAGCAGGCCGGACTCCTGTTCGAGAACAACCAAGGGGTGGCGAGGAGCCTGGTGTTCGACAGCCTGTTCGCCCGCGAGCGTCTCGGCTCGACGGGGCTGGGGCAGGGGGTCGCCATTCCGCACGGCAGGATCAAGGGGCTCAAGGAAGCGGTCGGCGCCTTCGTGCGCCTCGCACAACCGGTTCCGTTCGATTCGCCCGACGGCAAGCCCGTCAGCCTCGTGTTCCTGCTGTTGGTGCCGGAACAGGCGACCGAGCAACACCTGCGCGTCCTGTCCGAGCTCGCACAGATGCTGAGCGACCGCGAGCTGCGCGAGAAACTCTCGACCGACACCGATGCGGGCACGCTTCATCAGCACATCACGGCCTGGCAACCTCATGTTGCAGATCAACGTCGCGCAGCTGTATGACGACAACCGCGAAAAGCTCGGGCTCGCCTGGATCGGCGGAAAGGCCGGCGGCGCGACTCGGCTCTGGCGCGACAGCACCGGCGTCGCGGCGCTCGTAGGCCATCTCAATCTCATCCATCCCAACCGCATCCAGGTCCTCGGCAACCACGAGATAGCTCACCTCGCCGCGTTCGAGGAGGCCGAACTGTTCCAGATGCTCGGCAATCTGTTCGCGGTCAACCCGGTAGCCATCGTCATCGCCGAAGGAGCGCCCGCAGACGTGCGTCTGCTCAAGGCGGCCGAGGCCTCGGGAACGGCGGTGTTCGCCACCGACATGCCCGGCGCGCAAGTCATCGAGCGTTTGCGTCGCTATCTCGGCAAAGCGCTCGCGGAAACGATGCAGCGCCACGGGGTATGCATGGACGTGCTCGGACTCGGCGTGCTCATCACGGGAGACTCGGGCGCCGGGAAAAGCGAGCTCGCGCTGGAACTGATCAGCCGCGGCCACGGGCTCGTTGCGGACGATGTCGTCGACATCTCGCGCATCGCGGTGTCCACGCTCGAATGCCGCTGCCCGCCGGTATTGAAGGATTTTCTGGAGGTCCGGGGCCTGGGCGTGCTCGATATCCGCACGATATTCGGCGAGACTGCGGTGCGCCCTAAGATGAACTTGCGTCTGATCGTGCATCTCGATCGCCCGGGGACGAACGAGTCGGAGCGCCTGCCGCTGCACGAGCAGTCGGAAGACATCCTGGGCGTGACCGTCCGGAAAGTCGTGATTCCGGTTGCGGCGGGTCGCAACCTCGCCGTGCTGCTCGAGGCGGCCGTGCGCAACTACATCCTGCAGCTTCGCGGCATTCACTCGACGGCCGAGTTCGTGCAAAGGCAGGGGGCGGAGATGAAGAAAGATTGAAACGGACGACATGCGTCGCCGTTTCAATTTCGCGCGTTCGAGCCGACCTGTTGGCGGCTCAACGCGCGGCCGTCGTCCAAGAGCGGGAGAATCGGCTTTTGCGCAGCTTCCGCCATTCCGCTAAGGTATCGAAATGCAGCTTGTCCTCATCAGCGGCCTCTCGGGTTCCGGCAAGAGCATCGCCCTCAACGCCCTGGAGGACAGCGGTTACTACTGCGTCGACAATCTCCCGGGGCAGCTGCTCCAGCAATCGGCGGAGCTGCTGCGCCGCGCAGGCCACAACCATGTCGCGATGAGCATCGACGCCCGCATGGGCGATTCGCTCGAGCTCGTCCCGGAATACGTGGCCGCGCTGAAAGGTCAGGGTGTGGACCTGCGCCTGCTCTTCCTCGACGCGAAAAACGATACCCTCATCCGGCGCTTCTCCGAGACGCGCAGGCGCCATCCTCTCGCATCCGGCACGCGCACGCTCGAGGAGGCGTTGACGCGCGAACGCGAGGTCCTCGCACCCGTGGGCGAGATCGGCTATCGCCTCGACACGACCGATTTGCTGCCGAATACATTGCGCAACTGGATCAAGGAATGGCTCGACATCCGCACCGAAACGACCATGCTTTTGTTCGAGTCTTTCAGCTACAAGCAGGGCGTTCCCCTGGACGCGGATCTGGTGTTCGACGTGCGCTGTCTCCCCAATCCGCATTACGATCCGCGGTTGCGCCCCCTTACCGGTCTTGACGCGGAGGTCGTCGCGTTTCTCGAGAGGGAGCCGAAGGTCGGCACGATGCTGGGGGATATCCGCAGATTCGTCGAGACCTGGCTGCCCGCGTACGGGCAGGACAACCGCAGCTCGCTCACGGTCGCCGTCGGCTGCACCGGCGGACGGCACCGCTCGGTGTACCTCGTCGAGCGCCTCGGCGCTTATTTTCGCAGCCATACGCCGGTGCTGATTCGTCATCGGCACCTCGCCGCAGCAGCATGAACCCGACCGTCGCCGTCGCGCTGACCGGCGCTTCCGGAATGCCCTACGGCCTGAGGCTGGTCGAAACCCTGATACGCGCCAAAGCCCGGGTCTACCTCCTCTATTCCCAGGCCGCCCACGTGGTCGCCAAGCAGGAGCTCGGAATCACGCTGCCGCCGCGCGCCTCCGACGCGGAGCGCATGTTCGGCGAGCGCTATTCGGCAAAGCGCGGACAACTGCGCGTGTTCGGCCGCGAAGACTGGTATGCGCCGGTCGCTTCCGGTTCGAATCCTCCCGACGCCATGGTCATCTGCCCCTGTACCATGGGCACGCTCGCCGCAGTCGCGGCGGGCCTGTCCGATACTCTCATCGAGCGCGCGGCCGATGTCACGCTGAAGGAGGGCCGCAAGCTGATTCTCGTGCCGCGCGAGACGCCGTTTTCGGCCCTGCACCTGGAGAACATGCTGAAGCTCGCGCGCGCGGGCGCGGTGATCCTCCCTGCCAATCCCGGCTTCTACCACCACCCGAAGCGCGTCGAGGATCTGGTCGACTTCATTGTGGCGCGAATACTCGATCACCTCGGGGTCAAGCACGATTTGATGCGCCGCTGGGGCGAAGAGCGCTAGGCCGGACCCGCTCTTGGAATCGCTGCGCGTCCCGATTTTCCCGCTCAACACGGTGCTCTTTCCGGGCGGCCTGCTTCCGCTGAGGGTGTTCGAAACGCGCTACATGGACATGACGCGCGACTGCCTCAAGCGCAACCAGCCGTTCGGGGTGTGCCTCATCCGACAAGGGTCCGAGGTCGGTACGCCCGCCGCGCCTGAAGGACTCGGGTGCCTCGCCAAGATCCTCGAATGCGACATGCAGCAGCAGGGCATCCTCAACCTCAAGACCTGCGGGAGCCGGCGCTTTCGCATCGTCGAGCGTCAAACCAGCACCCAAGGTCTGATCTCGGCCGACGTGGAGTTGATCGCTCCCGACGCAAGCGTCGCGGTGCCCGAGGAGTTTGCCGATTGCGTCCGGCTGCTGGAAATGGTGGTCGTGGACCAGGGCAAGTCCATTTTCGCCGAGCCACACGCGTTCGACGACGCCGCGTGGGTAGGCTACCGCCTGACTGAAATCCTGCCCGTGCCTCTCCTCGCCAAGCAGAAGCTCCTCGAGCTGACCGACAGCCTCGGGCGGCTCTCGGTGCTGCAGCGATTTCTCGAAAGCCGCGGCCTCGCCGCCTCTAAGCCGCCTGCAGAGAATTGAGCAGTTTTCTCACTGGCGCGGGTACCGCCGCCTGGGCCGCCTCCTCGAGAGGGAGCCAGACTTGCCCCGGCTCCGAGGCGCACGGCGATACGCTCGCCACCTGGCATACGACCGGCGTGATATTCAGGGTGAAATGAGTGAAGCCATGCCGCAAAAGCGGCAGGCGCCTTGCGCTGGCGAGCCTTGCGCCCAATCGACGTCTGCAGTAATCGCGCGGATCGGCACCCGGGGGAATTTCCGGAAGACACCATAGCCCGCCCCATATTCCGACCGGAGAACGCTTCTCCAACAGTACTTCACCTGCGCGCAGAAGCAGCAACATCGCGGTTTTCTTGAGCGGCACGGGCTTGCGCGGACGCGGCCGCGGATACGCTTGCACTTTTCCCTCCGAACGAGCCTCGCAGCTCGCCGCGAGGGGACAACTTGCGCACGCCGGCCGCGCTCGGGTACAGACGCCCGCGCCCAGATCCATCAGGGCCTGGGTGTAACGCTCGATGTCCTTCTCGGGCACCTGCGACTCGGCGAGCTTCCACAAGCGGTTCTCGACCCGTTTCTCTCCGGGGTAGCCGCGCACCGCGAAATGACGCGCGAGCACCCGTTTGACATTTCCGTCCAGGATCGCTTCGCGCTCGCCGAAGGCGAACACCGCGATCGCGGCCGCGGTGGAACGGCCCACTCCCGGCAGCGATGCGAGCGCCTTGCTCGTCCGCGGAAACCGGCCGCCGTGCGATTCCGTCAGCGTTTGCGCAGCCGCGTGCAGGTTACGCGCCCGCGAGTAATAGCCCAGGCCGCTCCACAGAACGAGCACGTCGTCGAGGTGCGCCCCGGCGAGCGATTTCACGTCCGGAAAACGCGCAAGGAAGCGCTCGTAATAGGGAATCACCGTCGCGACCTGGGTCTGCTGCAGCATCACCTCCGAAAGCCAGATGCGATACGGATCGCGCGTGCGCTGCCACGGCAGGTCGTGACGCCCGTGCCGGACCTGCCAGCGTATAAGCCGGCTCGCCAGGGCGCTCACCGCCTCAGCAGACCTTTGAGCCGGTCTTGCACGCGTTCTTTCAGCTTTTCCTCGGCCCTTTGCTTCACCGCATCGCCGGCCGCGGCGCCCAGATCGGCGCGGAAGCGCGGCGCATCGAGCGGGCCGGTGATCTTCACCGGCACCGTGACCCCGCGCAGCTCGGCGAGTTCCTTGCCGCCTTGACCGCCCGAGGAGGCGACCACCGAAGCCTTGACGAGGTAATCGATCGAATTGGCCCCGATGTCGATATCGCCCGAGCCGGCGAGGCGCAGCAGGGGCGACTTGGCGGAGAGATCCTCGTTGTGCGCGATCCCGTTTTTTATGACGAAGCTCGCTTCGAGCTCGGTGAAATCGGTCCGCTCGGCCGGGCTCGCGCCCTGTTCCGACGGAGGATTCGATCCGCGGAGCGATTTCGCCTTGCGCAGCAACTCGCCCAGATTGACCCCCTTCAGGCCGCTGTCCCGCAGCGCCAGCTTGGCGGTGCCGGAGAGCGTTTTTTTCATCGCGCTCACGGTTGCGCCGCCCGTCTGTACGTCGAGCGCGACATCGCCCCGGCCCTCCAGGAGATTGTTGTTGAGCGCGTCGCGCAAGAGCGGCCCGATCGCGACGCCGCCGAG
>WNFB01010086.1_pt1 | contig 14297 bp, 11 predicted proteins | sample 5400501 | NCBI WGS metagenome assembly WNFB01 (sample SAMN13153341, study PRJNA577476) | soil metagenome | isolation source: 200 cm saprolite under Douglas fir tree site 2 hole 1 | place: USA:California | collected 2015-04-18
TACACCTTATGCCAATCATCGATAAAGCCAACGACCATATAGCCAAAGGTCGCAACCAGACCAATAATTAACAGAGTCCATTGATCACGATTAAAGGAGAAGAGAATACACGCTCCAATCCCCGTCAGTATAATCGCAAGGGTAAACGCTGGGCCACCCACCAGAGGAAGTTCTATCGTCTTGATTTCTCGTCCCCCTGCCGGTAGGTCTGAGCGATGGGGACCAGGCTTAAATTCACCACTCCGAAACTTAGGGAATAGTGTTCTGGCTATGCCGCATAGTAGCAGACTCATTGCCGCGCAACTGATGAAAATGAGTAATAAGAACAGTGGAACCATATCTACTCCCACTCCCAATCGTGTGGCTTAAGTGTTCCAACATTAGAAACGTAACATGAGCAATAACAGTAACGTAATGAGATTATCCTGGCTCATACGGTGAGATCGTATCCCGCCAGGCGCAACTGCTCGCGTGCTACCTGGCGATCGTCCCAGGGCAACTTCTCGCCCCCTATAAGTATACTCTGTTCGTGTCCCTTTCCGGCCAGCAGAATGGTATCACCGACCCGTGCATGCGCAAAAGCCACAGCAATAGCCTCGGTGCGATCCGCAATACACAGAAAGTCATGTCCCCGGCGCTTCCCTGCTACCTCAGCACCCCTGGCAATATCATCCAGGATGCGTTCACGATCCTCATCGCGTGGGTCCTCATCTGTTATAACGAAGAAGTCCGTCATCTCTGCGGCAATCTGGCCCATAATAGGGCGTTTGTGTAGGTCGCGTTCTCCGGCCGAACCAAACACCACCATCAATTTTCCTATAGTCAGTGGACGCAGAATAGCCAGCACCTTTCTTAAACTATCAGGCGTATGCGCGTAATCGACAATCACTGAGAAAGGCTGTCCTGCGTTAATACGCTCCATTCGTCCACTGATCCCACCGACCTTCGCCAGCCCATCTGCAATATCCCTCGCTGCTATGCCTTGACTGTATGTCGCTGCAATTGCAGCCAGGCAATTGCTGACATTGAAACGTCCAATCAACAGCGTTTCTATCACGATCTCTGCATTGGCCAGGTTGAACTTTTCAGATCCCCTGAGGACGGCACGAAAACGGGTGCTATCCGCATTGAGTTGCAGGTCCACCGCACACACTGCTGCAGGTTGATCGATCGCATAGTCAAGCACGGGAACATGGCAGTAGGGTTTCAACACCTCGTAACTTACATCATCACGATTAAGAATAGCAACAGGTTGCACTCCCAGACCCTTGTCTCGTTTTGTGTCTAGCATTTCAAAAAGACGCGCTTTAGCACGCCGGTACCCCTCAATCGTCTTATGAAAATCCAAATGTTCATGCGTAATATTCGTCACAACACCCACATCGAAATCGCATCCATGTACCCGTCGCAACTCCAGCCCATGCGAAGTTGCCTCGATCACCGCATGCGATGCACCGGCATCCAGTGCCCGCCGTAAGAACTGCTGTACCTCCAACGCCTCCAGCGTGCTCTGCCGTGTAGCATTCTCCCACTCTTGCCCGCAGACCTTAAAGTTGACCGTCGTCATCAACCCTGTGCACCTGCCTGCAACTTCCAGGATCGCGCTGATCAGATTGCTGGTTGTCGTTTTCCCATCCGTACCGGTCACTCCAATCGTGCAAAGATGCCGGGCCGGGTAACCATAAAAGGCACAGGCAAGATTCGCTAGAGCCGTTCGCACATCCCTTACCTCGATATATGGCAGGGGAAGAGAGGACAACAAGCTTTCCTCCTGGAAAGGTTCACCCAGCGCAACAACAGCCCCGCGCCGTGCAGCATCAGCTAGAAAGCATTTCCCGTCGGTATGCGTTCCAGGCACCGCAATAAACATCCCACCTGCTTGTACTTGCCGCGAGTCATACGCCAACGCCCTGACTTCAACAGCCTCCGGTTCGTTCCCAACCCTATGGAACGCCACCGGAGGCTGTTCCAATGCCGCTAATAAAGTTTGTAGTTTCATATCCTAATAATATATAGTCCTTACACGGTGATATGGTCGCAATTCCAATGTATGTTGACCAAGCAACCAGAGCCGCTGATCAATGGCCGCAGCACTCATCGGGCGATTGTGTGAAGCCATCTCGCGCCGTAGCAACTCACATGCCCAGATAGTCGCTGCACGCAACTCTACCTCCTCCTCGCTCCCCGGGTCTAATAACTCCTGATTATCGATGCGCTCTGCCAACATCGGATCATACTCCAGCACACTAAAATGACGTAGCACCTGCGGGAGTTTGTAATCGGCAAAGGCAGTCAACCGATCGAAATCGCTAAATGCTCCCCAACCCTTGCCGCCAAAAGATCCATAGATATCTGCAACACATATCTGTGCACGCTTCAAAAAACGTACCTCACGCTTACGGTAGGTTGCCACATCGTGAAATGAAGGAAAGTGCTCTGCTAAAAGCAATGCCAGCCGGACAGCACTCCCGTTTGCCTGCTCAATAGCATGCACAAACTGCCCATCGAACCGCTCTAACAGCACCTGTCCAACCTCGTGCATATGTTGTAAACGCTGCTCAAAAAGCGGAATGGTATGCTCACCACGAAAAATGTGTGCTACCTCTTTGCCACTGACATTACTCAGATACTCGGCATCCCACAGCGGGATCCCCTCTTCCGCCGCTCGAGTCAGCGAAGCAGCTTCCGCCCAATACCCATCGAGCACCTCGCCCTGGTACTCAATACGCCAGCGCGATTGACCTTTTTCCGCCCAAAAACAAAAATTCAGCGCATCAAGCAATAGCAGCCAATTGAGGGTCCGTTCTGTCCCGTCGTGAAAATGATAGCGATCATACCACGAAAAGACATCGGAACTGCCATCCGCCCCCACGTTCCGTGCCCATTTATAGCTCAGGAGTCCCAGCGCATCCCTATCAATCCAGACATGTTCTCCCCGCTCCACTACCTCTCGAGTGCTACTAAGCACACCCAGGTCATCAGGCCCATCTAGCGAATAAGGGTCTTCATCACTGTACGCTTCCCACGATACATATTCTGCCATTTCAAAAGTAGCCTCAACGAAAAATGCCTTAACGTATTCCTATCTTCACCTGTCGTTCCTTTGATCGATGCGGACTAGAAGCAGTGTTATGTACTTCATGCTTATTATAACTGAGTGGATATGTCTTTGTCTAATGCTGTCTTGCGAGTGAAGTCAGCGGAAAGGGTTTGCATGTGGTAGAATGAAGAAAAGATGTGCTTTGACTATTTCCTCTTTGAAGAACAATTTCACAAGCTGATCTGCAAAATGGCCTTGGTGGTGAGGAACTTTTGGCACAGGTCGTACGGAACAGAAACAAGCAGCCTTACCATCAGTTCAAAACAGGAGATACACCCATGCAATTTGGACGCTGTTTCGAAGAATTTGAGGTCGGCGCAGTCTACAAGCACTGGCCAGGACGCACCATCACAGAATACGATGACACCCTCTTCTGCATGCTCACCATGAACCATCACCCGCTGCATATCGACGCCAACTACGCCGAGAACACCCCTTTCAAGCAGCGTCTCGTCGTCGGTTCGCTCGTCTTCAGCATCGTCCTGGGCATGACCGTCGAGGACGTCAGCGGCAAAGCCATCGCCAACCTCGAATTTGAACACGTCAAACACGTTGGCCCCACTTTTCATGGTGACACCATCTACGCCGAAACCACCGTCCTGGACAAGCAGCTTTCGCGCAGCAAGTCCGATCGCGGCATCGTCACCGTCGAAACCATTGCCTATAACCAGCGCGGCGAGACAGTGCTTTCGTTCAAACGGCGCGTCATGGTCCCCACCAGGGCCTACGATGAAGCCCAGCAACGCGCATGGGAAGAAAAAATGGCCAGGGCTCGCAAGGAGGGAGAAACAGAACGATGACAATTAGCAACAGTATTCCTCAAACAGAAGGAGAGCACCATGCGCTTAAGACGATCTGAATTGTCGACTCCGGCCAGTAACGAACGCATGATAGAGAAAGCCGCCGCGAGCAATGCCGACCTGGTATTTCTTGACCTTGAGGATTCCGTTGCTCCCAATGAGAAAGAAGGAGCCAGGGCAAAGGTCATAAAGGGACTGACAACACTGAATTGGGGAAAGAAGACGCGGGCCATCCGCATTAACGATCTGGAGACGGAGTACGCCTACCAGGACATCATCTCCATCGTAGAAGAAGTCGGCGAGTATCTCGACATTCTAATTATCCCTAAGGTGAAATCGGCACGGGATGTCTGGTGGGTCGATGTACTCCTCTCGCAAATCGAGAAGCGTTTGAAACGACCACGACGCATCGGCCTTGAGGTACTGATCGAAGAAGTGGAAGCGATGATTCATGTGGAGGAAATCGCTCGGTCTAGTTCACGCTTAGAGGCGATCATCTTCGGCCCTTTCGACTATGCCGCGTCCCAGGGAGTGGATAGCAGGGTCATCGGAGGCGACCTTGATACTTACCCTGGCGACCTCTGGCATTATGCCCGTAACAAGATCGTCATCGCCGCACGTGCTGCTGGCATCGATGCAGTGGACGGCCCTTATATCGACTTCAAGAATCCTGATGGCTATCGCAGGGAGTGTGTACGCTCGGAAACCCTGGGCTTCGTGGGAAAGTGGGCTATACACCCTACGCAAATCGACATTGCCAACAACGTTTTCTCACCTTCACAAGAAGAGGTTGATCGCGCTCGCAAGCTAGACACGGTTTACACGGAAGCGCAGGCCAGGGGCCTGGGTGCTGTCGCATTTGAAGGGAAGATGATCGATGTAGCGATCATACGAAACGCGAGGAATATCATCCAGAAAGCTGATCTCATTGGGATGTAGCTCCCAGGGCGGGGGCAAGCCAGGGGAGAACCCGCGCCCCTACCATACACGCGCCAGAACGCGTCACGCCGTCTATGGTAGGGGCGACCCTTGCGGTCGCCCTGCGTTTAAATGGAGTCACAAATCAAGGAAAGTAAGGAGAAGAAGCCATGAAGCCAATCGATCTTAGTAACATGCGGGTAATCGACCTGTCGCAAAACTGGGATGTCAATACTCCCTCTTTTGCCACGTATGAAGGGCCTACCGTCAAGTGGATCAAGCGCCCTGCCTTCGAAAAAGTGGGGGGACAGTTCATCTCGTCCACACTGCATGTAGGGACGCACCTGGATGCCCCGCTGCACTTTATCACGAATGGACAGGATATTGGCAGTATTCCGCTGGACAAGCTGGTGGGGCCGGGGGTAGTAGTGGACCTGGAGGCCATGGGTATTGGCGATTATGAGATCTATACTTCACACCATTTTGAGGAATGGGAGCGTAAGACGGGCATACGTATCGAGCCGGGCGACATCGTGGTAGTGCATACCGGCTACCACAAATATTATCAAAGCAACTGGTATGGTAAATGCGAGCCGAACGAGATTCGTTATTTCAATATGCACCCAGGACCCACCCATGAGTTTGTCGACTGGACGCTGAAGCGCCAGATCTCCTGGTTTGCCATTGATGCCAGTTCGATGGATCACCCTATGAATACTGTCCTGCGCATAGTCCGTTCCGATCTGGCAGCCAAGTGCGCTAAGAAGCTGGGCAAGCCGCTTGAAGAAATCTGGCCCGAAGATGACCTGCAGCTTATGCACTACCAGTTGTTCCCGCACGGGGTTTTCCACGTTGAGAATGCAGGTGGCATGATCGACGAGGTGCTCGACATGCGCTTATGGATCGGCTGTTTCCCCTGGAAGTTCAACATGGGAGAGGCGGCTTTCTGCAGGCTGGTAGCCTTCGTAGAGAAGTAACCATTCCTAATGGCATAGGCCTCTTCGCCAGGATAGCAGCATTGTGCCAGGAATGAAAACGCATCCTCGCTAGATTGCCGCCACAGAAAGGAGAGAGCGTGGAACGCGTTGGTATTCTCCTCGCAACCGGAGTCGCTATATTTTGGGGTTCAGCAGATGTTTGTGCAACGCTTGCTGCGCGCCGGCTAGGAACAATGACGACCACGTTCATCTCTCTCATTGTCAGTGTAATCACGCTCACCCTTTTCGGCGCAATCGCCTTCGGGCAACTTGCTTTGACGCCGCAAATGCTCGAATTGAGTGTGCCCCTCGGCTTGCTGACCGGTTTGATGGCTGCCCTTGGTTATGCTACATTCTATCGTGGGCTAGAACTTGGCCCTATAGCAATCGTCAGCCCGCTCGCTGCTACCGATGGTGCGATTGCTGCTGTTCTAGCCATTCTTCTTTTGCATGAAAGCGTGAGTGCCTGGCAAGTCGGTACGCTTTTAGCAATATTCTTCGGTATACTTCTCGCCTCTACGAATCTCGTGGAACTCTCGCACCTGCTGCATCCCTCGGGCGATAGACCACTAGTCAGGGGAGGAATACGGTGGGGAATAATGGCAGCACTTGCCTTTGGCCTGATGCTTTTCGGCATTGCGGCAGCCTCACAAAGATGGGGATGGTTTCTCCCTATTTTTTGGACGCGCTTCTTTGGTGCATTGGCCCTGGCCGGAGTGATAGGATGGAGGAGCTACAGATCGCGCAATGCCCAAATCTCTGGTTCCGATGGATCCAGGGAAGGTACCGGCGTTGTCTTATTCCGTCTGGGTGCGGGTTTTGCGCTAGGCGTTGGTCTATTTGAAACTGCTGGACTGGTCATGTATAGTGTCGGTACGCAGATTGCTGCTACAAGTATTGTGGCAACGATCAGTTCGACGTTCACCCTCATTCCCATTCTCTTCGGCATCACCTTCCTCCGTGAGCGGCCTGCTGTCAACCAGTTGATCGGCGTGGGTATGGTGATTGCCGGATTGCTCCTTTTAGGAATCAAACCTGTATGACGAGAGATCGTCATATTTGACCTGCTCTGCTATAGTGTGTTCTATACACGTAAACGTTCTTGCTATGCTGTGCAGAGAGGATAACCGAACATGGCTGGACAAAAGCCGAGAAGCAAATCTCGACCAGAACATAATAAAGAAGGCATTACCCGCATAACCGTTGCAGGCTTTAAGTCCATCAGCCAGGAGCAAAGCATCGAAATAAGACCTCTTACTATCCTCGCTGGTGCGAATAGCTCCGGCAAATCCAGCATGATGCAACCATTGCTTTTACTCAAACAGACGTTAGAGGCTACATATGATCCTGGTGCGCTTTTGCTCAATGGCCCTAATGTGCGATTCACTTCGACAGATCAACTGTTGTCTCGCAAAAACCAAGTGAAGAATGTAGATTCTTTTCATGTAGGCATTGAAGTAGGCACTAAGGCACAAGTGACAACCTATTTCACCCGAGCGAAGAACAGGGGAAAGGGGTTTGACGTAGAGCAAACGAGATATAATTCCGGTACAAGAAAGTACAGCCTCTATAGGAGCATGTCACAGCACGAAATCGAAACTATTGCCAATAGTGCTCTGAATATTGGAGAAAATTATGAGCCATATCTTATTGCTCTGACAAGAGAACGATGCTTCCTGACACTTACTGTTACAGGTAGGTATGTAAGCGCAGACACAGGTGAATTTCAAAATGGACGCCTCCTTACATATATGCCCGGTGAAACTCCTGTGAAAAGTTGTATCCGCCAGATGATCCATCTTCCTGGATTGAGAGGGAACCCAGCTAGAACATATCCCCTTACTGCGGTAGGTTCAGACTTCCCTGGCACTTTTGAAAACTATGTTGCTAGTGTCATTGGACAATGGCAAGTAGATGACCACGTTAAACTCGCAAAAGTGAACCGTGACCTTGCACGATTAGGTTTAACTGGAAAAGTTGTCGCTAAAGCAATCGATGACACGCAAGTCGAGCTACGTATCAAACGCCTTCTCCGTAACGGCAAGGGTAGCACTGAGGATATGGTGAGTATTGCCGATGTCGGTTTCGGAGTATCACAGACACTTCCCGTTGTAGTTGCTCTTCATGCCGCAAATTCGGGGCAACTCGTCTACCTTGAGCAGCCAGAAATTCACTTACACCCGCGTGCTCAAACGGCGTTGGCAGAGGTTCTAGCAGATGCCGCGCTCCAAGAAAAGCTATTAATCGTAGAGACGCATAGCAACTTGCTCCTGCGAGGTGTGCAGACGCTGGTGGCCGAGGGGAAACTCCCGCCAGAGTTGGTCAAGCTACATTGGTTTACGTTAAATGAGGATGGTTCTACAAGAATTGACAGCGCAGACGTTGATGAGGCAGGAGCCTTCGGTGATTGGCCCGAAGACTTCCATTCTGTCACGCTTCAGTCAGAAGGTCGTTATATTGATGCGGCAGAAGCCCGGTTGATGGGTGAGTGATGTGGGGAAGAAGAGAGTACCGAAATGTCTAGTCATTGATACAGACATAGGCTTGCTTTGACACCCCAGTTGCTTGAGATGAGCATACGCATCGGTAGGGATATCAATCTAAGGCATGGTTCAAATGAACTTGACAGTTCCTAACCAACAGCAAGGTCCAGCCCTGTCATGCTGAGCGCAGCGAAGCATCTCTCTGCCTATCGAGACAGACCCTTCGCTGCGCTCAGGGTGACACAGTGTGACTGTTACTTTTCTTCAAATTGAACCTTGCCTAACTGAAAGACTCTGCGGGCATTGTTGCTCAAAAACTTCGCTTGCACCTCGTCCTGCAGATTCAGATCGGGAAATAAAAGCACTTTACTCGGCCAGTCTGCGGATAACCGAACGGGCCAGCGACCGCTTGTGGACTTCATCTGGACCATCAGCAATGTGCAGGATGCGTCCAGCTACCCACGTCTCGGCCAGCGGGAAGTCGTCGCTGAGTCCTGCCCCACCAAAGACCTGCATTGCCCGATTGGTGACACGGGTCAGCACTTCGGGAGCAACTATTTTAATCATAGCAATCTCGTCCTGCGCCGCTTTCTTGCCCAGTGTGTCGATCATCCAGGCCGCTTTGAGCGTCAAGAGGCGAGCTTGCTCAATTTCCAGGTATGAGTCGGCGATCCACTGCTGAATGACGCCTTGCTCGGAAAGAGGCTTGCCGAAGGCAACACGCCGACTGGCCCGCTGGCACATCAACTCCAGGGCGCGTTGGGCGGCTCCAATCGAGCGCATGCAATGGTGAATGCGACCAGGTCCGAGCCGGGCCTGGGCAATGGCGAAGCCTGAACCTTCCTCACCCAAAAGATTGGTGGTTGGGACACGCACGTTGTCGAAGTGCACCTCGCAGTGACTTTCGTTGGCCAGGTACCCCATCGTTCTGAGACCACGTATTACCGTCACGCCAGGGGTGTCCTTTGGCACGAGGATCATACTTTGCTGGCGGTGTGTATCCGGGTGGTCAGGGTCGGTCTTGCCCATCACAATGAAGATGGCGCAACGGGGCCGTCCGGCGCCAGTGGCCCACCACTTCCGGCCATTGAGCACGTACATATCTCCCTCTCGCCGCATCGTTAGCTGAATGTTCGTGGCGTCCGAACTGGCAACGTCGGGCTCGGTCATGGCGAAGGAAGAGCGGATGTCGCCGTTCAAGAGGGGCATGAGCCACTGTTCTTTCTGCGGTGGTGTGCCAAACTGGGCCAGGATCTCCATATTGCCCGTATCCGGGGCGGAGCAGTTAAAGACCTCGGAGGCCCACAGCACCTGGCCCATGATTTCGGCAAGGGGTGCATATTCCAGATTGGTCAGGCCAGTGCCGTACTCGTTATCCGGCAGGAATAAATTCCAGAGCCCTTCCGCCCTGGCTTTCTCTTTCAGTTCGTCAATGATCTCGGCGTGGTGAAACGGGTTGCCAGAGGCCTCAATTTGTGCGCGAGGAACGTCTTCATTGGGAAAGATATAGTGATTCATAAAGGCGGCGAGCTGCGTTCGCAATTGCTCGACCTTCGCAGAATGGGTAAAATTCATCTCATCTCCTCCTTTCAGAGAGAACTAGATGACAGTAGGGAAAGCATCGTGCGTTGTTACTACTATACCATAGAATTGATAAAATATCAATATTATGAAGAAAAAAGCAAAGAAAATGATAAATTACCATTGACATCTACGAAGCGATCGGGTAAAATGGAAATGACGACACATCTCAACCCAGGGATAAGCAATGGAAGGAGAAGACCAGAGGCTCATGGATGTGCAGCATGCCGAGGAGACAAAGGAGACACAGAACCATGACGAGGGAGGCGACCACAGCAACACACCGGCCGAGGCAGCCAGCCGTGAGAAAGAGGCACTGGGCCATCCGACTCGCAGCCTTTTACGCCGGTTGCGGCAAAATCTCCTCCTCTTATCTCCTGCGGAAAGGCAGATTGGGGAATACGTGTTGGCGTACCCTCGCCAGGTATTGCGTCTCCCAACGGATCAATTAGCCAGGGAGATCGGGGTCAGCCAGGGGACGCTCTCGAATTTCAGCCAGGCCCTGGGATACAGCGGCTTCAGAGCGTTGCGACTCGACCTGGCGGCGGAAGTAAACGCTCCGCTTCAGCTGAACCAGGCAGCCATTGCGCGCGGTGATACGTTGCAAGACATTGCCAATAAGGCGATCAGCGCCGACATCGATGCGCTCCTGACGACCTTGCGCAGCCTGGATATGAGCGACGTAGAGAAGACGATTGAGGCCATTCAACAGGCCCGGCGCATCGACCTGTACGCTATGGGTATCTCTTCATCAGTCGCCCTCGATGCTTTCAACCGCTTTTTGAATCTTGGCTTGACTGTAAGCTGGTTACCCGATATCGCGAATCAGCTGGCGTCGGCATCGCTGTTAACCAGCCAGGATGTCGCGATGGCTTTCTCGTATGCCGGTGAAACCAGGGCGTCAGTAAAGGCGCTGAGTTTGGCGCACCAGCAAGGGGCAACCACGATTGCTATTACCGGCAACCCGCACTCCTCGATGGCTCGCTATGCCGATATCAAGCTGGTCGTCACGCCGCGCGAGCCAACGGCGTTTCGTCGGAATTTGCGTATTTCCGCGCGCATTGCGATGCTTGGCCTGGTTGACATTATCTATCTGGGACTCTTCAATGCCTTAGATGAAGCAGCATTGGACAAAATGGAAAGCATTTTGCACCTGTTCGGCCAGAAAGATGAGCAATCAATCGGTCCTGCTCGTGAGCCAGAATAGGCGCTTTTTAATTGCGTAATGAAACAGAGAACGGTTCTCTCCCACGACTCCAACCGATAGGAGGATCTCATGGCAACCGAACAGAACGCGACATATGCCACGACAGACGCCGTGTCACATCGGTTTATCGACACCAATGGCCTGCGCATGCACCTCGCCGAGCAGGGTCCCACGATAAATCAGGATACCTGCCCCCCAGGCAGGGTGCCTACAGTTCCCCTAATACTCCTCTGCCACGGCTTCCCTGAGCTTTGGTATTCCTGGCGCTACCAATTACCCGCGCTGGCTCAGGCTGGCTACCATGTCGTCGCTCCCGACCTGCGCGGATACGGCCAGACCGACCAGCCCGATGCTATCGAAGCGTATACGTTGCTCCACCTGGTTGGTGACCTGGTGGGCGTGCTGGATGTGCTCGGTGAGCGGCAGGCGATTCTAGTGGGCCACGACTGGGGCAGCGTCCTCGCCTGGAATGCCGCGCTGATGCGTCCTGACCGTTTCCCGGCCCTGATCACGATGAGCGTCCCCTATCTTCCGCGTGGCCCACTACACGGACCGCGAGCAACTATTCCACCAACGAAGTCCTGGAAGAAGGCCCTGGGGGACCATTTCTTTTACCAGGCCTATTTCCAGCAACCCGGCGTCGCCGAAGCCGAATTAGAGGGCGATGTCCGTACAAGCATGCGCCGCTTTTTGTATGGCCTTTCAGGCGACGCTCCACTTTCTGAACGCTGGCATCCCGTCTTGCCCGACCCACAGGCAAGCCTGCTCAACTCGGCAGGCAACCCCACGTCCCTGCCATCCTGGCTAACCGAAGCGGATCTCGACGTCTACACCGCCGAGTTTGAGCGCACTGGATTCCGCGGTGGCCTCAACTGGTACCGCAACATTGACCGCAACTGGGAGCTTCTCGCTGCTTACAGTGGAGCCAGTATTACCCAACCCACCCTCTTCCTGTTGGGTGACCAGGACTCCACCCTGGAAGGAATGGGCGGGAGCAAGCAGATCGAACGCATGCAGCGGTTCGTCCCCAATCTCCGTCAGACGGTCCTTCCGGGCTGTGGGCACTGGATACAACAGGAGCGTGCCCAGGAGGTCAACGCAGCGATACTTGCATTCCTCGAGCGGTAATACCTTCCCGCTCGTTTCTTGCTATGAAGGGATGTGACTAAACCATCGCCTAGTCGACGTAACACCAGCGCCAATCCTGACCGGGCATAAAAGACTGTATGATCGGGTGATTGGTGGCGTGAAAATGCTGGGTGGCATGCTTGTTCTTCGAGGAATCGCAGCAACCCACATGCCCGCAAATGAGGCACAGACGCAAACTCACCCACGTATCGCCTGTCTTAAGGCAATCCTCGCAGCCGTTCGCGCTCGGAGTGACTTGTTGTATCTGATCGAGATGTGTACATTGCTTTGTAGCCATGCTATCCTCCTACATGCTCTCTTGAAGAGTTACTAACTTTCATAATCGGCGCCTAGACATTTGGAGATAAGACTTCCCGTGAGCGGGCTTGAGAGGTGTCCTGCCTGTCATCCCTTCGCTGCGCTCAAGGGCAGGCTCTGAGCGCAGCGAAGGATCTCTGCGTCCGTCGAGCCAGACCCTTCGCTGCGCTCAGGGTGACACGCATTATCTCCAAATGTCTAATCGGCGCCCACTTCTGCAGGGTTTACTACAGGAGATACAGATGGTTGTTTGGTGCCCAATCCCTTGCCCTCAATCAGCAGTAAAGCACTGAGCGCACTCGTAGCAGCCAGCGCAGCACCAATGAGCATGACTACGCGAAAACCGGCTACGAACGATTCGGCGATGGCTCGCTCCAGTGCCGCGTGTAGCGAATTGCTCACTCCGGCAGGGATTACTATCCCGAGCAGCCTGGTACGCTGCGCTTCAATCATCTGCTGTGTCACCGCTGCCAGGTGCAATCCGGCCAGGTGGCTATCGAGATTGCTTTCGAAGACGCTCAAGATAACAATGCCCAAAACTGCGATGGCGAGTAGCCCGGCTGCACGGGAAACAGCATTGTTGACACCCGAAGCAACACCCGCACGTTGTACATCCACTGCTCCCATCACCGCAGTCGTCAATGGCGCGACGCTGATGGCCATACCCAAACCCAGTACCACCACAGCTGGAAAGAAGGTTGTCCAGTAACTGCCACCGATACCTGGCACAGTAAAGAGCGCAAATCCACAGGCGGCGATGAGCGGGCCAACGATAAGCGGAAGCTTCGCACCGTAGCGACTCACCAACCCGCCGGACCAGCGTGAGAGCGAGAACATGATCACAATGAACGGTAGGTTCGCTGCACCGGCAGCCGTGGGCGTGTAACCTTGCACCCGGATAAGATCGAAGGGAAGGAAGAACAATGCTCCACCTAGAGCCGCGTAGAGCAGCAGCGTCAGCAAATTCGCGCCGCTAAATGTCTTTGAACGGAACAGGCTGAGAGGCAGCATAGGAGCAGAACTGCGAGCCTCCACGAAGAGAAACGCGATGAGCGCGACCACACCGAGTGCCAGGGCACCGAGAACTAGCGGGTGGCCCAGGCCGAGGGTGCCCGCTTCTATTAACCCATATACGATTGCACCCAGGCCAAGCGTTGTCAGCAGTGCGCCCCACCAGTCTAGCCTTGCTTTGTCTTCTTTATCGCGACTCTCGGGCACGCGCCAGAACAAAATGCCAAGCACGATAACCGCCATGGGAACATTGATAAAAAAGACCCAACGCCAGGAAGCAAATTGCACCAGCCAGCCTCCTAGCACGGGTCCCAGTACAGAGGTGATCGCAGTAAAGCCCGACCATGTACCAATCGCTCGCCCGCGCTGCTCTTTAGCGAACGAAGCGCTGATAATCGCCAGGCTTCCTGGCACCAGCAAAGCGCCGCCAATGCCCTGTACTGCGCGTGCAACAATTAAAAACGTTATGTTCGGTGCAAGTCCACACAACACTGAAGCCGCGACGAAAAGCACAATACCTATAGCATAGATGCGCCTGCGCCCAAAGGAATCGCCCAACGACCCACCTACGAGGATCAGCGCGGCAAGAAAGAGTGAATATGCCTCCACGACCCACTGCACGTCGGCAACGGTCGCGTGCAAATCTATCTGCAGCACTGGGAGTGCCACATTGACGACGGTGCCATCGATAAAGGCCATGCTCGACCCCAGTATCGTAGCTGCAAGAACCCACGGTCCAATATTGCTTGTAACTGAGATGCTCTCAGGAGCAGA
>WNFB01003262.1_pt1 | contig 14296 bp, 12 predicted proteins | sample 5400501 | NCBI WGS metagenome assembly WNFB01 (sample SAMN13153341, study PRJNA577476) | soil metagenome | isolation source: 200 cm saprolite under Douglas fir tree site 2 hole 1 | place: USA:California | collected 2015-04-18
CGCCGCGCTGTCTGACCGTTGAGATTACGGAGAGTGAGCAATTCATAGGTGCCCGTTAAAATATATAATACCCCTGTTGTGTTGGTCATGCTTTTCAGCCAGTCAAGTTGGTCAATCAACTTAATACCACTCGAAAGCTTTAATAGGTGCTGTGCTTCATCCAAAATAATCGTACGGACTCCCCTGCGTTGGAGCGCGGCCTCGTACATCTGCCGCAATTCTGGCGAGTCGTTGAATTGTGCTCCTTTTCCCCTGCTCTTTTTCTGCTCCCAGACATGCTCCTCGTCAATATTGACCAGGGTTCGGCGCTCGTACATCTGCTCTCCCAACTGTTTGAGAGCGATGCGATAGTAGCCAGAACGATTGAAGGTCGTGCCGTCCGGTGGGCGCGTCTCCAGGAGCAACAAAGGAACGGGCGGAGGCTGGCGAAGTTCACCCGCCCCTGGGATATATCCGCCTTGGGGTAGAAAACCACTGGCGCTGTTTCGTCGTTCAAGCTGTCGAATCAGGGTGGTTTTTCCGACGCCACTTGGACCATATAAAAGCACATAAGCGAAACCGGCAGGCTCATCGATGGCGCGAGAGAGCTGCGTGTCTACGGCCAAGAGCAGTGTATGAGAGGTTGCATAGGCTTTGAAGCGCTGGAGCGCGGCGATGGCCTCTCGGGAAAGGGGCCGTACTCGTGATGCGGGCGTTTGTTCCATCAATGGTACTCCTCAAAAACAGTGAGTGTGGCGAAGTCTACAGGAGCCTGTGCAAGAGGAAGAGAATTGACCGAATCAGGAAGGGATAGATCTGTCGTGCTCGTGGCCTGCATTTCGGGTCCGGCAATGGCTTCGAGGATGGCTCTTACCTCCAGGTCACGCATGCGCTGTTGCCGTACCGTTTCGTGCTCTGACGCGCCGGCCAGAAAATCGGCCAGGCGCCGAGCCGTGACGGCTCGGTTTTTGGTATGAAGATGTGTTTGCCGCAGGATCTCTTTGGAGGCCAGCATCACCTCTTTTTCGGTATGGCCTTGGAGTGTAGTGTGGTACTGTGAAACGCAGCGCACCCACTTTTGCTTGACGAAAGCATAGGCCGTGCCAATATCAAACGGGTCGTAGCGCACTTCCACATCCGTGCCTTCGACCTCCGGGGAGCGCAATGGCAAAGCAGAGTAATAGATCCCATGGATTTTGATCCCGCGCCCCCGCTCCACCTTCGCCGTTCCTTTGCGAGTCGAAGGGCTGCTTGCCATCACAAACTCGTTGGCATAAGCGATTGCGCGATGTTCTCTCTCACCGGTCTGGACCAGCCCCTGCGCAAAGGCATCGCGTGGGCTTTGAAAGAGCGCTGGATGATCCATCTGATCGTAGACTTCATAGGCCCATTCGCACAAAAATTCGTACAGGTCAGCAAGCGTCCAAACGGCCTGCCGCCTGGGATCAACCTCTTTCGTCAGTTGTCGCTGGCGTTTTGCCGCCTGGGTGTTTCCAAGCAGATTGAAGACAAATTCTGTGTTTGAAGTGCCAAAGAGCCGCTCAATGACCGACCCGAAACGTGGCTTCGCCCCAGGCCGAGTCTTCTTCAAGCAGGAGTAGCGTGAGACCAGTGTGTTGAAGTACTCGCTCTGGAATTCTTTGCCACCGTCCACAACGAGCGAGTGGGGAAGCCGTCCGAAGCGTTGGACACAAATACGCAGGGTCATCATGCACGAGCGATAGCTGGGTTGATCAAACGTCAGGTAGACGGCCAGAAGACGGCGAGCATAGGCGTCAACCAGAAACGTGACCCAGGGCTTACCGAGTGGTTTTCCTGTCACGGATGACACCAGCATCACATCCAGTTCGGTATGGTCGATATGGACAATGGCAAAGGGACGATTGCCGTGTCGAGGTGTCGTCTGGGTCAATTCCCAATGCCACGGTTCTTCTGAGTATGCCGCTTTCGCACCCTGGCGTTTTTTCGTCTGTTCGTATCCAGCGCGCAGTTTGATGTGACGATAAAACGTGCGGGCGGAAAGCGGGACGATATTCCTGGCTTCACAGGCACGCTGGTAGGCGAGATAGACCTCCCACGCAGGAGATTCGCGGGGTGTTTCATAGTGATCGGCGATGAAGGTATCAAGAAGCATACGAGAGTTCTCTGGTGCTTTGGGTCGGCGATTGCCGCGCCGCGAGGTATTTGGTAAGAGTCCTACGTACCCACTTCCACAACTCGCCTGTGCCGTCTGAAACGCTCGTACCCAGCGCCGCATCGTGCGCTCGGTGACTGAGGCAGAACGCAACTGATCTTCATCGTGCGAGAGATAGGCATTGACCAAACGAAAGCGCTCATTTGCGGTACGCTGATCAGCAGGGCTAGCGGCAGCCATGCGTTCTTGTATTTCTAATTCCCCCGGCCCCTGCTTTCCTTCCGTTGGTACGATCACCGTACGTGCTTCAAGCAAGCGCAGAAAAAATGCAGAAGAAAGTTGAATGGGTTCGCCCACTTCTGGCAGGAGCGTGGTGGTGGTCTCCCCCAAATTCACCAGTGTCCAGATCCGCCCATCCTAGAGTAAGCGCGTGTTCGTGGACAGCGGAGCTGAGGCTGGGAGCGCGATCTGGCCGCCCAATCGGGAGGAAACAGGGCCGAGTTGCGCGTAGGCGAAAGCGGTGGCCTGATCGGCATAGAGACGAGTGCGAAAATGATCGCGGAGCGAAGACACATTGAGATCGGTAAAGATCTGGTCTAGGGCAATCAGCGCGTAGACGTCATTGGCGCGTAGACCCCCTGGTCCTCCCAACAATGCCGCGATGGTGATCCCTGGCGACTCTTGGATGCGAGCTTGGATGAGAGACACAACGGTCTCTGGGAGACGAGGCGGAACAATAAAATAATCAGCGAGAAAATCGAGATTGTCAATGTATGTACGCGGCAAACTGGCGGAGGAACAGACGCGAAGCGACAAGCCGATGGACTGCGCTCCCTCCTCTCCTGGTGGGCAGCGCCAAATCCCATCCTCCCCACGCTGGTAGCGGTAGGGCTGTTTTTGGGCTAATGTGCACAGTTCCTCTTCCGTTTTCCATTCTTCAAACACTGCTCCGTTTTTACGCACGACAAGAAAGTCTGGTGTGTAATAGTGGCCTTGCATTCGTTTGCCTGATTGATCCAAATAGCGCAGTTTGAATGTGTGGGGCTGGTCATACAATTCCAGGACCGACTCGTCATGATCCATCAAATAAAGCGCGCCAAGTTCGACTGATTGGCTCTCAAATTGGATCGTGACACCCATTTTCTTACTGGGGAACAAGCCAGACATATTGCCTGCTCGCCCCTGCACGCGACGTGCCGGAGGCGAAAAACGAATATGGGCAATCAGATCCACGGTCTCAGCCGGAAGATGGAGATCCCTACACCACTGCTGAAATTGCATCGGAGTCAACATCGCACACCTCGTCTCGTCGTTTCTCACTTCGCGGCTCTGCGAGCCCATCACGACTGGGTGGGAGCAAGAGGCAGGGTAAACCAAAAAGTTGAGCCGAGACCTTGCTTGCTTTTGATCCCTACCTGTCCACCCTGCCGCTCGATGAGATTGCGGCAAATATACAATCCTAGTCCCAGCCCCACGCCCGTCCCACTCTTCACCTCAATCCCTTCCACACGCGTAAAGCGATCCCAAATATGCTGCTGTTGCCCGACTGCGAGGCCTGGCCCCTCGTCTGCTACTTCTACCCGCATCATGGTTTCCTCCTGCGAGAGAAAGACGTCCACCGGCTTGTCGGCATCCGAATATTTGAGCGCGTTGGTGAGATAGTTGTTGAGCACCTGCTCCACACGGTCTGCGTCAGCCACCACCTCTGCCTGTAGGGTCAAGGGGTCGAAGCGTATCACGCGGGTAGGAACAAGGATGCGCTGATCTTCCACCACCTCGCGTACAATCCTGACCAGGTCGAGGCGTTCGAGCTGGAGATTCAATTGATTGGTCTGGATGCGTGTAACATCAATGAGATCATTGATCAAGCGGTTTTGCATGTTGACCTGACGCTCAGCACGGTCCAGGAAGCCTTCAAGCATCGTGAGGGTAGCCATGGCCGCCTCTGACGCTGCTCCCCCTTGCTTGAGCCGCAGAAGCTGGCGCTTGGCTAAGTGAATATTGCCTTTGAGGGAGGTTAACGGCGTTTTGAGTTCATGGCTGGCGATGCCGAGAAAGGCATCCATCTGGCGTGCTGTTTCCTGCAAGGCCAGCTCACGCGCCTTGGCTTCGACTTGTTCCTGCAGGAGCCGCTCCTGCTCGGTGACATCTCGGTTAATTTCCAGGATCGCGGTTGGCTGACCTGCCTCGTTGCGCACGAGCACCTGGCGGCTATGCACAACGAGGTGTTTGCCATTCCGACAGATATGGGTCAGTGGCCCTTCCCAACGCCCAAGCTCGGCCAGGACAAGATCGACCGCCTCCCGTGAGGGAGGAAAGTGGGTGGAGAGCAAGGTATGCAGATGCGTTCCCACGGCTTCCTGCTCGCTCCATCCATAGAGCGTTTCCGCTCCGTGGTTCCAAGCCACAATGCGACTGTCTGGATCATGGATGATGATGGCATCGTGAGCGAGCGCAATCAGGTCGGCCTGCGTCTGGACAATGTGCTCTTGCCGCACCAGCTCCTGCTCCACCTGTTTTTGCTTGGTGATATCGGTCCCAATGCCGATCCACTCGACCATGTGGCTATCTGTGCCCCGTACAGGCACCCCGCGGACGAGGACGAGGCGAGAGACCCCGTCCGCCCGGTGAATGCGGCACTCCACTTCATAGACCTGTCCTGTCGCAAGGGTCTGGACGCGTGTCATGTCAAGCTGCTCTCGGTCATCGGGATGAATCGCGTCCAGCCAGCCTCGACCGAGCGTGTCAGAAGTTCCTTGACCGGTGAAAGCACGCCAGGTCGGACTTTCTTCGTGCATCAAGCCATCAGGAGTCGTGATCCAGAGCAGGTCGGAAGAGGCTTCAGCAACGGCACGAAAGCGGTCTTCGCGGATACGCCGCGCGTATTGCTCTTGTGCCAGCAAGGTTGCCACCTCACTATGTGCCTCTGGAAAGGGGGAAGCAGAGATGTCTTGTTGATTTCCTTCCATACAACTTGCCTTTCGAGAGCGCAGATCCTCATTCAGGAATGTGTTGAGATACGGTGTTCGCGGGTTCCTGGATGAATGTCAAAAAGACCATAAACTCGCCAGTTCTGACACATATCGTCGCCAGGAATTGAGCTTAAACTGATGAGTCAATAGTGCATTTTCTGACACATATCTTCGCCTCAACTTAAAATTGACCCATAACTTCACTCTGCCACAGTAGACTCCATCGGGATGCATAATCCCAGCGTTGAGCCTATCGCAGCGTGAGATCAACGAGGAGCCGCATTGCCCAAGAAGGGATCAGGTGACCAGAATTCTAGCATATTGCCATCGGGATCATAGAAGTAATAAGCGGAGGCTTTCATCCACTCAAAAGAGATTGGTCCAAAGACATCAACGCCTTTGCCACGTACATGCTGGACGGCATCGGCCAAGCGTTCACGCGGCACATGAAAGGCGTAGTGGACCTGTCCCCACTGTTCATCCGCATCCGTTTGCGGCACCAAGCCAACGATATCACGATAAAAGCGAGCAGCGGCCTGGACATCTTTGACGATTAAAACGATCTCCGCAAGACCTATACTAAACATCAGTTGTCTCTCTTTCAGCGATGGTAATCCTTTTCCTGGAGAGCATCAGCGCTCGTATGGATCGGAATAGAGCCTGTCGAGCCTCTCGCGCCACTGCCCGAAAGGCTTGTTTCCTGGCTGAGTCAACTGGCATATATTCAAGTTTCTGACTCATAAGCCTGCCGAGGTGGCAGTATTATGAACCAACCCACAATGAAGGTCGCCGCCGCCATTGCTTCATTCACTTAAAAGCATACCTGATCTATACCTAAAAAACAATCCTTTAAACCATATCTTGTCCATTTTGACGCATTTCTCGTCACAGAAGTTCAAAAGATGTCTTCATTTCTAGCCGTTGTAGCTCTCTCTCATGGTGGACGAAAGGACAGGTTATGGTTCCTAAAGAGGACCAAGGAAGAGGATATGAGTCAAAATGGGGGATTCTTTGATGCTGCTCGGTTGCCATGAAGCGAGGAAAGAAGCCGGTCACTGGACAGTTTATGGGTCAGTCAAGAGGACGGGAATTAAGACAAATCACACCATCATGAACGACCAAAGCACGAATGGGCATCGCCATCTGTGCTATAGTGTCAAAGGAAGAACCGTGGATCTGGCAACCACCATTCGTGACAACTATGCGGCGCTGGGATTTTCGCCTACAACGAGAACCTACCCGAAGTTCTTGCTGTGGATCGTGAAGTTCTTCAACGCGGATGTCGCCTCGATCTACCCTCTCCTGGGAAAGGAGACGCTGCGCGAGACGAACTACCCGGAGGTGTATCACTACCACTACACCGACTTTTCCCAGATGGTCCGAGACACGATGGATGACCTGCTTGAGAAGAAGGTTCTTCAAGCGAAGGGAAAGTAAACAGGTGCTGTTTTCTCGGTGGTGGATTGTAAATGTTGAAATTCGATGAGGCAATTTTTTACAATTATGAGAGGCAATACTGGTTCCGTCTTCATCTTCTTTTGTCATATAAGCCCCTTCAGAGGCCAGCCGAACCACTCTTCCCTCTCATGACTTACCTCAGATAATGCGCAAAAAAATGCTTCATCGAATCTCAACATTTACAGGCAAGCAATCCACATCGCGCTCATCGTGCTGGCCGTCTGCCTGCTCATCATCGCGTTCGGCTTCTTCGCGCAGGTGATGCATGCTTTTGTCCGCTGAGCCAGGTGTAGGGTATCGGCAGCGAGACGACGAGACAGGCAGAAAGATGCGCGCGCAAGATGAAGAGAGATCAAACACAGAGTCAAGGAGGTGATGAATGCTGACACTTTTTGGGACGGAGGCAGTCGCGTGCATGCTTCTCTTCTATGCGCTGGAAGAGCGTTCTCCCTGGTGGGTGCTCGCCTTTGCACCGGCGTGCGCGGCCTCGTCGGCGTATGGCTGGCTAGCCGGGACCTGGCCATTTGGCATGGTAGAGGGAGTATGGGCATTGGTCGCTTTCCGCCGCTGGCTGCGCTATCGAGCCCGTGATCAGGGACGGATCAAACGCGCCAGACCTTGACAGAGCGAGCAAAGTCTCTCTCCCAGTGGAGTGAGTTGGAACAGCCACGTCAACACCGCTATCCCTTCAGGAGTTTCAGCTTGTCTTTCACATGCGCTCGACTCACCTGGGTATACCGGACCGTCGTTTGGATCGCCGGGGTTCCTTTCATCGTGACATGCCCAAGGTAATAGGCAATTTCCTCAAGCGTCCACCCTGCGTCACGAGCACGATGCGCGAAATCATGCCGCAAGTCATGGAAGCTGAGATCGGCGATGAGTTTCCACTCTTCGTGATTGGCTTGTCGTTTGAGGGCACGAAACCAGTGGTGGATACCATCTTCTGTGAAGTGTACGCTTCGTTGAGAAGTAAAGACGTAAGGACTCTCCTTCTCGCGTCCACCATGCTGAATGTAGTCGTAGAGCGGACGACTCGTTTGTGGGAAGCCGAGAGCCAGGATGCCCTTTCGGAAGCGGTTCCTTGCTTTTACATCGATGGGCAGACGCCTCCCTGTGTATGCTGACGGTCTGATCCCGCGTGGACTGATTGGACGCACCGGCAAAATTCTGGGGTGTCGAGCACTGGTGCTCTTGCACGATGACCAGGGCCATCCTCGATTGGCAACGACGCATCGAGGAGACCAGCACTTGACCATCGGACTTCCACCGATTCTGGCGCTCTATCAAGACAGCGAAAGGGAAGCACCATCCCTGCGCGTGATTGTGGATCGGGAAGGCATAGCGGCTCCTTTCCTGCGCGATCTCAAAGCATTGGGCCATACCGTGGTGACCATCCTGCGAACGGATCAGTACGAGGGGCTGCAATCCTTCACCGAGGTCGGGATGTTTGTGCCACTTGAGCGGGATCGGCATGGGCAACTGGTGCGTGAGGTCGCCCCGGCCTGTTTCGCTCTCCCACTGCCTGACCAGAAAGGCCAGGTGCTTCCTTTGCGTGTGGCCCTCATCCGCGATCTGCGGCGTCGCGTTCCAGGTCCTCGGCAAGACGAAGAAACGGATGAGGAAGTGAGCAAACCTGCTTGGTGGCAAGCCGAGTGGAAAGCGGAACCGACGCCTGCCACTCCCACTGCTGCCAAGCTGATTCCCATTGTGACTACTGCCGACACCGTCGATGCGGTGGAACTTGCTCAGACCTACACACGACGTTGGCCAGTGCAAGAAAATATCATCCGCGACTTTCTTTTGCCTCTTGGCCTGGATACAAACCACGGGTATGGCAAGGCGCCCATTGTGAACTCCGAGGTCGCCAAGAAGCGGGCCGCGTTAGAGAAACGCTTGAGCACTGTCCAGCGCTGGACCGCTTCTGCACAAGTCCGTTGCCACCACGCCTCAGTGCTCTATGATCGCCTCTGGAAGCAAACCAAGGCCTATGGAGACGAGTTGTATCGCAAGCTCAATGCCCAGCAGGACGCCCTCGCTGCGCAAGGGGTGGATTACTACGAACGGCGAGCACAGATCAAAGAGCAGAAAGCGGTCATTGATGCGCAACTGGAACAGCGCTGGCAACGCGTCTGGCGAGCTTACAGCAAGAGCAGCAAGGAAAGTGAGAAGCAGGAGCGCTATGCGCAAGAACAATGTGATCTTTTGCGAGCCTTGGAGGATTTGGCAGCCACGGAGCGGACTATGTACGAACTGGACAATCGCAAAGATCAAGTCATGACGGTCTGTAAGCTCGCTCTGGCCAATCTGGTGATGTGGACCCGCGATCACTATTTCCCTTCCACCTATGCTCATGCCACCTGGGAACGACTGGCTCCCTTCTTCCACCTGCCAGGAGTGATCGTCGCAACGCGGCATACGGTCTCTGTAGAGCTGCGCTCCTTCAACAACCGGCAGTACAACCGTGACCTGATCGCCCTCTGTCAGCGCGTCAATGAACAACATGTACGCTTGCCCGATGGGCGTCTTCCAGTGTTCTCGGTGAAGGAGATTTGTTGTCCCATTCTACATGGACAGCAAAAGCGAATTGCCTAACACCCTGCTTAACGGGATAGGGGTTCATGCCGTTCACACAGATACGGGTGAAAAGTAAAAATAGGACAGGGGTGAGAAGAGCAAATACAGCTAGAATGGTGGTTGGGATACCTCCTGTACCTGTTCTACACTTTTATCGGGAGTCAGCACAGTCTCCAGTGAAGCGAAGTACTCGAGCAACAGCCGATGGACGAAGATGTAGCCGCCGCCCACCTTGCGGAGGAAGATACGCTCGGCGGCGTAGTCCAGGAAACTTGGCAGGCTCCAGGGTAGATAGCCGCTGCGCGAGAGAAGGAAGCGAAGGACGAAATGCTTGATCCATGCGTCCCAGCCGCTAAATAGCCCGGCGACAAACCCGGTGAAGAGCCCGCTGCTCAACGCGTAATAGAGTCCGAGGAGGATAGCAAACTCCATCCAGCCGGGGATGGTCAGACCAGCATCCGGCACAATGTCGATCCCGAATAACATCCTGGGGTTGCCCGCGAAGTCTACTATGGCGATCGACCCAAAAAACAGTCCGAAGATCAGTCCGACGCCTGCTCCGGCGCGCAGTCCGATGCGCAGCCCATTGCGAGCCGACCGCCAGATTCCCTGGTTAGGGGTAGTACGATCCTTGTTCTCTACTGTTCGGCTCGACCACCCCCGGATCAGCCCAAAGAACAGTCCGAGGATGAGTCCGAAACAGAGCCCGAGGATGATGATGGCGATCCAACTACGGACATATCGGAAGAACAGTGCAAAGATGAGCCCACCAGCGAATCCCAGGCAAAGGAATAGAACGAGGGACTGTGCCATCCTCGTCCACGACCAAACCACCACCTCAGCAAGCTTAATGTTCATGTCGGGCGCACCAAGCAATCTATCGACGAGCAGCCCGAATACCGCGGCAATGACCCCGAAGATGGGCCCATTGGTCGATCCGAGATCCTGCCCGTGGAACTGTCCGACCGCCAGTCTAGTGAGCAGTGCAAATGCCAAGCCACCGACCAACCCAAAGCAGCAGCATTTGACCAGGAGTCTCAGCCAAGACCAGGTCTTCCTCCAAGTAAACCTGAGTATCAAGTTCAACGCGCCATTGAGGGCACCGATAAGTCCACCGACCACTAAGCCGAAACCGAGACCGGGGGTGCTGCCTACCAGAAGCCCGGCTGCGCCGAAGAAGAGCATAGCGAGTATGACCGTGGTGATACCCCGGTAGAGCCGGTGTGTCCCAATACTTGGAAGCCAATATGGCTGCATCTGCTCAACATAAAACTCCACCTGATTGTCCCGGTCCAGCTGTCGGGCCAGCCAGGTCAAATGATGTGTCGTCTGTTCGAGCGTGTAGTTCGTTGTGGCGCCGCGGCGCTCGAACATGCGCTGAACGTACGCTGCGAAGAGTTGGCGCCGCCGTAGCTCGAGAGAACTGTGTGCCGGGAGATCTTCGACCCGGTTCCCGTGATAGACCTGTGCGATCACGCCCAGCAGGAGCGGGACTGCTGCAAGCTCTTGCAGAGCAGGATCTGCACGAAGCGCTGTACGTACTGCCTCAAGTGCCTCACCCGGACGTGAGAGGTAGTCGTCAATTTGCTGTGGGGTGAGCGGGTGTATGACGACAGCGGTGTGCAGGAGCAGGCGATCGCTCTGACCTTGATAGGCTACTTCCCGACTGCATACTACCGTGGGGACCAGACCATGCTCATGCCGATAGGCGTTGAGAGCTCCTATGCATGCAGCAAGATATGCCCGATCAACCTCATCCAACCCGTCAAGGAGGGGTAGCACTTGGTCGGCTTCTACCCACGATCGCGCTACCTTGCGCGGCACCTGGTACTTCTGGTTGAGTTCCTCAACCATCCAATCGGTGATGGGCTGCCGCTTATTGGCCCATGTCGACAGGTTGAATACGACAGGCATTGGGAATGTATCGTCTTGCTCTGCACGAGCGAGCAGATCACGTGCCAGTTCCAAGAGGAGTGTGGTTTTACCAGCGCCGGGCTCTCCAAGAATGAGCAGTTCGCCTTTAGCATCATCATAGACCTGTGTAATACGAGTGCCAGATGGAAGCATATGTGGAGGCCGATCCACCTCCTGCATAACAAGTCGCCAAGGATTTGCCACAACATCTGGCCGCTCCTCCATCTCCAAAGCAATGAGTGCAGTACCATGAAGAGATTGTTCAAGCAGGCCATTGATCCAGAAGGCATGCACCCGCTCAAGCATCTTCTTCCGATTGCGCCTGTCACGGTCAACTCTATCACGATCAACTAAAGAGCCAATGCCGAAGAAGATAGGAGCATTGAATATACCTTGTGCTCCCTGATTAGGTGCTTTGTTATCGATTCTAACTGACGATGGAGGCCGCTCTGGATCACTCATGGTGTATCCTTCATCGCACGATTATCAAACTCTACTGGTGCATTAAACACACCTTGCGCTCCAAGGTTGGAGGCCTTATTGTCAATAATCACACTGCCAGATTGAGCGATAGCTACATTTTCTGCTAGCACTTTGAGATCCTGAGCAAAAGTGGGGTCAGTACTGGCCAGACGAGCGGTTTCCTTGACCAGCTTCTGCTGATAGTCTTCATCGTCTGGATCCTGTTCCACATTTGTCAAGGCTTGCTGTGCTTTTGCATCCGCTTTTGCTGAGAACCGAGCACGAAGTGTTGCCAACGCCTTCTCTCCTTTGTTGAGAGTCGCCTCCGTCGCCTTTTCTCCTATAACTTCGGCAGCCTTTTCTCCAGCCTTTCGTGCTCCCTGCGTCTTGATAAACGCAACCACAGCAGTAATAATTGGGCTGATCCACGGAATGAATCCAGATAGATCCACCACGAGATACTCCTCCTTTGCATAAGCATGTATCGATATCTACTCACATCAAATACTCATAGAGATGAGATTGTGCTAGCAACTGTAACCTACTCTAACCCGATTTTTTGCTAAGTACAGGCTACCGCAAGTTCATTCCAAAGTGCCACAACAGACTCACGCTGCATGAGTGCCACAAAACGCGGGACGGTTTATGACAGCGTGTACTAAGCTCTTGTGAAAAGAGACTGTCTACAGTATACTAGAGCAAGAACTGAATTACTAGACGGAATGTCCCTTCTGTCAAGTAAAGTGAACAGAAACCCATGCAACGCCCTGCGAAAAACATAGCATATCTTGACAAATTCACTGTACGAAAGGTTCAAGACACCCTAACGCAAGATATCAACAGCATTCCTGATAGCCTGGGAGCGTGGATGGCCCACTATCTCCATCTCGCGATCAGTGGAGTGCGCTCGGAAGCTGTGACCAAAAAGATCGCGTTGCACCTCTCCCGCTTCCATACTTTTTTCGTTGGCGCATACGGACATGATCGTATCTCCACCATGCTCAAGCGAGACGTGGTCGCGTGGCAAACGAGTCTCAAAGAGCTAGGGCTGGCCCACTCGACCATTAACAATTGTCTGGCCTCACTCTCCGGCTTCACCACCTGGGTGCATGCCCTCAACGCCCACGTCTTTCCTGCGGGCAACCCCACCAAAGGGGTTGGTGAGTTAGGCTTGCCGCCACTCGAGCCGCGTGCCTTGAGTAAGGAGCAGGTGCGTTCCCTCAAAAACGTCTGTGATCGGCTCGAGCACTTTCATCATCTCAAGGGGCGTCGGCAAAAAGATAAGCACAAGACTAATACCCATGGCCGTCCGTGGCGAGATCGTGCAATTGTTTACGTGTTGCTTTCCACAGGACTGCGCCGCGAAGAGCTGGTGCGCCTCGACCTCGATCAGGTCGAACCGTCTCACCCAGAGGCATTGCGCAAGGCGAGGTCTGCTCGCATCACCAACGTCCGTGGGAGAGGTAAGACTAGGATCACTGCGAAAATAGCTCATAACGAACGCGAGTTCAAAAATATCGTCTTCTAGGGGTTAAGGACGAGGGTAAAAGCAGCTTGAGTGAGTATTTGATGCATTTTCCTCCCTCATTTCCCTCATCTTTGATATCGTCTGAGTAGCCTTGGGAAGCGGTTTCGCAATGCTATGAGCTATTTTCGCAGTGATCCTAGTCTTACCTCATACTGATGAAAATGACAGATTCTGCACCTTCTCCGACATGTCAGGGGCATTTTTGACCAGAACGTGCCGGAGATTATACCTTATCTCGGACACATGTATAGGGAATATACCATACTGTTGAGGTGATTGGACTGTTTCCGTACTTTTGGATGTTTGGGTTGCTACAAAGGGAGGAGTGAAGGTTGCTGTCTACAGGCGGCAAAAGAGACTGTTCGGTGTTTCTCTGCATCACCTACTTTTCCTCGCGTGTACTTACACCTGCTTCCTCAAAAGTAGCCATCTCGCTGTGTGCATGTAACGCGGCCTCAATGATACTCATTGCAAGTACGGCTCCCGTTCCCTCTCCGAGCCTGAGCTGAAGATCGAGCAGTGGGGAGAGTCCAAGCCGCTCGAGGATCAGGCGATGTCCTCGTTCCACTGAGGCATGCCCGGCAAATAGATACTCGCGGATAAGCGGATTGAACTCGACGGCCATCAGTGCCGCCGCGCCTGAAATGAAGCCATCGATGACGACGGGAACGCGGCGAGAGGCAGCCGCTTCGATGACGCCAACCAGTCCGGCGATCTCTAAGCCCCCTACTTTCATCAGCACGTCGAATGGATCCCCAGGGTTGGGAGCATGACGTGCGAGCGCTTGTTCGATCACTTGGATCTTATGAGCGAGCTGCTCATCGTTGATCCCCGTGCCACGCCCGGTGACGAGCGCGACTGGCGTTTGTAGCAGTGCGGCAGTCATGGCGCTCGAAGCCGTGGTGTTGCCAATCCCCATGTCTCCGGTGGCTACCAGGTCAACTCCCTGGTCTAGCTGAGCATCACAGACATCCATACCGACCTGGATCGACTCCAGCATTTGCGTGCGGGTCATAGCTGGTGCTAGCGCCATGTTGGCCGTGCCGAAGGCCACTTTCCGCGAAAGTAAGTCGGGGTGAGAGATGTCTGCGGCTACTCCGACATCGACAACGGTAACTTTTGCCCCAACATAACGAGCGAGCGCGTTGATCGCTGCTCCACCCTGGAGGAAATTGTGGACCATCTGTGCGGTCACGGTGGAAGGATACGCGCTGACCCCCTCTCTCGTGACACCGTGATCCCCTGCCATGATGATGACCGCTTTGCGTTCTATCC
>WNFB01003263.1_pt1 | contig 14295 bp, 13 predicted proteins | sample 5400501 | NCBI WGS metagenome assembly WNFB01 (sample SAMN13153341, study PRJNA577476) | soil metagenome | isolation source: 200 cm saprolite under Douglas fir tree site 2 hole 1 | place: USA:California | collected 2015-04-18
CTCATCTGCTGCACGCGCCGGCCGGTCGCGATGGTCCCACCCAGATCGCGCAGCGCCGCCACGAGCGCATCGGCCACGCGGCGCGATCCTCCGCGCGGCAGTGGCCACCCGACCGCGTTCCCCGTGATCAGGAACGTCAGCGCGAAGCCGGCCGTCAGCGGATGGTCGAGCGGCAGGAACCCGTGCGCGGCCGCGCCGGCGACGAGCGCGCGGGCGCGGTCGCTTTCGAAGAGGCCCGCCAGCGCGTGCGCCGATCGGAGCGCGCGCCAGCCGAATCGCGCAATCAGGAACGGATGGCGCGGGAGGTGGACCATCGGCTGCAGGACTTCCGAGAAGAGCGGCTCCCACCGATCGACGAGCGGCGAGAGGAGGCGCTGGTAGCGCGGGCCATCGACGCCCAGAGCCGCCGCGGTGTCTTCGACGGAACGCTCGAGGAAGACCGCGGTGCCGTCATCGAGCGGATGCGCGAGCGCGGCCGGCGGATGGATCCATTCGAGCCCGTAGTTCTCGAGGCGCGCCGCGCGGAAGAACGGTGAGACCATCGCCATCGGATGGATCGCGGAGCAGATGTCGTGAATGAAGCCGGGGAGCGTCAGCTCGGCGGAGCGGACACCTCCACCGACCTCGTCATTCGCTTCGTACACGGCGACGCTGCGACTCGACCGTGCGATCTCGACGGCCGCCGCAAGGCCGTTCGGACCGGCCCCGACGACGACCGCATCAGGCACGCGGCTGCAGGTACCGGTCGAACCACTCGGTGGCGCGGCGCCGCGAGTCGATCAGGTTCTCGCGTCTGCGGAAGCCGTGGCCCTCGCCCTCGTACACGTGATAGTCGTAGGTCTTCCCCGCGGACCGCAGGGCGCTCACCACCTGCTCTGCCTCGCCGCGCGGGACGCGTGGATCGTTCTCGCCTTGGATGATCAGGAGCGGCGCGCGAATCTTCGCGACGTGCGTCAGCGGCGAGCGGTCGCGATAGCGCTCCGCGTCACGGGTCGGGTCGCCAAACTCGCGCGTGAGGTACTCGCGCAGGTCACCGCGGGTCGTGTCGTACATCGTCTTCCACGAGACCACGCCGACCAGCGAGACGCCGGCCGCAAAGCGCTCCGCGGCGAGGGCGAGCGCGAGGAGCGTCATGTAGCCGCCGTAGCTCCCGCCGTATGCGCCGATGCGCTTGGTATCGGCGATCTTCTCGCGGACGAGCCACTCGACGCCTTTGGTGACGTCCTCGAGATCCTTGCCGCCCCAGTCGCGACGATTGGCCTCCTGGAACTCGCGACCGTAGCCGGTCGAGCCGCGCACGTTCGGCGCGAGCACGACGTAGCCGTTGTTCGCGAAGTACTGGCTCGCTGAATCCCACCAGCGGTAGTGCTGCGACGTCGGGCCGCCGTGGATGTGCACGATCGCCGGCGGCAGAGTTCGCTCGCCGCGGACCGCCTCGGCGTACGGCACGTACAGCAGCGCGGGGATCTCGCGCCCGTCCGCGCCCGGATAGCGCACGTGCAGCGGCTCGACCAGCGTTTCCGGGTCGATGCTCGCCGGCAGCGAATCCGTGAGCGCCCGCGGCGCGACGGAGCGCTCGCGCGTCACATAGACGTTCCACGGCTCGCGCGCTCCGCTGAACTCGTACGCGACGAGGTCGTTGTCCGGCCCGACACGCGCCGACATGTGGACGCCCGGACGATCGGCGACCGCGTGGTCGGCCTTCGAGACGGTGAACGCGCGGCGGATCGATACCTCAGCGTCCTCGCTGTGCGAATAGAGGATCGCGCGGCCGTCAGGCCGCCAGTGGGGCGCCGACTCGTCGTAGATGCTCCCGGTTAGGTACTCGACGCGTGCGACGCGGTCGCCATCGAGATGCGCCATCGCGGTCTCGTTGCGCCCGCGTACGTTGGTCGTGAAGGCCACGCGCGTGCCGTCGCCGGACCACGTGCCTTCGAACGCCTCGCCCGCAGCGGCGCCGCGGGTATCGAGCCGCGTCGCCGGCCCGCCGTCCGCGCCGACGACGTAAAGATCCATGTTGGTGCGCACGCTCTCGCGGCGCGAGACGAAGAGGATGCGCTTGCCATCGGGCGACCACTGGGGACCGATATCGTCGAATTTTCCTTCGGTGAGGGCGCGCTTCGCGCCGCTCGCGACATCAATGACGTGCAGAGCGAACGCCTTGCCACCGGCGTTGGCGACGTACGCGATGCGTGCACCGTCCGGTGACCACGCGATGTCGCGGTGTGTCGCGTCGGGCTCGCTCGTGAGGTTGCGCTCGCGCTCGCCCGCGCGATCGACGAGCCAGAGGTCGAAGCGCTCGTCGCCACCGCGGTCGCGCAGGAAGGCGATGCTCTTCCCGTCGGGCGACCAGCGCGGCCAGACCGAGCGCTCCTTCGCGTCGGTGAGCTGGTATAGCGCCTCGCGCTCCACCGGCGCGGCGTAGATCTCGAACGTCCCGCTGCGGTTCCACGCGAAGGCGACCTCGCCGGCATCGGGCGACAGATCGATGCCGCCCCAGACGTAGTCGACGTAGGGAGAGCCGACGAGGTCTTCGATGGCCAGACGCCTGAAGCGCTCACCAAGCGGTCGCGGCCGGTACGCCTCCTTCGCCGGAACGATGTCCGCGGCCGGGTTCGCGATCGTCGTCGGCGGACGCTCGGTCGCGGGCGCCTCCCAGTCCTCCGCGAACGCACGCGGGCGTTTCCCCGCGGGCTGCGGCGCGGGCGGCGCGCCGTCGCCCACGACCGCACCGGTGGCCGGAGCGGGACGCTTCGGCTTTTCGAGCAGCTCGCGTGTGTCGCGCGCGACGACGAGCGTGCTCGTCCCCATCCCGGCTTCGCGCGCCGCAGTCTGCTCACGCGGAACGATCGGATCGAAGTGATACATCTTGTCCTCGAGCCGTCCGCGATACGCGCTATCCCAGGGCGGCGGGAGGAGCACGCCGAACTGCTTGCGCGGCTTCGGCAGATCCCTTTGGAGCTGCAGCAGCGTGTCGCGACCAGCGTTCCAGATCGGCGAGCGACGCGACGAGAGCACCGATGAGAAGTCCAGTGCCTCGAGCTGCTTCGCCGCCTCGGTCGCGAGATCGAGATCGCCCGAGAAGAGCACGCCACCGGCCTTGCGGACGAGCACCACAGTGGCGCCCTCGCCGTTCCCCATGACGCGCACGATGCGTGCGTCAGGGCGCAGCACGTCGGCGCCTTTCAGGACGAGGTCGGCGCCGCCCGCGACGGCCTTGGCATCGTCCTCGTGCACCGCGATCTGCACGCCGAGAGCCTCGCGGTACCGGGCGGCCTCAGCGGCGTGCGCGGCATTCGTCGCGAGCAGCAGCGACGCGCGGCCCGCGCCCTGGATGAGCCGCAGCGCGCGCTCGCTGTACGGCGGGATGTCGATGAGCAGATTGCCGCGAGCCGCGTCGAAGACGATGTACTGGCGCTCGTTCTCGAGCGGGTCGTACAGCTCGAAGATCCATGATCGGAGCTGCTGAATATCCAACTTAATCTCGCCGTTGCGCGTCGGAGACACGCTCAGGGCTGGTGGTCTCGCTCCTCGCGGCAAAGCCGCTCGTCGCTCGTGTTTTTCTCATTAGCGGGGCGAGGCCATCTTAGCGAGGCTCGGCAGGACGAGCATTCCGTCGACACGTACGAGCGCGCGGTCTTGCTCTGCGTTCGCGATCGTCCGCTCCAGACGCTCGTCGTCCCAGTCGAACAGCCGCCGGATCTGCGCGCTCGTCGCGCCGCCGACGAGATCGATCAGCCTGCGCAGCAGCGTGGACGCCGCATCGCCGGAGGAGAGACGCTCCGCGGCTCGCACCGTCTCGGGATAGCGGCGCACGAAGAGGTCGTACGTGTAGTTGTAGTCCTCGCGATATTCGCCGACGGCCTTCACGCGCGCGATATACATCAGGCGCTGCAGCTCCTCCATCGCCTTGGAGTAGTCGGCCTTGCCCTCCTTGGAGGTGATGCCGAGATCCGCGCGCATCCGCTTGGTCTGGGTCTCGCCGCGCTGCGCCAGGTGATCGATCACGCGCCGCGCGACGTCTGAAAGCCGTCCGGCGCGAACGTCTTCGAGGTGATCGTCGGGCTCGCCCGCGCGCCCGAAGGTCGCGTAGAAGACCGGGAGCATCTTCATCGAGACGAACGTCGGCTTCCGAATCAGCAGCTTCCCGTAGTAGAGCTTCTTCTTCTCCGGCAGCTCGTCCTTCCACTCCCACATCCAGCCCCACTTGCGGCCCTCGCTGCGCGTCTCGAGGTGCTCGAAGCCCGCCGGCAGTGGGTAGGCGGCCTCGGGCGTGAACGCGAAGCAGAACCCGAACGCGTCGACCATCTTCACCAGCGCGTCCGCGGTCTTCACGCGGTGCCGCTCCGCGACCTTCGCGCGATGGGACTGGAGCGCGCGCTCGAGCGGGCCGGCGGGCGGCTTTCGTCTGGGCATCACCGATACTCTGCCGGATGGCGCTCCGGGTGGGCATCGTGGGGGTGGGATTCGGCGCGCGCCAGATCCCTGGCTTCCGCGCAGCCGGCTACGAGGTCACCGCGGTCTGCGCGTCGCGACCGGAGCGCGCGGAAGCGGCGCGACGTGAGCTTGGAATCGCTGCCGCGGTCACCGACGTCTCCGCCCTCGCGGTGCGTGACGACGTCGACGTGGTGTCCATCGCCTCGCCGCCGTACATGCACCGCGACCACGTGATGGCGGCCCTCGCGTCAGGCAAGCCCGTCATCTGCGAGAAGCCGTTCGCGACGAGCGCGACCGAGGCTCGCGAGATGCTCGCCGCGGCCGAGCGCGCAGGTGTGGTCCACGCCGTCGATCACGAGTTCCGCTACACCGCCGCGCGGTCGCGCGTGAAGGCGTTCCTCGACAAGCGCGCCATCGGCGACGTACGCCTGGTGCTGGTTATGGGCATGACCGGCAGCCTCGTCGATCCGGCACAGGCGCGACAGGAATGGTGGCTGCGACGCGATCGCGCCGGCGGGCTGCTCGGCGCGCTCGGGTCGCACTGGATCGACTCGCTGCGCTGGTGGCTCGGCGACGTCGAGCGCGTGTCATGCGAGCTCGCCACGTCCGCGAAAACGCGTCCGACGACCGATGGCGGCACGACGGCGGTCACGGCCGACGACACCGCGCAGGTCCTGCTGCGAATGGCGAGCGGCGCCATCGCGACGATCCAGCTCTCGAGCGCGGTGCACCACCCGTCGCGCCGCGTGATCCTGTACGGCAGCGCCGGAACGATCGTCATCGGCGGCGACGGCCGCGTGATGCTCGCGCGCTCCGGCGGTCCCCTCGAGCAGGTCCTGCCCGATGCGAAGGGTGACGAAACGACCGGCGCGTTCACCGAGCTCGCGCGCCGCGTCCGCAAACATGTCGAGACGGGCGTGGGCGGTGAGCACCCGACATTCGCCGACGGGGTCGCGGTCCAGGACGTGCTCGATGCGGCGTATCGCTCGGCCGAGGTGGGCGGCGCGATCCGGGTCGCTAGCTGAGGAAGAGCGCGACCACGCCGGCAACTGCGCCGACGCTCATTGCGCGCGACGCGGATCGGGCGAGCGAGACGACCTCGCGCCGCGCCGGTGCGTTCTCGCGCAGATCGTCGAAGCCGGCGGTCTGCGCGCGGATGGATCGCGCGACGGGACCGGCCCACGCGGCCCAGAAGAGCGTCGCGATCGCGAGCACGACGAGCGCGATCCAGCGGAGCACGAGACGCGGCTCGGGTACGCCCGACACCTCGAAGGCCGCGGCCTTCAGCACGCTCGTGAGCACGACGAGGATCACCGCGAGCACTGCGAGGCCGTCGATGCGCGATCGCGCGCCGGTGCCCGCCAGCGCGATGGCGCCGCCGATGAGGATCGCGAGCGCGAGGTGGTACAGGAACTGGAGGACGTCGAAATAGAGCGTTTCCACGCGTGCATGATGGACATACGGAATTTCCGACCGCGACGCTCGGTTTAGAATCGACGTCAAGGGAGTACCGATTTGCCGAGCTATCGCGAGTACTTCTCAGAGCTCAAGAAGCGGGTCAAGGAAGCCACGCCGCAGCAGGTCGCCGAGCTGCTGAAGGCGGGCGATATCCAGCTGGGCGACGTCCGCGAGAAGAACGAGTGGGACGAGGGTCACCTGCCCGGCGCGGTCCACGTGCCGAAGAGCTATCTCGAGCAGTGGGCTGAAGACCGGCTCCCCGAAAAGGACAAGCCGACGATCCTCTACTGCGCCGGTGGCGTGCGGTCGGCGATGGCCGCGGACACGCTGCGCCAGCTCGGCTACACGAACGTCATCTCGATGGCCGGGGGATTCAACCGCTGGAAGGACAGCGGGTTCCCCTGGAAGAAGCCCGACTCGTTCACCGCGGACCAGGCGCAGCGCTACAGCCGGCACCTCCTCATCCCCGAGGTCGGCGAGGCCGGCCAGCACGCGCTTCTCCGCAGCAAGGTGCTGCTCATCGGCGCCGGCGGTCTCGGGTCGCCGGCGGCGTATTACCTCGCCGCGGCGGGCGTGGGGACGCTCGGCATCGTCGACTCGGACGTCGTGGACACGACGAACCTGCAGCGTCAGATCCTGCACTCGACCGATCGCGTGGGCGAGCCGAAGACGGAGTCCGCGAAGCGCACGCTCGAGGCGCTCAACCCGGACGTCAAAGTCGTCGGCTACCAGGAGCGGCTCACCAGCGAGAACATCGACCGCATCGTTCCGGAGTACGACGTCATCATCGACGGCGCCGACAACTTTCCGACGCGCTATCTGCTGAACGACGCGTCGGTGAAGTGGCGCAAGCCGGTCGTCCACGGGAGCATCTACCGCTTCGAAGGACAGCTCACCGTCTTCAAGCCGCACGAGGGTCCGTGCTACCGCTGCCTCTTCCCGACGCCGCCGCCGCCGGAGCTCGCGCCGTCGTGCGCCGAGGCCGGTGTGCTGGGTGTCCTCCCCGGCGTCATCGGCACGCTGCAGGCGAACGAGGCGATCAAGCTCCTCCTCGGTATCGGCGAGCCGCTCGTCGGGCGATACCTGCTCTTCGACGCGTTGGAGACGTCCTTCCGTGAGGTGAAGCTGCGACGCGATCCGAAGTGTCCGGTGTGCGGTGAGAATCCGACGATCACCGAATACATCGACTACGAGGGCTTCTGCGCCTCGCCCGCGGAGTGGCAGGCGCAGCACGCGCCACAGGCGGTCGCCGCCGCGCGCTAACGAACCCGCGGAGCCTCGCGCCCGTATTGTTCAGTGATGCGTCGCTTCGCCGTGCTCGCGTGCCTTGCCGTCGCGGTGCTCTCGTGCACGCCGCCGGGGTCGACCACCAGCGCCGCCCCCAGCTCGGCCGGCCCGACGACCGACATCAAGCGCACGAAGCTCGACATCGCCTACAGCGCCGTCACCGCATCGGACGTTCACCAGGTCTCGAGCAAGAAGATCCTGCAGGGCGCGATCGACGCGCTCAAGGCGGAGGCGAAGAAGACCGGTGGCAAGGACGACTTCCCGACGATCGAGTTCCAGGATGCGTCCGACACGATCGTGTCGGACTTCAGGAAATTCGCCGACGCGGCCGCGCAGTTCGCGGCCCGCAATCCGCAGATCACACCCGATCGCTTCGCCGACGTCGCGATCGAGGGGATGATCGGGCAGACCCCGGACTGCCACACCTACTACGTCGACAAGAACCGCGGCGTGCACCGATCGCGGCAGGAGCCGACCTCCGGCACCGCGGCGCGGGCGCCGACCACCGGAACGCTGCTCGGCGGACCTGACCAGGAGGCCGGACTCACCGGTCGCATCCTGCCGGGCGGGATCGTCTACATCACGTTCCGCGAATTCGTCGTGACCGCGAACTACAAGATCTTCGACGAGGTCCGCAAGATGATGGAGAAGGGTCTCGCCGCCGGTGGCAAAGCGTGGCTCTTCGACCTTCGCGGGAACGTCGGCGGCTTCGATGCGGACACGCTCGCGAGCTTCTTCCTCAAGGGCGGCGAGCCGATGCTCAACGTCGTCTACAAGAGCGGACCGGGTGGGACGACACACGCGACGCCGAACTGGAGCCTGCCCGCGCAATATCAGCTGCCACTGGTCATCGTGATCAACGATCGCGGCGGCTCCGGGCCCGAGGTGTTCGCGGCCGACATGCGCGAGACAAAGCGCGCGACCCTCGTCGGAAAGAAGAGTGTCGGCTGCATGGGCTCGACATCGATAACGAACATGACCGACGGATCACTCCTCGCGGTGGTGACGCAGGAGTTCGTCGGCGCGGCGACGGGAACGAAGTACAACAACGCGGGCGTGCCGGTGGACGTTGAAGCGGATGACGCGACAGCGGTCGACAAAGCGATCGACCTCTTGACGCAGAAGATCTGACCGCGGCCTGATCCATACGGGGGCTCGCTCGCTCGCGCTTCCATAGCCCATCGGTACCAGTACGAGCGTGCGATCGTACGAACAGCGTCCGCAGCACTCTTAGGTGTGACTCGTTTGGTACCACCGGCGCATTGGCGCGGCGTTACCGGACCGATAAGGTCGACACAGCGAATCTCAAATGTGGGATAGGGAGCACTGTGTCGTGACAGTTGTTGCCAGAGTCGATGCGCTACCTCTCGAGCACTTTGGGCCGGTACCGGACGTCATCGAACGGGCCCGCAGCGGTGACCGGCAGGCATTTGCCGAGCTGTACGACACGCACGTGGACGCGGTCTACCGTTACATCCTCTATCGCGTTCGCGAACCCAGCGACGCCGAGGATCTGACCAGCGACGTCTTCACCCGCGCCTTCGCCAACATCCACCGCTACCGCTGGCAGGGCAAGTCATTCCTCGCCTGGCTCTACACCATCGCCCGCAACGCCGTGACCGACAAGCGCCGCCGCACGCGCCCGACCGTCGACCTCGACAACGCCTACACCGTGGCCGAGGACGGCCCGACGGCGCACGAGCACGCGGTACGTGGCGAGCAGGTCGAAGCGCTGCGCGGCGCGGTGAAGTACCTCACCACGGAGCAGCAAGAGGTGCTCACCCTTCGCTTCATCGAGAACATGTCGAGCCGTCAGGTCGCTCGCGTGCTCGGCAAGAACGAGGGTGCGATCCGCGCGCTGCAGTTCCGCGCGCTCGGCCGATTGCGCAAGCTTCTGACGAGCGAGATCAACTAGCTCGTACTGAAACTCGCGCCCACTCACGCCCATACACTGACCAAGATGCGGCTTCGCGCGCTTCCGCTGCTGTTCGCGGCCCTTTTCGTCGCGTCCGCCTGCACGATCCTGCCGGCCGACCTCCAGCACGAGCTCCTGCCGTCGCAGACGCAGTACAAGACGGCGGAGGCCGCCTACGCGGTCCTGGTCGAGCGTCACGTTGACAAGCCGTCGTCGAAGCAGCTGATACCCGGCGCGTTCGACGGCGTCCAGACGTACCTCCACGACAAGATCGCGCCGAATGCGACATTCGACCGGCCGGATCTCACCGGCAGCACATGGTCCGACTTCGCGAAGTTCTCGAACACGCTCGACAAGGTCGTGGCGCAGTTCCCCACCGCCGATCGGACACTGCTGGAGCGCGCCGCGGTCGACGGGATGGCGAAGTCGATGAACGAGTGCCACACCTACTACCTCGACCCTGACCGCGCGAAGGGCTTCAATCGTCGCCCCGATCCCGTGTCCGGCATCGGAACGACGATCTATCAGCCGCAGCCGAGCGACCCGGTCGAAGTGATCGACGTCATCCCGGGCACGCCCGCCGAGCGCGCCGGTGTGCGCAAGGGCGACAAGTTCATACGGGTGAACGGCGAGGACGTCAGGGGCCTCACGAGCGACGAGGTAGCGAACCGCGTCCGCGGCCCCGAGGGTACGGCGGTGACGGTGACCTTCCAGCGCGGCACGCAGGAGGTCGAGTTCACCATCACCCGCGCGCGCTTCCAGTCGCCGCTCTATACGAGCCGGCTCGAGGGCGATTCGATCGGCTACATCCGCATCCCGCAGCTCATCGCGAGCGTTGCGGACGAGGTCGGCCTCGCGGCGCGCCGGCTCGAGGACCAGGGCGCAAAGGCGTGGATCCTCGACCTGCGTGACGATCCGGGCGGCGAGCTCACCGTGGCGGTGGACGTCGCGAGCCTGTTCGTGCGATCCGGGACGCTCGTCTACCAGACCGGCCGCGACGGTCAGCGCACGCCGATCGAGGTGAACAAGCGCCGGTTCCTCGGATCGCACAAGCCGCTGGTGGTGCTGGTGAACAAGAATTCCGCGTCCGGCTCGGAGATCATCGCCGCCGGCGTGCGATCGAACGAGGCCGGGACGGTGATCGGCGCGCAGACGGCGGGCTGCGTCGGCTCAGGACAGCCGCGCGAGCTGCCCGACGGCGGCCTGCTCCTGGTGACGCTCACGAAGATGCAGGACGCCAAGACCGGTGCCGATCTCAACGGGCCGGGCAAGGGCGTGGTCCCGGACCAGATCGTGCCATCGGCGACGAACGGCGGCCCTGACGCGCAGCTCCAGGCGGCCATCGACTACATCCGCGCGCACGCTTAGCCGATGGCGCGAGCGATCTCTGGACGGACGACCGTGTCGATCATCTGCGCAGTGGCTGCCCCCGGCATTTCGCTCGCGTACGGCGTACTGGAGGCGTCGGGCATCCTCGCGTCGGGACTCGCGCAATTCGGATACGCCACGATCCTCTCGGCGTCTGTCCTCGCGACGAGCCTCGTTCCGGGCCTTCGACGCAGGCTTTCCTGGATCAACGTGGTTGCCGCACTCGCGGCGTGCGTGGCGCTCTTCGCTCTCGGCTTTGTCACGTTCTTCGAAGCCGGATACGTCGTGATGTTCGTCGCGGTTCTGGCCGCCGTTGCTCTGTTCGTCAGCCGCGCGTGACGCTAGCTCTGTAGTCCGAGCGCGACCAGCGCCGCGATCAGCACCGCGACGCCGACGTATTGATTCGGCGCGAGCCGCTCCCGCAGCACCAAGATCGCCAGGATCGCCGGGATGAGCGGGTACGCGCCGCTGCCGGTCATGACGAAGGATGCGTAGCCGGACTGGATCCCGAGCGCGAGCAGGACGTTCGCGCCGGTGTCGAGGACGCCGACGACCGCGACGAGCATGAGCAGACGCGCTGACGACACCGGCGCCACCGACCGGCGCTGCGCGAGGGCGAACAACGCGATGAGCGCGATGCCACACGCACGCCGAACGACGATCACGGCGAGCCCGTCGCTCGCACGCGTCGCCGCCGCGAATAGCGCGCCCCAGATCCCGAAGCCGACCGTCGCGAGCAAACCGATGCGAACGCCCTGCGAAGGTCGTCCGAGCGTCGCGCGCAGCTCGCGGACGTCGGTCGACGCGACGACAACGCCGACGAAGGTCAGGGCGATCGCCACGATCTGGCCGGGCAGAGGCGCTCGCCGAGGAAGATCACGACGAGCACCACGGTGAGCGCCGCGTAGCTCGCGACGACCGGGCTCACGACGGCGATCGGTCCGAGCGCGAACGCCTTGTAGAGCGCAGCGAGGGACACGACGCCCACGACCGCGAGCGCGAGGCCGTATGGCAGCTGATCCCACGAGAGCTGCGGCCACCGCCCGAGCGCGAGGAGCGCGAGCGCATACGCGGACAGGCCGATGGTCTGCATGCCGAGCGAGGTGAGCACGACGCCGATGCGCCGCGTGGACATCGCCGCCGCGTAGTCGCCGAATCCGAACGCGACCGCCGCGCCGACGCCAAAGAGGAGAGCTTCTATACGACGAGCTGGCGTGGGGCGCGCGTGAGGTTGCGGCAGCCGTCTTCGGTCACGACGACCGTGTCTTCGAGGCGAACGCCGCCGATCTCGGGCAGGTAGATGCCTGGCTCGACCGTCACGACGTCACCCGGGACGAGGGGCTTCGTTCCCGATCGGCCGAGGCTCGGAGCTTCGTGGATCTCGAGTCCGAGGCCGTGCCCGAGGCCATGGATGAATCCGCGTGGCGCGCCGCCGTTCGTGCCGCGCTGCTGTCCCTGACGGAGCGTGTCGTAACCGGCCTCCCAGATGATGTCCTCGACCAGCTCGTGCACCTCGCGGCCGGTCACGCCCGCGCGCACCGCCTTGATGCCCGCGTCCTGCGCGCGCTTGGTGACCTCGTACATCTTCACGATCTCGGGCGGCGGCTGGCCCTTCGCGACGGTGCGCGTCATGTCGGCGAAGTATCTCGTCGCTCTGCTCTGCGGGAAGATGTCCATGACGATCGCCTCGCCGGCGTGGATCGGGCCGCTGCCGATCATGTGCGGATCGGCGGCCTGCTTGCCCGGCGCGATGATCGCGCCCTCGCTGACGCAGCCCAGCTCGAGGAGCCGCAGCTCGACGACGGCGCGCAGCCGTTCGGCGGTAAGCGGTTCGCCGTCGAGCTCGAGCGTGCCGTCCTTCTTCACGGTCGATCGCCGCACCGCGTCGACACCCCGGGCCCAGGCGTCCTCGGTCGCGCGCTGCGTCGCTTCGAGCGCCGCGATCTCGTCCGGGCGCTTCGCGCGGCGCCGCTCGCGCAGGTCGCTGTCGACGTCGAGCTCGATGCCCTTGGCGCGGAGCTGCTCGGCGAGGCCGAGGAAGAAGTACGGCGGCACGCGCACCTTGCCGATGCCGCGTTTCTCCAGGAAGCGCTGGATGATCGTCGCGACGAGAGCGTCGCCCTGAAGGCCCGACGCGGCGAGCTCGCGCAGCCCATAGGCGTCCATGTTCTCGACCGAGGTCGCGCGCGACTCCTTACGCGCGCGGCCCTCCTCGAGCGAGCTGGCGACGATGACGATCTCACCGTCGCGCTCCAGCGCGATGATCGGATCCGGCGCGAGGAAGCGCGTGATGTGATAGACGTCGGGGAACTTGTACGAGTCGGCATAGAAGAGGAGCGGCAGGGCGGTCATCGGGACGAATCTAGCGGAAGACAATCGTCCGCCCGTCGTCGACGATCACCCTCCGCTGCAGGTGCGCCCACACCGCGCGCGCCAGGACGATCTTCTCGAGGTCGCGGCCCAGGCGGACCATCTCGTCGACCGGCGTGGCGTGGCTGACGCGGATCACATCCTGCTCGATGATCGGACCGGCATCCAGCTCGGCCGTGACGTAGTGGCTCGTCGCGCCGATGAGCTTCACGCCACGCCGGTACGCGGCGTCGTAAGGCCGCGCCCCGGGGAACGCTGGCAGGAAGGCATGATGAATATTCACGACACGGTCGGGGAAGGACGCGATGAGACCCGGACCCACGATCTGCATGTACCGCGCGAGCACGACGAGCTCGATGCGCTTCTCGTGGAGCAGCGCGATCTGCGCGCGCTCCTGCTCGGCCCTGTTCTCCGGAGCAATCGCAAAGTGGCGGAACTCGACGTCGAAACGGCGCGCGACCTCGCCGAGCTTGTCGTGGTTGCTCACGATGACCGGGATCTCGACGGACCACTCGCCCGAACGCCACCGGCCGAGGATGTCGTAGAGGCAGTGCGCGAGATTCGACACGAAGACCGCGACGCGCGGCTTCTCATCCGAGAAGTAGAGGTCGAACGCCAGCTCGAAGGACTGGACCGCCTTGGCGAGACGCGCGGCGATCTCGCGGCGCGGCACGGCGAAATCGTCGAGCTGCCACTCGAGGCGCGTGAAGTAGCGCTGGCGCTCCTGGTCGACGTACTGGTCGTGGGCGACGATCCGGCCACCGTACGCGTACACGAATCCGGTGAGCTCGGCCGACACCCGCGGCCGCAGGGGACCGCGCGCGAGCACGATCGCCGTCATACCGGGGTCGCCTCGTCGATCGGGGTGTGCGGAACGAAGCGCAGCGTGGCGACACGCATGCCGGCGATGATGATCGCGCCGCCGACGATCTCCAGCGGCTCCGGGCGCTCTCCGAGGATGAGCACCGCCTGGATCAGCGCGAAGATCGGCACCAGGTAGCTGACCATCGACGCCGTGCCCGCGCCGAAGCGCTGCACCGCCCAGAAGAAGAGGACGAAGCTGATCGTCGTTCCGAAGAGCGCGAGGTAGCCGATGTCGAGCCACGCGCTCGCCGGCCAAGATGGCACGTCGGCGTAGCCGCGCTCGAGGAAACCGAGCGGGAACAGCATCGCCGCGCCGGCCACCGACGCGATCGCCGTGACGCCGAGCGGCGAGCCCTGACGCGTCGTGATCGCGCCGAGCGTCGCGTAGACGCTCCAGCACGCCGCGCCGCCGAGCATGAGCAGATCGCCCACGACGCGCTCGCCCGTGAACGTCAGACCGCTCGCTGCGGCGATCACTGTGATCGCGCCGATAGTCGCGATCGCGAGGCCGGCAATGCGACTCGGCACCACGCGCTCACCGAACATCATCGCGATGACCACGGTGATCACCGGATTGATCGTCGGGACGATGAGCG
>WNFB01003265.1_pt1 | contig 14292 bp, 13 predicted proteins | sample 5400501 | NCBI WGS metagenome assembly WNFB01 (sample SAMN13153341, study PRJNA577476) | soil metagenome | isolation source: 200 cm saprolite under Douglas fir tree site 2 hole 1 | place: USA:California | collected 2015-04-18
CCCATCCCCTTGGCGATCTCGTCCACCTCGGCGCGGAGATAGCCGTCCTCGTCGAGGTTGCCGATGATGGCCTCGCCGATGGCGACGATGCGCGGGTCATCCGTGGCCAGCCGCAGCTGCTCCTCCAGATGCTCGGCGAGCGAGGTGGCCGTACGCCCCAGGTTCTCGAACGGCAAATCCTCGCGCTCCTCCGTGGAGACGGGCGTCCGTTCCTCCTGCTGATCGAAGACGGCCGAGGTCAGGTCGAAGGGCAGATCGTCGGCGCGCTCCTCGTCCACCGACGAGGTTTCCTTGGACTGCGGCTCGGCGGGAGCGGGGGTGGGCGCGAGATCCGTGCCATCCGCTGAGGTGGCCGTGGGAGCCTCGCCGTCCACCTCCTGCTTCTCTTCGGGCAACTCCTCGAGAAGGGGATTCTCCTCGAGCTCCTTGCGGACGACTTGCTCTAGCTCGAGGGTGGACAGCTGTAGGAGCTGGATGGCCTGCTGGAGCAGCGGGGTCATCACCACCCGCTGGGTCGTGCGGAGAGAAAGACGCATGGGTCAGGCTCGCCGGGGGCGCGTCATGGGTCGCGTGGTGGGTCGCGTCATGGGTCGCATCAAAGGGAGAATTTCTCGCCGAGATAGATCTCGCGGGCCCGGGGGTTCTGCGCCAGCTCCGCCGCCGTTCCGGACGCCAGGATCTTGCCGTTGTGGAGGATATACGCACGGTCGGTGATGGCGAGCGTCTCGCGCACGTTGTGGTCGGTGATCAGGACACCGATGCCGCGCTCCTTGAGGCGGCCCACGATCTCCTGGATATCGCCGATGGCGATGGGGTCTATGCCCGTGAAAGGCTCGTCGAGCAGGAGATAGTGAGGATTGGTCACGAGGGCCCGCGTGATCTCGAGCCGGCGCCGCTCGCCGCCCGACAGGGTGAAGGCCTTGTGGCCGGCGAGCGGAGTCAGGTCGAGCTCGGCCAGGAGCTCCTCGAGACGCGCCCGCCGCTCATGGTGGCTGAGATCCAGCGTCTCGAGGATGGCGAGCAGGTTCTCCTCCACCGTCAGCTTGCGAAACACGGAGGACTCCTGGGGCAGGTACCCCATGCCCAGCCGGCACCGCTTGTACATGGGTAGATCGGTCACCTCACGCCCCTCCAGGAATATCCGTCCGCCGTCCGCGCGCAGCAGCCCGACGATCATGTAAAAGGACGTCGTCTTGCCCGCGCCATTGGGCCCCAGCAACCCCACCACCTCGCCTCGCTGGATGTCCAGCGTGACACGATCCACCACGAGGCGATTCCTAAAACGCTTCCTCAAGTTCTGCGCTATGAGTCCTTCCAAGTCAAAGGCTCCGCGTGACGGCTGATCTCATGGGCAGACGGGCCCACCTGGCCCTGCCTTCATGTCCTTCGGCCGATCCTGGGCCGAGGGATAGAAGATGGCCTTGACCCTCTCCTGCTTGCCGCCCTCGACCAGGCTCCTGTCCTCGGCGAGGTAGATGGTGATCCGCTCGCCCGTCACGACATTGTCCTCGCGCCAGACACGCGCATTGCCGATCAGCACCACCCGCTGCTCGGCATCGTAGTACTCGGCCCGATTGGCCGTGCCCATGCGGCAGTCGCGCGTGATGATCCTGACATTGCCCGTCGACACCACGCGCTCGATACTCCTGGTCTTGGCGTCCGTGTAGACCTCCATCCGGTCGGCATACTGGGTGGAATTGTCCTGACGCGCCACCACATTGCCCTTGAAGACGGCCAGTCCCTCTTTCTGGAGATTCTCGAGCGTGTCGGAGTTCACGGTCACCGGCGCATTCTTGCCATTGGGGGAGGACGAGGCCGCGGGAGGCGGCTTGGGCGCAGCCGGCTGGGCCCCCGTCGACCCCGCGAGGACGAGCGCTCCCAGGGCGAGCATGCCGACCATCGCCGCCGTCCGGCCCAGGCTCATGGCCTCGCTCGCCTGGTCTCCGGATTGGCCGGCGCCGCGGCGACTTGCCGGGCGCCGCCCTTGACGCCCGCAAAGGTCGCCCGCACGGGACCGCGGATGACCGTGACTTCTTCGGACGGTCGCGTGTCGAGGCCGCTGCCCGTGACGACGACGCCCGCGCGGTACACGGTGACGGGCTCCTCGGTCCAGGCGCGGCTCTCGGAGCTGCTCCAGAGAAGCCGCGTCGTCTCCAGTCTCAGTCCATCGCTCGAGACGAGCACGATGTGGCCGCGCAGCTCGACGTCACGCGTTTGCTGGATGAGATCGCCCTCGTCACCGGTGATCGTCCATTTCCGGGTCGGCTCCTCGATGCCGATCACGACTTTGCGGAGGAGCGTCTTGCCGGTGCTCTCGTAGGAATCCGCCTGCTCGGCGTCCAGACTCCAGCGATAGCCGCCCTTGGCGTCCTCCTTGAGGTGAACCTCCTTGATCTGCTGATCGGACTGGGCAGGGACGATATCAGCCGGTGGCCGCGCGGCACGATGTCCCTTGACGATGAGGACACCGATCACGACCGTTACAAAGAGAACAACTCCTACCAGGATGCCGGCGGCAGTCTTTTGCATATGCAAGTTCGGTACCACGCTAGCATAGAGCACCTACTGAGGCAAACACGAAAGGCAAGGACCCTAACTAAAGCCTATCTCTTCGGCGGCCAGGCCTTCCGCGCGCGGAGCAGCATTTCAATAGCTTCCCTGACAGCGCCGTGCCCGCCATCAAATCTGGAAACCCAGCCGACAGCGCGCTTCACTTCCGCCACAGCATCGGCAGGCGCAAGAGCCAGGCCCGCGAGCCGGAGGAGCGGGAGGTCGGGGAGGTCGTCGCCCATGACCGCGGCGGCCGAGGGCTCGAGGCGCAGCCGCGACAGGATGCCGCGGAAGACCTCAGCCTTGTCGCCCACCCCCTGGTGCACCTCGGCCACGCCGAGCTCCGTCATCCGACGCGTGACGGCCGGCGAAGCCCGGCCCGAGATCACCGCGATCTCGAGCCCGGCGCTCCGTGCCCCCTGGATCGCGTAGCCGTCGCGCACATGGAAGCGCTTGGTCTCCTCGCCCGAGGAGCCGAAGACGAGCGTCCCGTCCGTGAGCACGCCGTCGACGTCGAGGACGAGGAGCCGGATTCGCGCGGCGGTGGACGGGGGTTTCGCCCTCACACGATCTTCGCGCGCAGAATGTCATGGACGTGGATCACCCCGGCCGGGCGGCCACTCTCGTCGGTGATGATGAGGCTCGTGATCACGCCCTCCATGAGGGACAGCGCCCGCGCCGCGAGCTCATCGGGCCCGATCCGCTTCGGATCGGGCGTCATGCACTCGCCCGCCCTCCGATCGAGGAGGGCGCCGTGGGCGAGCTGCTGGCGCCGCAGGTCGCCGTCCGTGATCACGCCGAGGAGACGGCCCGCCCCATCCACCACCGTGGTCATGCCGAGCCGCTTGGCATTCATCTCCTCGATGGCCTCTTTCATGGTCGCGCTGTCCCGGACCATGGGGACGGCGTCACCCGTCTGCATCAGGTCGCGCACGCGGAAGAGCGATTTCCAGCTCAGCGCCCCGCGCGGGTGGAGCGCCGCATAGTCCTCGGGGCGGAGCCCCCGCAGGTCGAGGAGGGCCATGGCCAGCGCATCGCCCATGGCCAGGGCCGCCGTCGTGCTCGAGGTGGGCGCCAGGTTCATCGGGCACGCCTCCTCGCCCACCCCCACGTCCAGGGCCACGTCGGCCTGGCGGGCGAGCGTCGAGCTCATGCTGCCCGTGAGCACGACCAGAGGGACACCCAGGCGCTTGATGGCGGAGAGCACGGCGAGCACCTCGTCGGTCTCGCCCGAGTTGGAGAGGGCCAGGACCATGTCTTCCCTGGCCATCATCCCGATATCGCCGTGGACACCCTCGGCGGGATGCAGGAAATAGGCGGGCGTCCCCGTGCTCGCGAGGGTGGCGGCGATCTTGCGCCCGATGATGCCGCTCTTCCCGATGCCCGTGACAATGATGCGGCCCCGGCAGCCATGCATCAGCTCCACCGCCCGCACGAACCGCTCGTCGAGCCGCTCACGCAGGGCGGCCACGCTCTCCGCCTCGAGCCGCAGGACCCGATCGGCCATGGCCAGGAGCCGCACCCGATCGATCACGGGCCGATCTTCCCGAGCCCCTGGCTGATGGCCGCGAGCTCGTCGAGGAGCCGCGGCAGGTCGTCGAGGCGCAGCATGTTCGGCCCGTCCGACAAGGGCCGTCCATCGGGCATGGTGCGGTCGGGATCCTCGTGGATCTCCATGAAGAGCGCATCCACCCCCGCCGCGATGGCGGCCCGGGCCAGGGCCTGCACGTACTGCCGCTCCCCGCCCGAGCGGTCCCCCGCCCCTCCCGGCAGCTGGACGGAATGAGTGGCGTCGAAGATCACCGGATAGCCGAAGGCCCGCATGATGGGCAGCCCGCGGAAATCCACCACCAGATTGTTGTAGCCGAAGGAAGTCCCGCGCTCGGTGAGCAGGATGGCCTCATTGCCCGTGGAGCGGATCTTGTCGACCACATTGCCCATGTCGCGCGGGGCCAGGAATTGCCCCTTCTTCACGTTCACGGGCTTGCGCGTCGCCCCGCAAGCCAGGAGCAGATCCGTCTGCCGGCACAGGAAGGCCGGTACCTGTAGCACGTCAAGCACCTCGGCGGCCGGCCCGACCTCGGAGACATCATGCACATCGGAGAGGACGGGCAGCCCGCTCGTCTCCTTGACCCGAGCCAGGATGCGCAGCCCCTCCTTGAGCCCGGGCCCCCGATACGAGTGGACCGACGATCGATTGGCCTTGTCGTAGGACGATTTGTAGATGAAGGGCACGCGGGCCGCCGCCGTCATGCGCTGAAGTCGTTCGGCCATCATGAGGGCGTGCCGCTCGTCCTCGATGGCGCAGGGGCCGCCGATGAGGGCGAGGGGCGCCCCGCCGCCGATGGTCACCCCGGCCACCGTGACCGGGCGCGTGGCAGCGGCCGCCCCCGTCATGTCTTGGCCTGATGGGTCATGGCCTGGTGATCCAGGGCCGCGCGGATGAAGGCGGCGAAGAGCGGATGCGGCGCCCACGGCTTGGAGAGGAACTCCGGGTGGAACTGACCGGCCACGAACCACGGATGATCGGGCAGCTCGATGATCTCCACGAGCTGCTTCTCCGCCCAGATGCCCGAGATCTTGAGACCGCCTTTCTCCAGGGTGTGCAGGTAGTCATTGTTGACTTCGTAGCGGTGACGGTGACGCTCCTGAATCACCCCCTGCCCGTACGCGCGCGAGGCCCCACTGCCCTCCGCGAGGACCACCGGGTAGAGCCCCAGCCGCATCGTTCCCCCCTTGTCGGTGATGCTTCGTTGCTCGGGCAGGAGGTCGATCACGTTGTGGGCGGGGGTGGGATTGAACTCCGTGGAATTCGCGCCGTCGAGGCCACAGACGTGGCGGGCATACTCGATCACCGCGCACTGCATGCCCAGGCAGATGCCGAAGTACGGGACCTTGCCCTCTCGCGCGTATCGGATCGCCTGGATCTTGCCCTCGATCCCGCGATCGCCGAAGCCCCCGGGGACGAGGATGCCGTCGAGGCCGGCGACATGGCCCGCCACCCCCTCGCGCTCGAGCCTCTCCGCGTCGACCCACGCGAGGTCCACCGCGGCCTCGTGAGCGATGCCGCCATGGGTCAACGCCTCGTAGAGACTCTTGTAGGCGTCCTTGATCTCGATGTACTTGCCCACGACCCCGATACGGACGCGGCTCCGCGGCGCCTTCACCCGGCGGACGATCTCCTCCCAGCGCGCGAGATCGGCGGGCCGCTGAGGCAGCCCGAGCATCTTGATGATGCTCTCGTCGAGGCCCTGCTCGAAGAAGGCGAGCGGCACCTCGTAGATCGTGTCCACGTCCCGCGCCGCCACCACCGCCTCTTCTTCAACATCGCAGAAGAGGGCGATCTTGGACTTGGTCCCGGGGGTGAGGGGGTGCTCCTTGTCGGTGCGGCAGAGCAGCACGTCCGGCTGAATACCGATGGCGCGCAGCTCTTTGACCGAGTGCTGGGTGGCCTTGGTCTTGAGCTCGCCCGCCGCGCTGATGAAGGGCACCAGAGTCAGGTGGACGTAGATCACATTGTCCTTGCCCACGTCCTTCTTGAACTGGCGGACGGCTTCCAGGAAGGGCAGGCCCTCGATGTCGCCCACGGTGCCGCCGATCTCCACGATGACCACGTCCACGCCCGAGGCAACCTTGCGGATGGAGGCCTTGATCTGGTCGGTGATATGCGGGATGACCTGGACCGTGCGGCCGAGGTAGTCGCCACGACGCTCCTTCTCGATCACCGTGCCGTACACCTTGCCCGTGGTGATGTTGTTGTCCCGGGTCATCCGCGCCCCCGTGAAGCGCTCGTAGTGCCCGAGGTCGAGGTCGGTCTCGCCGCCATCGTCGGTGACATAGACCTCGCCGTGCTGGTAGGGACTCATCGTGCCCGCGTCCACGTTGATGTACGGGTCCATCTTGAGCAGGGTGACGTGGAAGCCCCGGGCCTCGAGCAGCGACCCGATGGAGGCGGCGGCCAGCCCCTTGCCCAGGGACGAGACGACGCCGCCGGTCACGAAGATGAATTTCGGGGTCACCAGAGATCTCCTTTCGTGGTCATGACTCTATCTCGTCGCTCGCATTCTACCCCGCCCTTCGGCTCGCGCCGTCGGCGCTCACCTCGGATTGCCACGCTGATCAACTCAGCCCTCGCCTCAGGGCTTCGCCCTTGAGCTCGAACTGCCACGCCTGCGGGATTCTCTCAGCCCTCGCCTCAGCGGAGCCTCGGCTCGAACTGCGGGCACCGTCTCGGCTCGAACGTCCACTCGGGCCTCGCCTCGCCGGTCTCCTCGCCTGCGGCTCGTCGGCACCGTCTCGGCTCGAACGTCCACTCGGGCCTCGCCTCGCGGCTTCGCGCTCACCCTCGCCCTGCCGCCCGCGTCTCGCCTCCTCCGTTGCCACTCGTCGGTGGCCGCCCGCTCGTCATCCCAGGTCCGCACCCGCCCGTCGAGCTTCCGGTCTCTCAGCATGGCCAGGGCCTGCGCGACCAGCGGCCCGCGCGGCACGCCCGCCGCCATCACGTCGTCTCCCGAGGATAGGGGCCGCGCGCCCCGGCCCGTTTGGAGAAACCACTCGATGCGCCGCCGGGCCAGAGGGCCACCACAGAGCCAGGCGCCCAGGACAACCGGTGGGGCGGCGGGTCGCAAGGCCTCGGCGACCTGGCTCGGACGCAACCGCCGGGCCCGATCGAGGCGTCGCGCCAGCTGGCGGGCCGGTCCCGCATCGAGCAGGCGCGCCCCGGGATCCCGGACCGCGAGTCTCCTGAGACAGCGGTCCGCCACCGGCTTCAGCTGATCGAAGAGCAAGGTGAGGATGGCCAGCTCCGTCGCGTCCAGCGCCACCCCGGCGCCGCGCGCCCAGCGCATGAGCGCCCCCGCGGCGCCGAGTCTCGCCGCGCTCGTGCGGGTGGGCCGATAGCCTGCGTCCCAGAGGCGGAAGGCGCCCCAGCCGAGGAGCAGGCGGAGGGCCTGCCACGGGTCGGGCTCTTCCATGATGAGCCCGATCTCGGCGACGAGACGCTGGCCCGACATCGCCGGATACGCGTCGAGCCGAAGGGCCAGGGCCAGGGCACGGCGAAAGGCCTGATCGGGTCTGAGTCCAAGCCGGGTGGCATATCGTGCGGCGCGAAAGATTCGCGTCGGGTCCTCGACGAAGGACAGGGGGCGAAGGACGCGGAGGCGCCGCTCCCGGACATCGCGCTCACCGCCGTGAGGATCGTGGAGTCTTCCCCAGGCCGACGGCGAGAGAGCCACGGCCATGGCGTTGACCGAGAAGTCGCGCCGGCTCAGGTCCTCCTCGATGGAGGCGGGGCTGACCTCGGGCAACGCGCCAGGCCAGCCGTATCGCTCGCGCCTTGCGCTCGCGATGTCGACCCGCCCGAGTCGCGTGCCGTCAGGGGTGACGCCGCCCTCGAGCGAGGCGGTGCCGAAGGCGGTGTGCACCACGAGGTGCCCGCCCGTCTCGTCGGCCAGCCGACGCCCGAACGCCACTCCGTCTCCTTCCACCACGAGATCGAGATCGGGCATGAAGGACCCGCCGCCCAGGAGAAGATCGCGGACGAAGCCGCCCACGACGAAGACGGCCTGCCCCTGCTCCTCGCCGAGCTTTCCGGCCATGCGCAGGACCCAGAGCCTGCTCTCCGCCGGATCGTCCGGACTATCGAAGCGGGGAAGACGGTCGAGTCGGGCGGCCAGCGAGGGCGTCGGCCTCGAGATAGTCGACGCCTCCACCGCGCCGATGATGCGGCGGCCTTCTCGAATCAGCACGATGGGCGCGCCGCCGTCCACCCGTCGGCGGACCGCGATCTCCGGCGCGCCCGCGGCCATGACGGGCAGCCGCGGATAGGCCAGGTCCATCCAGCGAAGACGCCCGAGCTGCCACGAGGCCGCGCGCTCCAGATCTTTCCTCGAGGCCGCCGCGGACGGCTTGGCCAGGGCGACCTGGGCCCCCGCCGAGCGCGTCGCCTCCAGCGCGCGAGAGACGGTCCATGAGCGCGGAAGGCTCACCACGCGACCATCCATGAGCCCGTTCGCCCGCGCGTCGACTTGCGGATAGGCATGCCGCGATCTGGCCATCGCCTCAGCTCGCCTTGCCCACGGCCCGCGGGTGGAACTTGCGGTACATGGCGCGCACGGCGGCCGACGGCAGATGCGTATAGATCTGCGTGGTCGAGATGTCGGCATGGCCGAGCATGGCCTGAACGGAGCGCAGGTCGGCTCCCCGCTCGAGCAGGTGGCTCGCGAAGGAATGGCGCAAGGTATGCGGCGACACGGAGGCGCGGAGGCCGGCCCGCCGCGCGGCCCGCTTCGTCATGGCCCAGAGCCCCTGGCGCGAGAGGGCCCGCCCGTACCGGTTGAGGAACAGGAGCCCGGGATCGCCGCGCTTGACGAAGCCGGGACGCGACGTGGCGACATATCGATTGACCCAGCGGAGGGCTTGCCCTCCCACCGGCACGAGCCGCTGGCGGCTGCCCTTGCCCGTCGCCGTCACATACCCCGCGGCGAGATTGAGATCTTCCATGCGGAGGGTCAAGCATTCGGAAGCGCGAAGCCCCGCGGCATACATGAGCTCGAGCATGGCCCGGTCCCTCAGACCCTCGGGACCGGAGAGATCAGGGGCTTCGACCAGTGCCGCGGCGTCCTCCACCGACAGCGTGCGCGGCAACCGCCGCGGTGGCCTGGGCGCCTCGAGGTGCTCGGTGGGGTCGCGCCGTATCCCACCGCTGCCGAGGAGGAAGCGGTAGAGCCCGCGCACGGCGGAAAGGTGGCGGGCCGTGCTGCGCGCCCCCAGCCCTCGCCGCCTGAGCACGGCCAGGTACTCTGTCAGATCGCCCACGCGGGCCGAGGCCACCGCGCGGCCCTCACGCTCGAGAAAGCCGACAAAGCCCGTCAGGTCCCGCCGATAGGCGGCCAGCGTATGAGGTGAGGCGCCCCGCTCTGTCTGCAGGGCGGCGAGGAAGTCGTGAACCGGGTCCATTCAGGGCCTTCGGCAGGAGCGTGGGCACGCTCGAAGGGGCCGAGACACAGCGACGCCCCGGTACCGGCCCCTCCGAACCACCTGGGCCATGACCGGGGCGCACCCAGCCCACCACTGAGGCATGTCGAAGTTTATCACCCGTCACCAGTCGCGGGCAAGGATTGCCCACGACGGCGCAAGATCTGACGAAGCGCATGGAGCTCTGGCGCCCTGAGCGCGGCGGAAACGCCGCCAAAGATCAAGACGCCGACGATGAGCGCGCCGGCCGTCCACGCGACGCCGTGCCCGCCCGCGTCCAGTCTGGGTCCCGCCCACAGGCACCACGCCAAGAGCGCGCTCGAGGCGAGGGCGGTCCGGGCGAGCGACCGTGCCGTTCCGCGGCTGCCGAGCCCGCCGAGACGACGACGCAAGAGCCAGTACAGCAGCGCGAGGTTGACATAGGCGGAGAGCGAGGAGGCGAGGGCAAGCCCGGCATGCTGGAGCGGCCACATGAGCGCGAAGGCCAGCACGATATTCACCGCCACCGACATGAGTCCGGCCCACACCGGCGTCCGCGTATCGCCGAGAGCGTAGAAGGTCTGAGCGGCGAGTCGGGTGGTCGAGAAGGCCGGCAGCCCCACCGCGTAGCCGGCCAGGGCCTGCGCCGTGTAGATCGCATCGGCGGCCGTGAATTCGCCGCGCTGGAAGAGAAGCCTCACGATCGGATGCCCGAGGGCCAGGAGGCCGACGGCGGCGGGCACGGCGATGAAGGCGGAGAGCCGCAGCGAGAAGCTCACGGTATCGCGAAGCGCGGCGTGCTCGCCGCGCGCGGCCTGCGCAGCCATGCTCGGCAGGGCGGCCGTGGCCAGGGCAATGCCGAAGACGCCCAGCGGGAACTCCATGACCCGGTCGGCATAGTAGAGATAGGAGACGGTGCCCGGCGGCAGCAGCGAGGCCAGCAACGTATTGAGGAGGACGGTCACCTGCACGGCGGCCAGCGCGAAGACGGCGGGCCACATGCGCCCCGCGATCATGCGGACGGCGGGGTGTCTCCACTCGACGGAGGGCCAGAGCGGCACGCCGAGCCGGCGAAGCTCCGGGAGCTGGACGAGAAACTGCCCCGCCCCGCCCACGAGGACGCCGATGGCCAGCGAGAGGATGGGCGGGGCCACTCGGGCGGCCAGGACGAGCACGGCCAGGATCATGGCCACGTTCAGCACGGCCGGCCCGAGGGCGGCGGTGAAGAATCGGTGATGCGCGTTCAGGGCCGCCATGCCCAGGGAGGCCAGTCCTACCAGGATGAGGTAGGGAAACATGAGCCGCGTGAGATCCGAGGCGAGCCCGATCTGCGACGGATCCGAGCTCCAGCCCGGGGCCATGATGCGCACGATCCACGGCGCGGCGATCATGCCGAGGGCGGAGACCGCGCAGAGGGCAAGACCGGTTGCGCCCGTCACGGCGCGGAGCATTCTCCGAAACCCCGCCCGGCCGTCATTCGTCAGCGACGAGGTGAACACGGGGATGAAGGCGGTCGACAGCGCGCCCTCGGCGAGGAGCCGCCGCAGGAGATTCGGAATGCGGAAGGCCACGAAGAAGGCGTCCGTCACCGGGCCCGCGCCGAAGGCGCGCGCCACCACCATGTCGCGGACGAAGCCCAGGATCCGGCTGAGGAGCGTGGCCAGTCCGATCGAGCCCACGGCCCGCACCACGCCGTGCCGCACGTCCTGGCGGGCGTCGCTCACGCGGACATAGTCCTTGACAGTCGCGGAGGTGGACGGTAGGGTCTACTGTCGCTCGACGCTCGAGCATCCGACGTCCACGTCATCGAAGTCCCATCAGGGGAGGGCAGCATCCGTGGCCAATACGCGATCCGCCATGAAGCGGATCAAGCAGAACGAGAAGCGTCGCCTGCGCAACCGCGCCGCCCGCAGCACGATCCGCTCGTCCATGAAGTCCGCGCGCACGGCCGCCGCGGAGAAGAGCCCGCCATCGAAGGAGATCGTGCTCGAGGCCATCCGTGTCCTCGACCGCGCGGTGACCCGCGGCATCATCCACCGCAACACGGCCGCCCGCAAGAAGTCGGCGCTCGCCCGCTCCCTCGCCCCCTAGCGCGCGCATCAGCTGCGGGACACGGGAGCGGCCAGCCGCTCGAGCAGCTCGGTGGCGGCATCGCGCAGGATCTCCCCGCCCCGCTCTCCGTACAAGCTCCCGCAGGCGATATAGCTCGGCTTCGCATAGTCCTGGCGGGTGAGGAAGTAGCCCAGGTAGTCATTGCTGTAGCCCGCCACGAAGACCTGGGCAAAGTGCCGTCGCCCTGCCTTCTTGATGTCGAGACCGAGCCGCGTCTGAAGCTCGCCGGGCACGGTCACCCACGCCCCGGCGCCGATACGCAGGGCGAGGAGCTCGGATGATGATGGCAGGGCTGATCCGAGCCCGATGCGGGCAAAGCGCGGCGCCCATCCGCCGAGACAGTTGTGCAGGGACAGAGCCGGCTTGGGCAGCCTCACGCGAATCGCTTGAGAGGCCAGGGGCACCTCTTCTCCCTCGCCCATGCCGCGCCAGAGCGCGAGCGCGCCGTCCGCGAGCGCCGCGCCTGCCCCTTCGACGCCTCCCCATCCGTGTCGGAGCGGACTCACGTCCCCCGCCGCGCCATTGACGAAGAGGGCAGGCGCCCCCGTCTCCCGCTCGAGACGGGCCGAGGCCTCGGCCATGAGGTCTCCGGAGAGAAGGAGATTGCCACGGCCGAGGGCAGTCCCGTGCACGGCATAGCTCCAGACGAGGGCGATGGGACGGCCGCGCGCGCCGGTGATCTTGAGCACTCCGAGCTCGGGGTCGAGCGGCTGTCCCAGGCGGCTCCGTCCAATGCCTCCCACGGTGGCGAGCCCCGTGTTCGCGCGCGCCGGCTCGCGGCGCCGCTCCGCCTCTCGCGCGGCGGCTTCCATGCCGTCGAGGAGACGGTCTCGCACCTCGGGAACGAGGCGGTCGAGGGCCAGGAAACCGAAGAGCGCCGATTCGCTATAGGCGCCGGGGCCGGAATGCGTGTGGGAGGCCGACAGCACCATGATGGGCGCCGAGCCCCTCGCGGCCAGGCGTTGGCGCAGCTCGGCCACGAGGGCGGGGTCGACGCCGACCGCGTCCACGGCGAGCCACAGGATGCGGGTGGCGCCCGATGCCAGCAAGAGCGCGCGGACTCGAATGGGATCGTGGACGCCCGTCGAGGGCCTGAACCAGAAAGCGTAGGGCTGCCTGCCGAGAAGGTCGGGCACCCAGGCGCGCCGCGGAAATCCTCCATAGCCCGCGAGCGGCGTGCCCGCGGGCAGCGCGATCACCGCCGAGGCCGCGCCCGCCTCGAGCGCCGCCGCGGCCGGCGGGGACGCGGCCATCGCGAGCAGAAGGGTGGCCGCCGTCAGTCGGCGCACAAGTCGGCGACGAGCAGACAGAGCTCGGGGCGCGCGAGGCCACCCAGCTTCAGCCGGCGTTCCACCTTCCAGCAGCGGGCGAGACGCGCGGCGGCCGGCGTGGCGCGCCGCGCCTGCCCGGCCAGGATGGCCAGGATGCGCAGCGGCTCCTCGCCGGCTGACAAGAGGCGGTCCAGGAGCGGCAGCGCAGATCCCGCGTCGCGGAGCTCGACGGCACGCGTGAGCTCGAAGATCTCGCGCGAGCGATGCTCGCCGACCACGGCGCGGATCTCTACGACGCCCACCCGCCTGTTGTCGGCACCTCCCGCGAGGGCCGCCTTGCCGAGCTCGGCGGCGAGCGCGGCGGGCTCCTCGCCGACGAAGGTGACGAGGAGCTGGGCGGCGTCCTCGGCGAGCTCGAGCCCCTCGCTCGCGGCATGAGCCCGGAGCCATCCGATGAGGGAGCGACCCGAGAGGCGCGGCACCTCGACTATTGAGATCGACGCGGGTTCGCTCGACGCGGGTTCGCCCGACGCGGGCTTGCCCGACGCCGGCGCGGCGGCCGCGGCGACGGCTTTGAGCAGCCAGTGCGAGGAGGCCAGGGGCTGCGGGACGGGGAGAAGAAGTGCCGTCGTCGGATTCGGCTGGCCGAGGTACTCGACGAGCGGCTCCGCCTGCTTGGGACCGAGGGCCTCCACGCCGCGGGCCACCACGACCCGCCGCGCCGCTCCCCACGGGAAGGTCTGGGCCGCGCGGACTATGCCTTCGGGACCCGCCTCCCTCGCCTCGAGGACATCGCGCGACATCACGAGCTCGGCCGCGTCCGGAATGAGCGCGCGCGTGACCCGTCCGATGGCCTCGTCGATCAGGAAGGGCTCGGCTCCATGGAGCAGCGTCACCGGGGCGACCTGCCCTGCCTCGGCCGCCCGGAGCCAGCTCCCGTACTGCACTAGAAGCGGTCGACCGCGTGATTGACCACTTTCCGCCCTATCTCCACGGCGGCCTGTTTGACCGCCCCTTCCTCGCGGCTGACGGTGTCGGAGACCTGGCCCGCGACCTGGAAGTCCACGACCTCGCGCAGCCCCTGCTGCTCCCAGAGCATGGCGCTCTTCTTGAGATCGCGGAACCGGACATTCATGGTCACGGCGAGCCGGTAGGAGCGCAGGTTCAGGCGGCTGTCGAAGGCCAGCGACTGCACTTCGAAGCCGGTGATCTCCCCCTCGAGCAGGGAGTCCGCCGCGTCGAGAGAGACCACGCGGAGCTTGCCGTTGGTGGTGAAGGCATTGACCACGGCGCTGCTGATGGCGCTCTCCACGCCGGGCTCGGTGGTCCGATTCCTGAAGACCGGCACGGCCACGCTCTTGATGTGATCCGGCAGATTGCCCTGCAGTGAATAGCCGCAGCCGCC
>WNFB01003790.1_pt1 | contig 14287 bp, 14 predicted proteins | sample 5400501 | NCBI WGS metagenome assembly WNFB01 (sample SAMN13153341, study PRJNA577476) | soil metagenome | isolation source: 200 cm saprolite under Douglas fir tree site 2 hole 1 | place: USA:California | collected 2015-04-18
ATACTCCCCCAGCGCCTTGGCCATGGCCAGATAAAACTCATCCGACAACAGATCCGAGACCAAGAGGGTACCGTCGTAGTCTCGCTGCACCGAAGCCTCGTCCCCGCTCAGGCGCTGGGCTCCCCACCCACCAGCGCCGGCTGCCATCGCTTCATGGAACAGCCGCAAGGTTTCCGCCATCTCCTTGTCATTGGGCTGGCGGCTCTTGGCCTCTATCCAGCCGCCCATCACATAACTCACCAACGGTGTCACGGGCACAAGATTGAGGAGGTTGATCCCTTTGGGCAGGCGGTCGATGTGGTCCATCCACTGGGGAAAGGTCTCCCAGTCGAAGGGCATCGACACCTTCATCGCTTCATAGGGCACCGCCTCGTTCCGTTCCATCGAATGCATGGAGCGGTCCACGTCCTTAGCATGCACGGGCGCAAAGCCAAAGCCGCAGTTGCCGATCGTCACCGAGGTCACGCCGTGCCAGCTCCCGATCGTGCAGTAGGGATCCCAGTGCAGCGGCGCATCGTAGTGCGTGTGCAGGTCGATGGCGCCAGGGGCGACGAACAGCCCGGTGGCATCCAGTACCTTGGCTGCATCGCTACTCTGTAGGCGGCCGATTTTGGCGATCTTGCCGTTCTTGATGCCGATGTCGGCGTGGTACCGTGGCAACCGTGTGCCATCGATAATCATGCCGTTTTTAATGATCGTATCGAACTCTGCCATAAAACTCTCCTTTGTTTGAATGAGCGGTCAGCTATCAGCTCTCAGCTTTCAGCAGAAAGTGTGGAGGACTGCGGCTGTGTGTCCTCACTCTTTGCGCTGTCCTCCCCATTGCTCAGTCCTTGTTTTGGCTGACCACTGATTGCTGACGGCTGACGGCTGCTAATCAGCGATCCTGTACACGCGCGCGGCCGTGTCGTGCACGATCTTGCGCCGGTCTTCCTCCAACAGCCCACTAAACGTTTCCTTAATGAACTCCTGCGAACGGGGCCAGATGGCGGCCGTGTGCGGGTAGTCCGAGGACCACATGATGTTGTCCGCCCCATAGCGGTGGAGCCCATCAAGAAATACCGGCTCGTTAATAAAGGTCGCGTACACCTGCCGCTTGATGTACTCGCTCGGCTTGAGGCTCAGCTTCGTCGGTGACAGGGCACCTATCCGCCCCTTGGCGAAATCCATCCGCCACATGAAGTAGGCCATCCAGGCCACGTCATTCTCGGCCGAGACGATCGTCAGCTTGGGGAAGCGCTCCAGCACGAGACTGGAAAAAACCAGGTTCTACCGCAAACTTGGTGAATCAGAAGTGTGCTCTTCTCTGTGAATCACTACTTGTTTTCCATTTCCACCACGTGTAACACACGGGCCTTTAAGAGATCAAAGTGCGCACGCCCATACATCTGCCGCTTAATCGTTTTCAGCCGGTTGACGTGCCCTTCGACTGGGCCCTTACTCCAAGGGGACTCCAGCGCGGCGGCCACCGCCGCGTACTCTTGGCGAAGCCCCACCGCAAAGTTTCGCAGCTCTACAACGGCACACTGCTCCGCCTTCTCCAACCAGAGGGGAAACGCGGCAACGGCGTGCTCCTTCATCAGCTGCCGAAACGCAAGGGCAAGCTCCCGAACCACGCTCATGTCTATGCTGATAACACACAAATGGGTGAGGAACCGTCTCTGCTCAGCGGTGAGGTCCTGCTGCGGCTTCTGCACCCAAGCGGGGAGGCGTCGGACCGAGGGAGTTGTAAATGTCGTGGTGCCTTGTAAAAAGTGTGCGCTCTGCTGGGGTGTGAGGCCCTTGAGCCGTTGACGCAACCGCGTGACATAGCGCTCCAGCATCCGCGGGGTGCCAGGATACCCCTGGGAGGAGATCTCACGCCAGAGTTGGACCGGATTTCGTACTCCCTGGGCCCAGCGTTGGTGCAGATACGAGAGAGAGGGATCTAGCCCGGATTATTCACCAAGAATTGAGACGAAGCGGCTCGGCTCTGCTAAGGTCTGAAGTTGTCATGACTTTTGGACCGTCAGCAGAGGAGCGAGCCGATGACAGAGTGTATTTCACAACTGCCCCTGGAATTCCATCCGACCCTGCCTATAACCATCGCCTTTGACGCTCCCCAAATCTCGAGTGATGGGGGAGCGATATTGCTCCGGCAGATGGATGCTCGCTTGGGGCTGAGCAAGTGGTTAGCCGCCCTCTTACCTGGCCCAAACCCAACAAGTGTGACACCAGGGGCAATAAGGATCACAGGCGGGATGACTGATCGAGATCCAGTCGAGTGGTCATATCCAGATGAAACGTGCCGTAAGGATTGACGTGAGTGTAAAAGAGCGGCGTGAGGGCGCGGAGATCTTCCGCCGTCAAGCGCTTCTCCCAGCGCGGCTCACTCAAGACCCGCTGGATCATCAACGTGTTGACATAGACCAAGGAACTCTGCAGGAGATGCAGCGCCAGCATCGTCAGCTCCTGGTCTTCCCGCTGATTGGTGGCAAATTCTCCTCCTTTGCCAAAGAGAATAAAATCGTTGGCGCTGTTCCAGTTCTCGATGACGTTCAGCCCTTCATGGATTTCCCGCCGCAGCGGTGGCAACCGGAGATACTGACATAAGAAAATCGTCTTGCGGGCTTTGCCCAGCTCGGCCAGCGCACGATAAGTGGGATGCTGGACATTGGTGCGGGTGAAGCGGCGCAAGATCGCTTCCGTTTCCGCCGTTCCTAATTGCAGTGCCGTGGCATACTTGACCATGTTGTCATACTGCTGCGCGATGAGTTCCCAATTGATTGGGCGTGACAAGACCACTTGGAGGTTGGGATAGGCCTCAGGCTTCCCCGGCTCTGGCCGATAGAGCCGTTGGGCATGAATCGCCTTGAGCCGCGGCAAGAGCTAAAATCCCAACAAGTGACAGAAGGCAAACGCTACTTCGCTTTGTCCGTGACTATCGACATACTGTCGATCAATAGACATCTCCGTACAGTGTCGCAGCACCCCCTCGATCATGGCCGCGACCTCAGAAGAGGAGCAGCTCTTCAATTGTGAGTAGATGCATGCCGCCTTGCGTTCAACATGCCAATAGATCATGATCCCGCGCCCTCCATAGCGGACATGCCATTCGGTCATCAGGTTTTGATCCCAGGCCGTGAACTTGCGGGAGTCGGACGCACAGGCGGTGGTGCCTTCTCCCCAGATCTGCGGCTGGCGGGCTTGGAACGTGTGGTTGAGGACTTCAGTAATCGCCAGCCGCAGGTGATCTCTGGTGAGGAAGCGGCGGCGGGTGTAGAGCAGATCCCGGTAAGAGGTGTGCGTGGCATCTACCTGCATACGCTTGAGACCGGTGTTGGTCCCCAAGCCGTAGAGATATAACAGGATGCGATACTGGAGCATGTTTCGGTCCAGGGTTTCCCACGCTGTGGGACTGCGGAACGCCTGGGTGAATCCCCCGCGCAAGTCTGTTTCCTTAAGGATGTCGAGCGGACTGGTCATGGGCCAGTGGTGGGCGATTTCGGCCTTGAGCGCAAGCAGATGGACGGGCTCGGGTTGCGCTTCCAGCGGTGAGAGTTTAATCCAGCCGCCCGCCTTCTTGAGGATCGCTACTGCGGGGTTGCGGGGCAGCGTGCGATCCAAGATGGCAAGTTCTTCCCGCAGTTCGTATTGCAAGGCACGGACGAACTCCTCTGCTAGCTGTGGCAGACGTAACGCGGCGTAGTACGCTGGACACTGACTCTCAAAGTCCGTGGGCAGGTCCTCCTCAGGATTCCGATAGCGGTCTGCTCCTACCACCCAGATCTCTTTGCAACGCAGTTGTTCACGGAGAGTTTGTAAGACACAGATCTCGTAGTTGATGCGATTGATACGCGTGTGCCCTTGCGCATCGGTTTCTATCACGGCATCGTGCCACAGCTCCCGCACGACGCCGTCTAAAGGAATGTCCTCATTCCGTGGGTAGGTGCGCACCTGACTCTGCGCGTACTGTTTGAGCAAGGCCAACGCCTGGATGACGGGCTGGTGGAGGGCATTGTTGGAGCGAAACTCCAAGGTCTGGAGCAAGCGGGGGAGCATACGGCGATAGTGGGCACGGTAGGAGCTACGGATCACGGTCTGGACGCGATAGCGATACACGGGGCCAGTAGACTTCCACTCTTTGACCAACGCACGCAGGGTGGATTCCCCGACGACGGGAAAGATAACATCCTTGACCTGCCCCTCAGGATTGGTGAGTGTGGCTTCCGCCACACGAAACAAGATACCGGTTTTCCCGCTGACTCGCTTGAGGTCGTCGAGCAGTTCCTGCTCGACTCGGCGCTCTGCCCGGGCACCGATGCGGTGGATCAGGTCAATGAGGAGATCCACCAGCGTGTCAGTCAGCTCGCGGCTGCGCATGGAACAGAAGGCCGCCAGTAAGGTCAGGCGAAGCGGCAGCGCATGGCGGCGCAGTTCATAGGGGGCTTCGACCGCTGCGCGTTGCCGGTAGCTCTGTAACACTTTCGTGGAGATCTCCGCAAACAGATCCGGGGGCAATCCTAATGCCCGGACCTGGTCTAGGTTGGTAATTTCCCGGAACAGGTTCTCGAGTGTGGCGCGTCCCGGGTCGGCTCGCAGCTCGTGGAGGGAAACCCGAGGAGGGACTGAGAACAAGTCGGGGGCCGGGTCGTTCTCTTCCTCGATTGCCGGGGTCAGGAGCGCATCAAGCCGGGTACAGGTCGCTGGCGACAAGCGCTGCAGCACGGCTTCGCTCAGCCGCTGCTCGAAGGTGTGAAGGGCGGACTTCACCAACCGCTCCAGGCGGTCGGGGGTCGGAGGCTCAATGCGGCGGTCGCGCAAATGGGTATAGACTGCCAAGAACACGTGCTCTCCTGGAGGTGTGGTCGGCAGCACATACGCGCACAGCCAGGCAACAAGCGCTTCACCGTCTACGACTGTCGGTTCGCGGAATCCTAACCGTGAGCGAATCTCGGCGCGGTGGGCCTTGATCGTGCGCCCGTGCCAGTCGTAGGCCTCCCACTGGTCTGCAGCTACTCCTACTTGTTGAGCCAGATGAGCAACGACGACTGGAGGGATGTCCTGCGGACGGTCAGGAAAGCGCCCCTCGTACTGAAAGCACTTCAACAAGACCACAAACCCCAAGCGGGCTGCGCTGCGCTTCGTTTGGACCTCTGTCTCCTCACTGGGGAGCACGGTCCAGTGTTCCACTAATTCCTCGGCTGACCACTCACGCTTCATCAGCTGCCCTCCTGATCCACTGTCAAATAGGGTTTCACCTCATCCTATGGTGAAAACCCCTTACCGAATCGCGGTTTCCTCGACTAGAAAGGTCTGTTAGATAGGGTATACTCTACCGATATTCTCAAGGTCGCCCATGATCGCTTGCTATTGCCGCGTGTCGTCGGGCCGGCAAAAACACGATAGTCAGAAGGCCGAAATTCAACGCTGGCTCCGCAGCCACGGGGGTCCGTTCGTCGCGGGTGCAGTGGTTCGCGGACACGGAGACCGGCCGGACGTTAAAACGCCCGGCCTTCGACCGCCTGCAACAGGCGATCTTCGCTGGCACCGTTAAGACGGTGGTAGTGTGGAAACTAGACCGCCTCTCTCGTCGTCAGCGCGAAGGTGTCGATCTGTTGGCCGAGTGGTGTGAGCGCGGGGTGCGGGTCGTGGTGGTAACTCAGCAGATTGACTTGAGTGGCACGGTCGGGCGTCTGGTAGCCAGCGTGTTGTTCGGCTTAGCGGAGATTGAGCAGGAGTATCGGCGGGAGCGACAAGCAGCTGGAATCACGGTGGCAAAACGCAAAGGTGTATATCGCGGACGACTGAAGGGCACGACGAAGGCCAAGCCCGCCCGCGCCCAAGCTCTACACACTCGGGGACTCAGTGCCGCAGAAATCGCCAATGCGTTACGAATCAGTCCTCGAACGGTCTTTCGCTACCTGGCAACGGAGAACTCATAGCCCTTATTGCCCCTGGTGACATACTTGTTGGGTTTGGGCCTAAATGGTCACAGGCAGAGAGAGCCGATTAAAGACCCAGCGATGTTAGAGCGCCAGCTTGCCGCCCTGCGCAAGGCGGGGCTGAAGTGAGTATGAGCCTTCGGCAATTCGCTGCCAGCTTTTTCCCCATTGGCGTCAGAAAGAGTTTCCAAATCCGTTCAGGAAGCCCGAGGTTCTTCGTCTGTTTGCGATACTTGTGCCAACGACGACGGATCGTTGGATTTTACCCCGTTGCTACGGGATGCCCTGGAATCGCGGGCCTGTCCTGAGGAGATTCCCGCCCCGCGGGGATGCAAACCCTAACTGCCAAAGTGCTTGTTTTATAGCATTATCCGCCAGTCGGCTCATCTAATACCGTTCGAGATACGCTTCCCGATCACAATTTGTATAGCGAACATTCGTTTTCCTTGACAGTAGCACAGCCTTTCGTGTATGGCGGCACTTGGGCAAGCTGAGCAGTAAGCGCAGCAGTTGCACTATTTTCTCAAAAGGGAGGGAGAAGAAATGAAAGCGGGCCAAATTGTGCTTCGTCTCGTGTGTGCAGCACTCGTATGGGGGGGAGCTACTCGCGTGGAGGCCCGTAGCCTAGCCGAGCAAGTCAACTCATTCTTTGGTCCAGGCGGACTTGCGCTAGACGTCAGACACTCGAACCCCAACCTTCCCCCTCACACCGCCGACTTCAGCAGTTCCACTCTGGCCACTTTGGGGCTGCTAATCCAACAGCTGGCCCCCCGTGCCGCCGATTTTCCAGCCATCTCAATGGTGCCGGGCCTGACCTTTCGCTACGATCCCCAGGCCCAGCTGTTCGAACGCTCATCCGCTTCTCTCGGGCCAGTGTTCGTCGAACAGGCGCAAACCCTGGGACGGGGGAAACTCGACCTGGGGTTCTCCTACTTGTTTATCGATTTCGACAAATTGAACGGAGAGGATTTGGACCGGCTGATGTTCACTGCACACCACCGCCCAGACCCCATTTCCGGGAATGATACCGCGACCGTACGCTTTGAGAGATTCACCCTGCAGTCGCACGTGGCGTCTTTCTTCGCCACCTATGGCCACACCGATCGGTGGGACGTGAACCTCTTAATTCCGGTCGTCTCGACGTACTGGAACATGCGGTCGCGCGTCCGTCTCAATAATGAAAGTGGCCCGTTCCATTTCTTCGACAACGACCTCCAGATCACTGAGCGCACCTTTTCGGCAAAGGACGACAAAACCGGTGTCGGAGACCTCCAACTGCGTACCAAATACCATCTCTTGAGCTCTGGGATGTCCAACCTCGCTTCGGGTCTTGTGCTGCGCTTGCCGACGGGGGAAGAAGAGAACTTTCAAGGGATCGGTGACACTACCCTCACTCCGTTTCTCGCCCTCTCCCAAGAATACAGCCGTTTCCATACCCACGCGAGTGTGGGGATTGAACTCAATTTCGCGGACTCGAGTCGTAGCCGGGTACGCCACGCTGCAGGGGTGACGCTACAGGTGATCGAGCAACTAGCTTTCTCGGTTGACGTGATAGGCAGCTCAAACCTTACGGCCTATCGGATTTCGGCGAATGTCCCTCAGTTCGACGCTAACGCCTCCGAGACCGCACCCCCGATCCCCTCCGGGTTTACCCGTGTCACGAAAACCCTGAGCACCGACATGGTCGATCTAGCGGTTGGGTTCAAGGTCAATCCTTTCAGGTCAACGGTCGGCTTCTTTACCGTTTTCGTGCCGCTCAACCATGACGGGCTACGGGCTGACCTGATCCCAGCGGCTGGTTTGGAAGTCAGTTTCTAAGAGGTCCCTGGTTTTGTGGGTGAATGCTCCTTTGCCCAGGGTGCTGCTCATCATCGAGGAGTGGGGCAGGCGGCCTCCGGGAACAGCGCTGACGATATTCTTTCGCTCCAGCAATGCCCCCGGCGTGGTCTCCGTAACAAACCATCGCCATGATCAGTCAGAGAGAGAGGCTATTGAAGTCGAGCAGTGAGGCGGCCGGTTGCCTCTTTTTCAAGCCTGAAGACCTTTCGATCTGGATGGGGGACGGGCCTCCCATCGATAGTATCTATCCGAGAGAAAGTGACTGCTGCCCGATTTCCTTCTAGGCGGATAGCCACATTCTGCAGGGCAACGCTAAAGCTCTTATACTCGGAAAGAATCTTCCGCACTCTGGCTGCATTACGACCGGACACCACTCCCAGCTCAACGAGCCCATCGACATTTTTCTCTTCCCACGCTTGTCGCTGGGCTTCCAACCAGGCTCGAACCGCTCCTTCGCTTAGCGACAGAGAAGGAGGCGGAACAACTGGAGGGCGGACCTCTACCGTCCATCTCCTCGGAGCGCTCTTGAGCCCCTCCGGGCTGACAGCGATAGCCGTCAGTTGGGAGGTAGCGGGAGGGGTTGCGACAAAACGAAAGCTGTCTGTCTGCGTCGTCTGTAGCGGGGCATCATCCACGCTCCATGGATACCGGAGACCTTGCTTTGCCTCCCCAGCGCCGCCAGCAAGGGCAGCGGCGACAGCAAAATCGAGCGGTTGTCCGACCCGCGTGAGCACTGTTTCCTCCTGGGGTTGAGCGCCGATAATACGCGGGGGAGGTGAAGGAATCTTTAAGGCGATGTTCCAGGCTAAACGGTCCTTAAGGCCACTTTTGTCCGAGACCTTTACCTCCACCCGATACCGAGTTTTGGAGGTAGGCGGTGAAGGCGCCCGGAACTCCCATCTCGGTCCTCGCCCCACTTCATGTCCGTCTAGAAACCAGGCGTATCCTAGCCGGTCGTCTTTATCCGGGTCAGAGGCCTTAACGGAAAACTTCTGCACGTCCCCGGCAGCCATCTCTAGAGAATCAGCTGGGGGCGAGGCAACTACAATTGGGGGTGGACGGTTAACGTCTCTAACGCGTATCCTCCAGGTTTTCTCTCCTTTGCGGTTTTCCTGGTCAGTGACAACCGTTTTGACTTCTTTGAGCTTTGCTCTCCCTTCGTCAAAAGTCGGTAGCTCTGTTCCCTTCGCTGTCCTCTCCAGCTCTTCACCTGGACTCTGAGACTTTTCCTCTACAGACACTTCGACTGCTTCTGCGGGCTCTCCCGTGGCCTCTGCGCTGTCCACGGTCTCAACAGAGGATGGAGAGAGTGGCGCTTGTTGGGACACAGAGGAGGTCTGAAACCCCTCCCGCGCTTTGCGCGCATCACCGATTCCCCCCACCATGAGAAGAACGAGGGCTCCCCCCAGACTAACCCTCCTCGCCACTCCCCTTCCCGCCTCCCAGTGCTTGCGCCTGCGCTCTGCAACACACAGAGCCCGCACCTGGGCTAGCTTCTGCGCATACGTCCGATTGCAGGGATCGTAGGCCACGGCCTGCTGATAGCTGGTCAGAGCTTGGCTTAGCTCTCCAGCCCTCTGGGCCTGCTCCCCTTTTCTCTCCTCTACCCTCGCCAGCGTCCTAGCCACGTCCCAGGAGAGCGAGAGATGCAGTGCCCGCATGAGGTAGTGCTCAGCCCCAGCCAGATCCTCTCTTTCCAGGAGTGCCTTCCCTACCAGCGCCAACAGCTCTCGGACCAGAGGTCTTTCCTCCTTCGTCCAATAATTTTGCCATCGCAGCAGCTTCGCGCAGGCGCTCTCATAGCGCTGCCGCTCAGCTTCCACCGCACGCTGGGCCGCGATCAGCTCTTCATTATGCTGCTGCAATTCCTCCTCTGCCACCTGCAATTCCTCCGGCGCCAGAGCCAGTTCTTCTAGGACCTGCACCAACAGCGTCTGTTGTGCTTCAGGCGCTGTATTCGTGTGCTGCTGCAACGCGTAGAGGCACCGGCGCAGGGCCGCCACCTGCTGGTTAAAGACGTGCTGATTCACTGTTTCACCGCCTCTTTCCTGCAGGCCGGTAGCGCGGAAGACTATGTAGAAGATTGTTCCCTACGTTGGTTGGTGCTGATGCAAGGGAAGCAAATTCGCCGCGACCTGCCACACTGAAGGCAATTATCCTTCTACTTGATCACGTTTGTCAAACGACAAAGAGGCTTGGCCAAGGGCATGCCTTGTTTTTGCAAGGCAGAACGGTTACCCGCTCCGGCCAAGAGACTACTTCAGCAAAACACCAGTTGCACTTTTCAGTAAAAAACGAGGGACAGATCATCTCGTTTTTTGCTTTATTTCCGTAGGGGTGGTATCCTTGAGTTACACTTAAGAGCTATAGCATGTACGGGGTCATCGTCACTGTGCGACAGTAATTCGCGGACGATTCGACACCCACAAGAGCCCTTTTGGCCAATCGAGAGCGCGGCCTGAGCGAGGTGATGGAAGCAGCGGCAGGCAGAAAATCGGGGGACGGGTGAGAATTCAGCTTCGCCAGCCTTGTCGCGCGGCAACATTTCTGACTGTCCCCCCTCTCACTTGACCGCTTCCACATAGAAGCTTTCCGTCGGTCGGGCGTCCAACTCCACAATCTCCGGATACGGGCTGGCCGTCTGCCGATACGCCACCCGACGCACGTCCCCAAACCCGGCCTTGCGCAACAGTTCGGTGGCAAAGTCCGGGGTGAAAAGAGTGCGGTTGTAGCTATACCAGAGCAGATAGGTGATGAAGTTGCCGCTGAGAGTCTCCCACTCGTTCACCAGAAAAAACTCCCGGCGGCCGCTCTGATAGGCGGCGATCGCCCGGTCCAGGTCTGCCAACCCCAGGCGCAAGACCCCCTGGGGCTTGAGCACGCGGCGCAACTCCCGTAGGGCTTTCTCTTGGTCCGTGATTTTCAGCTCCTGCAGAGCGTGCTGGCTAGAAATATAATCGATACTTTCATCATCCAGGGGCAAGCCTTCAAGGATGTCACAGCTCAGATCGATGCCCGGGCCCTGTTTGAGGTCCGAATTGATCCAGCCCGCTGGGGTAATGGTGTCACAGCCCCAGTGGAGGCGGCGCAGTGCCGTCATGGCTAGTCCTCACTTTCTCTCTCCTTGACGCCGCGGGCGAGTGGGCAGCGGGAGCGGGTATCCTCATAGCGCGATAGCCATGCACGGAGGAATCTGCCTCTCACTCTGCCAACGCCCTGCGGTAGCTGTCCTTGATCATTTCCGGCGTGGATTCCGCGTACACCTGCGTGGTCTCCAGCTTGGCATGCCCCAAAAACTTTTGAATTTGCTCGATCGGCATGCCCCGCTCTAAGTGCGTGGTAGCCACGGAATGGCGCAGCAGATGCGGGTAGACCCGCTTTTTGATCTTGGCTTGCGCGGCTGTCGCTTTGACGATCTGCTGGATGCGCCGCGGCGAATAGGGTAAGTGACGGTTCGTCTCGAACAGATACCCCATCGTGCGCTCTCCCAGATGCGTGCGGAGCTCCTGCGCCAGTTCGGGAAGAATCGGTACGCAACGGCTCTTGCCGCCTTTGCCTGTGGTAATCAGGATCATGGCCTCGTCCAAGAAGAAATCCTCGACGCGGATGTTCACAAACTCGGACACTCGTGCCCCGGTCTGCAAGAGGGTCTTAATCAAGAGGCCCCGCTCGCCTGTGTCCCGATAGGCCCTGTGAATGAGCCGCTGCTCTTCGTCGCGGGAGAGCCGCTGGATAACCCGCTTACGGACTTTGATGCGTCTGACGCCCAGCGCTCGACGGACTTCCTTGGTCACATAGCGGGCCTGATCATAGGTGAGGTGGCATTGGCGCCACAGTTTGGTCGTTGCACTAATCAAAGGTTTCAGGGGAAGAGCGGTTTTCATTTTAGCAGATGGAGTACGCATAAAAGGGTCTTTTTAGGGTACTCCGGGAAGGAAAACCTGTCAAATTTGTGTGAATATTTCGCGCTCCGGGCTTTTTCTGCGAAATATAATGAGGTACTGTCGGCGGTGGGAAACGGGGAGAAGGTCGGCAGGGATTCACCCTCCGGACCGGGCTCCCACCACGCGGCGTGTTCACTTATAGAGAGAAAGCGCACGTCGGCGGAGAGAGGAGAGCTGCAAAAGGAAAGCGCCATTCCGGGGCGTCTGATAGTGTGCCCTTCTGTGAATTCGGGCGGGATACCCGGAGCCGGCGCGAAGTTTCCGCTCATCCTCTTTGCTCCGCAGGCTCATCCGCCTTTCCCGATATGGGGGATGATTGGGCCACGGACCTCCCTGCTGTCGTCCGCGTCTTCAAGGGGCGGTGTGAGCGCAACCGCTTTCAGCCGGAGGCTTTTCTTTTCACCAGAAAGTGCTATGGCGGGGACGACTGGCTCCACGCACTCACCAGGCTGCCTGAGCGCAGCCTCACAGAAGGAGGGGATTCTATGCTGTACAGGCGAGTTTTACTGACCGTTGCTCTCAGTGCGTTGCTCTTTGCCCCGTCAGCCGCGCGCGGCGATGATGTCGCCGATCTGAAAGCCACCTATGAGCAAGTGGTAGCAGCGATTAACAAAGGCGATCTGGATGCCCTGACTGCGCAGTGGCACGACCAGGTTGTCGCTTTCGGACCGACCTCACCGTTTCCGGTGGCTGGGAAAGCCGCGTATCGGCAAATTTGGCAGACGAACTTTGCCGATAATGAACGGTTCACCCTCACACCGATCAATCTTCAATACCAGGTCATTGGGAATACGGGAGTGATCTGGGGGCACCTCGCGGTGGCGCTCAAACCCAAAGGCGGCCTGGCCAGAACCCAGTTTCTTCGTTTTACCGGCACCTATGTGAAGTCAGATGGGAAGTGGCTCTCGGCGGCCACGCACGTGTCGTTAATCTCGTCAGGCAACTAGCTGTTACACGCGTGCGGAGCCGGTTACATACACATGTTGGTCCTTCCGAGCCATAACGTGATCATCACCGATAAACTGCAAAGCTACGGAGCGGCCAAGCGTGAGCTCCTTCCCGGCGTGGAACATCGCCAGCACCGGTATCTCAACAACCGGGCGGAGAACTCCCCCCAGCCCACCCGCCAGCGGGAGCGACGCCTACAACGGTTTAAGTCCTCCGGCCATGCCCAGCGTTTCCTCTCCGCCTCTGGTCCTATCGCCCAACATTTCCGGCTCCGCCGGCATCTCCTCCCCGCTCCCATCTACCGTCAAGAATTGGTCCACAGCTTTCGCCTCTGGCACGAAATCACGGGCATGGCACTGGCTGCATAAAGGAGGAGAGCGAAGCCCTACTCCCACGTCTCTGTCTTACGCTGGCATCAGCGTAAACAAGTTGACAATGCCCCCGTGTCTCTTTTATCCACCCCCTAGAAACCATGCTCCCAGTGCGGCTTTTCTTCATGGGACTTCCATTTCAGCCTGGATTGACAATACTTTGCCACAACTGGACCTTTTCAGAAAATTCCGCTACCCCTCAAATACCTGAAGCCTGCGCGTAATTCAGGCAGCGATGCGCCAGCGGGCTTCATCGATAATCTCCTTGATGTGAGCAACGGGTCGGTGGTGACGAGAGTTATCGAGAAAAAGCACTTGGTAGAGCCACACACTGGCGATGACAAACGCAGCCCTTTGGCAGGGCAGGCTTTGAGGTCACACGTTTGCATCAGGCGTTGAAAGAGCAGCTCAATGGTTTCGCGCCGATAGGCGTAGAGGTCATGTTTCCACGAGGTCGGGGAGGCAGGCAACTGCGGCGGCGCGAGCAGCCAGCCACCGTGCCGGGCCTAGGCCGCCACGAGCTCGGCCCCGCCAAAGGTCGAGGCGCCCAGCAAGAGGTCGGTAATGGGGAGTTGGTCAGCGGCCAAGGCCTCTTCCAACACCGTACTTTCGCCCACCGAGTTGGGACACCAGCGGGCAAAGAGGGGGACCGGCACAGGAAAGACCAAGCCTTGCAGGACCAAGCGATAGCCTTGCCCCCAGCCCCGATAGCCACTCTTAGACCAGGCCGACTCGGTGTCCACGTTGCGCAGGCCGCGTGGCACTCGGTTTTGCTCGCGGTCCCGGGTATGCCACCGCGGCCCCTGGGCTTGGAACATGCGACCATCAATAGCAGAGGCCTGGGGTTGGTCCGGCTCTGGCTCCACGTCGGCCAGAATTTGTCGCCCCAGCGTCTGCACTTGGGCCTCCGCCTCAGGCAGGGTGGCCCCGACAGGCGGCGCTCCAGGGTGCGCCGGTGTGGGACGCGGCAAACCCCCAGGGTTTCTCGCAACCCGTCATCTTTGGCCAACAGTGGGTGCAGTTCTTGGGGCTTAAACGTCCGCAAGACCACGGCCACCACAGCCAGCAGCAAAAAGGCTCGGCCGGAGAAGGTCCGGGGGCGACCACGAAGGCGCTGGGGTGGTGGTTCCACATAGTATTCTTTGACCTGCTCGACTATCCTGAGCAAAGCGTCGGGGGACAGAGGGTCGTTTGACATCAACCCACTGTGCAGAGAGTTCGGGCTTTCTGCTACCCTCGACGCATTTACGCGCAGGCTTCA
>WNFB01003267.1_pt1 | contig 14283 bp, 13 predicted proteins | sample 5400501 | NCBI WGS metagenome assembly WNFB01 (sample SAMN13153341, study PRJNA577476) | soil metagenome | isolation source: 200 cm saprolite under Douglas fir tree site 2 hole 1 | place: USA:California | collected 2015-04-18
CCCCCATGCTCACGCGCTCGATGCCGTGACTCTTCAGCACGCTGACATGCTCTGGCGTGAGCGTCTCCGGGGACGATTCCACCGTGTGCACGTGTCTGCGAGCTGACGCCATCTTCTCGAAGACGACCTCGAGGATCCGGGCGAGGAGCCCCGGCGGGACGGCGGTGGGAGTGCCGCCGCCGACGTACAGCTGAGTCAGCCGGCTCCCCTCCCGCACCCAGTCGAGCTCCGTGATCAGTGCATCGACGTAGCGGCGCTTCTGCGCCACGTCGGCGCCGATCTTGGTGGCGTAGAAGCAGAACGTGCAGTGATAGCTGCAGAAAGGAATGTGGACGTAGATTCCCAGGTCGCGGCCGACTGGGTGCCGCCGCTCGGCCTCGCTGTCGGCCGTGAACCGGGGTGCCGACATCGGATAGATATTCGGCGGTGCGTACGACACTGCGGCAGCAGGTCCCAACACAGCCAAGACGTGGTTGAGATCGAGCGTGTCGGGAGAGCTCGCGATTCGAGTCATTGCGGTCCTGTTCGGTGACGAGGCTGCGGACCAGGAAACGGGCATGCCAAATCGCCGTGCAGAATACGCAATCCGGATGCCAGATATGCGGGATCAGGAAAACCAGGTATTTCCGATACGCCTCTGCGACCAGCCGACTGTATCTGTAAAACCTTCCAACACCCCGCCGGAGATGACGGGAAGCTCATGGCTCTGGGTTCGAGGGGGTCGACATTATGGAGAATCAGCACCGACCAAGCATTTCGAGCTCAATAATCTTTTGGCGGCGTGAACCCGCCCGTCACATCCGCGAGCCTTCCGGCGATATCGATTGGAGTCGCATCCTCAAGGTACGGTCCCATGATCTGCAACCCCACGGGCAGTCCGGCGCGTGTGACCCCGATGGGCGCAGTGGTCGCTGGCAATCCCGTGAGCGTCGCGAACGAGATCCAAAAGAGCAAGTCATTGTATTCTCGCTGACCCGTGGGCGTGAGAAGCCGCCGGGCGTCGAAAGGGTTACTATGGTCATGGGGAAACGCAGCAACGAAGGCGGTGGGCAGGAGGAACGCATCGTGGGTTCGGAAGTATTCCTGCCAGATCGCCCGAGCCGCCATACGGCGGCTCGTTGCAACCCCGAGGCTCTTGACCGGCGCGGTCCAGGCTTGCGCTCGCTTCGAGCGGTAGCTTCCGTCCCGCTTCGCGGCGAGGGCGCGCATCTCGTCAATCTGATCGTCGCGCAAGAGAAAACCGTAGGTGGCATAGAGGAGATAGAGGTAGGTGTCATACTGCTCCATTGGAACGACGCCTTTGGGCCACCCTTCCTCAGCATTAACTCCCGCCTTCCTCAGCGCATCGATAGCCTGCGTCAGGACGTCGGCAACGTCGGGCGATACTCGGCACACCGGGTCGTCCAAGACGAATCCGATCCTGTAGTCAGACAAGCGCGACCCGCGCGACGGGGGCAGTGACCATCGGTACGCTTTGGCGTCATCCCCCGCCGGACCGCCGAGAACTTCCAGGGCGACCTTCAGATCGGCCGCACTGCGGCCGAGTGGCCCAGCCACAGCCAAGCTTGACGGCGCGCTCGGAGGAGAGCCCGGAAGTGGCGGGATATGGCCCTGCAGCGGGACGACGCCAAGCGTAGGTTTGTGACCATAGACGCCGCAGAAGTGTGCGGGTACCCGGATGGACCCACCAATATCGCTGCCGACGGACACGTAGCTGAGCCCCGCCGCGAGAGCGGCCGCTTCTCCACCGCTCGACCCTCCGGGCGTCCGTGAGAGATCCCAAGGATTGTTGGTTACGCCAAAAACCGCGTTATAACTCTGCCAGTCGGAAGCCCACTCGGGCACGTTTGTCTTGCCGACGATGACGGCACCGGCACCACGGAGACGCTCCACCACGACGGCGTCTTTCGTCGGGACATGAGTTGACAGGCGTGTTGCTCCAGCCGTAGTCCTGACCCCGGCTATCGCGAAGGAGTCCTTGATTGTGCACGGGACACCGTGGAATGGCCCCCACCATTCGCCACGTCCGCGCGCCTCGTCCGCTGCGCGGGCGCGCGCAAGAGCCGCGTCGGGGGTCACCGTGACGATCGCGTTGATCTTAGAGTTGTACTGCCAGATCCGATCGAGTATTCGCTTGGTGAGCTCAACTGACGAGACGTCGCCCTGCCGGATCGCGCGAGCGGCCCTTAGTGCTGACACAAAATCGAGCTCTGAGGCCGCAATCACGGCCTTCGACTGCGAAACGTGGAGCAACGTCGAACCAAGGAGGACCGAGCTTCCAGACAGGAAGGATCGGCGGCTGAAACGCGGATCGAGTGAAGCCATGGTGAGTGTCCTCCTCGGGCGAAGAAGCCTCCCCGCAGGACTGTGCGCCAGGCCGATTCTTGTGCTGCCACCGCGGACACGTCATGCCGCGCCTCTGCCATTTGGGGCCCGGTCACTGTAGCGGCGAAGAATGGGCCGATCGTAGCTGGAAGCTCTCAGGGGGTCAAGAATCTGGACTCGCCCTTAAGACAAACCGGAGCAACGATCCGCTGTGACGAAACACCGCGGCCCGTCCTCCACATGGGCGCCTCCGCTCGCTGGATAGTCGAACGGACCGGCTCGAGAACAACAGACCCGGCCAAGAAAAGAGGTCGTCGCCCGGCCGGGAGGTCGGCGTCCTGGAGTTGCGGAGGGCCCGAGGCCCGCCACGGGCTCTGCGCCCCCCGGCCCTGCCCGTGACCCCTCCCCTGTCCAGCTTGTAGTAATTACCAGGGCCGGACGGAACTACCCAGGGTGCTCCGGCAGCCTCCGTCGTTCCAACTCCCAGGCGGTGTGACAGAGGGAGTGGAAACGGAGGCTGATCGGGTTCGGATTAGCTTCGAACTGTATCTCAAACTCGATCTCGCCATGCGTAATTGGGAGATCGCAAAGATTGCAAAGAAATCCGGTCCCTGGGCCTCCCCAGGTGCGCAGTGGGGCGCGAGCAGGGAGTCTCCCCTGTCGGATTCGCTCCTGAGCCTGCTGTCGGAGTCGCTCCTCCTCCATACAGGTCTTTATCAGCATCACCTGTGCCGGTCTGGGCGGTGGCACGGCAGTTGAATGCTTAATAATATTTCTCTCTCTCATAGCCACGATGGAGGCCCGCTCGATTTGACGCTGGGGAATGGCCGGTATGCCCACTCTTAGACTTCATGTCCGCGCCGAGGACTGGGAGCGGCAGGAATGGCGCGAGAGATTCGAGGCCGAGCTGCAGAAGATCGGCTGGCGCATTCAGTCCATTGAGCTGCCGCCGTCTGAGCACGCCGCATACGTCTTCGTTCTCGTCCTCGAGCGATGAGTCCCACGCTGTCTCTTTGTCCGATTCCACCCGGACCATCGAATCCCTTGTGCCGCATCGACCCATCCTAAGGGCAGTTACGTGCATCCTGTGAGCCGCGGCGTGCCCAATGGGGCGGAGTCATCCTGAGCGGCTCAAGGTTTAGGCTGACACCGGTCATGCGGAATGAGAAAGGACTGAGAACATGGTCAAGCTTAAAGACAAAGTCGCGATTGTAACCGGCGCCTCCAAAGGGATCGGCGCCTCCATCGCCAAGCATCTGGCGGCTGAGGGCGCAGCGGTAGTTGTCAACTATGCCTCCAGCAAGGAGGGCGCCGACCGCGTGGTTGCCGAGATTACAAGCAATGGTGGACAGGCCGTTGCGGTGAGGGCAAACGTCGCGAAACAAATGGAGATCGAGCGTCTCTTCTCTGCGACGAAGAAAGCGTTCGGCCGGCTCGACATCCTGGTCAACAACGCGGGCATCTATGAGTTTTCCCCGCTCCCGGACGTCACCGAAGAGCACTTCCACAAACAGTTCGACCTGAACGTCCTCGGCTTGATCCTGGCTTCAAAGGAAGCGCTAAAGCATTTCGACTCCGCGGGCGGCAGCATCATCAACATTAGCTCCAGCGCCAGCACCCTCACCTTTCCGAACACTTCGGTCTACAGCGCCACCAAGGCGGCCGTCGATGTCGTAACCAGATCGCTGGCCAAAGAGCTGGGCCCGCGTAACATCCGCGTGAACGCCATCAATCCTGGCATGGTGGAAACGGAAGGAGTGCATGCCGGCGGCTTTCTGGAGAGCGACTTCCGCAAACAGGTTGAAGCGCAAACCCCGCTCGGCCGCATCGGCCAGCCTCAGGACATTGCGCCTGCCGTTGTCTTCCTGGCCTCTTCGGATGCTGCATGGATTACTGGCGAAACCTTGCTGATCGCAGGCGGCCTGCGCTGACAGCAATGTGACCGGGATCGAGCTCTTCGTTGACGGCGGCGCGGCCCAAATCTAAACTGGGATGCTCTTCGGCGTCCAGTCGCACAACCGGGCCTTGACCATCAACGCCGTGGTCGCGCGAGCCAAGGACGCCGGACTCGACTCATGGCGCAGCAAGGAGTTTCCGGTCGAGCCGCTGGAGTCGCCTCGCTGAGGTCCAGGACCGACAACCAGGAGGAGGGAGGAGACGAACCATGGTGACGCTGCGAGTGAATGGCACGTCGCGCACGGTGGATGTCGATCCGGACACACCGGTCCTCTGGGCACTGCGGGACGACTTGAGACTGACCGGGACCAAGTTCGGCTGCGGCGTGGCCCAGTGCGGGGCCTGCACCATCCTGATCGACGGTCACGCGGCGCGGTCGTGCGTGACACCGGTCGGGGCGATACAAGGCCGTGAAGTGGTGACGATCGAGGGGGCGTCGGGCCAAGTGGCGCAGGCCGTCCAGGAGGCTTGGCGCCGGCTCGACGTCGTGCAGTGCGGGTACTGTCAGTCCGGCCAGATCATGTCGGCCATCGCGCTCCTCTCCGAGATCGCACGACCCTCTGACGCCGACATCGATGCGGCGATGACCGGCAACGTGTGCCGCTGCGCCACCTATGTTCGCATCCGCGCCGCCATCCACGAGGCGGCCAAGACGCTGGGAGGGTGATCATGCCGGGCCGAATGAGCGCACCGCTCCACCTGAGCCGCCGTCGGTTTCTGCAGGGCACCGCCGCCGGCGTGGGTCTGCTGGTTGGATTCGACCTGCCCGTCGGACGGGCGGTCGCGCAGACGGGCGGCGTGTTGGCGCCCAACGCGTTCGTCCGCATTGCCCCCGACAACACGGTGACGATCATCGCCAAGCATATCGAGTTCGGGCAGGGCACCTACACCGGACTGGCGACGATCCTCGCCGAGGAGCTGGACGCTGACTGGTCGCAGGTGCGGGTCGAGTCCGCGCCGGCCGACGTGTCGCGCTACAACAACCTTTTCTTCGGCCCCGCGCAGGGGACGGGCGGCAGCACCTCGGTGGCGAACTCCTGGGAGCAGCTCCGCAAAGCGGGCGCCATGGCGCGGGCGATGCTCGTCGCCGCCGCGGCGCGCGAGTGGAGCGTCCCGGCTGCCGAGATCACGGTCGAGCGCGGCGTACTGTCCCATGCGCGGACGGGCCGCCGCGCCACCTTCGGCGAGCTCGCCTCGAAGGCCGCGACCCTGCCGCCGCCCGCGGATGTGAAGCTCAAGGATCCGAAGGACTTCAAGCTCATCGGCCGCCGCATCCCGAGGCTGGATTCGAAGGCCAAGACCGACGGAACAGCACAGTTCACGATGGACGTTTACCTGTCCGACATGCTGACAGCGCTGATCGCCCGACCGCCGCGGTTTGGGGCCAGGGTCAGGACGGTCGACGCGGCCGCGGCCCGCCGGGTGAAGGGCGTCACCGACGTCGTGCAGGTGCCGGCCGGCATCGCGGTGCTCGCGCGTAACTTCTGGGCGGCGCGGAAGGGCCGTCGGGCGCTGAGGATCGACTGGGATGAGAGCGGCGCGGAGAGGCGTGGGACCGACGAGCTGTTCGCCGCGTACCGGGCGCTGGCTCGGCAGCCCGGCACTCGGGCGCGACGCGATGGCGATCCGGACGCGGCGATTGCCGGCGCCACCCGCGTGCTGGAAGCCGTCTACGAATTCCCCTATCTGGCGCACGCGCCCATGGAGCCCCTCGACTGCGTGGTGCGGCTCACTCCGGGTGGCTGCGAAGTCTGGGCAGGCTCGCAGTTCCCGACGATCGACCACGCGGTCGTCGCGCAGGTCGTCGGTCTGCCGCCGGACAAAGTTCGTATTCACACCCTGCTCGGCGGAGGGAGCTTCGGCCGGCGGGCCACGCCGAACGGGGACGTGGCGGGCGAGGCCGCCAGCATCGCCAAGGCGATCGCGGGGCGGCAGCCGGTGAAGCTGGTCTGGACCCGGGAGGACGATATCACGGGCGGCCGCTATCGGCCGCTCTACGTGCACCGTCTCCGCGCGGGGCTGGACCCGGCCGGCCGCATCGTCGGCTGGGAGCACCGGATCGTCGGCCAGTCGATCATCAAGGGGACCCCGTTCGATCCTCTGTACGTGAAGGATGGGATCGACGCGACCTCGGTCGAAGGGGCAACGACCCTACCCTACGACATCCCGAGTATCGGGGTGGAGCTGCACACGACCGAGGTCGGGGTGCCGGTGCTCTGGTGGCGCTCGGTCGGCAGCACGCACACCGCCTTTTCGACGGAGACCTTCCTCGACGAGCTGGCGCACGCCGCCGGGCGCGATCCGTTGGAGCTGCGCCGGGCGCTCCTCAAGAACCATCCGCGGCACCTGGGCGTGCTTGAACTGGCGGCGCAGAAGGCAGGCTGGGACGTCCCGTTGCCGAGGGGCCGGGCGCGCGGGATCGCCGTGCACGAGTCCTTCGGCACCTGCGTAGCGCAGGTGGCGGAGGTGTCGCTGGGCCGAGACGGCCTCCCGAAGGTCGAGCGGGTCGTCTGCGCGGTCGATTGCGGCGTGGCCGTGAACCCGGACGTGATCCGCGCGCAGATGGAAGGTGGCATCGGGTTCGGGCTGGGCGCCGGGCTGTGGAGCGAGATCACTCTCGTCCAAGGTCGGGTGCAGCAGTCGAACTTCCACGACTACCGGCCGCTCCGCATCGAGGAGATGCCGCTGGTGGAGGTGTACATCGTGCCGTCCGCCGCGCCGCCCACAGGGGTCGGGGAGCCGGGGGTCCCCCCGATCGCGCCGGCCGTGGCGAATGCGCTGTTTCACCTGACTGGGCGCCGCGTGCGACGTCTGCCGTTCGCGCGGCCCACCGCGTAGACGGAGACAGTGACATGACGAAAAAGGGCGTGTCCTTGAAGCTCCTGGCCGGCTGCGCCGCCCTCGCACTCACGGCGGCCGGCCTCGCGGCCTTGCTCATGCCTTCTGCGTCGGTCGCCCAGGGCGGACGGCCGCTCCTGCCCGTGAGTGCATTCACGAGGATCGCGGATCCCGCGCAGCGCTCCGTGGCGCTGTTCCTGGAAGCCGGGAAAGTCCTGCAACATCCGCGGTGCGTCAACTGCCACCCAGCGGGAGACCGGCCTCTGCAGGGCGAAGATGGCCACTCCCATCAGCCCTGGGTGCGGCGTGGCGCTGATGGGCACGGGGTGGCTACCATGCGCTGCACGACGTGTCATCAGGCGGCAAACTACGACGCGGTTGGTATGCCCGGCCATCCCAACTGGCACCTGGCGCCCCTCTCCATGGCCTGGCAGGGGAAGTCCCTCGCCGAGATCTGCGCGCAGGTCAAAGATCCGGCGCGGAACGGCGGACATACCGTGGCCGAGATCGTCAAGCACACGAGCCACGACCCGCTCGTGGGCTGGGCCTGGTCACCGGGCGCCGGCCGCGAGCCCGCCCCCGGGACTCAGGAGGCGTTCGGCGCGTTGATCAAGGCGTGGGCCGACAGCGGCGCCGTCTGCCCGGGACGCTGACGTCGCGCACCGCGATTCGCGTATCACGGACGCGTTTCCACGAGTGTTGATCGCAGGCGGACTGCGCTGACGAGGGCGTCCACACCACGCTCTTCCCCGCCCGGCGGGGCAAGGAGACCACGACATGACGACGATCACGACCAAGGACGGCACGCAGATCTACTACAAGGACTGGGGGACGGGACAGCCCGTGGTGTTCAGCCACGGCTGGCCGCTGAGCGCGGACGCGTGGGAGGACCAGATGGTGTTTCTGGGCGCCCACGGATACCGCTGCATCGGCCATGACCGCCGCGGCCATGGCCGATCGAGCCAGCCCTGGAATGGCAACGACATGGACACCTACGCCGACGACCTCGCGACGCTCGTCGAAACGCTCGACCTGAAGAACGCGATCCATGTCGGCCACTCCACGGGCGGCGGCGAAGTCGCCCGCTATATCGGCCGCCACGGCACGAAACGTGTGGCCAAGGCCGTGCTGATCGGCGCGGTGCCGCCGCTGATGCTGAAGACGGCCGCCAATCCCGGCGGCTTGCCGATGGAGGCGTTCGACGGGATCCGCGCCGGCGTCCTTGCCGACCGCTCGCAGTTCTTCAAGGATCTCAGCGCGCCGTTCTACGGCGCCAACCGGCCAGGCGCCAAGGTCTCGCAAGGTCTGCGGGACTCGTTCTGGCTCCAAGGGATGCAGGCCGGTTTCAAAGGCGTCATCGACTGCATCCGGGCATTCTCCGAGACGGACTTCACCGAAGATCTCAAGAAGTTCGACGTGCCGACCCTGATCCTTCATGGCGACGACGACCAGATCGTGCCGATCGGCGCCTCGGCCCTGCTCTCGTCCAAGATCGTCACGGGCTCCACGCTGAAAATCTATCCGGGCGCGCCGCACGGCCTGTGCTCGACCCATAAGGACCAGGTCAACGCCGATCTGCTCGCCTTCATCAAGGGATGAGGCGGACAGTCCGAGAACGCTTGGAGCAGTGGGAGGAGAACATACGACGGGGTTAGCGACCTGATCGCTAACCCCCTCGTCGATTTGGTTGCGGGGGCCCGGAACCACTTGCAGGCGAACACGGCCCTAGAGTTTCGTTTCGAGGGCGATCCGGTAGTCGTCAGTTCATATCGCGCGTCTCCAATCACTGAAGTCGACTTGCCTCAGCTTCGACGCGCCATCAAGTACCACTCTTGGATAGCGTCGTGACTATCTCGTAGATAGCCTCGTGGATAGTATTCCCCAGCATTGACACTTCCCGTCGTAAGACCTTCATTTTTTGTCGTACGGTACGATGGAGTTCGGCACAGGGCAGGCGACGTCTGATCTGTAAAGCGCTGTTAAATATCAGGATTATCCTCAGTATTTCGGGGCGAATTTGCTGGCAGTCGCTTTGCAGTCCCCTTGTATGGGGAAGGAAATGTGCCTCCGCATTCACCCAACTCGCCCTGAAGGACCGGTGGTGGCTTCCTGGGGTGCCTCCCGGGGGTTCACCGTTATCGAACTCGTGTTGGTCATTGCGATTGCCGCGATTGTGCTCGCCATCGCCGCCCCGCAATTCCTGAGCTATTACGGCAGCGCCACCTCCACCGCCGGGGTCCAGGAGATGCGTTCGGCGCTCTACCGCGCCAAACAGCTCGCGATCACGATACGGCAGAACATCTGCGTCGTCGTCATCCCCGGGCCGACGCCTGCCTACCAGTTCCGCCAAGGCGACTGCGCCGGGGTTCCATGGGTCGGCCCTGGCACGGACGGCGCCGGCAACCTCACGCTCCAAAACGGCGTCGGCCTCAGCAATGGCGCGGGCAACCCGATCTTCACACCGCTCGCGACCGTGAGCCAAGGCGGCACCCTCACCGTCACGGGCCAAAACGGGGTCACACGAACAGTCACGGTGACCCCTGCAGGCCGCATCACGGTGCCGTAGGGGGCATGATGCAAGGGCGAGGCCTGGATCAGTCCGGGATGTCGCTCGCTGACGTGCTGATGGCCGTGTTCCTCATCAGCGTGGGCCTCGTTGCGCTGCTCTCGGCCCTTCCGATTGGCGTAAGCGGAATGGAGACGGGCCGACAACAATCCACGGCGCTCTTCCTCGCTCAGGAAAAAATCGAGCGCATCAAGGCGTGGTCACTGAGCAATGCTACCGCGCCCGCGCAACAAGGCTTCGGCACCATCGTCGCGCTTGGGCCCTGCTTCGCTGTGGGAGTGGGTCCATGCGCGACGGAGAACTATGGGGCGGTCCCTGGCTATCCGACCTACCGGCGTGTAGTCACGGCTACCCCGGACCCCGCGACCCCGGCACCTCCCGACCACACTCGCACACTGGTGACGGTGCAGGTCTTCTACCAGCCTGTGGTGGCGCAGGGAGTCTCGACAACGGAACGGCAGGTCACGGTATCGACCGTGCTGGCGCTCCGTCAATAGAGGTGAGAGCGGTGATCCGAGATCAGCGAGGATTCACACTCTCCGAGCTCCTAGTGGCCGCCGCCATCATCGGGCTGGTCATGGCGGGGGTCTCGACGATGCTGCTTTCGGGCAGCCAGGTCTCCTTGGCCGGGACCAATCAGATTGAGGCGCAGCAGGCGGCGCGGGCAACGCTGCAGCGGATCGTGCAGGAACTCAACGCGGCCGGCTATGACCCACAGGGGCTTGCGGGGGGCGCTCCGCTCGGGTGCCCGTGGGACCCCATCGTGGGACCTTCACCGGGGTTCGGCGTGCCGACGGCGACCAGTCTCACGATCCAGAATGATCTCGACGGCGACGGTTGCATCGTGGTCACTGAGCGCATTTGGTACAACCTTTCCGGCACCGCGCTCCAGCGTCAGGACTTTGCCGTTGATGGCCTTCCCCAAACGATCCTGGGGGGTGTCCAAGCGCTGACCTTCACCTATTTCGACCAGGACGGTAATGCGACCGTGAACCCGGCGGCGATGCGCGCGGTCCGCATCGTGCTCACGGTCCAGCCGGAGCAACAGCCGACCATCTGGCAGGCGGGGCGTGTGGCCGTGACCGTGCAGGACCAGGTCCGGCTCCGCAACCGATGAGCAGGAGAACTCCCATGAGCCACTGGCGCCATGCGATGCGGGACGAACGGGGGGTCGCCACGGCCCTCGCGCTGTTCGTGATGGTCATCGTCTTGATGCTGACAATGGCATTCATGTCGATGGCCGCCACGGAACCCCAGGTTTCCAGAAACCACGCGGATCTCATCCAGGCTCGATACGTGGCCGAGGCGGGCATCGAGTGGGCCTTCGACACCCTGGTGCAGACGCTCAATTGGAGCACGGTGCTCCAAACTGCGGGCGGAACCATGGCGAGCAGCCAAACTTTGCCGGGCCTCACCATCGCATCGGGGACTTTCACGGTGATCGCGCGAAACGACACCCAGGCTGGGGACGGGCAGTTGACAGGTCAGGCGCTCGACCCCTCCGGAAGCGCGACGGTGGACAGCAATGGAACCCTCATCGTCACCTCCAGTGGCACGGTGAACGGAGTGACCCGCCAGATCCAGGTGGTCATCCGCCGGTTACAGATGCCGCCCTTTCCCGGGGCGGTGAACATGCCGGGGGTGCAGGCAGACACGTTCACGAGCAGCAACCCATTCCAAATTGACGGGCGGGATTACAACCGTGACGGGACGCTCGGGCCAGGCCCCATGAAGTACGGCATCGCCGTGCAGCCGGGTGTCCAGCAGAACATCTCCCCGACGACCTACGAGCAGAATGTCGAGGGCGCCTTCAACACGGCACCGAAGCAGGCCAATGTCATGGGCTTGAATCAGTCGGCAGGCGGCTTCACGACGGGCTTGAATGCGATTGCCCCCGATGCTTCGCTGAACCCCACGAATCTCGGCTCCTTTCTGAGTCAGCTCGCGGCCAGCCCCCAGACCACCGTGCTCCAGAGCACAATGGCGTGCCCGATGGTGATGACGGGATCGAGCGCCGACCCCGTTCACCCGACGCTCACGAACGGGTGCGGCGTGAACAAGCCCTTGAACCTCGGTACTCCCTCGGCTCCTGCGCTGGTCTACTTCCGGGGCGATCTCGACCCCAGCTCGACCTTCACAGGCCTCAGGGCGAACGGAACGGTTCAGGGAGCGGGCATTCTGGTAGTCGAGGACGGTGATCTCTCGATCTCCGCGAGCGACTTCCGCTGGGACGGAGTGGTCATGGTGGTCGGCCGGTACGTCGGTGCGGGGTTCAGAGCGGGGAGCAATTCCACGGTCTATGGCGCCTTCGTGTCCGAGGAGACCATCTGGAACGAGCCGCCCGGCTTCTATGAGTTCCTGAACCAGGGGACGACACTGACGCTGCGGAGCAGCAGTCAGAACATCAACATGGTGCAGAACATGCGCGCCCTCCATCGAATCCTCAGCTGGAAGGAGCTTTAGCGTGCGCCTGCTGCTTTCGGTGCTCGCCTTGACCCTCCTGTTCGGTTGTCAGCAGTCGCGTCAGCCTGGGACGGCGAAGGTCCCCACGACACAGGGGACGATGACTCGCCAGCTGAGGGAGACGGCCGATTCGCTGCTCGCCAAGCGGCAGTACGAGGCGGCCGCCCTGAAATATCAGGAGGCGGTGAACCAAGAGCCAGGTGACGTGTCGCTCCGCTTCGCGCTCGGCACCGCGCTGTCCCACCTCAGCCGTCGCGAGGAAACCGCACAGCAGTTCCAGTGGGTTGTGAGCGGTGGCACGGCTGGCTCCCATGAAGTCGAGGCCGCGCGCCAGTGGCTCCTGAGCGCCGGCTACCCGGTGGAGACAGCTTCGCCAATGAGGTCTGCCGTAGAGCCAGAAGCCTCGTCGGACCGGAGCGTCCAGAAGGGCAAGGTAAAGGGGCGCATCGACTGGCCTGGAATCGATCCTCACGAGCGACTCGTTCCGGCGCGGATCACCTTGACGGGCGAGGAGGGCGGTAATCGCGATTTCACCATGTCGAGGCGGTTCAGACTCGGCAAGGCATATGAGTTCTGGAATATCCCCTCTGGTAAGTATCGTCTCGTCGCCCGGGTTGCCGCTACGGTGTTGTGGGATGAGCGGGTCACGGTAGCCGGAGCTCAGGAGACGGTGCGCGACCTGACGCCCGCCAACAGCCCCGTTTCGCCCAAGGAGTTCCCCGGCTCACTCCAGATCGACGAAGAGTAGTCGGGTTCGTGCGAGGCAGGATGGAGAGTGTCAATGGGCGGCGGTCGTCGCGGTCTTGATCCACTCCGCGATGGCGTCCACCACTTTCGGCTCGATGCCGCGGGGTCAAGGGGAAAGAACTGACGGCAGCCTCGGGCTGAGAGCGGGGCGGGGTCACTCAGGTCGGGTTCCCCTCCTCCGGATTCGAACCCGTGTTTGCCGTCCGCCACGCGCTTTCTAAACAGCTTCAGATGGTTACGTACTGTTGACTCAACAATGTGCCCCCCCGGGACCAAAATTCGGGAGGTGTTTTGATCCCCCCAAAGAATCTTCTTTCGCTCGTACGCAGGCGGTATCAAGACAAAAAGTGTAGCCAGTTACGCAGGGAGTATCACCACGCAAGACTTCGCTGGGAAACTCACCGGGAAACTGGGACTCAGTCCGGTTCCCCGACGTCCATACACTCACAACCGCTCAAACGGACACGGTTAAAGTCACCCGAAGACCCGGGGCTGTCCTTGCGCGCCACCGTTCTGATTAGGTCAAATCACGGGTCGCCCGTGAACCCGCTCGCCATCAAGTAAGGGGCGTGTCGTCGATCGTCGCAAAGACCCGCGCGGGCGCGCCCGACTCCCCGCGGATCTTGAGCGGGATGGCGTAGAGCGTCAGCCGGCCCTCGGGGATCCGCACGAGGTCGGTGCAGTTCTCCACGATCGGGATGCCGGCGCCGAGGAGGATATGGTGGACCGGGCAGGCCTGGTCGGCCACTGGAACGGGCTCCGGGGCATCGGTGGCACAATCGAGAACCACCGCCTTCACGTCGGCCTCGGCCAGCCACCGAGCAGCCTCTGGGCTCAGCGTCGGGCTCTCGCCGAAGTAGCGAGCCGCATCGGCGAAGGCGCGGTTCGACCATCCCGTCGCCACCACCGCGATCTTCCCGTGTGGCCGGGTTCCCTTCTTCTCCAGGGCTCCCTCGAGGTCCACCACCGTCAGACGGTGACGCGGCTGGGCCACGGCCTCCACGCGGAACAGCACCCCTTCCCCTACGAGTTGCTCGAGCGGGACTCGGTCGATCGGGGCGCCCTCCACGACGAAGTGGTAGGGCGCATCGATGTGCGTCGCCGTGTGAATCGCCATGTAGAGGTCGGCGTTCGAGCGTCGGTGGATCTCGTGGACGTGAAACGGCGCGATATGGAACTTGCGGAACATGGGGTGGCCGATTCCAGGGGCAAGCGTGATCGTCAGGTCGATGATGCGCGGCATCTGCTTCCTCCTCGGCGCCTTCCTCAGCGGATCAGTCCCGTGACGCGTGGCAGAAAGAGGGTGAGCGACGGGACGAGGATCAGGACCAATAGGCCGATGGCAAGCACGACCAGGAACGGGATCAGCGACCGCGCGGCAGCCGTGA